>Ga0256914_1001718_pt1 | contig 19193 bp, 18 predicted proteins | sample HulkmetaG_FD_191571 | JGI IMG/M metagenome (GOLD analysis project Ga0256914, IMG submission 191571) | Hydrothermal chimney microbial communities from Main Endeavour vent field at the Juan de Fuca Ridge, Pacific Ocean - Hulk | ecosystem: Environmental > Aquatic > Marine > Hydrothermal vents ... | reverse complement strand
TATTAACACATATAGGGCATAAGTAGGACTTCGTAATTAAGTCTTGACATGTAACTACTTCTATACCTTCATAGTATACTTTCTTACGTACCCACCTCGGCTCCCAGAACAGTGCAGTCATTACCTATACCCTTAGTTATTCCTCACTACCTATTAACCCATCCTTCATTAACTTGTATCTTAGTGCCTGTCTTATTAAGTCACTCTTACTCTTAAAATACCCGTGATTTACGAAATACTCTATCTTTCGTAATATATTAACATCTACCTTAAATGAGATTACGGATGATTTCATGATTATCAGTCCACCCTACCTTCTGTAACTACAAATTATAGGTTTTCCTCCAGAATATATCCCTACTCTTCTAATGTCTTTAGGATAAAGTTAATAAGGGATTTCATTATAGCTTACTTACTAAGTACTGAAATAATACCCCTTCATTAAGGTTTAAAAGGGGTTCTACTTAAAAATTTTTCTGTAATCAGATTTCCGTAGGGATCAATGTGGAGGATGCAGTGACAGCAATAACAAAGTACCTTGTGATTAAGAGACTTGTTGGTGATACAATCACTGTATTAGCTGTTAAGGAGTACTTAATCGATGGTTTAAGTCCTTCAACTATAGGTCATAGGTACAGAATATCTAAGTTTAGGGTGAGAGGTTATGTTCAGAGAGTCATTGATAAGGCTAGGTCACACTACGCGGCAGCAGCGATAGTTAGGGCCGTATTCCCGTACGTTATGAGCTTAGACCCAATAATACTTAGGATAGGTGATAAGTGCGTCTGTTTACTCTGTGATACTCAGTTACGTCCTGGTCAGGTAGAGCAACATGTGAGGAGGAAGCATAAGGATGTAATTAATAGTATAATTACTCAGATTATAGCTAGGGTTAGGAAGGAGAGACAGAAGTAACTCACCTTCTAATTTACTAGTAACGCATTAACAATAGTTATAACTTACTTAGTTCTTCATGATTAGGGACGTATCTGTGGAAGGTATTGGACTGTTTAGTGAGTATAATGTTTACTTACCACCTAAGAGGTATGACTTAAGTATAGCACTTGTTTACCCTAGTACGTATTCGGCCTCTATAACAAACTTATTCACCCATATAGCGTATTACTTCCTTAACGAGAGACTTAATGTACTAATTGATAGGTTCACCATGGATAATCCTAATAGAGGTGCATTAACAGGTTATGACTTGAGAAAGTTTGATATAATATTAGCTAGTGTGTCATTCGAGCTTGATTTACCTTACTTAGTAAATATGTTGATTAAGAATAAGGTAAACCCGAATATACGTAAGCGTAAGGTTGATGATCCCTTCATAATTATTGGCGGTCCACCAGCGACTGCTAACCCACTACCTTACTCTGTAGTTGCTGACACGGTCTTTGTTGGTGAGGGGGAGGTGCTTCTAAGTAAGTTAGTTGATTTAGTTGACGTAATCAGGTATAGTAAGGATTGGAAAGAGCTATTAACCGATAAACTCGTGAGGACAGGGTACTGCTACTCAATAAAGTACAGAAACAAGGTCAAGCGTGCCTTCGTAGTTGATATTAACGGTACTTTCGTGCCTGAGTACCTAATAAGGTCTAGAAGATATGAACCCGTGTATGGTGACGGGTACTACCTAGAGGTAAGTAGGGGTTGTAAATGGCTATGCTCCTTCTGTATGGAAGCTTTCATATCGTACCCCTTTAGGTATAGAAGTAAGGAGTTAATCATGAAATACGTAATTGATGGTGTTAAGAATATAGGTAAGAAAAGGGTTGTCTTCTACTCATTATCGTTCTTTGACCATCCAGAATCAGATAGCATATTGAAGGAACTCTTGGAGTCAGGTATAAGCTATAACGTACCATCGATAAGGTACACGACATTAAACGAGAGTAGAATAGATTTAATACTAGGTGGTGGACAGAGAACTATCACTATAGCTCCTGAAACCCTCTCATGCATAGCTAGTAGATTAATTCGTAAGGAGATTAACATGGAACTCCTTAGAAGATTGTGCCTATATACATTAAAGAAGCGGGCTAACCTCAAGCTATACTTCATCCTAGGACTACCTTGTGAGGGTGAGATAGTTAAGTACGTAAGTAACTTCATTAACGAATTAATACGTGATACAGACTCATTAAGGAAGGAACAGATAAGAGTATCGATTAACCCTTTAATACCTAAGCCAAACACCCCGATGCAGTACTTAGGATTAATTAGAAGGCAACGCTTTCGATACTTAATTGAAGAAATACAGAAGTCAATAAAGGGGAGAAGGTACGTGAGATTCGATTACTATGACTGGAGATGGGCTTACGCACAGACTTTAATAGCTTTGGGTAATGAAAGAGCTGGTGAATTAACTATTAGATGGGGTGAATTAGGGTGTGGATTAGGAGCTCTTAGGAGAGCTATTAAGGAATTAAGGTACGATGATAGTTACGTATTTAAAGTTAAGGACATTAACGAGTACTTACCCTGGAGCGAAGTAGTAGATACGGGTCTTAACGCCCTAGTCAAGCATTTAGGTTCTGTAGTGCTGACGTCGTTAGGTGAATGTGACAGTTATAGCACGTAATTAATGAATGACAGTACGTAGTCTTCATTAGCTGGTACGTAATCCTCAAACTTACTTACTAGCTTAATCTCCTTAACCTCTCCCTGCTTATTCTTAATGATTATTAACTTCATATTTAACTTCCTAAGTATCTGTATTAGCTCGTCCTTACTTAATCTACCATCTACTAACAGATCCGTTATAAGTTTAATAGCTGATTTCTTAGACTCTCTACAATATGCTGTTGTGAGTGCCCTCGTAAGTACCTTGATTACTGTCTCCTTACTTAATGCTGAGTTAACTATGCATTCAGTAAGTGTTGCTAATTCGTTACATGATAGTTTATCGACTATGTTATTAACGAGTCTATCATTTAGTAGTTTATACTTGGTACTAAGTACTATTAATCTGTTCATACCTACTATTGCTGATAAAGTCTCAATTAACTTACTTAAAACAACGTTACTACCTGATAGTACTTCAATAGCGGCTCTTAAGGTCTTTGAGGGTGCTTTAGAGAACGCGTAACCTAACGCTGTTAATAGCTTGACTTTATCACCGTGTTCTGAGTAGATAGCTAGAGTCTTTATTAACGTAACTAATTCTCTATACTTACCTTCGTCAATGGCTTCATCGATGCACCTAACTAAGTAGTTCATGTCTCTTAATGCCTTACCTACGTCGCAACCACTGCTAAGGTTCCTCTGTAACGGTATCAGAGGCATCACTAAGACCCGTGTAGATTCTAGGTAGTTGTGTAAGTATATAAGACCAATTACATATTAAGCTGAATATACCGGTATACTACCTCCTCATAGCTTTAAGTACCTAGACTTAAGCTTAACAATACCGAATTGCTCAGCCATCTCAATAACCCACCCAGCAATAATTCTTGATATCATGTACTCAGCAGTTCTACTATCCACATCAGTACCTAGTACTTCCCTTACCGCTTTCCTAGCCAGTTCAGGATCGACTCTGTTTCTTATATACTTAGTTAACTCGTTGATTAAGTCACTTAAGTTACTAGTACCCCTAGCAAGTAATTCCTTAATTACTTCAATATCTGACGAGTTAGGAATTGTTCTGCTCCTCAATTCTCTATCAGCTAATTCTAAGTACTTAATTAATGGTCTATAATCCTTAATGATCTTACCTGTAGCCATCATAGGTAGTGAATTCATTACCAAACTACCCTCATTTTTTACTGCTACAGGTATTATTAGTTAATAAGGTGAGGAGTTACGAGGAAGATTGTTTGGGGAGCTCGCGGATTGAGTACTATTGAATCACCTATTCCTCCAATTAATGAGGGTGAAGCATTAGGTAAGACCATAGTGGCTGTTTTTGGAACTATCGATAACTACGTACTTAAGGGGCTAATACCTACTAAACCAGGAGTTACTGCTGGTTCTATAGGCTTGGTTAGAGTTATTGAAGTAGGTATTAATTCAAGTTTTAAGGTAGGGTATAAGTACGTAAACTACCCCTACTGCAATCAACGCCTATACGGGTCGGATATAGATGGTTTTCTAAGTGAATACTCTGTAGTAAGTCAGCAGTGTACATTAGAGCTTACTCAAGAACTTGGGGGGATTAATGGTTTAGCTCTTCATTACCTCTACTTAAGTAATGTAGGTGAATACGTCAGAAGCACCTCAGCGTTTAATGTATGCGTGATCGGTGATGGTCTTGACTTGATAATCAACTCTACATATTTAAGTAACTTAGGTTGTGAAGTCACCGCTGTGTTGTGTAAGGATGAGCATAGAGTAATTGATTTCTTAGCTTCTAAATGCTATAGAGTAATAAAGATGAGGAATTTACGGGGTAATGAAGTATTTGACGCGATTATCCTTACTGGAGGAAGCACTACATCACCTTACATACTTAGTCTAGTAAAAGTTAATGGATCATTAATAGTATCACCTACATATGCACCTCTATTTAATATGTATATACTCCAACCACATAAGATAACTGTGTACGTACCTGGTTTCTCAAATAAGGTTAATGAAGTTCTAGGCGTAATTAATGAGATTCCTAATAATATTCTAATGAGTAAGTTAGCTATTGTTAAGGAACTAGATGATGTATTGCCTTTGATTGGTAATTTCGAAAAGGTTATTGTTGAATTAGGTTATTAACCGCCTATCTTATCTCTTATTAAGCTACCTAGAATCTTAACACCTTCTTCAATCTGTTCAGGTGTTGGGTAGCTGAAGTTTAGTCTTAGTGTATTCCAGCCCATACCATCGGCGAAGAACGGTGCTCCAGGCACGTAAGCTACTCCACGTTCTATAGCCTCTGGTAGTAATTTCTTAGTGTTTAGCTCTAGGCTAGGTAACCACACAAATACGAATAACCCACCTACAGGCTTTACCCATTTAGTACCTTTAATCATGTATTTACTTAATGCATTAATCATGACGTCCCTCTTAACTCTATATACCTCCTTAGCTCTTCTGATAGTCTTATCAACTACTCCCTTCCTTATTGCCTCCATAGCTATGAACTGAGTTAACGTTGGTGTGTGTAAGTCAGCCGTCTGCTTGCATCTTTCGACGTAATCAATGAATTCCTTAGGGCCTACTAACCACCCTATTCTAAGACCCGGAGCTAATATCTTGCTAAATGTACTTAGGTAGACTACCCTACCCTCCTTATCTAGTGACTTCAGCGGTGTAACATCAACACCTTCATCATATATGAAGTAGGAGTAGGGATCGTCCTCAATAATCAGTAGGTCATATTTAGAGGCTATCTCTAGTAAGTGCTTCTTTCTATCTAAACTCATGGTTATTCCTGTGGGGTTATGAGCTACCGGTACTGTGTAGATGAACTTTATCTTCCTACCCTTACCAACTAACTCCCTAACTATCTCCTCAAGCTTGTCCGTCTTCATGCCGTTTTCATCCATCGGAACCCCTACGAGATTTGCGTCATTAGCTCTAAAGGCTGTAAGAGCTGCTAAGTATGATGGTAATTCAACAATAACATCATCTCCTGACTCTAAGAACATCCTAGATATTAAGTCAAGCGATTGCTGTGATCCCGTAGTTACTATTATGTCGTCCTCATCACGAACTTTAACACCTTTAGCTATTAAGAACTTCCTTAAGGTATTTCTAAAGTCAGTAACACCCCTTGTTGGGCTGTATTGGAGAGCTCTATCACCGAATTCCTCGATAACCTCCTTCGCTATCTCGGCTAATTCCCTCTTCGGGAATACTTTAGGGTCTGGAAGACCCCCAGCTAAACTAATTACTTTCTTACCTTCTGTGAGTTTAAGTAGTTCCCTTATCTCTGATGGTCTATACTTCTCAGCTTTACTAGATAAGATATAATCTATTTTTACCGTACCTAACACCACTAATATAACTTACGTGAACGTATATTAGGATTATGCGTATTAATACCGCATAAAAAATTCATTACAGCCTACTTATGTTAGCATTTACCCACGTAGAGTAGGTATAAATTTTAATGCATAGTATATTATACCATTAGGATCATCACTACCTACACGCCTAAGTACAGCCTCTACACGCATGCCTTCCTTAACCTCATTAACGTCAACATCAACCAATTCCCCGATTAACTTAACGCCTTCATCTAACTCCACTAACGCAATTATTCTAGGGTATGACTCAAGATCCTCAGTACCTCTGTAATAACTTATCGTGTAATCTCTAACCACACCAAGTCCCTTACTCTTTAACACTCTCAACTCTCGAGATCCACAATAGGGGCACCTACTCCACTTAAACACAGACTTCCTACCGCACTTAAGGCATTCAGTAACTACTATCCCGTAATATATATCCTTATTCCTCCAGTGAATCGATATTGATTTCATACCTACTCACCCCTCCTAATTAAGCATAACCTAGCATTGTAGTCGGGTCCTGACATTGAATGTATTAATGCGTACTTACCGTCGAATACATTACCTCCTAACCCTTCAGTCATTAACTTATGCACCTCACATAACTGGTAAACTCCAGTAGCTCCTAATGGGTGACCTCTAGCTTTTAACCCGCCACTTAAGTTAATATTATCTAAATTACTTACCTCACGCCATGAACTACCCTTATCTGTGATTCCTAACTCCTCAAGTAAAAGCATTCCATATATGCTGTAACTATCGTGTAGCTCTATAAGTGAGTTCTTTAGTTCTGAAGAGCTTAAACCTGATCTACTAATTACCTTACTTAACGCTGCCTTACTTGCCGGTAATTCCAGTATGTCGTCTCTTAAGTAGAACTGAAGCGATGTACTAGCTTCAACACTTAGAATCTCAATACATTCAGTACTGCATTCGCTACTTAGTAATACGGCTGCTGCACCATCACCTATCGGGAACGTATCGAGTAGTCTAATAGGTTCTGAAACTACGATGCTATTAAGTACCTTGTCCTTACTTACCTTAAATCTTAATTGCGCGTAGGGGTTCTGTACGGCGTTCTCATGCATTTTAATGGGCCAGATAGTTAAGTCTTCCCTAGACACTCTGTATCTCCTCATGTATTCCTTCATTACTAGTGCTGCGTAATTCGGTGGCGACACCCTCCTTAAGGTCTCTAACTCATAGTCCAGTATTAGATTGTAGTGCTCATTAGTTACTTGTGTAGGATACTCAGTTAGCTTATCAATACCTACTACAAGGACGTTCTTAGCTAGGTTCGACTTAATTAGGTAATACGCGTATTCAATAGCGGCTAAACCAGATGATTCACCTGTCTCGATCCTCGAGGTTTTTACATTATTTAGTCCTAGGTATTGAGCTATCATTGTTGATATATCTAACTGATTTAACGCCCTAGCTGATAGTACCGATGAGATTATTAAGTAGTCAATATGTTTATTACCTAATTCTAAGCTATCGATCACCTCCTTAACTAACTCCTTGTAGTTTTTATCAAAGTACCTGCCAACTTTAATCATTGATGACCAAGTCACGAACACCTTAACCATTTTCGTCACCTCACACCTTAATTAATAATCTCCTATACTTCGCGTACTCACCATAGCTCACATACCTCTTCCTCTTAAGGAGGTCCTCAACTAATGGTCCTCTCTTAGCAACATCATCAATACCGTCCTTAACTACTATACTGAAGGCGTCACTACCTGCACCGCTTCCGAAGGTAGCTACTAATATTCTATCACCTGGCTTAGCCTGCTCGAGTACCTTAGCTAAACCTATTAACGCTGAGCCGTTGTAAGTATTACCTATCCATGGAGTAACTATACCGGGGAGTATTTTTTCCTTCGGGAATCCTAACTTCCTACCTACTTGAAGTGGGAACTTACCATTTGGTTGATGAAAAACTGCGTAGTTGAAGTCCTCAGGCTTCAGCCCTAATTCACTCAATAGTATGCTAACAGCTGATGTAATGTGATGGAAGTAAGCTGGCTCACCTGTGAATATCTCACCGTGCTTGGGGTACTTACATAGATCCCTTCTCCAGAAGTCCGGGGTATCCGTTACGTAGGTAACTACGCCTTCAAAGATAGCTACGGACTTATCTGATGGACCTATTAAGTACGCTGCACCACCTGACGATGCTGTTAATTCAAGAACGTCACCAGGTGCTGCTTGAGCGGTGTCTGAGCCTATAGCTAGTGCGTACTTCATAAAGCCTGCACTTACTAAGGCTATAGCATTCCTTATGCCTTCACCTCCAGCTCTACAAGCGAATTCTAGGTCTGACGCCATCTTAATATTACTTATGCCTAAGGCATCAGCTACTATAGTTGCTGAGGGCTTTACTGCGTAGGGCTTTGATTCAGTACCGAAGAACACAGCTCCTACCTCCTTAGGGTCAACACCTCCCCTCTCTAGAGCTACCTTAGCTGCGTACCAACCTATAGTTACTGCGTCCTCATCCTCAGCCCCTACCGCCTTCTCCTCAATCCATAACGACTTAATTAACTCCTCAGGGAAGCCCCACATACGTGCTATGTCTAATGCTTTAATCCTGTATCTAGGTATGTAAACCCCCCAACCAACTATACCGGCTCTTGATTCAGGCCTAGACAATACTTTGACCCAGTCCAACATGTATGGTTAAGATTTTATTGTTTAACCTTAGCGTAAAACATTTAAAATGCCTTACCTTGTCCTTAGCCTAGGCTCTACTATGGTTTCGAGGGCCATACCTAGGAGTACGAATGTCAATGAAGTTAGTGCTAGTAGTATTCCTGGTGGCAATATCCACCACCAGACATCGTACCTTCCTGTCATTCTAGCAGCCGCTAGTACTCTACCCCATGTAGGCCATCCATGCTCTAAACCTAACACGCTAAGGCCTGCCTCAGCCAGTATCGCTCCCGGTACCGAGAATACTAGAGTCGCTGTTGCATACGGTACTATCTGAGGTACTATATGCCTCAGTATTATCCTAGCATTGCTAGCACCAATAGCTCTAGCCGCCTCTATGTACGGCTCCTCCTTGATGCTTAACGTCATAGCCCTAACAGTAATTGCTAGGCCTCCCCAACCAAACACCACCAGAACCAGCATTATTACTTGCAATCTGTACTCTACAGGAGTAACGTCCACTAATAGTATTAGGAACGGTAGTAATGGTATATTACCCATAACATCGATTAACCTCTGAAGGAACTCATCAACTAACCCTCCGTAGTAGGCACTTATTACTCCAGCGAATAAGCCTATCAGTGTTGACGCTACGGCCGTTACGAAACCTATCATAAGCGCTATTGGGAAACCATACAGAATTGCTTGAGCTAAGTCCCTACCTATGTTGTCGGTTCCTAGAAGTCCGTAGCAATCACCCACAATGACAAGCCTAACGAAGCCTGCTGGGTTTATTATACCTGAGGATGCTGGGTAGTAAAGCTCCGCATATACTTTATATGTACCCTCTAAGGGTGTTACGATAACCTTAGATGCGTTAAGGCGTAATTTACCAAATACGTAATTCACTGCTACAGCTGGGCTTAATTGAGCACTTGTACTATTAAGTACTTTATAGAGTACTTCACTAACTATTAATTTCCTATTAGCACTTATTACTAGCGACTGGTTCGTGTAGGCTACTGAGACGTTCTTAGGGAAATAAAGGGTAGTATCGATTACCTTAATTACCTTACCGTCTGGCCTTTTAACGTACATTCTAAGCATTACTGGGACTGCCCTACCACTTACTTTAGGTACCCTAACGTCCTTCAACTCTATTATCAGATCCTGGGGGTAATCCTTAACGTCTAGGTCATAGTATGTACTATAAATGAATACCCTATAAGGACCATATACCCTTATCCTACTCGGTGTGTCATAAGTGACCACTTTATGAGCAGCTCTCTGATATCCTAACATCCTAACCCAAGCAGGTGGGGCTAGTTCCGGATAGTCCTGCCAGCATCTAGGGTTACTCCATATGTACTTGAAATTAGGCGGTAATGTTACTAGGGCGTATATCGATATTACTACGAATATGAGAAGAAGCGCCAGACCTACTTTACCGCTAGTATATGATGATATTTCCTTAACCCAATTAATTAAGGTCTCACCCACTCTTGACTTCTTATGTGGCCTAGACATTAGTACCTCACCCTAGGGTCTAGGAATATGTAGAGTACCTCAAGTATGAACCTACCTATTATGTAGACTATCGTGAACATGTAAGTAAGCCCTAATATTGTGGTTATGTCTGCTGTAGTTATTGCTACCCAATACAACGTACCCATGCCTGGCCAGTCAAATACTGATTCAGTTATTATGTATCCACTAATTGATGCAGCTAGTGAGAGTATGACATTAGTTATTACTGGTGGTATAGCTGCTCTTAGTACGTGCTTTGATATTATGTACTTCTCAGGTAATCCCTTAGCCTTAGCAACCATTACGAAGTCCTCCTTAACTACCCTAAGTACCATAGCTCTAATACTGTAGAACCAGCTGCCTAGGAAGGTTATTACGATGGTTATTATTGGTAGTGTAGCGTAGTACATTATGTTAGCTAAGTTATAGAGGGGTTTAGACCAGAAGTTCATCATGTATGCGATGACTGCTCTGTAATCTGTTGGGAATATCCCTAGGCGGAAGCCGAAGATGTATATCATTAACATACCTAGCCACCAGACCGGTAAGGCATTCGTTAGTGCTGCGTAACTCACTATAGCTCTATCAAAGCCCGTACCTCTCTTATAGGCTATTGTAGGTCCTACACGTAGGGCTATTAATGCGCATATTAACTGGGCTATTGTAATCATTACTATCGTCCTAGGCAAGCACAGTAATATAGCATCACTAACCTTAACCGGGTATGGAACACCCGCTACGTCAGCTACTTCATAGCTATCTGAAATACCTAGGTGAAATGTAAGTGTTCTCCAGACTAAAGGTAATGACCTTTCATACCACGGTTTATCTAGTCCGTATAGTTTTATTAATTTCTCCTTATACTGCTGAACCAGCTCCCTAACCTTCTCCGGTGCGGTATGTCCCCTGAGTAAGCTTGTTTGGTAAGCCCTAACCTGTTCATTTATTATTGCTTGCCAAACAGCCTTATCGTAGCCCGTAGCACCCATTATTATTGCGGTTAGGAAAACAACAATTATTAAGGCAACCGTTAATGCTACTGCCCTTCTCGCAAGTACCGTACCTACACCCACTATTAACCACCTTTTAATCTAGGGATGCCGCACTTAAGCGCCAATATACACTACTTTAGGGGGGATATAAGATTGTTAATTGAATAAAATTTTAGTATTTGTTTAAAATTGTTTTTATTGTTTATGTAATCTCACGATTACTTTCTCCTAAACGCTACAGCTATTGCTATGATCTCCAATATTATGGTTATGATGATTAGACCCTCTAGTAGTGTGAATGTCCCTGTTATACCCTTAATTGTCTTATCTAGTGAGCTAACCTTATCACTTAATTCATCTATGCTTGAGCTTAAGCTTGACATTGTGCTCTTCAGCGACGCTATGTCACTCTTAACGCTCTTAACTTCATTACTTACTGCAGTTACTTGACTACTTACTGAACCTACCGAAGACTTTAGAGTACTGCTTAACTCACTCATTGATGACTTTAGCGTGTTCGCTAAGTCAGTCATTGACTTTGATAACTCACTTAAGGAAGTCTTTAATGCACTACCTAAAGCAGCACTTACTTGTGATACTTGCTTAGTTAGCTTCTCACTTAACTGAGCACTTATCTGCTCTATTCTCTGACTTAATTGGGTGCTGATTTGCTCTACCCTTGAGCTTACCTCCTCAACAGTCTTACTTACTTGAGCAACCTTAGCTGATACCTCACCTAACTTCTTAGTTAAGGCAGCACCAGTCGTTAATGTCTTGATTACCTCAGCAGGCATTGCTACCTTCTCACTGAAGGCTAACACCGTTAATTCGTAAGCACTGTACTCCTTAAGCTTCGAAGTTACCTCAGCTGGTAGCACTACCCTGAATGTTGTTGGGGTTACTTGAGTAGCGTCACCTGATACTATTATTGTGTTAGTTACTGGGTCCCTTAGTATGTACTTAACATGTATTGGCGGCTCACCACTTACTGTAATGATTATAGTTGCCTCACTACCAGGCGATACTACTGGGACACCTACCGACACTATGTGTACTGGCTTAGGCATTCCGAAGTACCAAGTGCCTGGACTGAATGGATATGTTGGGTCTCTGAATGCCTTGAGCTTAACTATCTGCTTATCCTTATCGAAGAGTACCACCATGAATGGGCCGTCACTAACCCATGCGTTATGGTAAGTGTCGATCCACTTAATTAGTGCCTGTAACCTAGCCTTCCACTCATCGGTGGTTAAGTAGGACTTACCATTGACTACGAAGTATCCCTTATAGTCGCTGGGTATAGTACCTTCACTTAACCAAGTCTTTAGTACGTCCTCGATAGCCTTAGCATGGTCGGATAGTACTAGGCTTAGCTGCGGTATCTTCTGTGCTCTTGATCTAGCATCGCTTAATGCATACTTCTTAGCTACGAATGCTAGGTAGTCCTGAGCTAGTATTAAGGCTGCTGGGTTCTGCAGTGATATTGATGCCATGTCAGCGATGTACGCCTTATCGAAGTGCCAGTAGTCAATATACACTATTAACTCCTTCTTATCCGGTACTATCTTAATACCCTTGATTAAGTCTAGAGTCTCCTTAAGCGGTCCTGCAATAGCTGACTCTAGCTGTGACTTAACGGGGTCGTAGGCTATCTCGAAGTCCTCAGCCCAAATAGCTAGTACATCTGCCCATGTTATCGTTATGTTGTCGTGCCACTTAGTACCGATTAGCTTGTCTAGGTGGAATATGACTTCACTAGTTGCTTTGGTTCCTGGCTTTACGTTAACCCACTCATTCTTCTTAGCATCCCATATTATTGCGTCGCTGGGTAGTGTTAACTTACCGGTAGGCCCTGCTGTTACTACGTCGAAGGTTACTCTGAACGGTATTGGCTCACCATTGAATGGGTGCCTCCATATGAATGGGTCGTAAGTCTGCCTAGCAATGTCTACACTGTATACATCTGAGAATCCTCCAAAGATGTTCCATACGGTTCTAGATGTCCAGATGTGTAGGTGACCTACCCTAACTACGTTCTTTCCAGGTATGTACCACTCCCTAGCATCGTATATTGACCTTAGCCCAGCACCTAAGTCTAGGGTTACTCCCTTGAGGTCCGATACTGCTGGGAATACGTCCATCGTTGTAGCTATCCATACCCTAACGCTCTCCTGTAGTGCTATCTCGGTAGCGTTCCTTATTAGATTAATGAACTCCTCCTTACTCTTGAACTTACCTAGACATGCCTTCTTAGTTAGCTCGTCTAGGGTTTCATTCTTGTACTGCCACCAACCAGCCTGCTGTATACCTGGCATCCAACCGAACCAAGGTGCCGCGAACTGCGTTAGTGTCCATGGGTCCCATCTATCAATGGCTCCCTTACCCCATCCCTCGGTGTATATGTGCCACTTGAAGTCTATTGGGTTAGTGAAGTAGACTGTACTTATTGCCTCACCGAATGTCATGTACATCCTATTAACAGTGAATCCTAGCCTCTCAAGCTCTGAGGCTAACATATCACCTAGCTCCTTCCTCTCATCCTCAGTCCTTATTACGAACTTGATGGTTATTGGCTTGCCGTCATAGTACCACTTACCACCCTTCTTCACAGCACCTACCGCGGTTAGTACCTTAGTTATTATCTGGTCAGCTAGTGCTGGTGCGTAACTGAATCTGTACTTAGCCACTATATCAGCGATTATGGAGTACATTGGATCGTAGTACGAGTAGGGTGCGTACATTGGCGCTGCGTAACCGCCGTAGATGTTAGTTACTACGTACTTCCTGTCGATGAGGTAGTTCATAGCGAATCTAACCTGCCTAAATGCGAATGGGTTAATACCCTTGCCCGGATAAGCACCTAGCTCTACGTAAGTAGTTCCTGCAGTCTTATTCACTTTAATGTAGACTATGTCTATCGGGTTAACACCTAACTTCTTAGCTGCCTCCTCCTTAGTGTATACTCCCTTCAGTGTTGTTGTGTAGACGGGTGCTGGGTTGAATATGAAGTCAACTATACCTGCTGGTGCCGTGTATAACGATACACCAGGTTTGCCCTGAATAGCCTTTACTTGAGCAGGTCTTAGTCCGAAGATGTACGCATCTATGGTCTTACCTATAGCGTCTGGTACGTTCCTTAAGGGTACTGCAGTGTATATTAGTTCGTCTGAGGCTGGACCTTTCTTTGTTTGAGCGTATGTTACGTGGGTTGATGCTAACCCAACTAATGCACTAATTGCGACTATAGCTAGGATAGCTAAGCTAAAAGCGCGGGTGTACTTCACCTTATTTACCCCCATATACTATAACGCATAAACTCACTTAATAAGGCTTTAGGAGTGGCTTATTAAAGAAATATTTCTTCTAGGTAAGTTCATACATTATCTACTTTTTACTAATTTTCTTGAGAACAGTAAAAGAAGTACTGAAGTGCCGTAGAGAACAAGTACCAGTAGCTTCAATAAAAGGTTATTACCTATTAATAACATTGCTGAACCCTTATTAATAGTGAATGTAAGTACTCCTAAGTTATAATACGCACTTACGTAGTAATTATTAAATGGCATCCTTACACTTATGTTATGGGTCCCAACACCTACTCTATATGTTTTCACTAATGCCTCCTCACCAATGATCAACTTAATATTAATGACTAATGGCGTACTAGTAGTTACTCGTACATTCAATGAAGTATTTTCGAACCCTGCAGTTATTAATGCCTCGTACAGGAAGGTATGTAACATTACTGTCCGTAGAGGATTGTGGTATAACTTACCTATAGGGTACGTTATTTTAGATACGTTGTCGTAGAGTCCTAAGAAGACAGACTTACTTAAGTTCTCAGCGTTAATTGATACTCCTTTATTAACCGTTACTTCCTTATTAGGTAGTAAAGGAATAGCCGCTAAGTAGTATTTCTTATCGTTAATCATGAAGTAAAAAGCGACATACTTGGCATTAAGTCTTAAGTATCTACTCTCAGGATTAAACTTAACGTAATTCAGTATCGCACTAAATTGTGTGCTCACTTTGCTGCTCAAGATGCATGGAGGGTTAAGCTCAATTAATGGTGTATTCGTTACCCATAGTATCGTTAAAAATAGAGCCATTATTAGAATAGCAACTGATGCTATCTTTAATGATGCTTCCCTACTTCCGCTCCTACGTACTTTATCCTTCCTATGTCTACCGTGCAAAACCTGTCATCCTCTGACATAATTATTACTAATGATTATAATAGGTTAGAGCCTCTGTAGGGTTTAAGATACGTAAAATACCTATATACTTACGCTTGTAAGTCATTAGAGGGTATAGTACGTAATGACTGAGGAGGAAGTTCGGATACTTAGGATTAAGCAGAGGAGATTCTTGTTAGCCTCCCTATTCTTAACGGCATTTGCCTTACTCCTCACTTACGTAGCTTCCGAAGTTAGATCTGTTTGGTTAATGATACTCGCATTTTCATTAATAGTGGCTAGTATGGTTATTATGTTCTATGGGCTTACCTTAAGGGTTAAGTATTTACTACTTAAAGAAGTCAATAAGTAACTAATCTCCTATTAAGCACCTTGACTCATTACGGTTTAAATCATTAAGCTATGATTAAGAACTATTCAATACGATATATACACTAACATTAGCATGCTTTAACTTTATATAAAGGACTTACCCTAAAGTTATCGGGGTTTGGTGAAGCGAGGATGGCCCTACTTGAAGTTGAGGATTTAAGAGTATATTACGAAACACGTAAGGGCGTTGTAAAGGCTGTTGATGGTGTCTCCTTCGGCGTTGAGAAAGGAGAGAGCTTAGGAATTGCTGGTGAATCTGGTTGCGGTAAGTCAACCTTGGGTTTTTCGTTATTAAGGCTAGTTCCCGAACCAGGTAAGATCGTTGGTGGTAGGATAGTCTTTGAAGGTATTGATATTACTAAGTTGAGCGAGGATGAGGTTAGGAGGAATTACAGATGGAAGAAAGTCAGCATGGTTTTTCAGGGAGCTATGAATGCTTTAAACCCTGTTAGGACCATTGGTGAGCAGATCGTTGAGGCCATAATAATGCATGATAGGTCGTATACCTTAGAGAAGGCTTGGGAGAGGGCTGGCGACTTACTTGAATTAGTGGGTATTGATAGAAATAGGGTTAAGTCATATCCTCATGAGTTAAGTGGTGGTATGAAGCAGAGGGTAGTTATTGCTATGGCGCTAGCACTGAATCCTAAGTTACTAATAGCCGACGAGCCCACGACAGCTTTAGATGTTGTTGTTCAAGCACAAATAATGAACTTACTTAAGAGACTTAAGAAGGAGTTAGGGATGGCCCTAATAATGATATCACATGACCTCTCAATAATAGCTGAGATAGCTGATAAGGTAGCTATCATGTATGCTGGGAAGATAGTTGAGTTAGGGAGGGCGGAGGATATATTCTTGAATCCTAAGCATCCATACACTTCAGGATTAATAGGTAGTGTACCTAGGTTGAGAGGTGAGAAGAGGTTGACGTGGATACCCGGGCAACCACCTGACCTAATATCTCCGCCACCTGGTTGTAGGTTTCATCCTAGGTGTCCTGAGTGTATGGATAGGTGTAGGAAGGAGGAACCACCAATGGTAGAGGTAGAGCCAGGACACTACGTATCATGCTGGCTATACTCAAGGAGGTGATAATGATGGTGAAGCTAGATATTGAGTCACTTCTTAAGAATAACGTATTAATGGCTACTCACGATTTGAGGAAGTACTTCGAGTTAAGAAGAGGATTACTTGATATGATACTTAGGCGTAGGATATATGTTAAGGCTGTCGATGGTGTTTCATTCTGTATTAAAGATAAGGAGATATTTTGCCTAGTTGGCGAGTCTGGCTGTGGTAAGACGACTACTGGTAGGACCTTAATAGGGCTTATACCTCCAACAACTGGTGAAATATACTACAGGCCTAGGGAGGAGTATGCTAAGTTATTCATTGACATGGGTATAGAGCCTGTTAAGGGAGGTTACTTCAGGTTAAACGATATATTCAGGAATAAGAGGGCCAATAAGATACTTAGGCGTGAACTACAGATAGTCTTCCAAGATCCTTATGCATCACTAGACCCTAGACTAACTGTTATGTCTACCCTTGAGGAGCCGTTAATAGTTCATAAGATAGGTGAAAGCACTGAGGAGAGGTTAGAGATCATTAGTAAGGCATTAGAGGACGTTAGGTTAGTACCTCCTGAGGACTTCTTAGGTAGGTACCCGCATCAGATGTCGGGTGGGCAGAGGCAGAGGGTATGCATCGCTAGGGCATTAGTGCTTAACCCGAGGTTCATAGTTGCTGATGAGCCCGTATCAATGCTTGACGCGTCAATTAGGGCTGAGATACTTAAGTTAATGCTTGACTTAAGGGAGAAGAGAGGCATTACGTACCTCTTCATAACCCACGACTTAGCCACTGCTAGGTTAATATGCGATAGGATAGCTGTCATGTACCTAGGTAAGATAGTTGAAATGGGGCAGACTGATAAAGTAATTACGAATCCACATCACCCATACGCTAGAGCATTAATAGCTGCAATACCCGAACCTGACCCATCTAATAGGTTGAGGCTTAGAGAATTAATGATTAAAGGTGAAGTACCTAGTGCAGTGAATATACCACCTGGTTGTAGGTTTCATCCTAGGTGTCCTGAGTGTATGGATAGGTGTAGGAAGGAGGAACCACCAATGGTAGAGGTAGAGCCAGGACACTACGTATCATGCTGGCTATACTCAAGGAAATGAGTAACTGAGAAAAAGTATTAATCACTACTAAACAGTTTTTAAGTAGATGATGAAGTGGGCAGCCTAAGACTTGGGGGGATGAAGAACACGGTTCACACTGAGAAATAACATTTTTATTTTGATTAATTGCTTACGTGTACTGTATAATTAAAATACTCTTACATCCCTACCAGAAGCTCTGCCTCGGTACTTCTCTTATGCATCCCAGCTTCTCTAACTCCTTGTATATGTTCTCAACAGCTCTCTGAACATCCTCCTCACTCTTAGCACCTGTAATTACCATCTTACCACTACTGAATATTAGTAGTACTACCTTAGGGTCGTTCATTCTATGTATCAATCCCGGAAATTGCTCGGGTTCGTACATAGTATTAGGTAGTAGGTAAGCCGCATTCTCTAAGTCTACCTCAACACCTAGGTTAGCTGAAGCAACAATATTCTGAATCTGTATCTTAGGCTTACCTACGATTATTATTCCGTGCCTCACGAACAACCTTATTATCTTCTTAAACCCCTTAATCAATGTCTGAGTACTTTTAGCACCAGTAACAACCATCTTTCCTGAATTAAACACTAACGCAGTTAATTTAGGATTCTCAAGCCTTAGGATAAGCCCAGGGAACTCCTCAGGATCATACTCCACATTAGGTACTGATCTAGCAATAGCGTTTAGATCTAAGGTCTGATCAAGGGTGACTGTAGCAACTATGTTCTCAATCTTAATGACGGGTTTTATTTTCAACTACTACCCCCCTTTAAAAAGGGGGGAGTGATGCTTTATAAACTGTACTGACTGCGTTAATGCCTGTACTTAAACCCTCTACATAGCTATAGCATGTCCCAAAGATCCGATAGCTTAGGTAGTTCTAGTATGCCAGCATCTTCATCAACTATTACTGGCCTTAATTCCTCAATATTCACTAATTCCTTAATGACTGGAGAGAGGTAAGTATCTCTGTCTAGGGTTACTTTTGAGCCCGTCTGATAAGCACCAACAGCTGGTAGCGTGATTAATGTTTTTGACCCCCCTAGTGGGCCTATGAGGAAGCATGAAAACTTACCTATGGTTCCTAGGCTATCCCTTAAGCTAATGCTTGGGTGCTCATGTCCCATTATTAAGTACTTCCAGTCACCCTTACTCTGCGGTAACTTATGACCGTGTATTATTAAGTAATCATTACCTATTAGATACTCATTAACTAACTTGAAGTTATACCTCCTTTGAAGTATTGGTAGGTAATTGTCATGGTTTCCGCGAACAACAGTTACCTTACCTACTTTATTGATTAAGTACTCTAA
>Ga0256914_1001717_pt1 | contig 19194 bp, 15 predicted proteins | sample HulkmetaG_FD_191571 | JGI IMG/M metagenome (GOLD analysis project Ga0256914, IMG submission 191571) | Hydrothermal chimney microbial communities from Main Endeavour vent field at the Juan de Fuca Ridge, Pacific Ocean - Hulk | ecosystem: Environmental > Aquatic > Marine > Hydrothermal vents ... | reverse complement strand
TTGACATTTTCTAAATGCATATCGCGGTTTTTATCCGCGATAAATTTTCTTATATTTTTATTTTTCTTTGTATTGTTGTGTATATTTTATAGGTGAGCTTGATGACTTATACAATCTTGATCACAGGTATGCTTGAGTTTGATTCCGGAAAAACTACAGTTGCTAAACGCGTCATTCAGACCATTAAAGAAATGGGCTATTCAGTTATTCCGTATAAGCCTAAGAGTGGTCACCATTATTGGTTTAAATATGACCACACAAAAAAGTGTATCGATCAAAAAAGGTTATTCAGTAGCGATATTGACCAGCTAGAAACCATAGCCAAAAGTGGAATCCCATATGAAATAATAAATCCAAATCATCGCCTTGCTGTACCTGCAAGATTACAATCACCTACAGAACCTTTTGCAATGTATAATTTGTTTTTGACTAGCTGGGTTTCTATATTTGCAATCGAACGGTATTCTCTTTACAAAAACAACACGATCCATAATATTTTTCTATATGCTAAGCAACCTATCGAAACAGGAGTTACTTTCTTATCTGATGAGGAGACTGATGCATTACTTTCAAATGTTAATGAATTGATTGTTGTAGATAGTATCGCACAATTGAATAGTTTATTTTATAGATATTATGAGGAATCAATTTATAGTACTTTTAATTATTTAAAAGGCAAGTCTGATTTTCTGATTATTGAAAGCTTTAATAATTTGGCATGGCCTTTTCAAGAAATAAATAGTGTTGATTTAGTACTTGTAGTTGCTCCAGGTCATGTATTTCCTTATAGTGGTGAACGCTTTAAGAAGGCCATAGACTACATTTCACCAGATTCTTCAAAAATATATACTATTAAGGCACAAGAAGCTATGTCTTATTTGAAAAGTGAGATTCCTTTGTATTTATCTCCTGAGGCAAATCGAAAAGATGAGCTATATAAATACATTCATAAAATAATAAAAAGATGAGATATAATAGAATATCATATTGAATAAAATTAAAAGAGGTCGATTAAAATGTTTAGTTTAGGATTGGGAACAAGTACTGGTATTGAAAAAGATTGGGACCTTATTATTATTGGTGGTGGTCCTGCCGGTATGACTGCTGCAATTTATGGTGCACGCTATGGATTAAAAACATTAATAATGGAAAAAGCAGTAGTTGGCGGGAATCAAGCAGTATCACCATTAATTGAGAATTATCCTGGATTTGAAGAAATATCTGGCTCTGAACTTACTGATCGTATGAAGAATCAAGTTAAGCGAGCGGGTGCAACTATTAAAGAAATTACTGAAGTTACAAAATTGGAGTTAAACGGAGATTCTAAAAAGGTGTATGTTGGTTCTGAAGTTTTCACGGCTAAAGCAATAATTATTGCTACCGGAACGCATCACCGAAAATTAGGTGTTCCTGGTGAGGAAGAATTACAAGGACGTGGTGTTAGTCAGTGCGCAACTTGTGATGCACCTCTATTTCGTGGAAAAACAGTTGTCGTAGTTGGTGGAGGAAATACTGCCTTAACAGATGCACTATACATAAAAGATGTGGCTTCAAAAACCTATCTTGTTCATAGGCGTGATGATTTTAGAGCTGAAAAAGTATTAAAAGAGCGAGTTTTAGCTAGCAATATTGAAGTACTCTGGAATACCGAGGTCAAGGAGATTCTTGGTGAAGATAGAGTCAAAGGTGTGAGAATAATAAATAATAAGACGGGTGAAGAACGAACAATTGAATGTGATGGTGTTTTTGTAGAAATTGGTGAAATTCCCGAAAGTAAGATTGCAGCTGAGGCTGGTGTCAAAGTTAATGAGTCTGGTGAAATTATAACAAATATGCAACAGGAAACAAATATTCCTGGTGTTTATGCTGCGGGTGATGTGTCTTTAGGATTTAAACAAATCTCTGTTGCAGTTGGTCAGGGTGCAACTGCCGCAAACTCCGCCTATCTTCACATTCAAGGTGGCTGGTACGCTAAGAAATAATCTTCTCTCTTTTTCTTTTTTATTGTGATAAGATTATATAATGAAAATATTTAAGAGTGAATTTTGTTTTAATGCAAAAGAATTATAAGATGCTGTCACAACGTCGTTTTCAAAAGCGGCTCCTATTCCGAGAAGCTAAAATCTCAAGCTCACGGAGGCTTACAGTTTGAAAGTATCAAGATATGTATTTGCGACATTATTATTAGTAATCGTGATTTCAGGATCATCTATTTCATTCGCTGCGGCTTCTCCCACCTCCCGCCGCGATACTGTACTATCTTATTTGAAAGACTTATGGGTACCTGATACTGGTGGATATGGTGTAAAATCTGGCGCTATTGCGAGTATTTCAGCAACCCATTGGGCAATAGCTTCATTGGATGCTTTGAATGCTCTGAACCGAGACAATCTTAACATTACGCAAGCTAAAGAATTCATAAATGATTCTCAATGGGTTGAGACGACTGGGACTCGCCATTATGGTGGTTTTGCAAATGTTGAAGGTGGTACCCCTGATATTTATGGTATGTTTCATGCTGCGCAAGCATTGACATACCTTGAATCTGTAACAACAGTATCGCCTAATATCACAGCTGCAGCTTTATGGCTAAACCAAACAAAAACAAATGATGGATTATTTACATATACCGATGCAAATGGTACAGTCACAATGGAATCTATTTTCCTTGTAGTAAAAAGTTATTCTGCATTAGGTGAAAATTATCTTAATGAATATGTCAATAAAACTGCAATTACAAATTGGATAATCAATTGTACAACTGCAAATGGTCTCAAGTTTAAACCTGATGAGAACATTACAAGTCTATATAATACAATGATGGGCGTTTTAACTTTACAAGCCCTTGGCACATTAGATCAGTTACCTAATCGCACATCAATTATAAATTGGGTTCTCAGTCTTCAAGATCTCAATGAAAACTCAACTACTTATGGTGGTTTTGTGGAATCTGACATTTCCAATACTACCAATTTACAATCTACTACATTCGCAATTTTAACATTACAAGCGTTAGATTCCTTACAGTTAATCAATAATGCCGTTGTTGATTTTATCTTAAAGTGCCAATTAGCAGATGGCAGCTTTACATTATCTCCACTAAATTCCATTGGCTCATTACATCATATATATAATGCAATTGTATCACTTAATGCATTAGGGCAGATTGACAGACTTTCTGAACCAAATCCATTAGTTCCTGAAGGACCATTCCCATGGGAATATATTACTTTGATTATGCTTGTTGCAATTGCTGTTATATTGATTGGAATTGGTCTAAAAATAGAATAAAATCTATTCTTTTTTCTTTTTTATTTTGTTGCGATTTAGATAGCTTTTTAATAGTAAATGTACTATTTTAGACACGGGATAGCTTATGTCAGACGAATTGAATGATGAAATGTCCGATACCTTTGAATTGAATGCAGAAATGTTGTCGCGATATCAATCAGGTTACGCTGTATTCAAACATCTTTTTGAAAAAGTTACTAAAAGAGATATAAAGCGCTTTTCAATTCTTACCTATTATGATCAACCTTTTCATGATAGTGAAGATGCATTAATGACTTCTGAACAAGCAACAATTGCACTTACAAATTGGATTCTTGATAATCAATCGCATATTATAATTTTCTTAGATACCCTTCATAATCATGAATATAATTTATCTACATTAGAGGGATTTCAGCAGTTTATGTCTATTCTCTCTGGAGAATTAGAAGACTACACTATATTTCGTCTGGGTATCAACAATAATGTTAAACCGTGGTTAAACGAATTTCCGCATGCAAAACTATCAATGGATTGGTTATCAAAACATTCAGATGAGCTCGCAAAAATATTGACTGATGCATCTCCTGTTATGCGTGACGTATCTCAAGAAGAAGCTCAAATAAGCAATTTTGAAGATCTATATGAGTTATTGGTAGAGCAACTGGGTCCTCCTTCCATTACCGACGAATTGATGGGTAAAATAAAAGAAGCAGAGTCCTCTGATGTTGCAGGTGAAGCTCTTACACTTTTAACGGTGTTTGTAAGTCCCGGAACTGCTGTTTCTAAAGGCGTAAAATATTTGTCACGATTTATGAGTTTAGTTAAGGACCGTAGGAAGAAAGAAGTTCAGCAAGTATTTCAAGAATGGGATGATCGCGTTCGTGAAGGTTATGCTCCCGAAAAGCTCAAGGAATTTATTTCTGATGATGAGCATGAGCAGTTAATTGAAGCAATTCGAAATCATAGAATTACAATTATTTTTAATGATACAAAGAAAACGATCTATGAGATTTTTGCTCCATTATTAATTGAAAATATCTTATACGACTTAGGCGCGCAAAAGCAAGAATCTGAAAAGAACGAGGAAATTACAGATGAAGCGAATAGTGAAACAAATGAAAATATCGAAAAATCTAATGAAGCATCGCAAAATAATGCTATTATTCCTCGTGTGACCCTAATATACGATTCGTTTATTAATTTACTCAAATACAAGCTATCAACTAATGTATTTGATACTTTAATAAATCAATTTGATAATTTTTCAATCGTTCCAATTCTTGCATCATCTGAGGTTGAAGATAAAAAATATGTTACAGATAAGCTTGCAGACCTATTGGAAGATGGTGCATTAGTTTTTGATATGAGCTATTCATTATTTGATACTCTGTTCAAAGTTAGTTCTATGAGTGAGCGCGCATGGATCGAATTTCTTTTCCGTACAATTTATGAGCTTAGGAATAAGAATCGTATTGCTGCATTAGACTATTATCCGATGAGAAAAGAGTCATGGAGTTTATTACAGGTACGTATTGTTCATGCATCTCCTATCAAAAAGATCCGAAAATTATTTGGAATCAGATGATATCAGAAAGTCCAATGCTTTCATAATTCCAAATCCATTTTTTATTTTTTTCATCATACAACTTGATATCTGGAAATCTAAGCTTGTTTATATTCATGAATAAATATAGATCTTCTTCTTGTTTTTTCTTTTCATAATATATCTCTATGATTTTTCTTGGACTTACATATTTAGCTCCAAAAACAGTCAAATATTCCTTTTCTCCCGTTTGCAAATTGCTCAGTTCAAAGACATACTTATCTTGAAAAGAATAAGATTTTTCATTATTTCTCTTTGAAAATATTGAGATATACCATTCCTTTTGTTCCTCAGAGAATACAAAAAGTGGAATCAATATTTTGTTTTTTATTAATTCTTGTTTATACTTGGACGTTGTTATCGTGCTTAATTTGATTAATCTTGAGATGATTTTATTTTGTATTAAGTAATTTTTATGGAGTTCTCTCAATATTTCTAGATGTTTTTGCGTAATCTGGTGAACGTTCCATTCATCAAGTGGAGTATACTTGAATGTTCTTAAATTTAAATTAAAATCATTATGTAAATTCACTTCATAATTAATTAATGAAATATCGTACATTGTTGTATCTTGCGCATCTACTAAGTGCAGTGCTCGCTTTAAGTCTAAAATAACTTCTGGTGGGAGTAACATATATTGAAAGTATGCTCCAATTGGAAAATTTGAAATGAATGTTCCCAGGACGTAATCACCTGTGAGTAATTGTCTTGGGTGTCTAAATTTAATAATTATTGGAATTAATCCTAATCGTTTCCAATCAATATAACCTTTGATTCTTAGTTTTAAGCGATCAAAAAGGAGTTTCTTAATCGTAGTATATGTTAGTGCAGTTGCATTTGCAAGCCCATTTATGGTTGTAAATCCTTGATTTAATATAATATCCGAAATCTTCTTAACATCCGCATCTTTGATTTTCCTACGCGCCGTCATTTTTTAATCAATTTGTTAACAAGAAAAATATTGATAAACACCACAATTTATTATCTGCATTAAAAGACTTATATTTCATTTATTGTACTCTTATACAAAAATAAATGTGGGACGGAAAAAAATGTTCAAAATTGATATGAAAGTTCATATGAAATTCAGTGGTCCATTCCCGAAAGAAGGTGCAGAGTTCATAAAGGAATTTGTCGACAATGCAAATGAAAAGTTATTTACGAAAGGAATTCCTAAAGACCAGCTTGATGAAGCTGCCAAAATCACCTCATGGGAAATTCGTGATGATAGTCTATATCTTCATATTATTAGCGGAACAAGGTTGCGTGCTCATGTAGCTGTGCTTCGCTTCAAGAATAGTTTGGTATCCGACCTGGGCCGTAAATATCACATTGGATTAAGAAACATTGAGATTGATGAGTTATTAGTAGAATTTGAATTAGACACCGAACCCATTGAATCAATTACTATTCCGTTCTCAAAATCTTTAGAAATTGATGGAAAGCATGTAAAATTAGAAATTGAAGGAATTGATGAAGAAGGACTTAGAAAGAATTATGTTGATCGTATTATTAAACGAATTCATGAAAAAGTTCGCGCTCAAAGTATCAAAGGTAAAGCTGCATATTCCCGTACAATTCGTAGAAGTTCTCCAAAATTGGATAAGTATGTATTAGACAAAGATCCAACCCGTGATCTATTAAAATTAGGTTGGATAAAGGAATTTCCGGCTGCTGGTGTGTGGCAGATCTTACCTCCATATGCTGCATTACTTAGAGCGATTGAACAATTAGTAATTGAGAAAATAGTCAAACCTGCAGGATTTGTCGAAGTTTTTCTTCCCCGATTAGTACCTATTGAAGTTCAAATGAAAAAAGGGCACTTGGCAATTCCTTACGAATTATTCTGGGTATCTCCACCTATATCCCGTAATGCAAAAGACTTTGAAGATTACATTGATCTAGTTGAAATTACGGGCTCGCCTCAAGAAGAATTACTACGTACAAAATTAAAAGCGCCTGCATACGGTCTTGCATATGCCCAGTGTGAACCATTTTATGAAATATTCAGTGGCGAAAAAATGGATATTGATAAATTCATTGAAAATCCTATACGATATTTTGATAGGAATGGTCCAACTTGGCGTTATGAGGGCGGTGGATTAAAAGGAATTGAGCGGCTAAATGAATTTCACAGATTGGAATTTGTATATCTTTCTAGCCCAGAAAAAGTCATTGAAATCCGAGATAAACTACTTGATTTAGCTGAAAATGTGATCGATAAAATATTTGATCTAGAATATCGAATTGATGCGACGACTGCAGTTTATCTTGAACATTCTGGCAATGTTGAATCTGAATCTTCCGAATTTGTAAAAACATATGATCTAACTGCACTTCTACCGTTCAAGACTATTAGTCGTCCCGAGGCAGAACTTGAAATTGCATCATTCCATGTACATACTGATTTCTATGCTAATCGATTTCACTTTAAGGATAAGAACAAGAGAACTGTTTGGACTGGTTGTACTGGAATTGGGCCATCACGTTGGGCGTATGTATTTCTAATTCGCTATGGGTTTGATTATGATAATTGGCCTAAAGAGATTCGCAGAATAATTGGCGATAAGTTACCCGAGCCACTTAAGTTATTGACATGGCCTAAAAAATAAATAATTGAAGGCTTGCCTTTTTTATGGCAGGCCTATACCTCTATATATTATATCGCTTGGTTTTTCAGTTAGAGCAAAAATACCTCTTCCATCAACTATGACGGGTGGGCTCTTAATTTTCTTTGCTAATGATTCTAATGATAATTCCTTGAATTCCTTATGGGCAGTTATGAAAACTATTGCATCTGCATCTTTAATTGCATCATCAATTGAGTTCTCTATCTTTATGCCGTGGAATTCTTCTCCTTTGTACAATGGATCATATATTAGAAGATTTACTTTCCGTGCTATTAGTTCATCAACAATTATATGTGCTGGAGAAATTTGTGTATCTTTAACACCTGGCTTGTATGTAATGCCTAATATGGCAATTTTAGATCCATTTAGTGGTTTTTTCGCTTCGTTTAATGCTTCCATAGTGATTCTAACTACTTCATGAGGCATACGATCATTAACTTCTCTTGCAAGTCTTATAATATATGGAATGAATCCGACTTTAAAGCCCTTTTCAACAATATAATATGAGTTTGCAGGTAGGCACGGTCCTCCAACTCCTGCACCTGGATAGTGTGGCAAGAAATTCCATTTTGTAGATGCCCCTTGAATCACTTCAAAAGCATTTATACCTAATTTTTCATAGAGTACAGCAAATTCATTCATCAAAGCGATATTTACATCTCTAAATATATTTTCAGTAAGCTTTACTGCGTTTGCTGTCTTTGGATTTGATACGGTAACAATCTTGCCATTTACAATTGGTGAATACAAGTTCTTAGCAATCTGGGTAGACTTTTCATTTATACCCCCTACAATTCTGGGGATTTTATCGAATTTTGTAATTATAGTTCCCGGGTCTGCACGTTCGGGGCAGCTGGCAGCTCCAAAATCGATCCCTGCTTTCATTCCAGTTTTCTTTTCGATAATTGGAATTACTAACTCTTCTAAAGTCCCAGGTGCCACAGTACTTTCAATGATAACCATTGCATCTTTCTGAATTCCTTTCGCAATAGTCTCAGTTGCACTAATTACCCATCTATAATCTGGTGCTTTTGTCTCAATTACTGGTGTAGGAACGCATATAATTGATACGTGTGCTTTCTTTACAGCATCTACTCCATCTGTAGTTGCTACAAGATTTTTGCTCTTTACAACTTTTTCAAATAATTCGTCAAGTCCCGGTTCATCAATATAGTTTTGCACATTATTTACCATTTCGACTTTCTTTTCATCAACATCTACACCAATTACTTTAGCTCCGGCATTTGCAAATAAAACCGCAGTTGGTAATCCAATTCTCCCAAGACCTATAACTGCAATTGTTATTTTGCCTGATTTTAGTAAATCTTGAATTTCGTCGGGATTATATTTCATAATCGTCATATTTTCCCACTTCCATGTTTCAATTCAAGTCTTCAAACTGCTATTATTTTAAATATGTTTTCATTATATCCTTATTTGTGATGTTCTATGTTACACTCAGAATTCGGTAAATTAATTGATGATGGTCTAAAAAAGATGGATGCCGGAAATTTTGATGCGGCTAGTGAGATTTTTGAAAATGCGTCTAAATTACCAATTGAAAATCTTATGGAACTATGGTCCAATAAAGACTCTCAAGAAACTATTTTATTGATCTTGGAAATTATACATTCTCTGGCTTTCAAGCACTTTGCAAAATCTTTCCTACTTGTAAAGGAAGACAAATTACTAGAACTTGGGCAAGCTCTTGGTCTTTTTGAACTAAGTAATCACTATATCGAAAAAGTAATGATATCAAGCAAAGAAAACGTATCTCCAAATCTGTACGACGCAATTGAAATACTTGATAAAACATCAGATATCGGTAGTTCGCTCGTTAAAAAACTGATTAGGGATGAAGAATAAAGAATAAAATTAAGATTAAATTATTCCCTCCCTTTGTTTCACAAGCAACTCCGCAAGGGTTGCGAATAAGTCAACTACATTTTCTCCGGTTGCAGCGCTGGATTCTATATATGGCATGCCGTGTGCTTCAGCAAAAGCTTTTCCTTCCTCAGTTGTGACCGCTCTATCTGGTAAATCTATTTTATTTGCTACGAGAACTAGCGGAATCATTTTACCAATGGCTTTCTTAATTTCTTGAAGCCATTCGTCTAATAGTAAAAATGTTCTTCGTCGAGTTACATCATAGACTAATATTCCACCTGCAGCGCCTTTATAGTATGTTGGCCTTAGAATTTGGAATCGCTGTTGTCCAGCGACATCCCATATTTGTAATTTTACATTTGCAGGTCTTGGATTTTTAATTGCTACAGCTTTAACTGCAAACTGAGAGCCAATTGTTGTCTTATAATCAGACTTAAAGAAACCATGTGCGAATCTCGTGGTAAGTGCGGTTTTTCCAACTGCTCCTTCTCCAAGAACTACAACTTTAAAGAGATAATCGTAACTTGTAGAGCTCATGGGGTCACATCCTTGCATGTATAAAGATTTTCCTTTCTAAATTATATTACATTTATATTAATTTGACATGGCACACTCTCCGCGATGAACTGCGGAGGCTCTGCGAATAGGCTGCTGTGGGATAGCCATTTCGCACATATACTCGCTGTGCCCAGCGAGGGAGCTATGTTATTTGCTCCATTTATTGAGGATATTCTTGGATGCGATATGTTCAAGTCGCGATCCATCATCTAAATCCTCAATTTGCTCGATTTATATTATATGCTTACACTTTTATTAACTTTTAGGCGATTCATCATCGCTTTGAAATGCGATGTATTTTCACCATAATGTGGTTATGACTAATTATTATTTTTCATCTTTAATAGATATTTCTCTGAACATATATCATATCAACTCTATTATTAAGTCTTTTCGATTATTTGAAAATATGGCGTCCATAATATTTAAACGCTAAATATTTTTTATATCCTTAGGTGCTTTTTATGAGTCGCAGAAAACTATTTGGTACGACTGGTATTCGAAAGATATTTGGAAGTGGCATTACTCCAGAAATGGCTTTGGAACTTGGTCTTGCGTTTGGAACATATTTGAAGCAAGGAACTGTTTTAGTAGGCCGTGATGTTCGTACGACGTCTCCAATTATACAGATGGCATTTCAGAGCGGTCTTATGGCAACGTCTATTAATGTAGTTGATGCAGGTGTAATTCCAACACCAACTCTTGCTTTTAGTCTTAAAAAAAATAAATATCGTGCGGGTGTAATAATAACTGCTTCTCATAATCCTCCTGAATATGTTGGAATAAAATTTTGGGGAAAAGATGGGTTAGGTATTCCCCCTGAAGAAGAATTGAAAATTGAAAAAATTTATTTTGATAAAGCATTTAATTATGCAAATTGGGATAATATAGGTAAATATTCTGTTGATGATTCCTTAGTCGATGATCATATTGATTACGTTATCCGAAGCATTTCAAGTGAACTTATCCGATCTAAAAAATTTGAAATTCTAATAGATCCCGGGAATGGTGCGGCATCGTTAGTTTCACCTTATCTTCTTCGAAAATTAAATGCACGTGTATCAACATTAAATTCACATCCTGATGGATATTTTCCGGGGCGAAAATCTGAACCTAATGAAGAATCTCTTGAAGAGTTGTTCTCTCTAATACGGCAAAGGCATTATGATCTTGGGATTGCGCACGATGGTGATGCAGACCGTGTAGTATTTATTGATGAGACCGGAAAACTGCATAGCGCAGACCGAGTAATTACTATGATCGCATTGCGATATTTGAAAAACAAAAAGGGTACAATTGTTACTACTGTTGATAGCTCTTTTGTATTGGACGATTTAGTAAAAAAAGCTGGTGGGAATGTCATACGCACACCTGTCGGCGATATAAATGTCGCTTATGCCTTGTATAATAAAAAAGGTATTTTTGGTGGCGAATCCTGTGGTGTATATATCTTTCCAGAACACCATTATGGCCCTGATACGCTAATGGCAATAGGAGTACTTTTAGAAATCATGGCAAAAGAAAATAAAAAGTTTAGCGAACTTATGTCTGAAATTCCAGAATTTCCTCATAGGCGTGTCAGTATAAAATGTGATGATGATAAGAAAGCGGATGTTATGAAACAAGTAAGTAAAATTCTACCTGAAAAATTTAATAACATTGTCGAAATAGTTGATGTTGATGGTTTTGGTATGGTGCTTGATGATGGGTGGGTTCTAGTACGTCCATCCGGAACCGAACCAAAAATAAGGGTTACATGTGAATCTACGAATAATCAAAAGATGAATCAATATATTAATGTCATATTAGACTTAATGAAGTCCATAATTTCATAGTATCGTATAGAAACTGTTATATTAATCAAAATATAAATTATTATTAAGAAGAACTCCGTTCAGGGGGCTATCACAATTACCGATGAATTAGAGAAAGAATTTGAATGGGTACTCGAAGATCCTACAGCTGAAAGAATTAAAGAACTTGGACAAATTGTAACGCGAGTGGTGACTATATTATCTGACCACATTGTTAAGCTAGAGGAAACGGTAGCCGATTTGGAATCTAAAATATCTGATTTAAATAGAAAAGTTTCTGAGTTAGCATCTCGCCCTGTTGCAGCTTCTGCCCCCTCTGGTGGTTCCTCAATAGGCGCCCCCTCCCCTGCTGCATCAATGGCTTCTGCACCCAAACCTACCCCATCAATGGCGGCAGCCCCATCACCTGCACCCCGTCGTCCTATGAATCCTCGTGCAGCTTTGATGGGTGATCTTAAAGCGGCACTGATGGCAAGACGGAAGAAAGCCGAAAGCGGCTAATTTTTCCTCTATTTTTATAATCTTTGCAAATTTTGCCTATTTAGTTATTTTTATATTATTTAACTTCGGTATTATACCTGAAGTACAATACCTCAAGTATGGAGGTGATGGAATATGTCATGGAGATTCAGAGACATATTCGATGAATTCGATAAGACATTCAGAGAAACCGAAGAAATGTTTGAAAGAATATTCAAGAATCTAAGAACCATCGAACCAAAAGGCGACGAACCCATCGTGTATGGATTCACAGCTACGATTGGTCCTGATGGTGTGCCACATGTGAGAACCTTTGGAAATGTTGATCCTATGCGAGGGCAACTTATTGAAGAAGGTATTAGAAAGCCATACACTGATGTAGTATATGACAGTGAAGCTGGTGTCATTAGAGTCACTGCAGAACTACCCGGTGTTGAAAAAGAAAATATCAAGCTAAAGGCGACTGAGAATTCACTATCCATAAGTGCTGAAGGTGAAAAGAGAAAGTTCAAGAATACAATTCCATTCGATGTTGAAATTGATCCCAAATCGATCAAGGCGACATTCAAGAATGGAATCCTTGAAGTCACCATTAAAACCAAGAAGCCTTTGAAGCCTGAAGAATACGATATCAAGATTGAGTAAGATTAATTGGACTTTTCAGTCCTTTTTTTCGTTTATTGAAATTATATATAAAAAAATAAAATGGAAATGGAGGTTGATGACTATGAGTGAAAAGACAGCAGTAGTCAGAGTTGCAGAAGCCAAGACTCGCGATGTCGGTCGTGGTATTGCACGATTAGATCCAAAAGTTGCAGAAGAATTGGGTATTGGAACCGGAGATGTTATTGAGATCACTGGTCGAAAATCAACAGCTGCAATATCTTGGAGAGGTTATCCTGAAGATACAGGAAAAGGAATAATTAGAATTGATGGTGCGATTCGAAAGAATGCAGGTGTTGGTATTGATGACAAAGTAACTATTCGAAAGATTGTACCTAAGGTAGCAAAAACTGTAAAAATTGCACCGACAACACAATACACAATATCTGGTGGTGAAGAATACTTAGCACGCTTACTTGAGAATCGTGTCGTTATGATTGGTGATATTATTGATGTCAATATTATGGGTCGCAAGATTCCTTTCATGATCACTGGATTTACACCAAAGGGCGATGCAGCGTTAATTGGTATTGATACTACAGTTGAATTAGCTGACAAGCCTGTAACTGAATTACCTCAGAAAGTACCACGTGTCACTTATGAAGACATTGGTGGCTTGGACAAAGCAATCCAAAAGATTCGTGAAATGATTGAACTACCTCTACGACATCCTGAACTATTCAAGAGACTTGGAATCGAAGCACCAAAGGGTGTATTGCTTTACGGTCCTCCCGGAACTGGAAAGACCTTATTGGCAAAAGCAGTTGCTAATGAAACTGATTCGAACTTCTATTCGATCAGTGGTCCTGAAATCATGTCCAAGTTCTATGGTGAAAGTGAAGGCAGATTAAGAGAGATCTTTGAAGAAGCACAGAAAAATGCGCCAAGTATAATCTTCATTGATGAACTTGATTCAATTGCACCAAAGCGTGAGGAAGTTACAGGTGAAGTTGAACGTAGAGTGGTTGCACAACTATTGGCATTGATGGACGGTCTCAAAGATCGTGGTCAAGTTGTAGTAATTGGAGCAACAAACAGACCTAATGCATTAGATCCTGCTCTAAGGCGTGGTGGTCGATTCGATAGAGAAATCGAAATCGGAATTCCCGATAAGAAGGGTCGATATGAGATCTTGCAGATACACACTCGTGGTATGCCATTAGACAAAGATGTAGATCTCATGAAGATTGCGGATCTAACTCATGGCTTTGTAGGTGCAGATTTGCAAATGCTATGTAAAGAAGCTGCAATTCATGCACTAAGACGTGTATTGCCAGAAATCGATCTTGAACAAGAGGTCATTCCTGCTGAGATACTTAACAAGATTGTAGTCACACAGGATGATTTCATGAATGCGCTCTTGGAAGTTGAGCCATCTGCAATGCGCGAAGTAATGATTGAGACGCCTGAAGTCACATGGGATGACATTGGTGGATTAGAAGAAGCCAAGCAACAACTTCGTGAAACAATTGAATGGCCATTGAAATATGGAAAGCTCTTCAAGCACATGAAGGCAAAGCCACCCAAGGGAATAATGCTATATGGTCCTCCTGGAACCGGAAAGACTCTACTTGCAAAAGCAGTAGCACATGAGAGTCAAGCTAACTTCATTAGTGTCAAAGGACCTGAATTTCTCAGCAAATGGGTTGGCGAAAGTGAGAAAGCTGTTCGTGAGACCTTCAGAAAAGCAAGAAGTGCAGCACCATGTGTAGTATTCCTTGATGAGATCGATGCAATTGCTCCAACACGCGGTTCAGGATTTGGTGATGCCAGAGTAACTGAACGTGTAATTAGTCAGCTACTAACCGAGCTAGATGGGCTTGAAGAATTGAAAGGTGTCACAGTAATTGCAGCTACAAACCGTCTTGATATGGTCGATAAAGCACTACTGAGACCCGGTCGATTTGATAGAATCATCGAGATTGGCTTGCCCGATAAGAAAGCACGTGAAGAGATCTTCAAGATACACACTCGTGGAAAGCCCATTGATAAAGATGTAAATATTGAAGAATGGGTTGAGAAGACTGATGGATTCACAGGTGCTGAAATTGAGGCATTGGTCAATGATGCTGTAATGCTAGCAATTCGCGAATACATTACATCCGGTAAGATTCCAGAATCTGAAGAAGAACTTGAAAAATACACGGTCAAGAAGAAGCACTTCGAGCAGGCATTTGAAAACATCAAGAAATCTCGCGAAGCGTTAGGTAAATAAACCCTGATGGAGAATATTCTCCATCCAAAACATTTTTTTGGGGTGATTAACATGAGTCCTAATGGTATGTTCATTGACGATATCTTATTTATCCTCGGGAATCCTACACGACGGGCAATTCTCGAGCTGTTGTCACATAAGCCATATTATGCATTCGAGTTAGCAAAAGAACTTGGCATCAGTCAGCGCGCAGTAGTTAAACATCTTGAAATTTTACATCAAAAAGGATTTATTACAGAACGCACAGTTCCAAGCCCATTAGGACCCCAGCGTACATATTTTGAAATCAATCGTAGTATTGCGATTTCTATGTGGTTTGGTCCTCATGAATTTCGAATTCGTATGGTTGATTTCCCTGATTTAGATGAAGAATATGATGATGAATCTAGATCGATTAGTAAAGAACTTAATGAATTCATAAGATCCCAAATTGGTCGTATTAAAGATTTAGATGAACGTCTTAAGAAAATCGAAAAAGAGCGGATTTTAATTTTAAGAGAACGACAGAGAATTTTAGGATCGTTAGATGAAGCTTTATTTGAAGCCGGATTTGATGAAACAACCAAGAAAATATTCTTTTTAATATTAGCATCCGAGAAACCTCTAAGTGTTGATGATATTGCTGAAAAGCTCAGATTGCCTAATAGCGTTGTAAAACAAGCAATTGAAAATCTGAAAAAGAATGAATTAATAAAATCTGTAATCAAGAAAGTGAAAAATATTAGCTCGTATGATACGAGCTTCTAAATATTGATCAGTTGGTTCAAATCCTTTAGGATAATCTCTGCTGTATGAATGTCGATGTTTTTCTCTATGTTGTCAATTATTTTTAAGAACGTATCAAAACGACTATCTGCGTCTAATGTGGGGTCCATAGCCTTTTCTAGTAATTTTTTGATTTTTTGTTTGAAGGGTGGTTTCTTTCCATATGTTTTTTCAATAGTATTTGTCATTCTTTCATCAAAACCATTGATTAGGCTTTTACGTCTAATGGATCCTAATTTATCGCGCTCTATGGAACCAATTGATTCACCTAATATTTTTGATATATTTGTTCCTAAATCAAATAGAAGACTTTCAACATCAAATGCGTTTATTGATATCGAGCTTTTATCGGATTTTAATATCCATTTGGGGCCTTCAGGTTTCTCCAAAATTAGGGTTCCTTCGTTAATAAGATTGATTTCCGATATGAAATAATCCGCCTTTAAACTTGCTTTAAATAACAAATATAATCTACTTGCATCAACAACAGATAGTTCAACAATCGGTTTTGATGGGTCTTTTCCTATATTTATCTGTTTGCTGTTCTTTTCTGGAATAAATACGTATTTACCACCTGATGATTTTGTAGCTGGTGCGGGTAGGTTTTGTAATATATCTATAATTTTATTCACTTCATTATTATGGAAAACAATTGATGTTTTTCCGTCAATTAAATAAATCTGTGATGCGGATTTTGATTTTGCCCCAACTTTTTGTCTTGGCAGGTTTGGCGAAGTCCTTTTTATGTATCCCTCATATTTTGGTGTTGCTATTGCTTTTTTTAAGACTTCAATCATATCGTAAATTTCACCAAAACTAATCAAGATTTCTTCTTCAGGATCGCCTCTTCCAATCCCAACATTTCCTTCTTTCGTAAGTCGTACAAACATTATGCACACCTCAATTTATCTAATATTTATTTATTTCTTTAGTATAAAAAAACAATGTTTACACTAACTTTTTATTTTTGATTTACAATACTTTTTATTTATAGAAATGAAAGAAATAGGTGCTTAAATGATGGATATTCGTAAAATTGGCTTGATTTCATTAATGTTATTTTTAACTGGAAGTCCTATGTTTGTTATTGGATATACGGTTTTAACAGCTCAAGCTCAATCTTCAGGTTCTATTACTTTGGATGTTCTTTTGTTTACAGATGAAGATTCCAGTAAAATTGAAGAAAGTATTGAGCTTGATAAATCGATTAATGTTACTAAAACAGATGTATTGCCAAGTTCTATTTCCGGTTATGATTCGATATTTATTGTTGATAAACCATTAAATAATAGTGCGGTGCAGCTATTATTAGATTATTTGAATGCTGGTGGGGGCATCAATATTTTCATGGGCCCCAAGATGACTTCAAATCCCTATGGTTTTTCAAATTTCACTCTTACTAACGCAAAAACATTAAGTTATACCATAAATGCGACATTGTTTACATATATCTCCAATCCTAGCAATCCACTTGCGCAAATTGACTGGGCATCTGTGCCTGAAACGCATGCTACAACAATTTTCTCTAATATCTCCTCCGATGTTGATATAATCCTTAGAAATAACACAATATCTGGTACTGGAATTCCTTTACTTTTTGAAAAGCAAGTTGGTGCTGGCAGGATTGTTGTGTATACTCCGTGGACTACAATAAATTCTCAAACTGGCGAACCATTTAATGTTGAGATCACCTTATGGCCTTATTTTAATTACTTTATCTATTCATCTGCAATGTATTCTGCTGGTCATTCATTTCTTTCTTATCCCGATTGGCCATATTCTCCAGTACCACATTTCGAACAGCAAGTGCTAATTGGGGTTTTTGTTTTCATTCTTGCATTGTTTGCTGTTGGTGTTTTCATAAAAATTCGTTCGTATTCTAAATCGCATAAACCGCGTATTGAAACGCTCTCTGAAGAAATTCTTGAAGAGGTTGAGAAAAAGCAAAAGCAAGACGAATGGGAACAGGTTGGGCTTCACAGGCAAATTGGTGGATTTCTTTACATGTTCTTTGTTGTTATGCTTATTGTTATTCCTAATGCGATCATGCAATCTATGATCTTACCCCGATTTATTCTGCCATATCCTCAGGCTGCTGGATGGTATAGCTTTTCAATAAATCTTTTCCAAGCAATTTGGGTTGTATTCGATCTTGGTACAAGTGTTGCTCTTGTAAAATATTTCGCACAATATCGTGTTGATAAGCCTTTAGAAGCTATAAAATATGTTCAGATTTTTATCTGGTTTCAGATGCTTACAGGTGTGGTACAAGTATTTCTAATCTCATTCTTAGGTTCTATCTTCTTCCCACATACATTTCTTGCACACTTAACGTGGATTTTTATTGCACATAGTTTAGTTCAATATCCAGGATTTACGTTAGTCTTTTTGTTTGTATTTAGAGCACTTCAGCGTATTGATCTCCAGCAATTATCGAATCTTATGTATTACGCTGTTTTCAGCATAATTGGACCTTATACTGGAATCCTTATATTTCGCTGGTGGGGTTCTCAAAATCCGATTTTTGGCGAGGCATTAGGTGGTGCGATTGGTTATGCACTAGGTGGATATTTCCAAGAATGGATGATGTTTCTATTTACGTTATATCTATTTAAAAAATTAGGATTTCACGCTACGACTTTCTTTAGGGTTGACTTTGGTGTTGCACAGGTAAAGCAAGCACTTAAGTTTGGAGCAAAATGGACTGCAGGTCAAGTTTGGGTTCCCGCTGTCTGGATGTTGCAAATGATTATTGTAAGTACCCAATTGCTTAGTTGGTCTGCACAACAAGGGTATTTCAGTCTGGCATGGAATCTTGTATTGATCGTTAGTGTTGCAGGACTATTTATGGACAGTCTGATGGGGGGAATATCTGAAGCATATTCTCACAAGAAGCATAAATTAGTGGAACTATATGCTGCAGAAGGTCTCAAATGGGGTTCATTTATTGTATTCTGGATCGTGTCTTCATTATATGCTGTTGGTTGGCGATTTATATCAGGTGCTGCTGGTCCAGAATGGGAACCCGCAAATGTTCTTTTGCCGGGGCTTCTACTATTCCAGCTTATTGGATATTTTAGCTGGTGTTCTGATAATGTTTATGCAGGTGTAGGACGTACTGGGCTTGCTGCATTAGTCTGGATCGAAGAACAGGCAATTCGTGCAATTCTTATGGTATACTTTGTAGTGTATTGGTCTGCAGGTATGGTGGGTATCATATATGCTTATGTTATCGCTCTTGCAATAAAGGACGTCTCAACATGGGCAATCATTCGTCGTAAAATTACTGCACCTAAGTTCTATGTG
>Ga0256914_1001716_pt1 | contig 19210 bp, 16 predicted proteins | sample HulkmetaG_FD_191571 | JGI IMG/M metagenome (GOLD analysis project Ga0256914, IMG submission 191571) | Hydrothermal chimney microbial communities from Main Endeavour vent field at the Juan de Fuca Ridge, Pacific Ocean - Hulk | ecosystem: Environmental > Aquatic > Marine > Hydrothermal vents ... | reverse complement strand
CACCTTTCAAGAGAAGAAAAGAGTTTTTTTTCGCTTGCACCCGGCAAATCCACCCTTCCAATAGCGCCTTTAAACAATGTATCCCCCGTAAACAAAAACTTGCCTATACGAAAACATACACTGCCCTGTGTATGGCCGGGCGAATGAAACACCTCAAATTTAAGCCCGCCAAAGGATAAAACATCCCCATCCTCTATAGTATTAATGCGCAAACTGCCTTTCTCAAATATAACTTCCTGATCGCCAAACAAAGCTGACAAATTGCCCTGAGCTGAAAACAGCATTTTTTCGTCTTGCTCTTGTATAAAAACACCACAATCACAAACCCCGTTTCCTATAATATGGTCAAAATGTCCGTGTGTATTTAAAACCGCAGAAGGAGAAATTCCGATATTTTTTATTTCTTGCTCCACAAGCGCTATATCAGCTGGGTCTATAATAACCAAATCCTTTTTATCATTATAAACGAAGTATGTATTCGTCATAACACTGCCTAAGACAAGACGTTTTACTTTTAACGTGTTGTTTTCCATAATTGTGACGGCTGTTTAGACGGAAGAAACTTTTTATGGAATTCTATCCTGATATGCTCTATCTTGTTTTTAAAACGTGTAATGGGTTCCCTGCGCCTCTTTTTTTTCAATGCAGATTCAACGGATCCTTTTAATCCCTTTATATAATCGTCTATCTCAACGGCAGGACTGCCAAGGGCATCTTCAAAATACCGCTGCAATATCGTTAAGTTTTCTATGGCATTTGCCAGCGCATCCTTTACACGTTTTGCGCTCTCGCCATCTAACGCAACATTTATTTCATCCATCCAGACCTTGGCAAAGATAAAATGCCTTTCATATGCCCTCCTTATATTAAAGACATCCTCGTCGGAAGCCTTAACAACAGATGCGCGGGACTGCCGGGGCTTGCGGGTAAACTTCTCTTTTATCGCAGAAACACAGCCTGTAGATAACAATAAAAACGACATTATGAATAAGAAAAAAGCTCTCCTCACAACCCTCCTTATGATTCAGACGTAATCCTCAAGACCTCTTCAAACGTCGTTGTCCCCTGCAAAAACAACTCAAACGTGTTATCCCTTAATGTCCTCATTCCGCATTCTCTAACAGCGAACTCTTTTATCTCATCAGAGGTCGCGCCTTTCAATATAAGTGCCCTTATTTTATCATTTAAGGTCAACGTCTCTATGGTTGCTATCCTGCCATAGTAGCCCGTGCCCTTACACTGCTCGCAACCCCTGCCTTTATAGAATACCACGCCTTCGGGTTTTTCAAAACCTTCTTTTTCAAATACCTCTACAGGGATATCAACCTCTTCCTTACAATTAGGGCATATGCGCCGGCAAAGCCTTTGCGCAGAGGACAATATCAGGGAAGATGCAACCAAAAAAGGTTCTATATCCATATCGATTAATCTGGTAATTGCGCCGGCGGCATCGTTAGTATGCAATGTGGAAAGAACCAAATGGCCTGTTAAAGATGCCTTAACAGCAATGTCGGCTGTCTCAGCGTCTCTTATCTCACCCACAAGAACTATATCCGGGCTTTGCCTTAGAATTGCCCTCAAGGCGCTGGCAAACGTCAGCCCAATTTCAGCATGCGCCTGTATCTGAGTCAAACCTTCCACTTGATATTCAACAGGGTCCTCAACTGTTATAATATGTACATCAGGCGTATTTAACTGCTGCAATACAGAATACAATGTCGTTGATTTACCGCTTCCTGTGGGGCCTGTAACCAAGATTAACCCATAAGGATGTTTTATGGCATGTTTAAACTCAGCCAATGGCCCTGGCAAAAACCCAAGCTCATCCAATCCTACCTGTAAATTGCTTTTGTCAAGTACGCGAAGAACAAATTTTTCCCCTGCTATTGTAGGCAATGCTGAAACACGAAAATCCACTATCTTATCCTTGTGCTTTATCCTGAATCTGCCGTCTTGCGGGATACGCCACTCTGTAATATCCATGCCTGAAATAATCTTTAAACGAGTAAAAAGAACAGACTGTTTGTTTTTTGGTATAGTCAAAATATCGTGCAGGGCGCCATCAATTCTGTACCTGACACGAATACAATCCTCCATTGGTTCTATATGTATATCGCTTGCCCTCTGGTTAAGTCCGCCTTTTACCAAAAGGTTAACCATCTTGACAATAGGCGCTTCTTCACTTTTATCTAATACCTCTTCAGTAACACCAAAATCCGTTTGCTCTTTTATTTGCTCCACATTATCATAATCATATTCATAATCACCATAATCGGAAGATGGTGTGCGTTTTAATGATTCGACTGTTTTAATAATGTCCGGGGGGAAAGCCATCACCGGAATAATTTCATAACCCGTAACAATAGAAAGCTCGTCTTTTAAAAGCACATCCATAACATCCGTCATAACAAGGCTCATAACATTTCCTACAACCGAAATCGGTATTACCTTCTTTTCCCGTATTGTATCTAATGGCAATAAATCTATTGATTTCTCAAGGTGAAACTTGTTGATATCTATCCAAGAAAGCCTTAATTCATCCGAAAGCATGTCCATTAATACCGTTTTTGTAATAGGTGTTTTTTCTATGACTGTGGCAAAAATATTCCTGCCTTCAGAAAAGGCCTTTACTTCAGAGACAAAGTTCTCCCCATAGCGTTTGGTCAATATGTCTAATAATTTTTGTTTTATTGCCATAATGTTTACGCTGTTACCCTGAAAACCTCTTCCAAACTGGTTATACCTAAAGCGGCCTTGCGGATGCCGTCTTGCCGCATCGTTTTCATGCCTTCCTCAATTGCCGCAGCCCTAATTTCAGGTTCTTCGGCCCCTTTTGCAACTAATGCCCTTAACCTACTGGATAAAATCATTATCTCAGCCACGTTTACCCTGCCTTTATATCCCATATCAAAACACTTCTTACACCCAACAGGCCGATAGAACGTAATGCCCGTGTAATCTTTAGGTATATTGATCTCTTCCGCAAGTTCCTCTGTCATCTGATACGGTTCTTTGCAATGTTCGCACAATCGTCTTAAAAGGCGCTGTCCCATTATCCCAATCACCGAAGCAGTGATTAAAAAAGGCTCCACACCCATATTCACCATACGCACTATTGCGCCTGGCGCCGTATTAGTGTGTAACGTCGTGAGAACCAAGTGGCCTGTCAATGCCGCTTTTATCGCTATGTCCATCGTCTCAAAATCACGAATCTCTCCTATCAGGATAATATCCGGGTCCTGCCTTAATATAGATCTTAGGGCCGCGGCAAACGTAAGATTGACTTCTGCATTAACCTGCACTTGATTTATGCCCCTTATTTGATATTCGACAGGGTCCTCAACAGTAATTAAATTCTTATATGGCGAATCTATGTGTTTTAAAACCGAATAAAGCGTAGTTGACTTACCGCTTCCTGTTGGGCCCGTGACTACAAACATGCCGTGCGGCCTGCTCACGCATGACTTTATCTTTCCCAAAGTATCCTCTGAAAATCCAAGCCCGTCCAGATCCAACATAACAGCGCCTTTATCCAATATACGTATACAGGCCTTTTCCCCATATGAAGCAGGCACAATTGATATCCTAAAGTCTATAGCCCTGCCCCCTATAGAAAGCCTTACCTTACCATCTTGAGGCACCCTATGTTCAGAGATATCCATATTCCCTATAACCTTTATTCTTGATATTATAGCCTCATGCATTGCCCTTGGAGGGGCTTCCACCTGACGCAAAATGCCGTCCACGCGATATCTTACCTGCATGTATTTCTCAAACGGTTCTATGAATATGTCGCTCGCATGCAATTCAACCCCTTGCGCTAATATCTTATTAACTGCGCGAATAACAGGGGCCTCATTTTCTATATTCTCCTCCTCAACTTCATCCTTATTTTCCGCAACTACCTCAATATCGTCCTTTACAATCCCCTGCAGCACACCTTCTAAATCTTCACCGGACACCTCTTCCTCTTGTTGGGTTATGGTATTTTCTTTTGCAGCCCAAAAGTCTTCTAAATTAGACTCCGAAGTAAGACATATTACAACCTGCTTGCCTGTATGGACCTTGACATTATCCAAGGCAATAACGTTTATAGGGTCAACCATTGCCATTGTAATAATATCCTCTAACAGGGATATCGGCACAATCTTATGGCGCTTCATTAAATCCAAAGGGATTAATCCTAGGACTTCTTCATCTATTTGCATTTTCGACACATTGATATACGGCACGCCCAATCCTTTTGATAAAACACGTATAAATGTTTCCCTATCAATAAATCCTTCTCCTATCAACACATCGAAAATACCTTTCCCAGAATCTCTTGAAATAACCAGTGCTTTTTGCAAGTCCTGTCTTGATATGACCTCTTCTTTTAAGAGTATGTTTATAATCTCTTCCTTAAGCCAGGCCATATCGCTCCTTATACTCCTCTATTTTCTGCGATATCTTCTGCCTTTCACAGATAAACAATGTTGGAGTAAATCCCGTTTCAGTATGGATAAAGTCTATTAACTCTGTATTGATTGGATCAAACGTGGCAATCGTGACAACGTTTCCAAGTTTTTCCAACGGAATAAAAGAAAACTTTTCCATGGCAAAGAGTGGAAACAACAAATACAAATCAAAATTAGCTGGATATATGTCAACTGGCAGATATGGCACTTCGTACTGCGATATTAAGGCAAAGACCACCTGCGATTCCAAGACAAATCCATGCTTAATCAATATTTCGCCAAGATAACCGCCTTCTTTTTCTTTTAGAGATAGGGCATTGTCAAGCACATCATGGGATATAATTCCCTTGTCAATTAGAATCTTGCCTATAGGCTTATGGACCACCCTTTTTAAAAACATGCCCCCCTCACTCTTTTGAGCTAGTATACCACTAAGCTATGCACGGTATAATCCTTTAACTGATCCCTGCCATTTAGAAAAGAAAGTTCCACCACAAATAAAAGACTCGATACTACACCGCCGCATTTCTCTATCAAATCAATAACCGCCTTTGAAGTTCCGCCTGTTGCCAACAGATCATCCACAATAACCACCTTGCTCCCTTTCTCAAAGGCATCGACATGAATTTCAAGACTATCTGTTCCGTATTCAAGGGCATATTCCGCGCTATGGGTTTTATACGGCAGTTTTCCTTTTTTCCTCACTGGGACAAATGGACAATTCAATTTATAAGCAAGAGGTGCCCCAAAAATAAAACCCCTTGATTCCACACCCAGAATCACATCAGGATGTTCCCCTTCTATCTTAGCCGCCAGTTTATCTATCGTATGCTTAAAACCATCTTTGCTTCCAAGCAACGGCGTGATATCTTTAAAGATTATTCCTTCTTTAGGGAAATTCGGCACGTCTCTAATAAGCTTTTTGATCAATTCACTCATGATTCCACCATCCTCTTTATTAAATTGGACTCTCTATTTATAAACGCCTGCAATTTCTTGATAGCGCGATCTTCTATCTTTCTAACAGCCTCTCTCGAAATGCCCATTTCCTCGGCAATTCCCGCCAGCGTTCTGGGATTATTATCCACAAAACCGAAACGCAAATTCAGCACAAAACGTTCTTTTTCACTGATATTATCCATTAACCCCAAAACTGTTTCGTAATCCAAATCCTTCTGCACCTCGTCTTTTAAGGAGTGATCAGCCATAGCGCCTATGATATCTAATAATTCTGTATCTTTATCTGACCCGACCATTATATTCAAAGATGCCGTGCTGTCCTTGCAATTCATCAACTGCCCAACCCTCGACATAGTAGTACCCAATGCCTGGGCGATCTCTAACTCCGTTGGTTTGCGCTTTAATTTTGTCGTGAGCTCCTTTTCTATGTGCTTCATCTTTTGTATCATCATATTTATGTGAATAGGCACATGCAAAACCGTTGAATTCTTCATAAGCGCCCGAATAATACTCTGGCGTATCCACCAAGCGGCGTATGTTGAAAAACGAAATCCCATATCCGGCTTAAATTTATCAACAGCGCGCATTAAACCTATATTGCCGTAAGCGATTAAATCAGTAAATGGCATACTCATATTTACATAATGCTTTGCAAGGCTTACAACCAAACGCAAATTGGCCTGTATCATCTTATCCCTTGCCTTGGGATCACCCGCCGCCACCTTTTGCGTTAGCTGCTTTTCCTCCTCTTCAGTCAAGGGCTTTGCATACAAGCGCAATTCCTTTATGTAATTCCTTAATGCGTCCATAAGACAATATTATACCTTAAGAAATATGCTTTTTGTATCAAAACTCACTAACTATATTCAATATCTCCTCTTTCAACTCATTCGGCGTTGATCGGCTAGGGTCCAGCAGAATTGCCTGTTTCTGGGCCCTAAACCAAATCATTTGTCTTCGCGCATATTGATATGTATTTTTTTTCATTAACGCCATTGCCTCATGAAAAGAAATCTCATTATCCAGAACCATAGACAACTCTCTTACGCCAATAGCCTTCTGAGCTGTTTTCCCAAGCCTATTTCTGATGCCTTTTAGTTGATCAAGGCTTTTCAGTGTTATGTTTTCGTCTATGCGCCTTGCAATTCTTTGTTTAAGCCATTGCCTGTTATCAGGCATTAGACAAAAGAAAAACACCTCGGCCTCATCATTAATGCCTTTTGATTGGGCATGCCACTGTGAAATAGGCTTTCCGGTAGAAAAAAAGACCTCTAATGCCCGCACAATCCTGCGCACATCATTTGGATGAATCTTCCCGGCAGAAGAGGCATCCACTTCCTTTAGTCTTTCATACAACAAAGATGCCCCTTTTATCCGGGCTTCTTCATATAATTGTTTGCGCAATACTTCATCCCCTTTTGCCTCAAACATCCCGTTTAACAAGGCCTTTATATACATGCCCGTTCCCCCGCATACAATAGGTGTTTTATTCCCGCGCCACAAATTATCGATAATATGCCTTGATAACTCAACGAATTTGGCCGCATTATATTCTATTTCAGGATCTAAAAAGCCCGCCAAGTGATGTGAAACCAAAGACATCTCTTCCAAAGGAGGAAAGGTTATAAACTCCAGCTCTTTATATGCCTGCATGGAGTCAGCGGAAATGACTTCCGAATCTATTGCCCTTGCCACAAGCATTGCCAAATGGCTTTTCCCTGATGCCGTTGGGCCGCCTATAACTATTAATTTCCTGTTTTTAGCCTCTTCCACACCATTAATGCCTGTTTCATCTCAAAAACGTCATGAACCCTGATAATATTAGCGCCGTTCTCAATCGCCCATAGATTAGCGCTGATAGTCCCTCCTAATCTCTCATGCGCCTTGCTATTATCTATCGCGCCTATAAACGACTTTCTAGATAACCCTACCATAACTGGCCGTTCCAACAAGGCAAAAACAGCCAAATTAGATAATAATTCATAATTATGTCCTGCCGTTTTTGCAAAACCAATACCCGGATCAATTACAATAGCATTGCGCTCAATAGAATACCGCTCACAAAGATTTATTCGTCCTAAAATAGCCTCGTAAACCTCTTTAACCACATCATCATATACAGCAGAATGCTGCATAGTCTTGGGAGTCCCCTTCATGTGCATAATCACAACGCCAACTTTAGCCTTTGCAGCGGTTTTCCTCATACGCACAGAAGACATCCCTGTGATGTCATTTATAATATGGACACCTGCATCTATTGCAGCCTCTGCAACCTGCCAATGTCTGGTATCAATGGAAACAATTGCTTTGGGAAATTTCTTTTTTACGGCTCTTATAACAGGCAAAACACGTTCCATTTCCTGCTTGACACCAACAGGTTTCGCGCCGGGGCGGCTAGATTCGCCGCCTATATCTATTATACCTGCGCCGGATTTTAAAAAATATTCCACTTGTTTAATTGCCCTATCCACATTTTTGCCAACACCATCTCCGCTGAAAGAGTCCGGCGTTGCATTGACTATTCCCATAATAACAGGGGAAGAGCAGTCAATGTTCCTGCCTCTGGCCTTCCAGACAGGGGACCTATTAACGCCAGTAGGCCTTGAAAGTATCTGTCCCAATTGTTTTAGATTAGAAAAGGATTGTGCTTTTAACTTAGAAGCGATTGTTCTAATCCTTTTTTTGTCAGCGATAATCAGAGCAGGAGTTGCGCGCTTCTCTAATATAGCATACCGTGGTATAGCGCATTCTCCGCCGATAGACAAAAGTTCCTGTTTCAAAATATTAGTCTCAAAAGATTTCAACCCATCAACGAACAAGGCCTCGCATTCTGTCTTAGGCGCCATCTTTTCTATACCTGCCGGATCGGCCCCAATAAAATCCCTGAGGATTTTCTCAATGACTATCCGATTTTTCGCCGGTATGCTGTTGACCTTCAAGTTCGTCATTTCTTGATTCATCTTCATGATGTCTTTCTTCATCGTCTTCATTATCTTCCCGCAGTCCTAACAACTCCCTGACTTGTCTTACGTTTAAGGTCTCTTTCTTAAGCAGTTCTTTAGCAAGCAGCTCAAGTTTTTTCTTATTAACAGACAAGTCATCCAATACATCTTGATATGCGCTTGTAATTATCTTTTTCACCTCTTCATCTATTTCCCTTGCTGTTTGCTGGCTATAATTTCTATCCACAAACATGTCGTCCCAAAAGGCCCTTTGGCCCTTAAATTCCCAAACAAGCGTCCCCATCTTTTCGCTCATTCCAAACTCGCACACCATACGTCGGGCAATAGTCGTGGCAACTTCCAGATCATTATGGGCACCTGTGCTAATCTCATCAAATACGATTCTTTCCGCAGCCCTCCCGCCAAGCAACACCTTTATTCTGCCAATCAACTGGGAATAGGTTATCAAATATCTGTCCTCTGTCGGCCTTTGCAGGGTATATCCCAATGCGGCAACACCCCTAGGAACAATCGAAACCTTATGCAAAGGGTCCACGTCCTTTAATAGTAAAGACATTAAGGCATGGCCGCCTTCGTGATAAGCGACGATCTCCTTTTCCTTTTTATTTATTACCCGCGAGCGTCTTTGCGGCCCGGCCATTACCCTTTCAATAGATTCTTCCAATTCCTCCATAGAAACCGCATTCTTATTGCGCCTTGCAGCCAGAAGCGCCGCTTCATTTATCAAATTGGCAAGATCCGCTCCTGAAAAACCGGGTGTCTGCTGGGCCAATCTCTTAAAATCAACCTCTTTATCCAGCTTCACATTTCTTGCATGCACCTTTAAAATAGCCTCCCTGCCGTTCATATCAGGCAGATCAACAATAATCCTCCTGTCAAATCTGCCCGGACGCAATAAGGCAGGGTCTAATACATCAGGCCTGTTAGTTGAAGCCATAACAATGATTCCGCGAGAGGTATCAAATCCGTCCAGTTCCACCAAAAGTTGATTTAACGTTTGCTGCCGCTCTTCATGCCCGCCGTGCAAAACAGCGGCGCGTTTGCCGCCGACTGCATCAATCTCATCTATGTAAATAATACATCCCTTATTATTCGCCTGCGATGCCTTCTTCGCTTGATCGAACAAATCGCGAACCCTTGCAGCGCCGACACCAACAAACATCTCAACAAAGTCAGACCCGCTTATGCTAAAAAACGGCACATCCGCCTCGCCTGCAACCGCCTTGGCCAAAAGCGTTTTCCCTGTGCCCGGAGGACCAACAAGCAAAACGCCTTTTGGGATTCTGCCTCCCAAACGCTGGTACTTCTTCGGGTCCTTCAGAAAGTCAATAACCTCTTTTAACTCCTCTTTCGCCTCATCAACCCCAGCCACATCGTCAAACGTCACCTTGTCTCTCACGCCGCTTCTTGCCTTTGCCTTCCCAAAATTTAAGATGCGGCCTCCCATTTGATTGCCTCTAAACATAAAGAACCAATAGAACAAGACCAAGACCAAAACAGGGCCAAAATAATAAAAGATCATTGATAAAAATGTCTGCGGCGGTTTTATAACTATCTCAACACCCTTTTCCCTCATAAGTTTCAACAAGTCTTTATCATCCGGTTCTATATTTGCATAAAAAGAGCTCCCATCCGACGTTTTGCCGGTGATAAAACCTTCTTTCTTTACAACAGAGACAATTGGCGGCGGGCTGTCTGTTTCCAACTTTTCATAAATCTGAGAATAGGTCATCTCTTTTGGAATGCCATTTGCCCCTATCTGCATAAAAAGGTTAATAATAAGCCACACAACAGTCGCTGCAATGAGAAGCAAAAATAAATTGGGGCCCTGTGAAGGCGGCATATTCTTATTACCCTGATCTTGTTTTTTCTTATAAGATTGCTTGTTATTTTTAGACATATATCCTCCTAATTCCTAATAAAAAATTCTATTATCCTCTGCTTTTTTAAAACAGAAATCTTATTTGGCAAATCTAATCTACCTCCGTTAGGCCATTCCTCTAGTAAAGAGACAAACTCATTCCAGTGTCTAAACTCCAATCCAACATGATCGCCCTTCAAATAGACGTAAGCCAAACGAAACAACATACGCTGCATTGACAGATGCAATTTACAAAACCGCGCATAAGCAAAGGCTATCCTATAATCATCCAAATGCAAACATATATTGGCAAAAACTTCCTTTGCATGAGATTCAATAAAGTCATAATCAACACTTAAAACACTGCTCAACGTAGAAATATGCTCTTTAATCCTGTTATTATAACTGTTTTCTATCAAAGGTAAAAGCTCTAAACGTATCTTATTCCTATCAAATGACAAATCTTTATTCGATACGTCTTCTCTATACTGTATATTATTACGAAGGAGAAAATCCAGTATCTCTGTTTTTTTAGAAAACAACAATGGCCTGATTATCGTAAACCTGCCCCTTACGGAAACAGGCCCCATACCTTTAATGCCCTGCAATCCACTGCCCCGTATCAACCTAAAGAAAAACGTCTCTACCTGATCGTCTAAATTGTGTCCCAGACTTATTTTAGAAAACCCGTTTCCCTCTGCAATATGAAACAAAAATCCATAGCGCCTTTCCCTTAACAGCGCCTCAATGCCCTGTCTCATATTTGTTGAAAAAGACTCCTGCAGTCTATCTGTAAAAAATAGCCAGTCAAATTTCTTTGCCAAATCTCTGACAAATTCTCCATCCTGCGCAGAATCGGGCCGCTGCGCGTGGTCATAATAAGCAACCCCTATTTTAATCTGCATCTTACTGGACAAATACGCAAACAAGTAGAGCATTGCAACAGAATCCGGGCCGCCTGAAACAGCCAAAAGAACAGAATCGTTCTCTTTTACAAGAGAATAGGCCTCTACTGTATGAAGTGCGCTTGACAGGACTTTCATAAACAAAAAATGGCGGTGACTGGATTTGAACCAGTGACGCCACGGGTATGAGCCGTGTGCTCTAACCAACTGAGCTACACCGCCAAGTAATCTGTTATTTTACCACAAAACATAACTACCACAAGGGAAAATAGCTAATTATAACATTATAAAAATCAATTCTTTAATCGTTTAATCCTCCATTCCTCGCCATTAAAAAGAAATATATACGCGCATTCCTTCCATTGCATAAACTCCTTTGCCCTTCCCTTGGGAATGCGGGCAACAGGATTTCCTGTAAGCACCCATGGCGCATTTAAATGGTTAGTACAGATAATATCATCTTTTTGAGCTATCTGTGATGCCAACTCCATGGCATAGCTCTGCCTCTTTTTCAGACTATTCATAAAAGGAATTGACTCTGCCATATCTCTTAAAGATAGCAGTACATATAATCCAAGTATAGACAGTGTCATCCATTTAACATAACGTCTATCACTAAACACGTAAAATGCGATAAAAAAACAGGAGATTATCACCATAGGCGCGTCTAAAGAATGGAATCTGTTTACATCAGTTGGCCAAAACACCGAAAAACTCCTTTACATACATAAAGGCAAATAAGGCAGGATACGTCATCAGGATTATCAACGAAGAAACAATAAGTTTTCGCGCATCCTCCTTTTCCCAAAACCTCTTTAATGCAATAAAAACAGAGAAAAAGAAAAGCATTCTAACAGGGTCTATAAACAATCTGCTCAAGCGCTCTCCATAAGCCCTTAAAAAGGCAAGCGCGTCAGGCGCATTGTGTCCTGTCTTGCTAATGAATTGCGTTGGATGTATATACAATTTCGGATAAAGTTGATGAAAAAACACAAGACAGACGGCCTCATATAAAAGGGCTATCAATATAAAAGCGAACCAGAACCTGCGCCTGTCTTTTTTAAAAAACAAAACCGAAAGAACAAGCATCGGCAGGACATATTGCGGCCGTGTTAAAAACATCATCCCTGTCAATATCCCCAACAACGAGTTTTTATCGGGATAAAAGAATAATACAAACAAAAAAACCGACATCAAAAATAGTGCCAAACCCTCTGTCCATGGATATAACGCAATGACCAGCAAAGGCATAGTAAGATAGGCCGTTAGAACAGAAATAAAGGCTATCCTTATATCCATAAACCTTTTTGCCAAAAGGAAAAACACCTGCGCAGAAAACACAACAAATAACATATTAATAAAAGAAACAAAAACAAGCCCGCCCATCAGAAAAGTTGCGCCTGCAATAATCGGCCATAAAGGCGGAATATATGGCAAGGAAGGGAAAAAGGCGCCCGGAGTCGCCTGATACAAGTCAAACCCCAAGAACGGAAAACCTCTCCACAAACGCACTCCCATATCAATATACAAGTTGGAATCAGCCGTTGTAAAACCACCCATAGCCAAAGGGAGGTAAACACAAAACAAAATCGCAAACAACAAAAAGGGATATATGAAATCAGGCCTCGCCTTAATAGTAAAAACCCCCTCCAGATATGCCGGCAGGAGAAAAATCCTGATAACCGTCTGCCGGCAGTTCCTCTATGAAACTGCTTCTTCTCTCAAAATATCCCCCTGCCCTGTAATCAAACCCCATCGCAGGAGAAGTAATAACGAGATATTTTTTTGCCCGCGTTATCGCGACATAAAAGAGACGGCGTTCCTCCTCCACAAAGCGCTCTTCTTTCATGCTCTTTGAATGGGGAAACTGCCCGTCAACAACACCCATAACAAAAACAACCTCCCATTCTAATCCCTTTGCCTGATGCACGGTTGACAAAATAATACTTTCTTCAGGCTGAGAACCTGCCTCCTTTTTGAAATTTTCAGTGATACCTATATCGGAAAACAATGCCTCTAAGTCATCATATCCTCTCAAAAAATCCATAAGAAACACGAGGTCTTCCTGACGAGAGGCCGCATCGTCGAAATTCTGCGTCAAATACTCCAGATAACCGCTTTCTATGATTATTCGCGAGGCCTCATATAACGACACACCGTCTATCTGCAAAAAGATATCGGCAACGACATTAACCGCTTCCTTTGCCTTTTTAGGCACCCTTTTAAGTTGGCCAATCTGATCTAATAACCTGTTAAAGTCAATATTGCCCAAGAGAGTGAACAGCTTGCGCGCCGTCTGAGGCCCAACACCCGGATACATACAAAGAATCCTCTGCCACGCCAAATAATCTTTGGGGTTATACAGCAGCCTCAAATATGCAAGCACGTCTTTTATGTGGGCCTGTTCAAAAAACCTGATTCCGCCGCGCATAATATAAGACAGTCCCCTGCTTGCCAAAGACAACTCCAATTTTGCAGCGTGATAACTTGAACGAAACAAGACGGCAATGGACGATGGGCTTATGCCCTCGTCTAAAAAATCCTCTATGTGGCGCGCGATAAAATGGGCCTCTTCTTCTGCCGTTGAAAGCCTAACCACCAAAGGCAGTTCGCCTTCCTTTTCATAAACCGCCTGCAATGCCTTTTGAAATCCACGGGCATTATTCCTTATAGAGGTATTTGCCAGATAAACAACCTGAGGCGTGCTCCTGTAATTCTTTTCTAAATGAAACACCTTGACATTGTTATATTCCTTTGGAAAATCCAATATATTCTCAACAGTCGCGCCTCGAAAGGAATAAATACTTTGCGCATCGTCGCCTACCACCAGAAGGTTTTTGTGATAAGAAGAAAAAAGAGATACTATCTTTGCCTGAATCAGACTAGTATCCTGATACTCATCAACCATAACATAACGAAACTGCCTGCTATAACGCTCTCTGATATCTTGATGATCCGACAACAGCTTATACAAAAAAAATATAAGGTCGTCAAAATCCATTAAATTGCCATCTACCTTGCGTTGTTTATACTGTATAAAGACCTCTTTTATCTTATAAAAAAACTCATTATATTCCGGATAATCCTCCATAATCACCTGCCAATCCATCATCTTATTGACGGCAAGCCCTTTTACCGCGTCGAAGAAACCGGCAGAAGGAAACCCCTTTATCCCCTCGTCATTAACATCCCTAATGCACTGGGCAAACAAGGCCTTGGAATCCTCGCTATCCATAATAACAAAATTCTGCGGATAACCTATCCTCGGGGCATATTTCCTCAAGATACGATTTGCGACATGATGGAACGTGCCTCCCCAAATACCCTTTGGAGATATACCTGTTATCTGCTCAACTCGCGAGGTCATCTCTTTCGCCGCTTTGATAGTAAACGTCAAAAGAAGAATTTCATTTGGCGACACACCCTGTTCTATCAACTTTGCAACCCTGTAAACCAAAGTCCTGGTCTTGCCGCTTCCTGCGCCTGCAAGAACAAGACACCGGCCGTCGCCATTCATCACAACATCCAACTGCTCGTCGTTCAAAGCAGAAGCATAATCTATTTTTTCCATATTACATTCCTTACATATTCAAAGATCAAAACAATACTCAAGGCCATCAAAGAAAGACTGAGAAAAAACAATATCCAACTGCCTGTTGAGACATATTTCACAGCCCCTATATACAAAGCGCTAATCGTAACCAAAAACATAAAACCGGAAAAGGCCATCGCAATAGAAGAATTTTTCCCATTTTTAGACAAAAACGATGCCAGGACCAAAAGCACAATTGCGGCGATCAACTGATTAGCCGAACCAAAAACCGGCCACAACGCCTGATAAGAACCGGTTATAGCCAAAAACATCGCCGGCAAAATAATGACCAGCGCAGATAAAAACCTGTCTCTGATAGGCAAAAGTTCCTGCGCGATATACCTGCCCAATCTGGTAGCCGTATCCAATGTCGTTAATATAAAGGCATTTAGCATAATCACAGCAAAGGCCTTACCCCACTGCCCTAACACAGGTCTGGTAATGAACAAATACGCATCGGCAAAGGCATTAATAGGGCCCTGCGTCTTTATTGCCTGCGCAAGGGACGATACATCTGCATATGCGGAAGAAATCGCCAAGACAGTTAATAAGGCAAGCGCGCCTTCCGCAAGCATACCGCCATATGCAACCTTTCTCGCATCCTTGTAATGGCTTATTTGTTTGGCAGTTGTTCCGCTTGAGACCAATGAATGAAAACCTGAAATAGCGCCGCATGCAATCGTCACGAAAAGAAAAGGAAACAAACTGCTATTAGACGGACCCTTGCCAGAAGAAACAAAGGACTCCAGTCTAATTACAGGATGCGATGCAAATATGCCTATATATCCGACAATTAAACCGAAAAACAACAAATACGAAGACAAATAATCCCTTGGTTGAAGCAGATATTGCACTGGGGTAATAGAAGCGAATAAGGCATACAACAACAGCAACACAATCCAGGCAGCCATCGCATGCTCACCGGATATAGAAACAGGGAACGCCTTGCCAACCAACAGCAAAAATGACAGCAGGGCAACTCCGATAAATGTCACGGGCAGCAAAAGCCACTTTCTGACATACATTAAAACCCCGGTCAAAACAGCAACAGGAATCAACCCCAAAGAAGGAACAACCGCCTCTTTAGACACAATAAAAGTTTTCGCGGCAAAAAATGCAAAGACAGCCACTATGAGGATTAACGCCAAAAGTAGAAAAACGGAAAAGACAAGTTTTGCGCGTTTGGAAATCACCTCTTCGCTTATCGCTCCGATAGAACGGGCCTTACTGCGCATAGATACAACCAATGCCCCGAAATCATGAAACCCTCCAAGAAAAACAGACCCCAGCACTACCCACCAATACGGGGCGACCCAGCCCCACATAGATATAGCCAAAACAGGCCCTATTATAGGGGCTGCGCCTGCGATTGAGGAAAAATGATGCCCAAACAGCACAAACCACTTTGCAGGATAAAAATCAACTCCGTCTTTAAGTTCATTTGCGGGAGTAGGGCTTGAAAAATCCTCAACAAACAGGCCTTCTATAAACCTTCCGTATAAGGAAAACCCGAGAGAAAAAAAGAGAAGCCCGGCCAAAGCCAATAAAATCGCCATATCAGACTCCTTCTTTTAGGAAGAGGCGCGCCAATTCCTCTCCACTAGGCACCACCACATCAGCGCCGCTTGCAGAGGCCTCAGAAAAATCAACCGCCCCGCTTGCAGGAACGCCGCCGCCCCATAAGACAAAACCAACAGGATCGCTCGTATGGCTCCGCAGGGCAACAGGCGTGGGATGGTCAGGGGCAACCAGTATCCTGCCACCAACCTCTTTCATATACTCGGCAACCGTTTTCACAATAACCTGATCAAACCTTTCAATCGCCTTGATTTTCTCGTCTATGTGTCCGTTATGCCCGGCCTCATCTGTTGCCTCAACATGTATCATTACAAAATCCTTATCCCTGAGAGCATCAATACCTGCTTGGGCCTTGCCCCTATAATTCGTATCATAATAACCGGTTGCGCCTTCCACCTCTATTATATCCAGTCCTATCTTACGGCCAAGGCCTTTAAGCAAATCAACAGCAGAAATTAACGCTCCCTCAATCCCAAACTTCTCCTTAAATGCCGGCATGTCAACGCCTATGCCCTGTCCCCACAACCATATCATCGTGGCAGGATTTTCCTTTAAATCTATCCTGACCTTATTTACCTGCGCCTTCGCCAAGACGTCTTGAGAAGCTATAATCAAATCAACCAAGGCCTTTTCTATCCTCTTATTATCGCAACTTGGAAGATACGGCGCAATCTCCTTGCCGATAATATCATGTGGAGGAGTGCACTTTACCTTCAAAAAGTCCCTAAAATCCTTATCCTTCATGACCAACAAATTTCTATAACTAGTGCCCGAAAAAAAACGAATGGAATCACTGCCAAGCGCGCGGTTCAAATCGTCTATCAGATACTCTGCTTCAGATGTGCTTATATGCCCTGCGCTATAGTCCACCATCTTCCCGGAAGAGACCGTCACAAAATTGCACCTGAATGCAACCTCCTGCTCGCCGATATCAACACCCAAATTCGCGGCTTCCAAAGGCGCCCTGCCTGAATAATAAGAAGACGGATTATACCCCAGCAAACTCATATTAGCCACATCGCTCCCGGGATGAAATCCTTCAGGCACTGTATGGACAAGGCCAATCATACCTTCTTTTGCAAGCCTGTCCATATTAGGGGTATTTGCCACTTGCAAAGGAGTTTTTCCCCCCAAGGACTTGACAGGCACATCCCACATACCATCTGGAACCAATAAAGCGAATTTCATAGACACAATGATACGAGATACAGACCTGAATTGCAAGAGAAAAGGGAATTATGCGCCGAACATATCTTCAGCTATTTTGCTGGCAACCTCATCCATAGGAAGGTCGGAACCATCTGTCTTTGCCATCTCTTCTTTCATTCTCCTCACCCTTTCAGGCCCTTGTTCCTTAACCTCTTCGGCCTTTTGTTCCAAGAACCTGCGATATGCCTCTTGGGCTGATGCCAGTTTCCTCGCTTCTTGAGAGAGCTCCACCTTATCGGCATTATCAACCTGTGAAGGGTTTGCCTGTTGCTTGCGCGCACGGGCCCTTTCGGCCTCGCGCATACGGGCTTCCTGCATCTGACCTGAATTGACTTTGTTTCCTAACCCATTGATATTATTCATATTTTCCTCTCTAGTTTCCTCCTTCACCTATATTATCGCCCGTTTCTTGATTCTCTTTAGTAAAAATTCCCCTGTTTGGACAAAAACTTAACACATACTTGCAGATACGTCAACTTTTTATATCAAAAAAATCAGGCAAAAAGGCCCTGCAAAGGCCGTTCAATCTCCACTTTCCCATAGACACCATCACAACCCGGTTTGATCTCAACCCTTCCCTCACGCATATTTTTTATAAGGGAAAGCACATCATTGTTTATCCTGCCAATATAATTCTCAAGGTCCTCATACAGCAACAACTTTAATTCCGGAACAAGGCCAACTATCTTCTCATATTCAGCCAAAACGGTCTTTGCGGCCTTGCCTTTGGCCTTAACAAAAGATATCAATTCCACCAACGGCACGATATAACGCGCCTTATCGGAAATCCTGTTTTCCTCTTTGTCCTTTAATGTCCAGACCCTATTTAATACACCTATTGTAAGGGGCCTTCCGCAGACAGGACACAGTCCCCTATCTGCCAACGTCTCTTTGGGATGCAGGCACACGCCACATTCTCTGTGCCCGTCATAGTGATATTTCCCCTCTTCAGGAAAAAACTCAATAGTCTCTTTAAACCGCTGGCCTTTTTTATCCCGCAAAATCGCTTTTAATTCATAGAAATCCGGTTCTATCTCAAAAACATTCGCCTCTCTCCCCAGATTCATAGGCGAATGGGCATCTGAATTGGAAAACAGACGAAACTCGTCTAAAAAAGAACACATCCTGTTCATTCTTGGATCGGAAGAAAGCCCTGTTTCTAATGCAATGACGTTATCCGGCACACCATCAGGAAAGGCCTCCTGCATAGAATCAAATCCACTGCGCGAACCAAACAGGGAATACCACGGCGTCCAGATATGCGCAAAACATACAAAGGAGTCCGGACTAATACGCTTAATTGCCGCGCACATATCCGCAACATCCAATCCGAGCATAGGCCTGCCGTCCGAATTCAAAGAACCAAAAGAGGATAAATACCTGTTTACTGCCTCCACGTCTTCAAAACACGGACAATAAATCAGGGAATGGACCCTGTAAGTCCTTTTTGATACGTCTTTGCGAGAAAATATATTACTGACTTCACACCCCAAAACAAACTCAACCCCGTCATATGAGAAAATCCCCCTTTTGTTTGTGGGTTTGAGGTGCTGGCGCAGATGCTCAAGCCACTGGGGATGAGTAAAATCAGCAGAAGATAGCAGAGATATCCCCTTTTTACGCGCCCAAAACGCCATATTAGGAATCGTCATATCCTTGCTTGTGGCGCGTGAAAAACAGGAATG
>Ga0256914_1001715_pt1 | contig 19220 bp, 16 predicted proteins | sample HulkmetaG_FD_191571 | JGI IMG/M metagenome (GOLD analysis project Ga0256914, IMG submission 191571) | Hydrothermal chimney microbial communities from Main Endeavour vent field at the Juan de Fuca Ridge, Pacific Ocean - Hulk | ecosystem: Environmental > Aquatic > Marine > Hydrothermal vents ... | reverse complement strand
GGGAAAAATACCTGGATTGTTAAAGGCCTTTTCAATATGGGATGACTTGGATTTCTTTCCCATGGTATTCCAGTATTATCCCAATTTATATTTTTTAGAGTCTATCGGGAATGAATTGGTTATAACCCCTATGGGAAAACGTCCGCTGCCGTTAATAAGATACGCCATAGGTGATAAATGTGTTGTCTTTTCTGCGAAGGAAGTGGAAAATACACTAAAGGATTTTGGCATTCATCACGAGTTCTCAGGCAATAGACTGCCGTTTGTGTTCTTTTGGGGAAGGGATTGCCAAATAGAGGTCAATGTAAACAAAAGGGTTTCAATAGCAAGGGTGAGAGAGGCCTTATTTAATAATACAGGCCTTGCGCAGGTCATCACCGGAAGGTTTTTTGTCGAACGCGAAGGCGATGGGATAAAGGTGCACATCCAGACTAGAAAAGACTGTTACATAGACGATGGACAGGTTGCTGCGGTTATTGCGCAATTTTGCGGTGTTTCAACGCAAGTGGTTCATTATGAATCTGATGCATATCCTTTTCTCGATGATTTTGAGCGAAAGAGTAAACACTGTTGATTTTTTGCTGTTTGCTGGTAAAATAAGGAGTTCTTAGCCGAAGTGGCGGAACTGGCAGACGCGTCGGTCTCAAAAACCGATGGGGGTAACCTCGTGTGGGTTCGAGTCCCACCTTCGGCATAAAATTTTTTAAAAATATGTCTATATCGAGATCTATAATCAAGAAGATTGCCGCGTTTCTTTCCGTATTGCTGGTTTTCCCGTTCGTCAACAGAAAGGTTTTGTATAAAAACTTGAGGATTGCCTTTCCGGACAAGGAATATGGATTTTACAACAAAATAATTTTTAGTGCTGTGCGGCATTTTTGTGCGGTGTTTTGGGACGTACTATTGGGTATAGAGTCAAGTCATATATCTGCCCTTATTCAAGATGCTGCGAATTCTTCAATGGATGTGAATCAGAACTATATTATTGCCACTGCCCATATAGGTAATTGGGAGGCTGCAAATCTATCCGCAGGAAGGTTTTTCAAAAGATATGGAGTAATAGTCAATGAGAGAAAAAGCCCTGTGTTGTTCTTTATTTACCAACAACGCGCTATGACTGGTGCAGAAATATACAAGGCAGGTGATCCTGCCGGTTTAAGGGCCCTTGTTCGAGAAATGCAAAGAGGGTTAACCGCAGCCGTTGTCTTTGACCATACAGGCAGAGATGGAGTCTTTGCCCAGTTTTTTTCAAGGCCTGCTCCGATTCCCAAGGGGCTGTTGTGGCTCTGTAAAAAGACAAAGACCGATTTAGTGCCGTGTTTTTGTATTAGGGAAAGGGGAAAATATCGTCTGCATGTTTACGATAAGATTTCCTATGAGGAAGGAGAAAAAGAGATCGCCAAGAAATTAAACGAGGTTCTAGAGGAAGAGGTAAACAGCTATCCAGAACAATATCTGTGGAGTTATAAGCGTTGGAAGTATTCTAATCAAAGGGATGTATTAGTCTTAAGCGATGGGAAAAAGGGGCATGAGAAGCAGTCTTTTGCATTATTAGAATATATAAAGCGCGCCTATCCGGATAAGGACATTCAAATAAATCAGATTGTCTTGAGAAATATTAGCTGGACGATAAAGGTAATTGGATTTTTGCCGATAAGATTTGGTGAGTATATTCTGAAAAGAAACGGGTTAGAGCCGATTTTAAGGCAAAATGCGGATTTGGTCGTATCAACAGGGTCATCTTTGTCGGGATTAAATGTATTCTTGAAAAGGTATAATCAGGCAAAATCGTGTGTCGTAATGAGCCCGGGTATGTTTTCGCCATTTATAGATGCAGTGCTTGCCATGCGGCACGATAGAGGCAGGGGAAGGAATTGTTATTTAATAGACGGGGCTTTGTGTTTCTTTGATGAGGATAAGGCAGGCCAATTTGCGAAGGAGTTTAAATTAAAAAAAGACGAAGACAATGTTTGCGTGCTAATAGGCGGCAATACAAAAGGATATGATATCCACTTTGCCGGGATAGAAGATATGTTAAATACGCTTTCGAATAGCAACAAACGGGTATTAATTACAACGTCGCGCAGGACCCCTGCCGATGTTGAATTATTGATAGACAAGCGCGATTTTCAATACAAGGTTATTGCCAATAGATATAATCCAGAAGGTATATTAGATGCCTTTTTTTATGTCTCTAGAAAGGCCATTATCACACCTGACAGCATTTCCATGATATCAGAGGCAATTAACGCGGGGCTTGATGTCGGGGTCTGGGCGCCTTTTCTGCCAAACAGGCCGAAGTTTAAAAGATTCCTTTTACAGCAGGTTTCATTAGGGAAAGTGTGTCTTCTGAAAACCTCAGGTGATTTAAAGGCCTTTTTACACAAACCCATAGCTTCCGAGGCAGATAGAAGCCAATCCTCAGGTATAACAGCCTTTCTTAGAAGTAAAGCTTTGTTATAATATATCCTTGTTTTATTGATCGGAAAGCCTCTGATGTGTTTTTTGCTTTTTCAGGGGCAGGACAGATCGGCACAAATGGACTTATTGGTCAGAGCAAGGCCGTTATGCGCGAGGTCCTGTCTGATTTAAAAGACGTGGTTAATGAGACAAAACAGACACTGTCTGATATGAATGTTGTTCTGGATGATATGGAGAGGGTTTAAAAGGGCATTTTATCATTAATAGATGCTATAATGAGAAATAGAACGGATTTTTTCAGGGAACCGAACCACTGTTATTTTTTAGTAAGCGCTGTTTTGCCCTTGGAAAAGATAGCAGGACATATAATTGAGATGACAGCAAAATAACAAATGTTTTGTTTGGAATGTTAGATTGTGCTAACTTTTTGAAATTTTATAGTAAGTTTTATCGGCGGGAAAATTAGATTTTTGCGAAAAAACTTGACATGAAAGATTATGTAGCATAATATCAGGCAAAAGCAGAGGGATTAATAATGAGCAATCAAGAAAAGATTAAATCCATAGCAAAGAGGTGGGAAGGCAAGAGGGGCAATCTCATAATGGTTCTTCATGAGCTTCAAGATGAATATGGGTATATCCCCAGGGATGCCGCTTTGGCGTTGTCTGAGGTTATGGACATACCTTTGGCAAGGATATATGAGGTAATCAGTTTTTATCACCTCTTTAACTTGAATCCTCCGGGGAAACACAAGATTTCTGTGTGCATGGGGACGGCTTGTTATTTGAAGGGCGCGCCGTTATTGATAGAGGAGCTTAAAAAGCTTTTGGGTGTTGATGAAGGCGGGACAACGGAAGACGGGCTTTTCCAATTGGAGGTTGTTAGGTGCCTTGGGTGTTGTGGCCTGGCTCCTGTGATTATGGTGGACGATAAGGTTTTCGGGAAGGTGCGTCCCGAAGAGGTTTCTGGTGTGTTGTCACAGTATATGGAGTCTCAAAGGAAGTGATTTATGTCGAGTAAAGGATACGTTCGCATAGGAATGAGCACTTGCGGTTTGGCAGCTGGCGCGCAGGATGTGTATGATGTTTTGAAGGAAGAAATCTTAAAACGCGATTTGGCCGTTGAGGTGAAGAAGACTGGTTGTTTGGGAATGTGTTTTGCGGAACCTTTGGTTGAGGTGAACATAGCCGGTTTACCACGGGTTGTTTATGGCAAAGTGGATAAAGATATTGCCTTGAAGATAGTTGAAAATCATTTGTGCGCGCATAATGTATTTAACGACCATATATTTTTAATAATGGAGTAATGATGGGTATAACTCAAAAAATCATCTTTGTTAGGGATACGGATTCTCAAGAGAGCGCCAGGACCAGAGATCTTGCTATTCTGTTTGCAAAGGCCCTTCGCTCGGAGATTGTTCATAACCGCGTGCAGGTAATCAGGGTGGCAGATATAGGTTTGTATAATAAAGGCTGGATTGTGAGAATTTGGCCGCAAAATATTATGTATGCCGGATTTTCTGAAGAGAATATTCCAGAGATTGTAGAAAAGAGCATCAAAGGCGATGAAAGAATAGATTCCCTTGCAGTTGAAATGCCGAATCTTCAAAAGAGGATTGTTTTACGCAATTGCGGGTTGATTGATCCTGAAAATATAGAGGAATATATTGCAAGTGGCGGATATGAGGGCGCGAAAAAAGCGCTTTCAGTGTCTAATGACGATGTTATAGAGCAGGTAAAGGCGAGCGGGCTTAGAGGCCGAGGGGGTGGAGGGTTTCCCACTTGGATGAAGTGGAATTTTGCAAGGAATACTCAGGCAGATGAGAAGTTTATTATATGTAATGCCGACGAAGGCGATCCCGGCGCGTATATGGACAGGAGTATTTTAGAGGGAGATCCTCATTCTGTTATAGAAGGGATGATTATTGCCGGGTATGCTCTCGGAGCATCAAGGGGATTCTTCTATATAAGGGCGGAATATCCTCTTGCGATTGAAAGGGTTGAAAAGGCGATAGCCGATGCCAAGTCAAAAGGGTTTTTGGGAGAGAATATTTTCGGCACGGGTTTTTCCTTTGAATTGGAGATAAGATTGGGCGCAGGTGCATTTGTTTGCGGGGAGGAGACGGCATTGATTGCATCTATTGAAGGCAAGAGAGGCACGCCAAGTCCGCGTCCCCCATATCCTTCTATAAAGGGATTGTGGGGCAAACCAACAGTTATTAATAATGTTGAGACATTGGCTAATGTCTCTTATATATTTGAAAAAGGAGCAGAGGCCTTTTCTTCTATTGGTACGGAGACTTCCAAGGGGACTAAGGTGTTTGCGCTGACAGGAAAGATAAACAATTCAGGCCTTATAGAGGTGCCAATGGGCATTACCTTGCGTCAGATTGTTTTTGATATAGGCGGAGGGGTATTAAATAATATGCCGATAAAGGCCGTGCAGACGGGAGGCCCTTCAGGAGGTGTTATTCCTGAAAGGCTTTTGGATACCCCTGTTGATTATGAGAACTTGCAAAAGCTGGGTTCTATTATGGGATCTGGCGGTATGATTGTGATGAGTGAAGAGGATTGTATGGTTGATATCTCCAAGTTTTATTTGAAATTTTGTGTGGATGAGTCCTGTGGCAAGTGCGCTCCGTGCAGGATCGGCGGGTTTCAGATGTTGAACGTGCTAACTAAGATATCTGAGGGAAAGGGAGACCTGAATGATTTGGATAAACTTCGCAAGATAGCCTTTGCTATGCAGAAGGCCTCTCTTTGTGGATTGGGGCAAACTGCCCCTAATCCTGTTTTATCAACACTCAAGTACTTTGAGGAAGAATATAAGGAACACGTCGTGGAAAAAACCTGTAAAGTTGGGAAATGTCAGGGCCTGCTCAGGTTCTTTATCGTTAGCGAGAAGTGTGTTAAGTGTGGGGCTTGTTTCAGGGTTTGTCCTGTCGGCGCGATTACAGGAGACAGGGAAAAAGGTTATGTTATACAACAAGAGAAATGTATAAAGTGTGGGCAGTGTTATGAGGTCTGTAAGTTTGGCGCAATAGAGAAGAGGTAATTATGGCAAAGGCGTTTATCAATGGTATAGAAGTAATTGTTGGAGAAGGTACGAGTATTTTGGACGCTGCCAAGTCTGCGCAGATAAATATCCCAACGTTATGCAAACATCCTGATTTGCCTGCTTCTGCTGCGTGTGGTTTGTGTATTGTGAAAATAAAGGGCTCCAATAAGATGTTGCGGGCATGCGCAACTCCTATAGAGGACGGTATGGATATTATTACTCATGATCCTGAGATTGTGGAAGTCCGCCGGACTGTTTTGGAATTGATATTGTCTAACCATCCGAATGATTGTTTGAAGTGTGGCAGAAACAACAACTGTGAATTGCAGTCTTTGAGCGCTGACTTTGCCATAAGGGAAAACCCTTTTGAGAATTTTTTGCGCGCTATTCCTGAAGATACGACCACGCCGAGTATTGAATTGCATCCTGAAAAGTGTATCCTTTGTGGCAGGTGTATTGAGGTATGCCAAGAGATGCAGGATGTCTGGGCGTTGTCTTTTATAGGCAGAGGTATTAATACGCGCATCTCTCCTGCGGGAGAAATCGGATTAAATGATTCTCCTTGTGTTAAGTGTGGACAATGTTCTGCGCATTGTCCGACAGGCGCTATTTTTGAGAAAGATCAGACCAGAGAGGTTTGGGCTGCTTTGCAGGATGAATCTAAACATTGTGTCGTGCAGATTGCCCCTGCTGTCAGGGTTGCCTTGGGAGAGCTTTTTGGGTATCCAGTGGGGACCAATTTAACGGGTAAAATCTATGCAATGCTTAGAAGGCTTGGTTTTGAGGCGGTGTTTGATACCAATTTTGGCGCAGACGTGACTATTATGGAAGAGGCCTCTGAATTTGTTGCAAGATTTAAAGACGGCAAAGGGCCATTGCCTCTGATTACGACGTGTTGCCCTTCATGGGTTGATTTTATGGAGAAGTTTCATTCAGATATGATAGAACATTTTTCTTCCGCCAAATCCCCGCACGAGATGTTGGGCGCCTTGGCAAAGACGTATTATGCGCAAAAGGCGGGAATTGAAAAGGAGAATATGTTTGTTGTCTCTATTATGCCGTGCACTTCCAAGAAGTTTGAAACGAGCCGTTCAAAATCTATGTATAGTTCAGGTGTTCAGGATGTGGACGTTGCATTAACTACGAGGGAATTGGCGAGAATGATTAAGCAGGCAGGGATTGATTTTAACAATTTGGATGAAGAGGACCCGGACCACATCTTGGGAGACTATTCCGGCGCAGGCACGATATTTGGCGCAACGGGTGGCGTGATGGAGGCTGCACTGCGCACTGCTTATCACTTTATTACAGGCGAGGAATTAGACCGTGTTGAGTTCACGACCGTTAGAGGTTTGACCGGCGTGAAGGAAACGATTGTGCACATAAACGGGATAGATGTGAAGATTGCCGTTGCTCATGGTTTAAGCAATGTTGAACAGGTAATAGAACGGGTTAGAAAGGCAAAGGCTGAAGGCAAGGAATTGCCCTATCATTTTATAGAAGTGATGGCCTGTCCCGGCGGATGTATCGGCGGTGGAGGACAGCCTTATGGGATTAATGACGAGATTAGGCAGAAACGCGCGCAGGGCCTTTATTCAGAGGATGAACACCTTTCAGTCAGATGTTCTCACAAGAATTCGTATGTCCAAAAATTGTACGAAGAATTTTTAGATGCTCCATTAAGCGAAAAATCGCACAGCCTTCTTCATACAGAATACACAGCAAGGCCACTGTATAGAAGATAAGAAAAATAAAATTTATTTTTTATTTTGGAGAAAAGATTCTCGACGATAAATTAAGAAATGTTTTTGTTTGTTTATTAATCTTTTTTATTTTTGTTCTTTTATTTTCTTGACGATGTGTTAATTATTGTGTTATCTTTAATTATGTGAGTGGGGTTTTTGTTTCAACCAATTTACGAGGGGGTGGATATGGCAGTAGCTAAAAGAACAACTAAAAAGGCTGCTCCAAAGAAAAAGGTGGCAAAGAAAGCAACAGCTAAGAAAGTTGCCAAAAAGACAGTGAAGAAAGCAGCTGCGAAAAAAACAACCAAGAAGAAAGTTGCTAAGAAGACAACGGCTAAGAAAACTGTCAAAAAGGCTGTGAAGAAGACAGCTAAGAAAACCACCAAGAAGAAAGTCGCCAAAAAGACAGTGAAGAAAGCAGCTGCGAAAAAAACAACAAAGAAAAAAGTTGCTAAGAAGACAACAGCTAAGAAAACCGTCAAAAAAGCTGTAAAGAAGACAGCTAAGAAGGCTGTTAAAAAGACGGCTAAAAAGAAAAAATAGTCTAATTTTTCGAGTTGTTTATAAGGGGGCAGAGTTTAATCTGCCCTCTTTTTTTATAGACATAGAATCAGCAAGATATTTGTTAAAAGGCCTGCCTGTATGGTATAATCTCTTTGTGAAAATTATTATGAGTGTCTTTTAAAATAAATGTGTGTTATTGATAAAATTATTACGCGCGGCGCAGGGTATCAGAAAACAAGTTCTATTGGAGGTGTTTTATGTTGTTTTTGCTCAGTATTATTAGTCCTATAACGTCTATTATTATAGGTGTTCTCATTTTGATTTATCCGCATTTGTTAAATTATCTGGTGGCAGCTTATTTGATCTTAACAGGCATATTTGCTTTATTAGTCAGAAATGTCGTGTATTGGTAAGCGTTTGTTAAAGCGCGGAGCGATGACTTTGGTGGAGATGCTGATAGCTGTCAGCATATTCGGGTTTATTATAGCAAGCGCGTATCTGCTTTTCCGTGGATTCAATAAGATGTTTCACAGGGGCGAGATAGAGTCGTCTTATCGTCAGGACGTGAGAATATTATCTGAAATTTTTGCAAGGGATATCTCTTCTATGTGTTGCGGGGCGCAGGGAAATGATTCTGCTTTTGGATTTTTTTCTTATATCAAAAAGGGCAGAAAAAATGCCTTATGTGAGATTCATTATCGTTTGAATAACGGTATATTGGAAAGGGCTGTGGAGTCTCCTGCCGATGACAATTTGGCGACAATAAATGGAGAATTTGAGCCATTGATTAAAGGTGTTTCAACCGCCGCGTTTTTTTATAAGACCGACCATTGGCAGAGGTCTATAAGTTCTTTGCCGTCGGTTGTTAAGTTAGATGTGGAGTGGTCTTTTTCCGGACGCAAGTATAGCCGGGCTTTTATTGAAAACGTTATGTTAAACCGAAGGCAGGAATGATATGAAAAAAATAAAGAGAAAGCTCCCATTGGTAATTGTTGTGGTTTTTGTGCTGGCTATCTTTTGGGCGCGGACGCAGTATTATCCGCCCATTATCATGTATCATTCTATTAGCAATGGAGAAAAAGGGCTGTTATCCGTGTCCGAGACGTCTTTTAGACGGCAAATGGATTTTATAAAAAGACACCATTATAAGGTTTTGAGCTTAACAGAATTATGTGCTTATTTAAAGAATGGTAAAATGCCAAGGCGCAGTGTTGTGATTACCAGTGATGATGGATATAAGGACAACGTAAAAATGGGAAGGATCTTGAGTGAATATAATTTCCCCGCAACTATATTTATTATAACCGGAAAGATAGGCAATGACGGGTTTATGAATGAAAAGGATTTGGTGTTTTTGGACAGCAATACGCCTGTTGATATTGGGGCACATACAGAGAATCACGCTTATTTGCCTGAATGTGAAAGTCCGGATTATGAAATCAGGCAGTCTAAAAGGATGTTAGAGTCTGTTTTAGGCCATCGGATATCGGCATTTTCTTATCCTGAAGGCAGATATACCCGTGATATTCAGTCTTTGGTAAAAAAGGCCGGTTTTGATGTTGCTGTTACGACTAACCGGGGATATTCTAAATCTGTGGATTGTTATGCATTGAGGCGTATTAAGATAAAGGATTCTGATAAAGGGATTGTGTTATGGGCTAAACTAAGCGGTTATTATGATTTGTTTAGGAAATTAAAGGATCCCGGTTAATTAGCCTTTATTTTTGTTTACTATCCGGACGTTTTGATGTTATTATTTAGTCTCTTATTGGGTTGTTTGTTGTCAGTCAAGTTTTGGAGGCAGTATGATTGATCGCTATAGTCGGCCGGAGATGGCCAAGATATGGAGTAAGGAAAACAAATTTGCCTTGATGTTAAAGGTGGAGCTGTTGACTTTAGAGGCGCAGAGTAAGTTGATGGGGATTGTTCCCGCAGATGCAGTAGCAAAGATTAAGGAATTTGCAAGGTTTGACGTTGACGAGATAGACCGCATAGAAGAAAAAACAAATCACGATATCGTTGCCTTTATTACAAATGTAACGTCGTATCTTGGCAGTTATGCGCAGTATTTTCACAAAGGGCTTACTTCTAATGACTTGCTTGACACCTCTTTTGGCCTGCAGATTTCACAGGCAACGGATATCATCTTAAAACAATTGAATGAATTGAAAGATTTAGTCAAAGAAAAGGCCATTAGATATAAGGACGTGTTGTGTATGGGGCGGACTCACGGTGTTCATGCAGAGCCTATTACAGTTGGTTTGAAGTTTGCATTGTTTTTCGACGAGCTTTCAAGGGCATATGAACGCATAGAGAACGCGCGCAGGCAGGTTGCTGTTGGAAAACTTTCAGGCGCAGTTGGTAATTTTGTGCACAACGGCCCGGAGATAGAGGAGTATGTGTGTGGTGCATTGGGGCTTAAGCCTGCGATGATTGCTACGCAGGTGGTGCCTCGCGACAGGCACGCAGAGTATATCTCAAGCCTTGCTGTTTTAGGCGCTTGTTTAGAAAGGTTTGCAACAGAGATAAGGCACCTTCAAAGGACCGAAGTCTTGGAATGGGAAGAGCCGTTTAAAAAGGGACAAAAAGGTTCTTCTGCTATGCCTCATAAGCGTAATCCTATTTTGTGTGAACGCATTACAGGGATGGCTCGGCTTATGCGTTCAAACGTGATTGCTGCTATGGAGAATATTGCCTTGTGGCACGAGAGGGATATAAGCCATTCGTCTGTTGAACGCGTAATCTTTCCGGACACGACTATATTGGCTGATTATATGCTTGAAAAGATGAAATTTATTGTGAAGGATTTGACTATTTACGAGGAGAATATACAAGAGAATATAAACAAGAGTTTTAACTTGATATATTCACAGTCTTTGTTGGGCGCTCTTATGGATAAAGGTGTTGAAAGAATGGTTGCATATGATATGGTTCAGAGAAACGCTATGCAAGCATGGAAGGAAAAGAAGGATTTTAAGGGACTGGTTTTGTCTGATAAGGATATATTGAACCTGCTTTCAAAAAAGGAAATAGAATCCATTTTTTCTCCCGATAGGTTTACGAAAAATGTTTCACAGATATATAAGAGAATAGGGCTATTGTAAACAATGAAGTACAGGATAGAGATTCTCAAGAAGCCGGATTTTAAACCAAGCGAAGATTTCTCTCTGATTCAGGAAATTAATTTTATTGGTTTAAACGAGCCTAAAGAGGTGAAGTCTGCCCGGGTGGTGTATATGGATTGTGATTTGTCTAAGCATGAGGTTGAGGCCTTTGCAAGAGATGTCTTGGCAGATCCTGTTTCAGAGGAGTTTTTTGTATTAGAGCCCGGACAGTCTTCTTTTGGAATGGATGGCTGTGTTGAAATAACCTTTTTGCCGGGCGTAATGGATAGTCAGGCAATGACTATTGCCCGAGCGCTGAGAGAAGAGTTTAAGATTGAGCCGGATTTTGTCGGGACAGGCAGAAGGTTTTTCTTTGCTGATATGGACAGAAAAAGTCTTTCCATTTGCGCGGAAAAACTGCTTTTCAATCCATTGATAGAGACTGTTTATTATGAGCAATGCGCGGATATCTTTGGTTTTGAATCCCCTGTTTATGAGTTTGAAAAGATCGTTGTTCCTTTGTTGGATATGAACGACGATGAACTTAAAGAAACAAGCTCCAAGATGATGTTGTCTCTGAGTCTTGAAGAGATGCGTTCTATAAAGGCCTATTTTGAAAAGCAGGGCAGAAATCCGACGGATGTGGAATTGGAAACACTTGCCCAGACTTGGTCAGAACACTGTGTCCATAAGACATTTAAGGCGCATATCCGTTATAAAGAAATGGATGAGGAAAACAAGACCATCAAGGAAGAGGATATAAAGTCATTGTTTAAGTCCTATATAATGAAGTCCACGAATGATTTGAATAAAGCTTGGTGTTTGTCTGTGTTTAAGGACAATGCGGGTGTGATAGAATTTGATGATGATAATGGAGTGTGTTTTAAGGTTGAAACGCACAATCATCCTTCGGCTTTGGAGCCTTTCGGCGGAGCCAATACCGGATTAGGCGGTGTTATTAGGGACGTATTGGGTTGCGGGCTTGGGGCTATGCCGGTTGCCAATACGGATGTGTTTTGTTTTGCCCCGCCTGATTTGGAAGAGGTTCCCAAAAATGTTATCGCTCCCAAAAGGATAATAAAAGGCGTTGTCTCCGGAGTGAAAGATTACGGCAACAAGATGGGCATACCAACGGTAAATGGGGCTGTTGTGTTTGACAGGGAATTTGTTGCCAACCCGTTGGTGTTTTGCGGCACGGCCGGTATTATGCCCAAAACAGCGGTTGAAAAACACGTCTTGCCGGGAGATATTATTGTGGTTGTCGGAGGCAGGACCGGGAGAGACGGCATACACGGGGCTACATTTTCTTCTGCTGATCTGGGGCATGAGACGCATACGATGTGCGCTTCTGCCGTGCAGATAGGCAATCCTATAGAAGAAAAGAAGGTTATGGATGTGTTGATGCATATTCGCGATAAGGGATGGTACAGGGCGATTACCGACTGCGGTGCAGGGGGGCTTTCTTCTGCAGTGGGTGAAATGGGCGCGGAGACAGGAGCTGTTGTTGAGCTGGAAAAGGTGCCTTTAAAATATTCAGGGCTTTCTTATACTGAGATATGGATATCGGAATCTCAAGAGAGAATGGTCTTGGCCGTAAAACCGAAACACTTAGACGAATTGATTAAGGCCTTTGAGGAGCAGGATGTGGAGTCTGCGGTTATAGGCCGGTTTACGAATGACAGAAAGCTGGTCTTGTTTTACAACGGTAATGAAGTCCTTAATCTGGATATGAATTTTCTGCATAATGGCGCGCCTATTCCTTCAAGAGAGGCTGTTTGGGTGTGGAAAAAGCAGGATTTTCCGAATGTATCTTTGGATGGCAAGGAATCCTATGAAAAGACGTTGTTGAACTTATTGAGTTCGTATAACATAACCTCAAAGGAGTGGATCATTCGCCAGTATGATCATGAGGTTCAGGGGGGCAGTGTGTTAAAGCCTTTGGCTGGAAAGACTCATAACGGGCCCTCGGATTCAGCTGTTGTAAGGCCTATTCTTTCGTCTAAAAAGGGTATAGCTATTTCTTGCGGGATTAATCCGCGTTATGGAAAGATTGATCCGTATGTTATGGCGGGTTTATGCATCAATGAGGCGATTCGCCAGTTGGTGGCTGTTGGAGCCAGGCCCGATAGGATTGCCTTGTTGGATAATTTTTGTTGGGGCAATCCAGAGAGGCCTGATAGATTAGGAGGCCTTGTTAGAGCGGCAAAGGGATGTTATGACTTTGCAGTTGCTTATGGCGCGCCATTTATATCCGGAAAGGACAGCTTGTATAATGAATATGTAGTTGACAACAGTCAGGGGCCGTTGCCTATACCCGGGACGTTGTTGATATCTTCCATTGGCTTGGTGGAGGATATATCTAACGTTGTGGGCAGTTCATTTGTCAAAGAAGGGTCTTTGTTGTATCATATAGGCCTTGTCGGAGAAGAGTTAGGCGGGTCTGAATTCTTAGCCCTTTATAATGTATTGGGCAATTTCCTTCCCGGCTTAAATCCAAAGCAGGATATGCAGTTGTTTAATTCATTACATCAGGCGATGAGACAAGGTATTGTCCTATCGTGCCACGATATATCAGATGGGGGTTTGGCCGTTGCATTGGCTGAGATGAGCATAGGCTCCGGAATAGGGGTTGAAGTCTTTACTTCCAACGTTGCTTTTGACGGCAGGAAAACATTGGAAGCTATATTATTTGCAGAACACCCTGGGCGATTTATTGTTGAGGTCAGCCCGGAAAATCAACAGAGGTTTGAGGCCATATTTGAGGACATCCCTGTTGAGTTTATTGGTAAGACGTTAAAAGGCAATTTCAAAATGATAGGCCTAGAAGGAGATGTCTGTATTAATCTCCCACTAGATGTTTTAAGCGAAAGATTCAATAACTCTCTAAGACAGGGATTATAAGAAAATCACATATCCCAATTCATGTGATACGTATAAGACAAGGTTTTGGGCCCTCGTTTGATTTTAACAATTACCTTCGGTTCGTTCTTAATGACCTCGTATAGTTCCAGAAATTTAGAAAGGCTGTCTATCTTTTTGTTGTTTACCTCCATTATAATATCGCCTTCGCGTATCCAGCTCATCTTGCTAAGTTTTCTATCAATAGAATCCACTTGTAATCCGATTAATTGGCCATTTTCTATATAAGGAGAAACAGAAACAGCCTGCAACAGGGAATTAAGATCCGGATAGTTTTTAGAAAATGCAATACGGTTTATGACCTGTTCCTTTTTATTTATAGGAATAAAGGCCTTTTTTTCTGGTTCAGGCGGAAGCTCAACGACCTTTCTTTCTCCGTTTTTCTCAAATACCACACGGCCGCGGGAAATAGATTTTATTGTCCAGCTGTTAATCTCTGAGCCTTGAGAAAAGATGTTTTGTTTGTTGTTTTCTATGTCGTAAAGCACAGCAAAAGAACTTTGTGAGCCGTTATTCCCCACGAGAGTTCCCAAAACAATAAATCTAAATTGTTGTGTGTTTGGCTCTTGGGCAAAGACGCTGATAACCAAACCACAAATGGCAGTTATAATTAATAAAATACGCCCCTTCATAACACCTGTATTAAAACATATATCCTATTATATGTCAAATATTTTTCCTGATTTGTATGGGAAAATTGTATTTGCATAAGCCTGTTCTTTGTGTTAAAATCACACTCTTTAAATGGGAAGTTGTGTGTATTTGAGACGTAAGGTAAAGGAGTTTTTATGCGCATAAAGACAGCTGTTACAAAAAGGGCGCGGCATAATAAATGGCGCAAAATGGCCAAAGGTTATTGGGGGGCTAGAAAACGCCATTACCGCAGGGTGCATGAAACGGTGATGCGTGCGCTTGCCTATGCATACAGGGATAGGCGCGCCAAGAAGAGGACTATGCGCGGGCTTTGGATTGTGCGTATTAGCGCCGCTTGTAAGGCATTGGGGACTTCTTATAGCAAGTTTTTGGGTGCGTTAAAAAAGAAGAATATAGGTATAGACAGAAAGATTCTGGCTGACCTTGCAGTGCGCCATCCTGACGATTTTGCCCAGCTGGTTGAATTGGCAAATCAAGAATAATAATGTCTTGGAAAGAGGAACTCTCAAAGGTAATTGAGGAATTTGAACGCGCTACAAAGGCGCAGAGTTCCCTTTCTGCAAAGGATGTTGAATCCATACGTATTAGGTTTTTAGGCAAAAAGGGGCTTTTAAAGCCCCTTTACTCTTTAATGAAAGGCCTGCCGGATGATGAGAAACGCCAGCTTGGCAGGCAGTTAAACGAAGTAAAGGCCAAGATAGAAGCTTTTATAAAAAACGCGCGATTATCTTCTCCGTCCGGAGAATCTATTGACTTTGACTTGTCTTTGCCGTCTGAGATAAGGCCTGCCCCGGGCAGGGCTCATATCCTTTCCCAAGTCCAAAATAGGATTGTAAGCATTTTCACGTCAATGGGTTTTGCCCTTTTCACAGGCCCGGAGATAGAAAGGGAATACAATAATTTTTCAGGCCTTAACATAGATATATCGCATCCTTCAAGAGATGACTTTGATACCTTTTATATAAAGACGGAATTTCCGAATGACGAGCTTGGCAGGTATTTGTTGAGGAGTCATACCTCCCCTATGCAGGTCAGGATTATGAAAGAATTTGCCCCGCCGTTGGCGGCGATTGTCCCGGGCAGGGTGTATAGGCCGGATGCTGTTGATGCATCTCATTCATTTATGTTTCATCAGGTTGAGGGGTTTTATGTGGATGATGACGTTCGCTTCGGCCAATTAAAAGGCGTGTTGCTGGAATTTAGCAGGAGATTCTTTGAGAAAGAGGTGGATATAAGGTTTAGGCCGCATTATTTTCCGTTTACAGAACCGTCTGCTGAAGTGGACATCTCTTGCCTTTTGTGTGATGGCGCGGGGTGCTCGGCTTGTAAACAGAGCGGGTGGATTGAGGTCTTGGGATGCGGTATGATTCATCCCAATGTCTTGAATGCGTTAGGCAAGGATTATCAGGGCAAGAAGGGTTTTGCCTTTGGTATGGGAGTGGAACGTCTGTGTATGCTTAAATATGGCATACCGGATATCAGATTGTTTTATAACAATGAAATGGATTTTCTAAAACAGTTTTGATAAGGGATTATGAATATATCGTATAATTGGCTAAAAGAGTTGTCAGGTTCAAAGATGCCTTATGAGCAAATGGCTCGGGCATTGACGTTTGCCGGATTGGAAGTGGTATCTATTGAACAATCTGCCGCAGACGTTATCTTTGAGGCTGAGATTACGAGCAACCGTAGTGATTGGCTGAGCATGTTGGGCGTTGCCCGGGAGATATGCGCAATAGAACGCCGTCCCGCGCCTGATGTAAAGGCATTGATAAAAGACGCTCCGCAAATAGAAAGTGGCTGCGATATATCCGTTGATATAGAGGATTCCTGCGCGGAATATTATCTTGCAATAGAGATAGAAGGCATTAAGGTTGGCCCGTCTCCGGACTGGCTTGTTGAGAGGCTTCAATCAAGCGGGCTTAGGCCTATTAACAACATCGTGGATATCACGAATTATTGTATGCTTTTGTTCGGACAGCCGCTTCATGCCTTTGACAGGGAAAAGATATCCGGACGAAAGATTGTTGTCAGGCGCGCTGGTGATGGCGAGAAGATAGTCTCGTTGGACGGAGAGGAAAGGATGCTGGCCTCATCGGATATCGTGATAGCGGATGAGAAAAAGGCGATTGCCATAGCCGGTGTTATCGGCGGGGCAAACTCTGAAGTCGGAGAGGATACTGTAAATGTTGTCTTGGAAAGCGCAAGGTTTCCCAGAATAGACATTCGCAAGACGCGCCAGCGTTTGGCGGTTAATACAGACGCATCTTATAGGTTTGAGAGGGGTATTGATCCAAGAGCAGTGGATATGGCGGGATTGTACGCGGCGTATTTGATGAGTAAACTTGCAGGCGGAAAGATAAAAGGCAGGGTGTCTTGCGGGGAGATTGCCATAGAAAAACGCGTTGTTGAATTGACGGGAAAGGATATACGGGACATAAGCGCGATAGATATCCCTGAAAAAGAGGTATCGCAGATATTGCAAGGCCTGGGTTTTGCCGTAAAGTCGCAAAACGGGTCTTTTGTGATAGATGTGCCTAGTTTCCGTTTGGATATAGCCATAAAAGAGGACATCATAGAGGAGGTCTTGCGTATATACGGGTATGATAACGTGCCTGTTGAGTTTCCAAAGATAGGCGCAAACAGCATCCGTGGGATTTCTGACAAGCACACGGAATTTCTATCGCAGGTTCATAGCGCTATGCAGGCCGTAGGCGCGTATGAGGCAATTACGTTTTCCTTGATTTCGGAAAAGGAAAAACAGGCATTTTATCAGGAAAAACCCCTATTAGAGGTAGAAAATACCATTAGCAACGAATATAGATTTTTGAGGCTTGGGCCTGTGCCGGGCTTGTTATCGTCGGCCGGCAGGAATATCAAGAGAGGGCATAGCGATGTGTTTTTATACGAGATATCCCAATCGTTATCTCCTGATTTTAAGGATTCGGAAAAGTTAAGGTTAGGCCTATGCGCTACGGGAAAGAAGAAACAAGATGCCTATAAAAAGATCAGGTTTGCCATAGATGTCTTGTCTCAAGATATTCTAAAAATGCCTGTGGAGATAGGCAAAAACAGGCCGGACGGCAAGATAGAAATTTCCGGGTTTGGAGCAATAGGTTTTGCAGATGATGCGATGAAGAAGGCCTTTGGCATCAAGGCCGAGGCCGCGTTTTTGTGCCTAAAACTTGATTCAGTATTTGAACAGTGGAAAAAACAAGTCAGCCGAAAATATGCGCCGGCCAATTTATTTCCCGCAGTTGAATTCGACGTGAGTATGTGGGTAGATATAGCGAAGGCGTCTTATCAGCAGATAGTTGACATTATAGAAAAGAACGCCGGTGAATATCTTGAAAAGATAGAACTGGTGGATGTATATAGCAAGACAAAGGACAAAACGAGCTATGCCTTTAGGCTGTTTTTCAGGGCAAAAGACAGGACCCTGACTGCGGAGGAGGCTGGCGATGGATTTCAATCGGTTTTAAGCGCCTTGTCAAAGACCGATGGTTTGCAGGTAAGGGCGCAATAAGGAGGAATTTATGAGGCTGAAACGAACACATACCACAGAGCAGTTGGCAGATGTTGAGATAGGTTCAGAAGTGGTTGTTTGCGGGTGGATTCACCGCAGGCGCGACCATGGCAAGATTACGTTTTTTGACCTGCGCGACAGGTGGGGGTTGCTTCAGGTGGTAGTGGTGCCAAAGGAATGTGAAAACAGCGAATTGGCAAAGCAGTGCAGGGGAGAGTACGTGGTTGCAATCAAAGGTATTATAAACCAAAGGCCAAAAGGCACGGAGAACCCGAAGCTTATCACAGGCAAGATAGAGATGCTTGCCAAAGACATAGAGATCTTAAATGAGGCTCATGATCTGCCGTTTGAAGTAGATGGCGACACAGAACCCGGGGAGGACGTGCGCCTGCGCTTCAGGTATATAGACCTTAGGCAGGAGCGTTTAAAGAGGAATATGATAATAAAGCACAAGGTGATGCAATCTGTCAGAAGGGCGCTTTCGGATATGGGATATCTGGAACTGGAGACCCCGTTTTTGACGAAATCCACTCCTGAGGGGGCAAGGGACTATCTTGTGCCTTCAAGGGTCAATCCCGGCAAGTTTTATGCCCTGCCACAATCGCCACAGTTGTTTAAACAGCTCTTTATGGTTTCGGGGATAGACAGGTATTTTCAGATAGCAAGGTGTTTTCGCGACGAGGACCTCAGGGCTGACAGACAGCCTGAGTTTACTCAGATAGATATAGAGGCATCTTTTGTTGATCAGGAAGACATATTCGCGATGTCAGAGGCAGTAATCAGCGCTGTATTCAAAGATGCCTTGGGCATAGAGATCAAGACACCATTTAAGAGGCTATCGTACAAAGAGGCTATGGAAAAATACAAAACAGACAAACCCGATATAAGGAAAGAGACGGGTGAGGATTTTGCTTTTTTGTGGGTAGTTGACTTTCCGTTATTTAAGTATAATGAGGAAGAAAAAAGGTGGGACAGCGAACACCATCCGTTTACAGCGCCAAATCCCGAGGATATTAAACTCCTAGATGGAGAGGATTTAAGCGCTGTCAGGTCATTGTCGTATGATTTGGTTTTGAACGGAAATGAGTTGGGCAGCGGATCTGTTAGAATTCATAACCCACAGCTTCAAGAAAAGATATTTTCCATACTGCAATTGACCAAAGAGGAGATAGAACAGAAATTTGGGTTTTTGATCCGGGCATTTCACTATGGCGCCCCTCCACATGCAGGAATAGCCTTTGGCCTGGATAGGCTTGTCGCTATTATGTGCGGTGAAGACAGCATAAGGGA
>Ga0256914_1001714_pt1 | contig 19222 bp, 12 predicted proteins | sample HulkmetaG_FD_191571 | JGI IMG/M metagenome (GOLD analysis project Ga0256914, IMG submission 191571) | Hydrothermal chimney microbial communities from Main Endeavour vent field at the Juan de Fuca Ridge, Pacific Ocean - Hulk | ecosystem: Environmental > Aquatic > Marine > Hydrothermal vents ... | reverse complement strand
GGATCTCTCGGGCCTTTTCTTCAGCTTCTTGGGGCGTTTTGGCCAGTTTGACGCCGCCAGCCTTGCCGCGACCTCCCACCAGCACTTGCGCCTTCACAACTACCGGCCCGCCAATGCGTTCGGCAATGGCTCGGGCCTCTTCTGGCGTGGTCGCCACTTCTCCTTCTGGGACGGGCACGCCATACTTACCAAAAATGCGTTTGGCTTGATATTCGTGAAGTTTCAATGTTCCCTCCTTTGGGAATCAAGGCTTGTAACCATACAGGCCGCTACAATGCAGGATTGACGATGCTAAAGCAAATCATCGCATTTGCAAGCCATCGCCAAACGTCATACGTCAAACGCCAGAAGCTGGTTAAAATGTGATGTTTGACGTTTTACGTTTGGCGCCCAGTGTATTAAAACCGGGGCTTTGGCGACAAAACAGTGTTTTGTGATAGAGACCTTTACGGTTACTAGAGATTTTGTTTTTACGGGCTTGGCCGCAAGAATGACCGATCATTGACGATTTCAATTATAGGTTAAAGAGAAAATCTCACCCAAATTCGAGAGCGTCCAACGGCTGGCTTGCCCGCGTGACGTCAATGAGAAGCTCTGCGATGGTCTCTGCCATGTACGCTGCCACGGGAGCGTCCTCTTTTCAGCGATGGGGCGGGCGTGGCCCGCCTTCGGCGCTACCAATTTCTGCTTCCGCTTCTCCTTTTTATCCGTTTCGGATTGGGGGTGGAAGCCAAGGAGGGGGCTGCCCAAAAGTTCTGACTTCAGTCGACCAGCGCTGCCAAACCGTCGACTGAAGGACAGCGCAGGCTGTCCTCAATCGAGACGGGAGCAATCACCGCGGAGGTTGCATGACGCGTCTATTCCCCTCCCGCAACGACGTCCCATCATCGGAGATCGCCGCAGGCTCTGAGCATCACGGTAGCCACGTTTCGCTACTCGAAGCCGCGAGGATGCGTGCTGTGCCACTGCCAGTCGGTGGCGATAATTTCTCGCAGGCCGTATTGCGGATTCCAGCCCAGCACCTGGCGAGCGCGGGTGTTATCCGCCCAGATACGCACCGGGTCGCCCGGCCGTCGTGGGCCGATCTCCACCGCAAAGTCACGACCGCTCACTTCTTTGACCATGTTGATGATCTCCATCACACTGGAGCCCCGGCCCGTGCCCAAGTTGAAGGCCATGCTCTCGCCGCCGTTCCACAGATAATTCAGGGCCGCGACATGCGCAGTGGCCAGGTCATCCACATGGATGTAGTCGCGGATGGCGGTGCCATCGGGCGTGGGATAATCGTCGCCGAAAACCTTGAAATCTTTCCGCTGGCCCAGCAGATACTCCATCAGCCGCGGAATGAGACGGCTGGCGGGTTTATACGCATCGCCGATGCGGCCATCGAAACTCGCTCCCGACGCATTGAAATAGCGCAGAGGCGTATATCTGACGCCTTTGGTCTTAGCGTACCAGTCCATGACCTGCTCTGCCAGATGCTTGGACGCGCCATACACGCTTTCGGGCTTGTAGCTTTCCTCCTCGGTGACGGGCACGTTTTCGGGCGTGCCATACACCGCACAGGTGGACGAAAAGACCAGATGCTTCACCCCGGCGTTTATCATCGCATCCAGCAAATTGACGCTGCCCTGGATGTTGTTGCGGAAGTATTTGCCCGGATTGCTCATGCTTTCGCCCACCTCGACATAAGCGGCGAAGTGGATGACGCCGGCAATGTCGGGGTGCTGCCGGAATGTTGCGGCGATCTCGGCGGGATTCAGAAGATCGCCCACGACGAGGGGCGCGTTTTCCACGGCCTGGGCGTGGCCATGCACCAGATTATCGAATACGACGACGTCGTAGCCCTGACGCTGCAATTCGCGCACGGTGTGACTACCGATATAGCCGGCGCCGCCGGTAACGAGGATTTTTTTACTCATAATAGGATTTCCTGTTTGGGATGAAGTAGTTGGGGCTTCGGTTTCCGATTGTGCATTTCGCATCGGGCGGCGTGCGGCGCTTGCGGCTTTGCGCAATACGGAACGATGGCCATCGCGCTATTCTGTCAGCTCGCCTATCAGGTCGTACTCCATTGCGTCCACAATCTCCACCTGCACTATCTCGCCCAGAGGCCATTGGCCAGAAATGATGACGTAGCCATCCACCTCGGGCGCGTCGCGGTAGGTGCGGGCCAGGGTCATGCCGTCCTCATGGGCTTCGGTGAGTGCGGGCAGGACGCGCCCGATCTGCGCCTGGTTGCGGGCCAGGGAGATGGTCTGCTGCAAGGCCATGACCTGATGCCAGCGCTCTTCTTGCACTTCGGGCGGGATTTGATGAGGCAGGGCGGCCGCGGGCGTGCCCGGTTCGGGGCTGAATTTGAACACGCCCACTTTGTCGAATTGGATGGATTCGATGAATTCCAGCAATCCCTGGAATTCCTCTTCGGTCTCGCCGGGATAGCCGACGATGAAGGTGGAGCGCAGGGTGATGTCGGGCATGGCCGCGCGCAGCTTCTCGATGGTTTTCAGCACCATGTGGATGTTGCTGGGCCGCCGCATCCGCCGCAGGGTGGCGGGATGTCCATGCTGCAAGGGAATGTCGAGATAATGAAGGATCTGCGGGGTTGCGGCCATGATCTGGATGAGCTCGTCGCTGACATGACCGGGATACGCATACATCAGCCGCAGCCAGTCCAGGCCGGGCGTGCGGCGGGCGATGGCGTTGAGCAATCTGGGCAGGCTGCCGGGCTCGCCGCGGTCGCGGCCATAGTCGGTGGCGTCCTGGGCTACGATGACCAGCTCTCGGGCGCCAGTTTGCACCAACGCGTTGGCCTCGGCGATGATGCTTTCGAAGGGGTGAGACTTGAGCCTGCCTTTGAAGCCAGGGATCGTGCAAAATGCGCAGGACGCGTTGCAGCCGTCGCTGATTTTGAGATAGGCGGAGGGGAAGGATTGGGGTGGGCGGGGCGTGGGCGCGTCCAGGGGATGAGGGGGATCGCCCAGCAATGCCATGCGCTGCAAGCGGCGGCGTTTTTTGCCCCCGCGCAGCCGTTCGGCCAGAGTGACGATCTCCGACCAGCGTAACGTGCCCAACAGCGCGTCCACTTCGGGCGCCGCGTCCAATATCTTCTGCCCATCCCGCTCGGCCATGCACCCGGCCGCGATGAGGGTCTGACGGCCTTTCTTGCCCCGGCCCAGGTCTCGCAGCGCCGAGATGCTCTCCTGCTGCGCCGCCTGCAAAAAGCCACAGGTGTTGACGATGAGTACATCAGCCTCGTCAGGATCGGTCACGGCGCGGTAGCCTCGCTGCAAGAGCAGGGTGGCCATGGCCTCGCTATCCACCTGATTTTTGGGACAGCCCAGGGTGAGGATGAAGTACGCTGGCGGTTTCGAGGGCATGTTCCGTCCCCTGTTAGCCACCGGGCGTAACCGTGGCGGTGACGGTGGTTGTGGTCCCCGGCGTCACTGAAGGTCGTGCGGTTGCGTTGGCGGTGGGCGTGGGCGTGGGCGTGACTTCGATCACCTGCCCATCTTCCAAATTCCAGATGAAGAGAATGACTTGTCCGATCTCACCCAGGGGCGGCAAAGGCTCGCCATCCAGCGATAGCTCCACGCCGCCCGCGTTGCCCGTGAGGAATTCCATCTGTCGGTAGGCTATGAATTCCTGATCGAATCCTGGATCCACCAGCGATTCCACTTGTGCCTGGCCATCGCTGACGACCCGAATCCAGGCGGTGTTGGTCACCACCACCCGCAGGCGGATGGATTCAGCGGGCGTGGCCGTGAGGCTGGGGCTGGGGGTGAGGGTGGGGGTGTCGGTGACGTCGGGCGTGGGGGTGAAGGTGGGCAGTTCGCTTTCGAGCGTGAGCACGGGCATGGTCGTGGCCGTGGGCGTGTCGGTGTTGGCGATGATCTGTGCGCCTGGCGCCTGTCCTTCGGGCGGCAGTTCCACTGTCGCTGTTACTGTTTCCCCCCCATCCATCCTGTCTTGCAGATAGGGCAATCCATATTGATATAGGAGATAGGCCAGGATGATCAGCGGGATGAGCGCCAGGATGACGCCCAAGATGCGTCGCAGCCGATGTGAGCGCCGCGTGGTTTCATCATAGAGGTCAAGATCGATGGGGCGGTAATCGGAGGTCGGCTGTGCAGACGTCGAGATCGTCGCCGCATTCTCCCCCAACTCCGACTGGGCGACCAGATCGTCGGCGTCGAGGCCCAGGAAGGTGGCGTAGGTGCGCAAAAAGCCGCGGGTCGCCACCGGGTTGGGCATCTCATCCCAGTCGCCTGATTCCAGGGCGCTGAGATAGCGTTGGCGAATACGGGTTTGGGCTTCCACATCCGCCAGAGAGAGCTCCTTCGCTTCGCGAGTCTGGCGCAGGAGTTGTCCAATTTCTACCATGAAAATAGTCCTGTGGGTTCAGATTCAGAAGCATCCGAACGGGATGCTTTTCTTGCCCAGCCTCGAGCGTCGGAGGGGTATTGGACGCGCCAGGGGAATCGTCGGTCGGAAGCAGGCATCTATCGGGGCGGCGAGGCGCATGGCTTCGGTAAAAGCCGTCCCGACCGGGGGCGCGTACATGATGGACGCGAAGAAGGGCGAGAATTTCTCGTCACGTTTGCGCCTGATTATGCGGCGTGAGGGGAAAATTGTCAAAGATCAAGAGGGAAACTGGCAGGCGATGTGCCAGTTCGGGGTCTTTCGTAGGGCAAACATTTGGCAAACGTCAGGTTTTGGTAGAAAATAGCTGTAAAGACGCCCGCGAGATGTCTGTGCAGGCGCCTGCCGACGCGCCGCCCCATGATGTTTGTTCATGTCCACCCATCGTCTGGAAAGTCTTAATCGTTGGATCAAATGGCTGTTGCTGGCCTCGATGCTGGGCATAGCGCTGCTCATCGCGCTCTATTTCTATCAGGGCGGCTGGGAGCAGATGCGCGCATCGCGGACGCTGGCCCGGCTGTTTCCCTCGGAGTTCTTTCAGGGGCCGCAGGTGGCGATCATCTCCGGGCATCGCGGGTTTGATTCGGGGGCTGTGTGCAAGGAGGACGGGTTGATGGAGGCGGTGGTGAATGAGGAGGTCGCGGTGCGGGTGGTGAAGCGGTTGCAGGATCAGGGCGTCTCTGCGATGTTGATGGATGAGTACGATCCGCGATTGCAGGGCTTGCAGGCCCGGGCGCTGGTTTCCATCCACGCGGATTCCTGTATCGAGCAGAGCGGATTCAAGGTGGCCAGCGCTGAAAAGACGGTCATCCCGGAACAGGATCAGATGTTGGTGGATTGTCTGCGGGAAAAGTACAGCGAGGCCACGGGCCTGGCCTTCCGCGCGACAGCCATCACCAAGGATATGACCCAGTATCACGCCTTTCAGCGGGTGGCGGATGATACGCCCGGCGCCATCATCGAAACCGGCTATCTGGGCGGCGATCGGGCGCTGTTGGTGGATGAGCCGGACAAAGTGGCCGCGGCCATCGCCGCAGGCATCCTCTGTTTTCTGGATCAGCAGGATGCGTTGATGAAAACGCCCACCGCCACGCTCCCGAATGGCGGCTGAGCCCAGCTCTGTTGCGAAGCCCCAGGGTCGGCGGGCAGAGGCAAGAGCGGCGGAGCGATGTTGTGCACAGCTCAGCGGCAGATCGAGCATGGCGTCGGAGTCAGGCATCGCACCCTCGCGGCATTCGACAGGATGCGATCAGGCAGCCTCTTCTATTCCCGAACATGTGGCGGAGTTGCTCAGTGTGCGAAAATCGGCTGCACATCCTCGGCCCAGGCCAGCATCTCCTCATCCATCATCCAGGGACCGATGATCTGCAACCCCAACGGCAGACCGTTGGCCGCCGCACCCGCGGGAACGGTTGTCGCGGGCAGGCCCAGGAATGTCCAGGGCAAATTCATCACCGGATCGCCTGTGCTGTTCAGGCCCTCGGGCGCGGGGCCGGGTGCGGCGGGCGCTATCCACGCATCGACGTCATTCACGTCCATGATGTGCAGCACCTCCTCGCGCAAGAGTCGCTGCAGATCGCGGGCGTCTGCCACGACTTCGGGGGCAACGGCCATGCCTTCTTCGATGAGGGCTGCGGTGCGCGGACGGTAAAGCTCCTTGAATTGCTGATACCACTGGGCGTGTTGCTGTGCGAACTCTGCGGCAATGAGCTGACGATGGATGCGGTTGATATCTGCGATGTTTCCGAACAGGGGGATTTCCCGCACCGAATAGCCTGCGTCGCGCAGCGCTGCCACCTGCGCAGCGAATGCGTCCAGCGCCTCCTGGCTGGCCTGAGCCAGATAGGGGCCGGCGGGAATGCCCAGCACTGGTTTGCGCACCGCGTCTGTGGTTGCATCCCAGCCATTGCACACCACGGACGCGGCCAATCTCATGCCCGCCACATCCTGGGTGAATAGGCCTGCATGATCGGCCGATGGCGAGAAAAAGATGACGCCGGCGGGATCGATGCGGTTGTAGCTGGGCTTGTAGCCGACGATGCCGCAAAACGCGGCGGGTCGAATGACCGAGCCGATGGTTTGGGTGCCGATGGCCAGGGGAACCAGACCCGCGGCCACGGCCGCAGCTGAGCCGCTGCTGGAGCCGCCGGGCGTGTGTGCGGGATTGTGGGGGTTGCGGGTGGGGCCGGGCTCGAAATAGGCGAATTCCGTGGTCACGGTCTTGCCCATGATCAGGGAGCCTGCGCGCTTGAATCCGGCGACCACTGCGGCCTCGGGCCCGGTAAGCTCATCTGGCGGCAGATTGGAGCCGGCCCGGGTGAGCAGGCCCTCGACATGAAAGATATCTTTGACGCCAATGGGAATGCCGAACAGGGGCGGGCGTTGTCCTGGTTGGGGGTAACGTTCCAGAAGCGCCCGGGCCTCGGCCATGATCCGACCCCGGCGGTCGGGCTCCGGCGTGAATGCCTGCACGACAGGCTCCACCTGTTCTTGGCGGATGAAAAGAGCATCCAGATACTCGAACAGATCCAGCGCGCCGCTGCGCAGAGCTGTGGCGGTTTCAGCCAAAGGTGTGTTTGCGATGAGTGGCAGGGTCATAAAGTCACCTTTTGGGAGTAGGGTTGTTTTGCCTCAACTTTACTCCCATCTCCGCTCTTCCGTCAAGTGTCAGACATGCGGCGGGGCGCGTTTCTAAATGATGGGGGCTTTTTTGCGTTCCTGGCCGACTCAAGTCGGGCGCTTCAGGCCTCCGCGATCCAGGTCGCCGGAGGGCGGCCGTCGGCGCGAAGCGCCTGCAGCGCCCGGGTTCACTCGGCCAGTACGACATTAAGCAAATTGCCCCCAAATTGAAACGCGCCGGGGGCAATCGTCTCTTAGACAGGAACGCACAGACGTTGTATAATCACCGCAGCGCATTGTTCCCCCAAGACAACGAATTTCCTCCATCATGGCTGAGAAACGATCTTTTGAATCCCCCTATCTTTATGGACTGCACGACGCGGGCGGTGAACATCTTATGTTGGAGATGGACGCGTCCGGATGGGTGCTGATTACCGAAGCCATCGGATTCAATCCCAGAAACAAAAGGGGCAAGGATTACAGCCATCTCACCCAGCACGGCCTGAGTGTGATGGTGCGGTTGAATGCGGGGTATGGGGGCGTGGGCACGCTGCCCCACGAGCGGTATTATGAGGATTTTGCCCAGCGCTGCGCCAATTTCGTCGAGGCTTCCACCGGCGCTCACATCTGGATCATCGGCAATGAACCCAATCACCCCATCGAGTGGCCTGGCGCCGACTGGGATTGGGGAACGGCCCAGCCGCGCACGCCCGATTCCATGGGAGAAATGATCACGCCCCATCGTTACGCTCGCGCCTATCGTTTGGCTCGGGCCGCCATCCACGATGTGTCTGGCCACGAGGATGATCTGGTGCTGGCTGCGGCCGTGGCTCCCTGGAACGCACTCTGCATCTATCCGGGCAACCCGCATGGCGATTGGGTGACGTACTTCCGGCATATGCTCAAATACATCGGCGCCGAAAATTGTGACGGCATCACCATTCATGCCTACACTCATGGCGCAGACCCGAATCTCATTGATTCCAATGCCCGGATGCAGCAACCTTTTCAGCAGCGGCATTACGAATTTCGGGCTTACCAGGATTTCATGGCCGCCATCCCGTGGGATATGCAGCATTTGCCTGTGTATCTCACCGAGGCGGACCAGAATGAGCCCTGGCGCAACGAAAACATCGATTGGGTGAAGCGGGCCTATGGGGAGATCGACTATTGGAACAAGCGTCATCCTTTTCGACCCATCCGGGCGCTGATCCTCTATCGTTGGTCTCGGGCCGACCAGTGGTATATCGAAGGTAAAGAAGGCGTCATCGAAGACTTTCGCGAAGCGATGCTCTCCCATTACCGCTGGGATAAGTACGAGAAGCAGGCGCCGCCGCACCGCGCTCAGTTCGTGGTGCTGGAAGCGCCCGAATTCGGCGTGGCGGGAGAAACCATCACCCTCGATCTGGCCATTCGCAACATCGGCAGCATGACATGGAAGCGCGGCGTGCGCAATCCCGTGCATATTGGATATCATTGGAAGGATAAGAATGGCAACATCGTCCACGCGCCCGACTATCGCACCATCCTTCCGCACAATGTGAAGCCGGGCGAATGGGTGGAGGTGGAGATGGCGGTGGGCCTGCCCAGCATTCCGGGCAAATTTATCTTGTACGCCGACATGGTGCATGAAGGCATCACCTGGTTCGGAAGACGCGGCAGCAAGCCCGCTCGCATTCCCCTTCGGGTCAAGCTCAGCGGCAAGGGGGCAGTGGCCAGCTCGCTGTGGCGCTACATTCAGCAGCTCAAAGCGGAAAATCAGCTGCTCAAACGGCAATATCTGGGGATGGAAAGGCCCATTGCCACTGCCAGTGCATCCGCCGCGACGCCACAATTGGCTTCGTCATTCAACGGCGATTATCTGGCGTTGGGCGCAGAGCCCCGCATTCCCCGTCCGCCCATGCTAGATGTGGTGGATTCGCTGCCTCGTCGCGAGGACAAGGAATACGAACGTCGGGAACGGAGCCAGATCACGCACATCGCAGTGCATCACAGCGCCGCGCCGGCCAGCATTCCCCCACAACGCATTGCAGCTTATCACGCATTCAGCCCCTCCCATCAGTGGCCGGGCATCGGCTATCATTTCTACATCGGTCCGGACGGTGCGATTTTCCAAACTCAGGACATGGAGCGCATCTCCTGGCATGTGTACAAAAATAACAACTATACCGTGGGCGTATGTCTGGCCGGCAACTTCAACAAGATGATTCCGCCGGCTCCGCAATTGGATGCCGCGGCCCGGCTTATCGCCTGGCTAATGCAGGAGTTGCGCATTCCGCCCGAGTATGTGCTGGGACACAAGGAGTTTCCCCATAACAACGTTATGTGTCCCGGCCGCCAATGGGATGCAGGACAGCGGTGGAAAGACAGGCTCATGGAGACCATCGACGCCTTCCGCTCGGGCGAAAAGCAGGTGGCGGTCAAGCGTCTCGCGCATTATGTGTTGTTCTGGAAGCATGCGGACCGTTGGGCGCAGGAGCATTGGGAGGAGGCGGGGGCGTATGTGGCGCGATTTGATGCGGCGGCGGGTTTTTCGGAACAGCAGGCGCGCATGGCGGAATTGGTGACCATTGTGGGAGGTCCCGCAGGGGTGGGGCTTGATGTGGAGGCGCGGCTGCGCGCAGCGGGTTGCATCGTACAGCGGGTGGCGGGCTCAACCCCGGAGGAGACGGCAGCAAAATTGCGTCGCATGGCGGATGAAGGGGAAAAGCTGCTGCGTTGGGGGGATAGGTGAAGCGCCGTTCAGCTCTTTGCCATGAACGACGAGTGTGTTCTGTGGCGCGTGCCGCTACGGCGACAGCATCGTCGGCAGGAAGATGCGAATCCCCAGGGTTTTCTCGATCCAGGCGATGATCATTTGTGTGGGCGCGGCATCGATATCTGCGATGGCCGCCATCTCGCTGACGTGATCGTAACCAGCCAGATAGCCGAAATCGTTGGCGAACCCCATCGCATCGAGCTCATCGTGAAAGGCATGGGCCTGATCGGCCAGGGAGGGCGCGTCGAGTTGACAATAGAGTAGATAGAAGGGGGGCGGATTCAGCGTGGGAGAAAGCCAGGCGCTGGCGGAGCCATCCGTAAGCAAGTCGGTGTTGGAGAATCCGCCCGGAAAAGTCTGCTCGACGATGGTCTTCCAGAAGAAGTGATTCAACGAATTGAGATCGTAGGCTCCGCTGAGGCTGACCACGCCCCGGATTTGTGAACGCAGCGCTGCGTAATCTTCGTGGGTGGCGAGCAATGAGACCAGGTGTCCGCCCGCAGAATGCCCGAAGATGATGACTTGGCCTGGATCGCCGCCGTATTCGTCGATGTGGGCCAGCGTCCATTGCAGGGCCATGCCCACGTCTTCGATGTTGTCGGGATACCAGGCGGCTTTGGTGCGATGTTCGGGGTCGCAGTGTTCGACATCGGGGCAATACTCATCTGCAATGAAAACCTGATCGGATGTCAGCCGATAGTCGATGACCACCGTGATCCATCCCTTCTCCCCGGTGAAGGATTGAGCGACAAAGTCATACTGATCTCGATAGCCGTTGGTCCAACCGCCGCCATGAACGAAGAGGATGACGGGGCGATGGCGCAGGAAATCGTGCCCGTCGTGGGGGCGGTAGATGGTGAGGGCGTGGGCTTCGTAGCTTTCACGATCTGTAACGCGCAGGTCGGTGGTCTTGAATGACGGGCCGTAGCGATGATCGTCCTGGTGGATGGTGTAGGGCGGGGATGCGTCGGTTTGTTGTCCGTGGGCGATGATAAGGCCATCGCCATCGGGCGAAGCATAGCGCGCGGGGGCGTCGGCAAAGGATGAAGTCGCACCCGCCAGGAACAGAAGCGCCACGGCCGCCATCAGCCGCCACTGCACGCCAGCAGCGCGCCGAATATGGATGAGGAATGAGATGGATGATTTCATGTTTGGGATGCACCAAAAAAAGACCTTCAAGCATGATGCAATCTCGAAGGTCTTCTCATCTCGGCTACGCTAGCCCCAGGGCCTGCAGACGCTCCGGTTTGGGAACGCCATTTTCGTCCCAACCTCGCCATTCGTAGTAGATGGGAAGCATCAAGTCCAGATCCGGAAGGTTGCCCGCGGCGCCGCCATCAGGCTTGGCGTCTTTCAACAGCCGTTTGGGCAGGGTGTCATCGGCGTGAGTAATGCCGAATCGGTTGTTGATGATCCGTTTGAGCTGGAAGAGCTTTTCGCCCATGCGAATCAGTTCCTCGGGCGTCCAGTCCCAGCCCAGGGCGCTGTTCACAATCTCGACCGCCCGTTCCGGTCCGACCTTGCCTTTGACGATGAATTTGCACAGGCCCAGGGGGTTGTAGATAGACATGTAGTTCTGAAAGTCGTAGGCCTGTTTCGCTGCTGCGGGCGTGGATGCCAGCCGGGGAACGATCTCCGGATAGCCCAGGTCGGGCAGGGTGAGACCGTAGCCGTTCCAGTAGGAGAGAGCCTCGAGATGGCAGCCGCCTCGGTTGGCCGTGGCGTAGTTGACGGCCATGCTCACGAATCCGCGCGGGTCGTGGTAGGCTATTTCCAGGCCCTTGGCGTGGACTGCGAAATCCTCCGCCCCGCGGCCCAGTGTTTGGGCTACGGCCCGGGAGCCTTCGGCCAGCAGGTCACCCACGCCCTCGCGGAACGCGATCTGCCGCACCAGTTCCAGCACAACATCGGGATCGCCGAAGTTCAGGGCCATGCCGCCCGTGTCTTCTTCGGTGATGAGCCCCTTTTCGTAGGCTTCCATGGCAAAGGCGATGGTGGAGGAGGTGGAGATGGTGTCCAGACCATAACGGTTGCACAAGCTGTTGGCCTGCATGCCCGCTTCCAGGTTGTCGTTGAGTACATTGCCGAAGAATCCAGCCATGGTCTCATATTCCACGCCCTCGCCGCGCGGGGTTCTGTATGGGCCTTCGGTCACTTCCACCTCTTTGCCGCAGCCGATGGGGCAGGAGAAACAATGGGTGTGACGCACCAGATATTTCTCATAAAGCACGGAGCCAGTGAGTTCCGCCGCTTTGGGCCAGGAGCCCAGCCGCCAGTTCTTCAGAGCCAGATCGCCATATTCTTCGGTGGCCAGAAAGCCGCCTGCGGTGCCCAGAAGACTCATGCCTGTGGAATTTTCTTTGATGTATTTGTTTTGTTCTTTGACCGTCGCCAGGAACCGCTTGCGGTCGGGATAATCGGGCCGTTTCTTGCCCCGCACCGCGATGCCTTTTAGCTTTTTGCTACCCAGGATCGCGCCCATGCCGCCCCGGCCCGCAATGCGCACGTAATGAGATGGGCCCACGGGAATGCCCGCTATCTTCACCAAACGCTCGCCCGCGACGCCGATGCCCGCGACCTGTCCTTTGGGATCGGTCTCGGACAATATGGCGTCGCCCGCTTCGAACCAGTCCTTGCCCCACAGGTGGGACGCGTCCCGGAATTCGATGCCGCCATCCAGACCATTGATGAAGAGATATACGGGCGTTTCCGACGCGCCAGTGATGACCATCCCATCATAGCCTGCGAAGCGCAATTCTGCGCCCCAATGATGCCCCACGTTGGACTCGTTCCAGATGCCGGTCAGGGGGGAGCGGCCGCAGAAGGAGGTGCGGGACGCTGTGGGGGCAAAGGAGCCCACCAGGAGGCCGTTGAAGATGTAGATGGATGCGTTGGGGTCCAGCGGGTCCAGGTCGGGGGCCATCTCCTGATGAAAGAGATGCGCGGCGTAGCCGGAGCCAAGTAACCATTGCTGCACATCTTCTTCCGAAATGGTTTCCTCGCGCCAGGTGCGGTGGGTGAGATCGATGCGAAGGTATTTGCCTGCGTAGACGCTCATGGGTATCGTTGTGGAGAGATTGGGGAATTGGGGAGTTGATATGAATATCTGGTTTATTGTACCTGGCAGCCGGGGCATCGGCAAGGCCGGTTTGGTGTGAATCAGGTGCGTCGCGCTGCGGCGATACGCGTCCGCCATCCCTCAGTCATATCGCTCGCAGTGTCGGTGCGGGCCCAGACTGTGATAAAATGGGCGTATGATTCTAACTGGTCTCATCGGCTGGCCCGTGGAGCATTCTCGATCGCCGGCCATGCACAATGCTGCATTCCAAGCCGCCGATATCGATGGTTTCTATGCGCTGTTGCCCGTGCATCCCCAGCGAGTGAGAGAGGCGGTCTCGGGGTTGCGAGCGTTGGGCTTTCGCGGCGCCAATGTCACTGTGCCCCACAAGCAGGCCGTCATCCCCTGGCTGGATGCGCTCACGCCTGAGGCTCAGGCCATTGGCGCGGTCAACACCATCCTTGTCGAGGAGGAGAGGCTGGTGGGGACGAACACCGACGCCGCCGGGTTCTTGAGGGACGTGGAGGCGCTGGGGGCTCTGCCGAAGGCTGCATCGGCGGGCGTAGTCCTGGTGCTGGGCGCGGGAGGCTCGGCTCGGGCGGTGGCTTATGCGCTGGCATCGCGTGGTTTTGCTGTGCGGGTGCTGGCCCGCAGATCCGAACAGGCTCGCGAACTCTCCGCATCTCTGGCTCCCCACCTGTCTGCGGCCAGCCTGCTCACCCCTCCTTCCTGGGATCAACTGCCCGTTCTGGCTTCGGACGCCCAGCTCATCGTCAATTGCACGCCCGTAGGCATGTTCCCGCGCGTCGACGCCTCTCCCTGGCCCGACGATATCCCCTTTCTGCCTCATCAGGCGGTGTACGATCTGGTGTACAATCCCCGTCGCACCCGGCTGATGGCTCAGGCGGAGGCGGCGGGCGCCCGGGCGTGGAGCGGGTTGGGCATGTTGGTGCAGCAGGGCGCGCGGGCGTGGGAGTTGTGGACGGGGCGTCCTGCGCCTGTTCAGATCATGCGGGCGGCCGCGGAATCGTAATGAAGGGGCTTGCCGCGTCGACGCCATGCACATCTTTCTCCTTTCTCCCTACCACACTGGCTCACATCGGGCCTGGGCCCAGGGCTATGCCAGGCGCAGCGCCCATCAGGTGCATTTGCTCACCATGGCCGGGCGTTTCTGGAAGTGGCGGATGCAAGGCGGCGCTCTGGAGTTGGCCCAGCGTCTTGACGCGTTGGCCCGCGAGATCGGCTCGCCCGACGCGATTCTCGTCACCGATATGGTGAACCTGCCCGCACTCATCGCCCTGGCCCGTCCCTGGCTGAATGCCACGCCCATCCATTTCTACCTTCACGAGAATCAGCTCACCTATCCACCGCCTCCGGGTGAGAAGCGAGACCTGACTTACGGCATGATCAACACGCTGAGCATGGTCGCGGCCGACGCCATTCATTTCAACAGCGCGTATCATCGGGATGAATTTTTCGACGAGCTGCCCCGGCTGCTCAAACATTTTCCCGACTACAACCATCTGGAGATCATCCCCCGACTGCAAGACAAAAGCGATGTGCTGCCCGTGGGGCTGGATCTGAGTTTCTTCGACGCTTTTCGACCGGAGGCCCGCGACGATGGCCCGTTGCGCATCCTCTGGAATCAGCGCTGGGAGTATGACAAAAATCCGGGCGACTTCTTTCGGGCGCTGTACGCGTTGGCCCATGAGGGGCTGGACTTTCGCGTCATCGTGGCAGGCGAAAATTTCCGCCAGCGGCCCGAGGAGTTTGCCGCGGCCCAGGCGAAGCTGGCCGGGCGCTTCCTCCACTTCGGCTTCGCCGAGAGCCGGGACGACTACGCCCATCTGCTGTGGCAGGCCGATGTGGTGATCAGCACGGCCATTCACGAATTCTTCGGCGTCAGCGTGCTCGAAGCTATCTACTGCGGCGCGTATCCGCTGCTGCCCCGCCGTCTCAGTTATCCCGAGCTCATGCCCGTCGAGCTGCACCAATCCCATCTCTATCGCGATTTCGACGATCTTCTGGCAAAGCTGAGGTGGGCGGTGACGCATCCTCAAGAGATTCGGGCGCAGAATCTGGCCTGGATAGCGGAGCGTTTTCGTTGGGAGAAGCTGGCCAGGCGCTATGACGCGATTATCGGGCGGCCAACCAACGTCCGTTCCCTGTGAATCGTAACGGGGCTGGCTGGGCCTCGGTGCGCAGTTGATGAGTTGATGATATGAGTTTAACGCACCCGATTGCAACACATCGGACGCAGCGAACCATCGTCACTATTCGTCAATCTTCGTAACTACTCGGGCGGCATGCTTGCACGTAACTTTTGCCTTGAAATGGGTGTTTCTGGACGCCAAGGCGTGAAGCGTGAAGGGAGGTGACTTGGTAGTGGGCACCTGCCATTTGACGACATCCTGCCAAAGATGACGCTCCCGTGACAGAGATGTTAGCAGTTGCCGATCTTCGTCCATGTTCATCAAGCTGCAAAGAAAAAGAACCACAATCCTTCTTGGCGCGAATGAGCATTCCCTTACTTGGGCCATTCCCAGGGGCGGGTGTTGGAAAAAATCCATGCTGCGGTGTAAAGCGTCTGGTTGATGAGGATAATCAGGCCTGAGCGCAGCAACGCGGGGGGTGAGAGCGAGCGCACCAGCCACCATAGCATGAGCAGGCTCGCGGGCCAGGCGGCGATGGCGAACAGGTCCCAATCGCGCTGACCGCCATAATCGGGATTCCAGGTGAAGATGAGGAACAGCATGGCCCCCGCCGCCATCAGCAGAAAGCCGGAAAAATCATCCCGGGGCAGCTTCCGCCAGAGAAAGATGAGCGACAGCGTCAGCATCAGCAGGGTGAAGGGCTGCGTGAGAAGCTGTTCGTTGATGATGTCCATGAGATGTCCGCGGGAGAACATGGTATAGTACTCCCATTGGCCTGTCGCCTGGAAGAAGGGGACCCACCAGCGATGATCGCCGCCGCCAGGCGCTTCGGGTCCGAGGAAGGCGGTCAGCCCATGTCCGCCGGCGCTCATCAACCCCACCACGCCCGCGCCCACAATCAGTGGTGGCAAAAGCAGCGCCAGCAACAATCGCCACGGATTTTGTCCCAGGCGCCGCCAACCTCGCCAGGCCAAAAACCACAGCGCCGGCTGCAAAAAAAGGGTGGCGGGGTGGCATCCATGCGCCAGAGCCAGCACGATGCTGGGGGTCCACAACGAATGTTCGTCATGCAGAAATCGCCAGCCCTGCCAGAGGAAAATCAGCATGAGCAGACTGATGATGGTGTAATTTTCGGGATAGCCGAAGAAAAGTTGCATAGAGCCCAGGGTGGCGAGAACGCCGAAGATCAGCCAGCGCTCCACATCGGTGCGGCCCATGCTCAGCGCCAGCCGCAGCAACGTCCATATCGCCAACGCTCCGGCCAGACTGGAGATGATCCAGTACGCGGGAAGCGCGTTCTGCCATCCCCACCAACGCTCTCCCAGATGAAAGAGCTGGGCGTGCAGGTAAGTATCCAGGGGGGCTTGCCAGTTGTAAGTCAGCCGCACATCGGGGTGGGCGATGCCCTGGACCAGGATGTACGCGTCGCCCCAGCGGGTGTGCACTGTGCGTCCCAGCCAGAAGACAGGCAGGCTGAACAAGGCAATGAGAGCCTGCCAGCGGGTGCGATGAGGAAATCGGGGCGGCGAAAAGACCGGCCCGCGCCCAAAGCCCAGCCACAAAGTCAGCGCTGCCACCGCCCCGCTCAAAACTATCTGCCACCCGCGGGCCAGGTAGGTGTAGGGATAGACGCCCCACAGCCATTCTGTCGGGGCCAGCCTTCCCTGAGGGCCGATGAGTTTTTCGGGATACCAGAACGACGCCCAGGATGCAGGCAGATGCGCCGCGCCGGCATGGAGAATCAGCAACAGCAGGGCGTAGATGGTGAGAATGCGCAATAATCGACGTTCCGCGGCGCTCATGTCCGCATTGTAGGCGAGAACCAGATGACTGGCAAAGTTTCATCAGTTTGGCGCACGCAAAAACGGACGTTTGTGGTATAATTGAAGACTGAATCAGGCAAGAATCCTTCTAATCAGGGACGCGTGATCGAGATCAGTATTGTTTTTCGACGGTCAGGAACGATTTTTCATCTTTACTCCCAAACTTTTAATCTTTCTCCTTGCAGACGCACAGCGTCCCGCAGCAGCATCTATCAGGCAATCCGCATCAAACTCCCCATGAATTCGCAAAATATCCGCAACGGCATCGTTTATGTCGTCATCATCGCCATATTGGGCTATTTCCTCTGGTCGTCGCTGGTTTCGGCCAACCGCATCAAAAACGAGATCGAGATCAACGATCTGAACATCCTGACCGAGCAGATCAACGAGGGCCAGGTCAAAAGCATCGAAGTGGAAGGCGATAAGCTCACCATCACCTATCACGACAAAGATGACATCGGCATTACGCACAAAGAGCCCGGCGTCAGCCTGACCAAGACTCTGGGGCTGTTGGGCGTGGATCAGGATGCTCTCGGGAAGGTGGATATCAAATTCACGGCTCCCGGGTTTTGGAGCAATTGGCCTTTTATTCTCAGTTCCATCCTGCCTTTTGTGCTGATCATCGGCATCTTTCTGTTCATTATGCGTCAGGCTCAGGGAGCGGGCAATCAGGCTTTCTCCTTTGGCAAGAGCCGGGCCCGGTTGATCACCGGCGACAAGCCCACCGTCACCTTCGACGATGTGGCCGGCGCTGAGGAGGCCAAGGAAGAGCTGCAAGAGGTGGTGGAGTTTCTGCGCGAGCCCGAGAAGTTCGCGTCGCTGGGCGCCCGCATCCCCGCGGGCGTGCTCATGGTGGGCCCGCCCGGCACCGGCAAAACTTTGATGGCCAAAGCGGTCGCGGGCGAGGCCGGCGTGCCTTTCTTCTCCATCTCCGGTTCAGAATTTGTGGAGATGTTCGTGGGCGTGGGCGCCAGCCGCGTGCGCGACCTCTTCGAGCAGGCCAAGCGCAACAGCCCCTGCATTATCTTCATCGATGAGATCGATGCAGTGGGAAGACATCGCGGCGCGGGCCTGGGCGGCAGCCATGACGAGCGGGAACAAACCCTCAACCAGATTCTGGTGGAGATGGACGGATTCGACACCGATACGAATATCATCGTCATCGCCGCCACCAACCGGCCCGACATCCTGGACCCGGCCCTGCTGCGACCTGGGCGCTTCGACCGTCAGGTGGTCATGGATCGTCCCGACGTGAAAGGCCGTGAGGCCATCTTCAGGATTCACGCTCGAGGCAAACCCATTGCGCCCGAGGTCAGCTTCGAGGTGCTGGCCCGCCTGACGCCCGGTTACGTGGGGGCGGATATCGAAAATGTGATCAACGAAGCGGCCATTTTGGCGGCCCGGCGCAATAAGCGATTCATCGGCATGTCTGAATTGCAGGAGGCTATCGAGCGGGTGCGCATGGGCCCCGAGCGTCGCAGTCGTCTGCTGACGCCCCGGGAGAAGGAGATCATTAGCTTCCATGAGGCGGGCCATGCAGTGGTCAACTACTACATGAAACACACCGATCCGGTGCAAAAAGTCACCATCGTGCCCCGCGGCATGGCGGGCGGCTACGTGATGCCCTTGCCCGATGAGGACGCCATCGAAAACCGCAGCCGACTGCGCGATATGCTGGCCTTTATGCTGGGCGGTCGCGCTGCTGAGGAGGTCATCTTTGGCGTTCCCACCACCGGCGCCAGCAACGATCTGGAGCAGGTTACCCGCATCGCTCGGGCCATGGTCACCAGCCTGGGCATGAGCGAGAAGCTGGGGCCGCTCACCTTTGGGCAAAAGCAAGAGATGATGTTCCTGGGCCGTGAGATCAGCGAGCAGCGCAATTACAGTGAGGAAGTCGCCCGACAGATCGATTATGAGGTGCGAAGGTTGGTCACCGAGGCCCATGAGCGGGCCTTGAACGTGCTTCGGGAGCATCGAGACAAGCTGGAGTTGCTGGCTCGGCGACTGCTGGAGGTGGAGACGGTGGGCGGCAGCGAATTCTATGCACTCATGTCGGGCCGCTCTGAGGAGCTTGCACCTCCTGCGGAGTCTTGAACCTGGCGCCCGATTTGAAAATAGACGATAGACCATAGACGATAGACCATAGACGCTGGGCGGTGGCTGAGATATTTCCCATTGTCCGGCGTCTGCCGTCCATCCACCTTTCAGCGGCGTCGGCGCGGGCTCGCCCGCGAAAAGCCTTCCGTCCATCTTTGTCTCCCCTATGAACGACATCATCGAGCTGAAACTGACTGGCGTCGCCCACGGCGGCGAGGCCCTGGGCAAATACGACCATCGCACCATCTTTGTGGCCTACGCGCTGCCGGGCGAGCGGGTGCGGGTGCAGATT
>Ga0256914_1001713_pt1 | contig 19235 bp, 18 predicted proteins | sample HulkmetaG_FD_191571 | JGI IMG/M metagenome (GOLD analysis project Ga0256914, IMG submission 191571) | Hydrothermal chimney microbial communities from Main Endeavour vent field at the Juan de Fuca Ridge, Pacific Ocean - Hulk | ecosystem: Environmental > Aquatic > Marine > Hydrothermal vents ... | reverse complement strand
GCCACGATCCCCAGCGGATGCGCGGGCGGCTCGCCCGCGGCCAGGCTCTGCGCCAGCTGCTGGAACGCATCCAGCCGCCGCAGGTATGCAATCAGCCCTTGCAGGTGGAGCTGGGCGGTGTGGGAGGTGGGAGACATGGTAGACATAACCGAAACGGCAACTAAACCGATCTCACCTGATCCACTCGATGCGCTTCACAAATCTGACATCGACATTGACTATGGGTGAAATGCCGGACTCCCACGACAGCCCCTTGCCTCTTATCGGCCCTGGTAAAAATTAATTCGAACAACTTGCTTTCACCATTTTCCAGATAGCGGCGTAATGCATATGCTGCTAGATCTGCGATTTGCACCATACCGGTTAGAGCGCTGTCGACAAAAAGAGGCGTTTCAATAATATGATTGACATCTGTCCACAACGTGCCTCTTTGATGAAATCGTTTCATTAAGGCGGTATGCCTGCGGGCAACGGTTTCATTGTTGTCATGGATCAAGATGCCGTAGTTTTTGTTATCTGGAGTTGAAATAGCACGTAGAAAATGCTCGAAACGCGATACCACCTGTTCAAATGCCTGCTCGTCAACTGTCCGTAAACGCCTTTCTGGATCGAAGTGAAGTTTATCAACGCACTCTGCAAAAATGCGTGCAAATCGCCATTGCGATACAACCTGGGCAATCCTTTCGATACCTTCGTACCGCTCTTCGCGGGTCAAATGGATATAGGGTGACGTTTTTCGAAAATTCTTTTTCGTTTGTTTATATTGCCGGGGGTTGTTCGCGCGTTGCAAACGATAAAGCTCCTGTGCTCGATATTGTTTCATCAGGCGACGGCGCTGATGATATGCCAGATTTTCAAAATCGGGGATACGAGACTGCCCCAGGTACGTTCGAAGCATCCATGCCACGTGGATTTCTTCATCAACAAGATCATATTTCATTTTGATCTTGTCAATATCTCGCTCACAAGTTTGCCAATGCCAAACGGGTATCGCAATCCCAGCCAAAATATAATGAGATGTATTTCCCGGTATATCCGGCGTCCCCGATTCATCGATGTAACAAAGATACATGGTGGCCTCACAACAAAAAAGCGACTGGGTTGAAGGCTCGAAAGCCTTCAGACGAGACGCTTGGCGACTCATCCCAGACGCAACTTTAGTTTAATCTATTGAGACGGTTTTGTCAAGGAGTTTTGTGATCTTGTGACATTGAACGCATTCATGGCCGCGTCGATGCCCGATTTTAGCCAGGTTTCCAGGGCCTGCACGGCCCGATCCCGCACCTGGGCCATGATGGCTTCCTCGTCGTCGCTGAAGTCTTGCAGCACATACGCGGCCGGGTCCATGCGCCCGGGCGGGCGTCCTACGCCCACCCGCAGGCGGGGGAATTGGTTGCTGCCCAGCCGCTGAATGATGGATTTCATGCCGTTGTGGCCGCCTGCGCCGCCAAAGGGCCGCAGGCGAATGACGCCCACGGGCAGATCCATATCGTCGAAGACCACCATCAGGTCTTCCATCTCGATTTTGTAGTAGCGGGCCAGGGGTTGCACCGCCTCGCCGCTGAGGTTCATGTAGGTCTGCGGCTTGACCAGCAGCACGCGTTGGCCTTCGATGTTTCCCAGCGCGATCTGGGCCTTGAACTGACGCTTGTCGAAACGCAGTCCATGCTTCTCCGCCAGCTCATCTACGATCTGAAAGCCAATGTTGTGGCGATTTTTTGCGTAGCGGGGGCCGGGATTACCCAACCCCACGATCATCTTGATGGTCATTGCAGGATGAAGCGCACGTAAATCCAGGTGAGCAGGTTTTTGACGCCGAAGAAGACGCCCACGGCAATGAAGGCCAGGATGACATAGAGCGCGCCTTTCACAAAGGCGTCTTTCATCTGCCCCAGCAGCTCGACGATTTGGGAAGTTTTGCCGCCAGCGTCGCCGTCGCTCCCGCCATCTTCGCCCTCGCCCGGGGGCGCGACTCCAGCCTCGGGGGTGGCGGTGGGCGCGGGCGTGGGCGTGGGGATGTCGGGCGTGAGCTGAACGGGCGTGGCCGTGGGCGGCTTGGGCGTTGGGGTGGCCGTAGGGGTTGGGGTGGTCTCGGGCGTGGGGGTGGGTGGAGGAGCGCTATTGCTGACGTTGACATTACGAACGAAGTACTCATCGTAATTGCCATCGCGACGAACGACCCGCAGGCGGATGGTGTAGGGCCCGTCGGGCACGGTGCGGGTGTCCCAAACCCCCAAGACGCCATTTTCTACGGGCGTTTCGGCTCCGGTGATGTAAAACCAGTTTTCTGTGCCTTGGGGTGCGGCCGCCAGCTCATATTTCCAGAAATCAGGATGCACCGCGGTGCCTTTGATCTGGACGGAGCCGCGTAGCACCTCGGTTTCGGGTGGGTAGGTGATGCCCGATTGGGCGTGCGCGGCCTGTGCTCCGGAAAATAAAATTAGGGTTAGAATCAGAAACGTTAGGAGGCGATAAAAACGCATATTGGTTTGTGTCTCAAGGGGTTTTAAAATTGAAGGTGAATGAGAATCAACCATTGAGTTTAGCATAGGAGATTGGTAGGCGGCAAAGAAAAAAAGGTGTAGGCATCGTGCTGAGTCACTTTTGTGCTCGAGTGAGAAGGCTCCTTTGCCTGGTCGAGTCTTCGTGGCAATGGGGTGGATGTGACTACCTGGATGGTTGCCTAGCTGACGTTACGCACAGCTCCAGGCAAAGCTGATTTGCAATGCAACCACCGGGAGCTCCCGAGAAATGGCGAACATAGACGATAGACATCTTTGTCCTTTTGTCTTATGTTACATTGTTGAGTCTGAAGCACTGGCTGCCTTGTTTAGGACTATGGACTGGCAAGTGCGAAACATGAGTTGCATAAATTTCAGTAGATCACGATTTGCCATGTTGCGCAGAGCCGGATCCGTGATCCATCGGTGATTCGAGCGTCAAACCCGCCGGATTGCGAATCCTGCGGGACACATACTCTCGCAATCGTGATCTACTGAATTTGACAAATGCAATAACCTGAGGGTAGCCTGCTTCTATCTTCACCTTTCAGGGGGTTATCCATGAAATCCGACATTCCCAGTTTGATGGCCCAACGAAATCTCGATGCCATCGTTGTCTATGGCAGTACGGATACCAGTAGTGATTTGGCTTATCTGACAGGAGGGGTTCATCTTGAGGGGGGATTGTATTTGCAAACCAAGGAAAAAGAGCCAGTTCTTTTTTCTAGCGCCCTGGAACGGGAGAATGCGCAGGCAACAGGATATTCCACCCGGTTGTGGAGCGATTATCCATTGGGACGCTATTTAGAAGCAAGACATGGCGATATGTTGCAGGCGCGTGCAGCGCAATGGCGAGATGTGTTCGAGGATTACGATGTCTGTGGCCGGGTGGGATTTTATGGCATGCAAGATATGGGATATGCCTGGCGTTTCCTCAACGTTTTGGAAACTTTAATTCCTGAAATTCAAGTGGTGGGGGAATCTCCTCCGAATCTTTTTGCGACTGCCCGCGAGACCAAGGATGCTCATGAGATCGAGCTGATGCGGCGCGTTGGTCGGGCAACCACTGAAGTAATTGCCAATGTGTTTGATTTTCTGAGCAGCCACCACGCCCACGAGGGACGATTGTGCAAATCTGATGGTGCGCCTCTGACCATCGGCGATGTTAAGGCCTTTATCCGTCTGGAATTGGTTAAACGGAATTTGGAGGAAGCCCATGAAAATATCTTCAGTCAGGGCCGGGATGCAGGGATTCCTCACAATGTTGGTCATTATGATATGCCGTTGAAGTTAGGAAAGACGATTATCTTTGATATCTTTCCTCGGGATCGGGCCACAGGCTATTTTCATGACATCACGCGTACATTCTTCCTCGGTTATGCCCCAGATGAATTGGCCCCAAAATGGTATGATGTGAAATATGTCTTCGATCGGGTGATGTCGGAGATTCAACCTGGAGAATCAGGAGGACGTTATCAAAGGTTGACGTGTGATCTTTTCGAAACGATGGGGTATCCCACCATCTGTTCAGATCCAAAAACTACGGTTGGATACATTCATAGCTTGGGGCATGGGGTGGGGTTGGACATCCATGAAAATCCGCGTCTAAGCACTCTGGGACGCCAAACGCTGTTGAAACCAGGGCATGTTGTCTCTGTGGAGCCGGGACTTTATTACCCTGATGAAGAATGGGGGATAAGGATTGAAGACACCATTGCTTTTGATGAGAAAGGCGATGTCATCAACCTCTCATCGTTTCCATATGAAATGATTATCCCGGTTGGTTGATGACAAACAATCAAAATGTATCTGCGACGTCTTTTGCCTTATACAACAATCGTTCGATGTGATTTAGCTCTTTTAGTTTTTTGGGAGTGTCGTATCAGCCGCCAGATTGACATCGGCGATGGGATAGGTTCGTTTAGCGGATTGAAACAATTGTAATGCTTCGTTGTAACTATACAGGTAGTGACCTTCCTCTCTTTGTCACGAAGGCTCGAAGATGACGAAGAGAGGAAGATGTTTTCTTCGTGCCTTGGCGCCTTCGCGCCCTTCGTGGTTAATGAGGGAGGGCGTGAATAGTTACGCTTCGTTTACCTTTTGGGCCTGCAATATGGCTTTGCTCTGGGTGTCTGCGGATTTTTGTTAGGCTGTGGCTGCATTGCAGTGAGCGGAATAGCGCCTGCGGAGTCTGCGATTACAGCCGTTGTCAACAGGCTGAATGTGTTATGGGGGGCAAGCGACCACATGGCGGCTAAGGCGGCCATGGCTTCGATGATGAGACGGGCGAAGATGCCGAGATCGTACAGCTAGGCTCCGATTGCATACGAGAGCTGCTTCAATATCTCTTTATCTTTTGTGTGATGAGGGCGTTCGATGCGTCCCTGTAAAATCAGGAGTTCATAAACTGCGCCACCCACGGCGTCCAAAATAATCAGGAAGCCCCGCGAAAGTCTGCGTGCATCCTTGATGTCCACCTTCTGTTTCTATTTCTGTCGGTGTCGGCGGGCAAACGTCTATGTCGCCTGGTTTGCTCCTTCCGAGCGAAGTTCATGGAGATGTTTGGGGAGTGGTGCATTTTAGTCGTTTTTAAGTTTCAATGATGCGAGACTGTTGATCTCTAATCTCCCTATAATATTTATCTCCTCGAGATGTGATACACTAAGAATCATAATGCGATGTAATTATTTATTTTTCGAACATGCTTCCTTCTTGTTCTGGAGTGACGACCATGAAAGTTGTATTAACAGGAGCCTTTGGAAACATTGGCCAGGCAACACTCGAAATGCTTATCGATCGAGGCCATCACGTACGTTGTTTTGACGTTCCTTCACCCGGTAATCAGCGAATCGCTCGCCAGTGGCGTCAAAGTCCGATCGAAATTCAATGGGGGGACTTGCGCAATCTAAATGATGTTCGGGCAGCAGTGGTCGATCAAGATGTTGTTGTTCATTTGGCGTTTGTGATTCCCAGTCTATCTGCAACCGGGCATGGCAGCGAAGAACATCCGGATTGGGCGTATGAAATCAATGTTGACGGCGCTCGTAACCTGATTCAGGCGATAAACGAGCAATCTCCTTCCGCCAAGTTGCTTTTTACGTCGTCATTGCATGTATTTGGACAAACCCAACATCTTGATCCACCTCGTCGCACTACCGATGCTGTGGCTCCTGCGGAGCATTATTCGCGCCACAAAGTTCAGGTGGAACAGTTGGTGCGGGAGTCTGGCCTCGAGTGGTGTATTTTTCGGTTAGGCGCGGCGCTTCCCTTGCGCATGATCTTTGATCCCGCCATGTTCGATGTGCCCCTGGAGAATCGAATTGAGTTCGTCCATCGATATGATGTGGCTCGCGCCATCGTCAATGCCCTCGCAACTGATGAAGCCTGGAATCGACTATGGTTGATTGGTGGCGGCGAGCGCAATCAATACATTTATCGCGACATGGCCAGCGGAATTTTGAATGCGATGGGTGTGGGGATGCTCCCGGACGAGGCTTTTTCCACAACGGCGTATCCCACCGATTGGCTCGATACGATGGAGAGCCAACGTGTATTGCAATTTCAACGCCTGACATTGGATGATTATGTGCAGGAGATGCAGAAAAAGTTGGGATGGCGCAGGGTATTGGTGCGGATTTTCAGGCCTCTGGTGCGTATGTGGCTGCTCAGAAAGTCGCCGTACTATCGACAGAAGAAATCACCCTCCAGAATCGTCACCACAGGATCGGCTGTTTAAATGTGGACGGGCGAGTAAGGTTTGGCTGTCAGGTTCGCAGGGTTGGTTTGTTTCTATCTGCCAAAATCGGCGATGAAATAATATCCCGTTTTGGTCGAGGCGATGCCTACGCCCACCTCAGTAAGCGTTCGCGATAGAAGCATGCGTCGGTGAGGATCGTCTGGAGGCGCTTCGTTGAGCCACATTGCCACCGCATGCTGGGGCGTTCGCGCCCATGCCCACGATTCAGTTGCCCATGGCTTGGTATATCCCACTCGCTCCAGACGTTGACGTAAGTTAGCGCCATCTGAACCGATGTGGCTGCCATAGCCGCGATGTGCACAATCTTCAGCGTGTCGCTGGGCAGCCAAAGCTAACTGGTTGTTATAGGCGAGGGGCGGCAGATCGTATTCAGTGCGTTCTCGATTGATGAGTTGCAAAAGCAGGTGTTGCCAATCATCAGCAGAAACTGGCCGAAGGGTGGGCGTAGGTGAAGGAAGCGGAGTTGCAGTTGGCGATGGAGTGAGTGTCGGGGTGGAGGATGGAGTCGGTGTGGGGGTGCGTGTGGGCGTTGGTGTCGGTGTGGGAGTGGGGAGTGGCGTGGCAGTTGAAGTTACCGTAAATGTAGGCGTAAATGTCGCCACCCTGGTGATTGTCGCTGTGGTTGTCGTGACCACAGATGTCTGATTAGCGGTGGGCGAAAGCATTGCTGGATAAGTGCAGCCCGAAAAAGCTGCCAGGATCGCCAACAAAGAAAAGGTGGTTCGCATTGAAAAGCAACTGCGCATTTGAGGTTAGAAATCTGTTGAGGAATGGGCGATGACAAGGTGAACTGCACGTTCATGCCATCGATAATATGTATGTGAAATGAACCTTGGAGACGCTTTCAACTCGTTAGAAGAGGATGGATGAAAAAAGGAACGTGGACGAAGCAAACCATTATCTATCTTCGTCAACTTTCGTCCATGTTCGTCTATATGTGCTGATTTTTTCTCAAGTTTCAAACGTGCATCTCTCTAACATTGGGTGAGAAGGTATAAATACGAAAGGCGGAGGGTGATATCCGCTCCGCCTTTTGCGCTGTAGTTTTGGTTTCTATTAGGGTTTCCAGACAGTCCAAACTCTTCCGACCAGATCGGGGCCCGGCGTTAGTGTGACGCCGCCAGGCTCCCATCCAGATGGCGTCACTTCGCCGGTTTCCATGACATGTTGGAAGGCTTTGATTTGACGCAGGAGCTCATTTGGATTTCGACCCACTTCAGGAGTCAGCACTTCCATGGCGCGAATGACAAAGTTAGGATCAATGATGAATCGGCCACGGATGTCTACGCCAGCGGCCTCATCATACACGCCGTAGAGTGTGCCGATTTTGCCCCCACCATCGGAGAGCATAGGAAAGGGGACGCCTCCATCGACCATTTTCGTCAATTCTTCTTCTTGCCAAATTTTGTGCACAAAACGACTATCTGTGCTCATGGCTAGCACTTCGACTCCTAGAGATTTCAATTCATCATACTTGGCAGCGACCGCTGCAAGTTCTGTCGGTCAGACAAAGGTGAAGTCTCCAGGATAAAAGCATAAGACGATCCACTGCCCTTTGTAGTCTGAGAGCTTGACGTTTTTGAACCCTTCGCTTGGCACAAATGCCGAGGCTTCAAAGTCGGGCGCTTCCTTACCAACGCGAGCAAGCATAGCAACCTCCTGTAATATGGGTTGTTGAGTGGGAGTTTTGGATGATGTAGATGTCGGTGATATCGAGCCTGTGACAGGTTGGATACCATCTTGTTTCATTTCGGTCATTGGATAGACATCTAATTGCCAACATCGTGAAAATTAGATATTTGAGATTGTCGCCTGAATGCTACATAGACAACATCTGTTTCAGTATAAAAGATTCTGTTGGCTTTGGCAACTGATTTAGGAAAGCTGGGTGGGTTTCTAGTTGCCTGATACAAATTCAATAGATCACGATTTGCCACGATGCGCAGAGCCGGATCCGTGATCCGGCGGTGATTCGAGCGTCAAACCCGCCGGATTACGAATCCGGCTGGACACATACTCTCGCAATCGTGATCTACTGAAATTAGCTTTGACCGCCGTCATTGGCCGAATGAATTCGGTTCTGGGGGCGCAGCCCCCTCCTTTGCTTCCTCCCTCGCTCCGAGACGGGCGGGAGAGGAGATGTGGAGAGGAATTGCCTGTGCCGCCTGTCACCCTTCGGGGGGGCTCCCAGTCGCGAGTTTGCAATCTAATTTTTGAAAGAAGGGGTGTCAGCGCAGGCTGACAGGCGGCCGGAGGCCCTCAGCCCTGATTTCAATCGGTGGGCAACTGGGCATGAAATTTGTGTCAGGTTGCTAGGGTGGGTCTCAAAAAGAGGGCGCTATCTGAATGCCTTTCCACATCTTCTCTCGGAGCAGGAGAGGAAGTAAAGGTTACGGCGGCGCCTGCGGAGCCCGAGTTCACCCGGCCTGTGCATCATGAAACAAATTGTTCCAAAATAGAAACGCACCTGGGAGAGCTTGTGGCAGTGCCAGTTGGCTGGTTATGAATGTTTTCTCTTTATCGCGAGTAGAGCGCAGCGAGGGTTACGCCACAGCGTTCAACACGTGCCAATTCGGGGTGTGTATAAGCCCAATCCAGAATGCGATTATGATTGGGAAGCTGCTCGTTGAAATCGGTTTGACGACGCTCAATAAGCGCATAATCAGCTTCATCTATCCATCCTTCCGCCCATTTGACGCCTTTATTGTCATAAAAACTTCCCCATCCTGGCGGACGTAACATAATCAAGTCTGGGCGAAGTAATCCATTAAGCTGGTAGTAATACAGCACGTCGAAACTATTAGGCATGGCCCAAATTTTACTTCCTGGAGGGAGCTCATTAAGTTGTGGCAAAAATGCGCCATAAGTGGACGCAAAGTAGATTGTGGTTAATCCAATCTTTTCTCCCCCACGTACGCCACCCACCAGCTCGTTGTAGTACGCTAGTTCAAAGGGATGAAGGCGGATGATGCCGATTAATCCTGGCGATAATAACGCAGAGGCTAATAGTATCTGTGCAATCAGGTTGCGGATGTCTGTTTTCATTCCATGCCATCTTTCTCTTAACCATCTCCACAACGCATCAAATCCTTCCCCGCTTAACACAGCCAGATGAAAGGTGGCGGGTAACAGCATGCGATCCGCATCATGAAGGTTTGAATGCGGCAGGGCAAACCAGGCCAGCACGACAATCATGCCCAACAGATGCAGATCCAACCAGTCACGTAATGATGAAGACGCGTGTCTCCTGTGCATTGCGCCTATTCCTGCCAGGGCAAGTAACACCCCAGGCGTTACAACCAACATAATGGCAAATGGCAACCACCACGGCAAGTTGTCTAAATACATGCGGCCCCCAAACCATTGCGGGATGGGATAATGCGTGTGGAAGAAAGATAGCCAATTGATCATTCCTTCGATGGGATGACGCCACATCCATGGCCAACCGAGAATGAGCGTCAGCAGCGCTATGGGCAGGCTCAGAAGCCAGATGAGCAGGTTTGTCCAAGACCGACGTCGCCACAATATCCATAACACCCAAAATGGTGCAAGCAACGAGGCGTTGATTTTTGTCAATAGTGCAATGCCCCATAAGCCACCCAGTGTCAACGCTCTGATGAAGACGCTACCTGGGGTGTATTTCGGGGGCGTTTTTTTTATGGTGTGGAAGAATGCCAAACTAGTTCCCAACCAAACAATAGCGACTGAAAAATCTAATGTGGCCAGATGAGCATGGAAAAACGCCCTGGGCATTGTCAAGATGGCTGCCACAGTAAACAACGCCACCCGCAGACCACGCTCGCGAGCGATCAACACCGCAATAACGCCCAACCCCAATGCAGCAAACATCATAGAGCCAATGCGATGCACCAAAGGTGGAGAGAGAAAACCACGCGTCATTGACCAACCAAGGCCGCTGATGATGCGCGTTAATGGTGGATGTTCATTGACAAGCCCCCAACTGTAGCCGAATGTCGTTGGCGCAAAGGCTTCTGTAAAACGGCCATGGAGGATAAGCGCGAACCAATGTGCGGCGCGTTCTGCTACCTCAGCATAAACTGGCTCATCCCAGGTGATGCTAATATTGCCCGAAGTCGCCAGCAACCAGACGATCGCTAGCGAGGCAACGCCAAAACCAAGAGGAACTGATTTTCGCCAGTTCATTTTTGTCATTGCTCAGATAAAAACGTGTCAGGCTCTGGCTCAGAAATCGTTTCAGCTCGTCTTTTTGCATCTGCAATAGAATGAATGAGATAGATAACCATTAGATAAATGCTGGTGACAAAGAAAGCAAGCAAAAAGATGCTGGCAACGCCGATAATCTGCGCCCGGAATTGGCCTTTACTGGGCGCAAAAAATCCCGCAACCAATAATCCCCACCCCGCCGGGGGACCAAAAACGCTGAAGAGATCGCCGGGATCATACCAGCCCAGCAACTCGCGAACCAACCACACCACCATGATGTAAATCCATGCGGCTACAGCGCCTATCAACATAGATTGTAGAGGTGATATCCAAGGAATGGCGGCCAGTGCAGCTACCCATCCCGCCGCGGCGCAGCGAGATGTCCAGGTGACGCCTGGTTCTCCTAAAATGAACCAACTGTACGCCAGACCAATTAGTCCTCCGGCGGTCAGGGCCAACAAACCATTCAAAGCGCCCTGAATGGGCGATGAGCCCATCCATAACTGTAAAGGAGAAGCGATGATCCAGCCAATGCTGGCGATGATGAGCAAACTCGCCCCCAAAGCAGGAAACAATCCATCGTCTGTGGTGGGTGGCTGGAGACGAGTATCACGAAAAGCCAATAGCGCTGCCAGAGCTACGCCGCCAGCCAACAAGAAAAATGAGGCGCCGCCAAAATCGAGATACCCATCTCCGGCGCCCAGACTCTGCCCCAGGTGCATCAACCAGCCCCCTGCCTGGGTCCAATTCCCTACCAAAGGGGCCAGCACGAACGCTATCAGCGCAGCCATGAAAATACCCTCAGCTGCTGACGTTCGCTTCCATAGCGCCGTCATTGCCAACAAACTGGCCGTAGCCGCAAGCGGCAGCGCCGAAAGAAACAACAACGCGGCCAACGGAGACTGAGACTCCGCCATCCCAAACCCCATCCAGCCTGCAACGCCCCAAAACGACAACTGCCCATGTTTCAGGGGCGTCCACTCCCATACCAATGTGGCGACATCGGGGTGATCGATGAGAATGCCGATGCCTCCAAAGTGGATCGCGAAGCCTGTTGCCGCATACCCCACCAACGTGATCAGCAATGCAACAAGGGAGATCGTTCCCACCCGGCGGGGCGCGTCTTCATCGGCAACAAGCAAACTTGCGCCAAGAGGTGCGAACAAACTCAAAGCAACGGCCAACAGGGGCCAAAGGGGAAGTGATGCGGATTCAAGCATAAACTGAAATGCGTTGCCGTAGGCAAGCAGGATGGACTAAAATAGAAGCAGACTCCACGGGTCATTGTCCGCGGATGCCGATGAAATAAATTTAGAACGCAGCCACCACAAATACACGCAGATTTTTGCAGATGCAAATTCAGCGTCACCTGCATCTTATGGGTGAGCTTCGGAATAAGGCTGCATCCAGCTCATCGTGAATCATTTCTGATCGTCCGGAAATCATACCAGATGCCTCAACCTGGAGCAAAAGCGCCCGCCTTACTTATCGACGCCATGCTGGGTGTGCTGGCCCGCCGGTTGCGCTGGCTTGGTTACGACGCTGAATATCGAAGTGATTTATCCGATGAGGAGATGATACGTATTGCCCAGCAGACGCAGCGGGTGCTCGTGACAAAGGATCGAGCATTGGCGAGACGACGAGGCGTGCGATCGCTCTACATTTCCGCTACCATGCCAGAGGCGCAAGTGCATCAAGTAGTAGAGGCGATGGGTCCTTCGTTGCATCCACCACGCTGCACGGTGTGCAATGGAGTATTGGTCTCGATTACGGTCGAAGAGGCAACGTCGCACGTCCCTCCATACATCGCCCTAACACAGAACAAATTTATGCGTTGTCAACAGTGCGGACGGGTGTATTGGCCGGGCAGCCACTGGTCGGGGCTGCAAAAATGGAATATCTGGGAGGATGAGGAGTGAACGCATTGGAGCGCACTGCTTTGAGGGCCGAAAGGCGCATCGTCCGGGTTCAAAAGAAAAACGGGAGCCGCACGCCAATGCGACTCCCGCAACAATGCGAAGGGGCAGGTGTTGCTACGCCCTAGAAATCTTCCTCTTCTTCCTCCTCGACAAAAAGCTCTCGTCCCGAAAGCATAAATCCGGCGACGATCATCAAGACGATGAAGGGGAGTACAGCAATAGTGACCGACACCTTACCCGACTCACCGGTAAAGCCCATCAGCGTCTGACCTGCCAGCCCCATCGCCACCAAATCACCAACAATGAGGCCGCCCCAAGCCCCCACCATCATCAAGATGGCGCCCAACTTTGGCTGAAAGCCTTTACCCACTTCATCGGGGCCCATGATGTCTGTCCAGAGTAGCCCCCACTTGCGAATGCGCGGGTAGAGCAGCGTGAGCAGAATAGGACTAAGGATGAAGCCGGCAACGAAGTTGTTGAGGGTGATGAAGGTGGCGAGAAAAGCATAAGGCACCAACCCGGCCAGGTCCAGATACCAACCGATGATCACGCCACAAGCCGCAGCCGCTGTTAGCAGGATGATCTCGAAAGCGATGAGTTTGCGAAGTGTATTCGTAGTGGGAGCAGGATCTTCTTTGGGCACCAATCCAAACATGGCTCCCCACATCTTGTAAGGCACATACCCCAATGCGAAGTTGCCAAAGAAACCAAAGATGGAGCCTGGCCCGAGCGTGCCTCCAAAAATATCCCCGATGAGATTGCCGATGGCGGAACCCCAGGCCCCGGCGGGCCCGAACAGGAGTCCGAAGATGGGCGGAAAGACGTTGGCGGGTCGGATTTCGGTGATGCCAGGCACAATGACGATGCCGCCTTTGAAGGCGATGAGGAATGCAGCATAAATTGCTGCCGAGAGCGCCACCAGGATGATCATCCGGGTGTGCTGCCACATACGTATGACTTCCTTCATAATACCATTCCTCCTGGGCAAAAGAATGACGTGCAGAAATCGGATAGATGTGAAAGGTTGGCGAGCAGATGTGTTACATCATAGGCAAGTCTCCTGGTTGGAAAGAGAATTGGCTTGATCGCCTTTTGGGGGATGGGACATGAGTACGGCGTGTTCACAAAGGCAATCGAAGGGCGAGGTTTTTTCTAATGTGTGGATGAAGAGGGAGAGCAAAGCGGAGCGCGTCGCTTCCATTCCTGCCGATACGATTTTCAACGTGGGTTCAACGCCTGCAGCCCAGTTGATTGAAATCGCCACAGCCGCGAAGTGAATGCCCAACTCTCGGGCCAGCGTCGCCTCTTGGGCGCCGGTCATGCCTACCACATCGCCGCCCAACTGGGCATAAGCCCGAATTTCTCCCGGCGTCTCGAAGCGCGGGCCATTGGTGCAGATGTAGACGCCAGTTGGTCGAATGTCGAGATTGAATGCTGGGGCTGCCTCAAGAAGCCGTTGGCGCAAGGTGGGGCAATATGGCGGACTCATAATGGTGTGCGCCACGCCTGCGTCGTCACCGTCGAAAAATGTGGAAATGCGACCGGTGGTGAAATCAAGAAAATCATCCAACGCCACAAGCCCTCGAGGCGTGATTTGGGGATTGATGGAGCCGACCGCATACGCCGCCAATGCCGATTTTACGTCTAGCATCGCCAATGCTTTCATATTGGCTCGATAATTGATGCGATGAGGTGGCATGGTATGCTGGGGACCGTGACGCGGAAGGAAGATGAGATTTTCATGGGGCTTTTCCGCTCGAAAGAGCTGGACTTGTCCGTAAGGCGTCGCAACGGTGTGCGGGTGCAAAGAGAGGCCTGGGATGCTGTAAATGTCGGTTCCAGCAATGATGGCAACATTCATGGTTCAGGCAAAATAGCGTTTGAGATCGTAGGGGCTAAGGATGCCATGCCTGGTGATGACGCCCGCCACCAGATAGGGCGGCGTAATGTCGAATGCGGGATAGTAGGCGTCCAGCTCCGCCAGGGTAGTGGGCGTTTCTCGACACGCCTTCATCTCGGCCGGATCTCGTTCTTCGATGACGATGGCGTCTCGGTCTGGGCTTTCTCGATCGGGCCCCCAGGAAAAGACAAAATATGGGATGCCGTGATAATGTGCGGCGATGGCCAGCTGGAAGGTGCCGATTTTGTTGACGACATGTCCATCCAGAGTGACCAGATCCGCCGCGGTAAAGTATTTTTGAATTTTACCTTGCGACATGACATACGCTGGCATGTTATCGCCGATGACCTGAACGGGAATGCCCAGCTCTTGAATGCTTGGCGCTGTCAGACGAGCGCCTTGCAAGTAGGGCCTGGTTTCGGGGCTAAACACGCGAATGGCTTTACCATCCTGTTTTGCCATGGCCAGGCTGAGAATAAAAGCTGTCTCCGCAAAACACATGGTGAGGATGCCATCGCCATCGGCGATAAGGTCAGCGCCAAAACGACCACGTTTGGCGTAATATCGATAGATTTTATCCCGTAGTCCATCCAGCCAGGTCAATAATGCCACTTCTACGTTCTCGCCCGCGTCCAACGCCGTGTTGGCGATCTGCATTGCCTCGGCCAATCTACGGGCTAGGGCTGTGTTGGTGGGGCGGGTTTTCACCAAACGCTGGCGCGCGTTTTCGAGATGTGCTCGCGTCTGGGCCTGCGGTCTTCCTGCAACCTCGCGGGCGGCCAGGGCCAGGGCAAAGGCTGCAGCCACCCAGGGACCGCCGCCCTGCGTAACCATATCCTCGATGGCTCGGGCCACGCATTCTACAGATTCGCAGCGCACAAAGGTTTTTTCAAATGGATATTTGCGGCGATCGCCAATGAAGATGACGCCATCCTCATAACGCGCCACATTATCCCGTTTGAGCAAAAACGGAAGCATAGCGTCGATTTCAGGCGTTGTCATGCAAGCTCCTCTCAAAAGCGGTGCAAACCAGGAATGCTGCCATAGCCACGAAAGTTGAGGTAAAGCGCCACGATGGTGATGACGCCCCCCAGGATGAGTAAGATCCAATCGAGGGTGTGCATTTTGGTTTGCAAATAGAAGGTGCGATGGGGGCGAGCGCCAAACCCTTTGGATTCGAGCGCCATGCCAAAGATATTGGTGCTGCGGATGGTGGTAATAAAAACAGGGATGAGCAGGGGGAGCCATTTTCGCAAACGTTCCACCACGTTTCCGCTTTCTAGATCCAATCCTCGACTTCGTTGGGCCTGGGCGATGGTTTGCAGACTATCAGCCGTGGTGGGCACCAATCGCAACGAGGTGGAAAGTGCAAATCCCACGCGATAGGGAAGCCCGAACTTGATGAGTCCCAACACCAACTCTTCGTTGCGGGTGGTGCTGATAAGATTGATGCCCGCGATGATCATCAGCAACACCAGCATGGTGCGGGCAATGCTAAAAAGTAGCGATTCTTTGCTCACGAAAAGAAACAGGGGGGTGTCGCCCCCCACAAAGAGATTCCAAAGCACAATACTCCAGGTGGTCAGCAGCAATAGCAGGTAGCGCAGCCGCCACAGATTGATCCAGGCTCGGGCCAGCGCGGTTTGCAAGAGAAGAAGCAAGGCTATAGGAAGCATCCACAAAGGATGTTCATAGAGCACCAGACCGATGAAGGCATAGAGGAATAAAATCAACTTGGTGCGAGGGTCCAGGCGGTGGATGACGGTGTTGTAATCGAGATAGAGTTCAGTTTCCATGATGTCGGTCTTGGGCCATGCAGGCGAGCATCTCTTGTGGATTCAACAAAGTCTTTCCTAAGCGATTACTGAATTGCACGAAATGTGGGGGACGCAGGAATGACTCTTTCAGCGCGTCTTCATGCGAAAACACCTCGCGTGTGGAGCCCTCAAGGAAGATGCGTCCATCTTTAATCACATAAACGCGACGGGCGTATTCGGCAACCACCCACATGTGATGTGTGATGAAGATGATGGTGCTGCCCTCTTCGTTTAGACGTTGCACCATATTCATCAGGCCACGTTGTTCTGAATAGTCGAGGCCTGTCGTCGGTTCGTCCAGAATCAACACCTCGGGCCGGGCGGCCAATACCGAAGCAACCGCCACGCGTTGACGTCCACTCTTGGTCATGCTAAAAGGGTCCGCCTCCTCCATGCCTGTCAGGCCCACCGCCGCCAGAGCTTCTTCCACCCGTTTTTTGATGGTGGCTTCAGGCATTTTGCGAATTCGCAAACTGAAGGAGACTTCATCGAACACGGTTTCCGAAAAAATTTGATGATCAGGGTTTTGGAAGACGTAGCCAACGGTCTGGCCAATTTTGAACACACCCTGTTTTTTTGTAGATTCGCCATGCACCAGAACTTCGCCCGTGGTGGGAGTCAGCAACGCATTGAAATGTTTGGCCAGGGTGGTCTTGCCGCTGCCATTCTGGCCAACAATGGCCACCATATCACCTTTCATGATCTCCATATCCACACCCTGCAGGGCTTGCACGCCGTTAGGATAGGTGTGAGTTAGCTCCCGGCATTGAATTAGTGGTTCGGTCAGCTGGGTGAGCTCCTTGTGTTCTGCGCTTACCAACGCCTCATATTTTTCATCCGATATGCGCCATGCCTGATTCTTAAACGCCGCAACGCCTTCATCGATAGTGAGTGGAAGCGCTTTTTGTGCAAATCCCATGCTCTTGAAAAAACGTGGAATCCCCAAAGGCATCACGCTGTGAGCTGCCAGCAGATTCACATCTTGCAAGAGTTCGCGTGTCGGCCCTACCTTCACCAATTCACCCGCGTCGAACAACGCAATTCGATCCGCATGCAGCGCCTCTTCCGTCTCGTGCTCCACCACAATGAGTGTAATATCATCCCGTTTGCGGAGCTGATCAGTGATCTGAAAAATGCCATATTTGCTGATGGGATCCAGGTCGGTGGTGGGCTCATCCATCGCCAACACCTGAGGATGCATGGCCAAAACAGAGGCGATAGCCAATTTTTGTTTTTGTCCGCCCGAAAGCGTGGAGGGTGAGCGATGGCGAAAAGCCTCCAACCCCACATACGCCAGGCTTTCATCAATACGGCGTGCGATTTCGTCTCGGGGGATGGCAAAGTTTTCGGGGCCAAAGGCAACCTCCAGCTCGACATTGGTCGAAAAAAGTTGCGCCTCGAAATCCTGAAAAACCAGGCCAACGAATTCTGCCATTTGGGCGACGGTATACGCTTTTGTGTTTCGCCCCAGCACCGTCACATCCCCTTTCATGCGTCCTCGATGATAGTGGGGAATCAGCCCGTTTAACGAGGCGACCAAGGTGCTTTTGCCTGCCTCGCTCGCTCCCATCAACACAATAAATTCACCACGGTCGATGGCTAAGTCGACGCCTTTGAGCGCGGACGTTTTTTCGCCGCGATAACGGTACCGCAAGTCCTGAATGAGGATAGCTGGTTCGGTCATAACTGGCCTTCCTAAATCAATTTTGGGGTAAGATTACCATACCCCAAACAGACATTTTGGTCAAGTGGCGTGGGCCATGTGGGTGCGGTTCAAAATTGGGGCAGACATTGCAAAACCCGCCGGATTGCGAATCCAGCTCCGAAGCGGGGCTCCCCAGGGCGGGTTCGTAATCCGCCCGGCCCCAAAATAAAAGCGCCCCAAATTGAAACGCACCCGGGCCATGTGAAAAGTACGTTTCAAAATAGAGGCGTTCGCCCGATGTACGCAGACTGAGGCTGCGGGCCAGCGGGTCACAAACTCGTCTGCGCATATTTTTGCTCTCCAGCCAGGCCTTTGACCTGGCAACATTGATAAATGGCCCCAACATTGAAACCCGTCCTTGATGCCCCCGATGATTGACAGTGTCTCGTTATAGCATTACAATCTGCAAAGCTTTCGTCCCCATACATCACCTTCAACGGCTTCGAGATTCATCTTTTCGGCGCCCGGCAACCGGTTGCTACCATCCCACAGTCGTTTTCTATAGTGGAAAAATAGCGCATCAGATCATCCATCTCTTGACAAGGAGTCGAGCAATGACAAAGAAATTGGCCCCCCCCACTGGACTTTATTTCGAGGATTTCGAGATAGGCGACAGCATCCAAAGCGTTGGGCGCACCATCACCGAGACCGATGTGGTGCAGTTTGCGATGCTCTCGGGCGACTGGAACTTGATCCACACCAATGCTGAGTATGCAAAAGAACAATTGGCAGGCGAACGCATCGCCCATGGGTTGCTTGTTTTGTCTATCGCTTCAGGCCTGGCTGTGCGCCTGGGCTTTATGGAAGATACAGTGATGGCGTTCATGGGGTTGGAATGGGAATTTCGTCAGTTTGTACGCATTGGCGATACCATTCATCTGCGTGCGACCGTGGTCGACAAGAAAGAAGTGAAGCGATTGGGGGGCGGCTACGTGTGGTTCAAGATGGAAATTCTCAACCAGGATGGTAAAAAAGTGCAGCGCGGACAGTGGAAGGTGCTGGTAAAAGGTCGAGAACAAACTGCATGATTTTAGATCGGCAGGAGCGCAAAAAAGCGCCCTCATTTTGCAACACACCCGCAAAACTCAGTAGATCACGATTTGCCATGATGCGCAGAGCCGGATCCGTGATCCGGCGGTGATCTGAGCGTCAAACCCGCCCGATTGCGAATCCGGCTGGACACATACTCTCGCAATCGGGATCTACCGAAACTGCAGCAGTTTCAAATTTGTCGTTGCTCCAAGCCCCCCCTCCCAGCCTCTCCCCGTTACGACATCCGTCGCACGGGGGGAGGAGCCCGGCGAGAGCAAAAAAACTTTGTAGATGAAGGGCCCCCTCCCTCGAACGCGAGCGTAGCGAGTGTCGGAGGAGAGCCGGGGAGGGGGCAAAAAGGAGGCGGGGAAGCCTCAGATAAACGCTTTCTGGCCGGTTTTCCCTAAATTTGGAATTGC
>Ga0256914_1001712_pt1 | contig 19237 bp, 18 predicted proteins | sample HulkmetaG_FD_191571 | JGI IMG/M metagenome (GOLD analysis project Ga0256914, IMG submission 191571) | Hydrothermal chimney microbial communities from Main Endeavour vent field at the Juan de Fuca Ridge, Pacific Ocean - Hulk | ecosystem: Environmental > Aquatic > Marine > Hydrothermal vents ... | reverse complement strand
TTTATTTTTACTGAAGTATCCCTTAAATATTCTACCTTCCTCTCCTGCATCAGGTTTTAGATCTGGATTATCTCTATTAAAATAAAATGTTAAGCCGTAATTCTTATCCAAATAAAAATAGCTTCTATAGCTCCCATTTACTCGGAATCCGTTGTTATCGTTATCAAAAAATGTTCCAATCCGTTTATCTGCAGATCCGAAAAACAAAGACATTGAATTTGGAATGTGGTATATATCAAGCAGACCTGCAGATTTCATTGTAGGTTCTCCAGTATCTGATTCAGATCCAAAATGCAACTCCCACCTACCTATCATTGAGACTGCAGGAATATCTTTATCATTGAAAAAGTCAGGATTTAATACTTTCTCTATAACTACTGCTGAATGAATTAGACCTTCTGAAGCCCATTTATAATCCATTAATATAAACCCGTCCGAATCCTCGTCAGCTTCAACGGGTCTTCCTTTGAATTTTCGTCTCCCTTCAGAATCAAAAATGGGATCTCCATCCTTGTCCACAAGCATAACGACTCCCCATGAATTTTTTACAATAAAAGCATTTTTTGAGTCGTCATAACCAACAATCAACATAGCATGACCGCCGTCTCTTTCCGGGATATCATAAGGTCTTTTTGGAGTCCAGACACCGTTTTTAAATTCAGCTGGATTTAAAGTTGTTCCAAATACTATAACATTATTATTCGCAAGATGCCTTTTATACCAGTTTAAATCCCTTCGCTGATAAGCTTTTGCCGTTCTTTTAACAGATATGCCGTACATCCTTCTATCTATATTTGAAAATAAAAAATAATATGTTATATCTTCTCCTTCGCATAGAAAGCCGTATTTTAGTGGAAATTTAAATCTTCTTTTGGAATCTTCCAGGGTATATATCCCATAAGATTCCAATCTGTTAGAAAAAACTCCATCCTGATAAAGATTAAAATCATTAAACACTTTCTGTTTATAAGAGGGATTTTTATTTTTATAACCTTCCCAGGTAAATTTTGGATTGTCTTCGTAGGAAGAATCTTCTGAAGATTCTTCATCTGTTTTCTCAAAACATCCGTAGGTAATATAATCCTCATTTTCTGGAACTGTTACATAGTATGTTAAAAGATTAGCGAGGTAAGCAACATTTGAACCGCCCCAGTTTCCCAACATGGTCTCTGTGATAGGGAGATTTACGTTTCTTCTATAGTGCATCATTTTCTGTAAGTGATTGATAAACTGTTCAGAAAGATTAAGATATATTTCATGATCCCTCTTATATATTGCCTCAATACCTGCAGCAACCGCAAAACTTACACAGGTTCCTCTGCCAGATTGATTTTTTATAGAAGTTTGTATATCTTTTAAAAAAACTTTTTCAGGAAGATCTCCTGTATCATATATCTCGCCTTTATTTTTAATATTTTTTTCTTCAAATTTAGATATCAGTTCTGAGTATTTAATATCTAACTCAATATCTTCTTTTTTAAGTAGTTTAAATTCTTTTCCATCGGATGTTTTATAGACAGGTATCTCTTCTTTGTAATCATTTATGGCGCCGTTGTTTTGACTCTGACCTCCCCCTCCACATGAGTACAGATATATTAAAATGATAAGGAAAAGCGTTTTTTTTAGGTACATTACTATTCCTCCTGAGAAGAGAAAGAACGGAGACGATAGAATTCCTGTACTTTCTCTATTAACTTATTAATAAATAAAGTTAATAATGAAATTTATACTAAGTATATTTAACGAATATTTCAATAATTGTAAGAATTTGATGAAACTTATAAATCTATATATGGGAGTTTCTCTGTCATGTTAAAATATTAACTAAAGACTGAAAAAAGAGGTATGTATATGCCTAAAAGAACAGATATAAATAGAATTCTTCTAATTGGTTCAGGTCCAATAATAATAGGTCAGGCTGCTGAATTTGACTATTCAGGAACACAAGGAGCAAAAGCATTAAAGGAAGAAGGTTATGAGGTAATACTTGTTAATTCCAATCCAGCCACAATAATGACAGATCCTGAAGTTGCTGATAAAACCTATATAGAACCTTTAATCACACCTGTAATAGAAAAAATAATAGAAAAAGAAAGACCTGATGCTTTACTTCCTACCCTCGGCGGTCAGACTGCTCTAAATCTTGCTGTTGATCTCTATGAGAAGGGAATACTTGACAGATACAATGTGAAAATGATAGGTGCAAACTATGAAGCTATAAAAAAGGCTGAGGATAGAGAGCTATTTAAGGAAGCCATGGAAAAAATAGGACTTGAGATGCCTAAAAGTGCTGTCGTTAAGTCCCTTGCAGAAGCTGAAGAGATTATTGACTGGATAGGTTTTCCTGTAATAATAAGGCCGTCATTTACGCTTGGTGGAACTGGAGGTTCTATAGCTTACAATAGAGATGAATTTTATTACAAGGTCAAAGCCGGACTTGATGCATCTCCCGTTCATGAAGTTTTACTTGAAGAGAGCGTTCTTGGATGGAAAGAGTTTGAGATGGAAGTTATGAGGGACAAAAATGATAACTGTGTTATTATCTGTTCTATAGAAAATCTTGATCCTATGGGAATACATACTGGAGATAGTATCACTATAGCACCAGCAATGACACTTACAGATAAAGAGTACCAGATGTTAAGGGATTATTCTATAGCTGTTATAAGGGAGATAGGGGTTGAAACTGGCGGTTCGAACGTACAGTTTTCACAGAATCCTGAAACAGGACAGTTTTATGTTATTGAGATGAATCCAAGGGTTTCAAGATCGTCAGCTTTAGCTTCTAAGGCAACAGGTTTTCCTATAGCAAAGATAGCTGCAAAGCTTGCTGTAGGCTATACTCTTGACGAACTTCCTAATGATATAACAAAGGAAACACCCGCCTCTTTTGAACCCACTATTGATTATGTTGTAACAAAGATACCAAGATTTGATTTTGCAAAATTTCCTGAGGCAGATCCAACTCTTACCACAATGATGAAATCTGTTGGAGAGGTAATGGCCATAGGCAGAACTTTCAAGGAAAGTCTGCATAAGGCTATAAGAAGTCTTGAACTTGGCAGATATGGTTTTTATATAGGTCTTGAGAAAGAAGATGATGAAGAGATAAGGAAAAAAGTAATAACACCGAATGCAGACAGAATCTGGTATATAGCAGAAGCTTTTAGAAGGGGATACTCTGTTGATGAGATTAACCAGTTATCGCATATAGACAGATGGTTTCTCTATCAGATAAAAGAGATTATAGATTATGAGATCTATCTTTCTGAAAAGAATTTATCAACTATAAATGATGATGAGTTAGAAAAGGCTAAACAATGGGGTTTTTCAGACAGAGAACTTGCAAGACTTCTAAAAACAACAGAAGATAAAATAAGGGAAAGAAGAATGAATGTTTCTTATAAGGTTGTTGATACCTGTGCTGCTGAGTTTAAAGCTTACACACCTTATTATTACTCATCCTATGAGAAACCATTTGGTAAAATTGATCAGGATGGAAATTTATTAACCAAGTTTGACAGCGAAAATCTATAAACCCTTTTTCTGCCCTTCCTTTTTCCGTATATTTAAAAAATAAAACCCTTATGGAGGGGCATATGATAAAAAAAATTAGAAAAAGGGACGGGCGTATAGTTCCATTTAATCCTGAAAAAATAACAAATGCTGTCTGGAAAGCCATGCAGGCTGTAGGAGAAAAAGATTTTTCAAAAGCAGAAAAGATATCAAAGGAAGTTATCAAAGAGCTTGATAAGATATTGAAACCCGGTGAAATCCCAGAAGTAGAGCAGATACAGGATATTGTTGAAAAAAAGCTTATTGAAGCTGGTATGGCGAGAGTTGCAAAAGCTTACATCTTGTACAGGCAGAAAAGAGCTGAGATAAGAAAAGAAAAACAGCAGATATTAAATAAAAAAGAGATTGATGAAGTTGATAAGAGATTTGATATAAATGCATTAAGAGTCCTTGCGGCAAGATATCTTAACAAAGATAGAAATGGAAAAATCATAGAAAGTCCAAAACAGCTTTTTCAAAGGGTGGCTGTAAATACAGCATTACCTTCAATCCTTTATGATGAAAAGGTTTATTCAAAAGAGAAAATAAAAAAACAGCCGACAGAAGATTTTGATCCCGGGAAATTTGAAGGAAAGTTAAAGATAAGAGATTATAAACTTAACAGATTTCATCTTGAAGGTCTGAAAAGGGTATATGATCGTCTCAATAACGAAAGAAAGATGAGATTTCCATTTTCAAAAATTATAGATATGCTGAGCAAAGGTGAGTTTGACAGTTACGGTAAAGAAATAGACCAGTACTACAATATAATGGTTGAAAAGAAATTTATGCCCAATACACCTGTTCTCGTTAATTTTGGAAACCCTCTTGGAATGGGAATGGCATGTTTTGTGCTTGATATGGATGATTCTATAGAGTCAATTATGGAGACATTAAAGAGAGCTGCACTGATATTTAAAGCAGGAGGAGGTTGCGGATACAACTTCTCAAAATTAAGACCAAAAGGAGATTATATAAGTACCACTCATGGAAAAAGTTCAGGACCTATCGCATTTATGACCCTTTACGATAAGATGACAGATGTTATAAAGCAGGGGGGCGTTAGAAGAGGAGCTAATATGGGAATCTTAAATTCAGATCATCCTGATATTGAGGAGTTTATTGTTGCAAAAAAAGGAAATGTTCAGCTGACAAATTTTAATATATCTGTTTTTTTAAAGGAAGATTTCTGGGATTACTACAGAGAAAATAAACCGTATCCCCTGATAAATCCAAGAGATGGAAAGGTCTGGAAATATGTGAATCCAAGAAATCTGTTTGATACTATTGTTTATGAAGGATGGGAATCTGCCGAGCCCGGTATTCTTTTTGATGATAACATTAATAAGTACAACCCTTTCCTTGAGAGTTCAGGAAGAATTCAAGCAACGAATCCTTGTGGAGAAGTTTTGCTCTATCCAAATGAGTCCTGTGATCTTGGTTCTATAAACCTTTGGGCATTTGTAAAGGAATATTACGATGGGAATGGAAGAAAAGTTGAGGTTGATTGGGAAGATCTGAAGAGAACTATAAAAATTGCAACAAGATTTTTAGACAATGTTCTTGATATAAACAAATATCCGTTTAAGGAGATAGAAAAGCAGACACTGAAAAACAGGAAAATAGGACTTGGAATAATGGGCCTTGCCGATTTTCTATTTGAACTTGAGGTTCCTTATAATTCTGATCAGGGAAGAAAATGGATGGAAAAAGTGATGGAATTTGTTAATTATTACTCTAAGGAAGAATCTGTAAAACTTGCAAAAGAAAGAGGTAAGTTTCCAACTTATAATAAAAGCTTTTATAAAAAAGGTATGCTTCCTATAAAGGGTTTTGAAGAGAGAAATAATTGGAATTTAGACTGGGATAAGCTTGTTAAAGAAATTAAAAAATATGGACTTAGAAATGCCTTTACAACCGTTATCGCTCCCACCGGATCTATAAGTATGATTGCAGGTACAACATCAGGAATTGAGCCAATATTTGCCCTTGTTTACGAAAAAAAGGTAACTGTAGGAACGTTTTATTATGTTGATCCTGTTTTTGAAAAAACAATGGAAAGGGAAGGACTTTTTGACGATACTCTGATTAAAGATGTGTCCAAGAATGAAGGTTCTATCCAGAATATAAAGTATATACCTGAAAAATGGAAAAATGTTTTTGTGACTGCTATGGATATTCCAGCTGAAGATCACGTAAAAGCCCTTGCCTCGGTTCAAAAATGGACAGATTCTTCTGTATCTAAAACTATAAATTTTCCAGAAAATGCTACTGTTGAGGATATGAAGAGGGCATATCTTCTCGCACATTACCTTGGATGTAAAGGGCTAACAGTTTACAGATACAGATCAATTAAAGGAGTTTATATTGCTGGGGAGGAAAAAAAGGAGGAAACAAAACTTACACCTATAAAAGATATTAAGGCTAAAGGAATATCTATTTATAAGGAATCTGTAGTTCATGAAGAAACAGCTGTTGAAAGGGAGATAAAAGGTAAGGAAATCTGTCCTGTATGCGAGACGCCTCTTATAAGTATTGAAGGATGTAAAAAATGTCCAGTATGTGGATGGAGTGTATGTGAGATATGATTATAGTTTTTACTGGAGAGGGTAAAGGAAAAACAACAGCAGCTATAGGAACGGGTATTAGAGCTGTGGGATCAGGAAAAAAAGTTCTGATGATCCAGTTTATGAAAGTAAAGGAAAGATCATCAGAGTCTAAAGTACTTGAAAGTATAGATGGTTTTGATATTTACAGTTTTGGGAGAGAAGGATTTTTCCTTCCTGATGAAGAATTAAGGAAAAATCCTGAACTTATAGATAAAGGTTTTAAGCCTTTTTCATATATTGATTTTCACCTTGCTGAAGAAGGAATTAGTTTTGTAGAAAAAAATGCTGAGAATTATGAACTTATTATTTTAGATGAGGTTTGTGTTGCGGTTCACTACAAACTCTTAGATATTAAAAGGGTTTTAGATCTTTTAGACAGATTCAGGGAAAAAATTTTTATACTTACAGGAAGGTACTGCGATGAGAAAATAATCTATTTATCGGATCTTGTTACTGAGATGAGAGAAATTAAACATTATTTTAGGAAAGGTGTTAAAGCTGTAAAGGGGATTGATTTTTAATTTAATATTTTTTTTATAAAGTCAGAAAGCTTTTTTGAATCTTCTGAGAGGGAATAGTTCATACCTGAAAGCATCCAGTATAATGATGAGGATATTATAGATCCAAGAAAGAATCTTGTAGCCAATTCAGGATCAATATCTTTTTTTACCTCTCCTTTTTCAATACCTTTCTCTATGATTTTTTTTATGCTATCCCTGTAAAAGAATATAGCGTCTTTCAGTTTTTCCCTTTTTTCACTGCCGAGATGTATCTCATCTGCAAAAACGATTCTGGGAAGAACCTTTGTTTTTTCAATAAGCTCAAGATGTTCTTTGTAAAGAATTTTTAATTTTTCTTCTGTGGTTTTTCCTTTTTCTGCTGTTTTAACTACCTTATTCAGGTTTTCCCTTACCTGTTCTAAAAAATATTTAATCAGTTCATCTTTATTTTTAAAATATTTGTATATAGCAGGTTGAGAAACGCCAAGTCTTCTGGCTATCTCAGTTGTGGAAACAGCAGAAAAACCGCTTTCCGATATTATCTGGGATATTATATAGAAAATTTCCTCTTTCCTTTTTTCAACCGGTTTCCTTTTATTTCTGCCCATTTTAAGCCTCTCAAATAAAATAATAGAAATAACTCTCAATAAAAAAATAAAACTATAAGAGAGGAAAAGCAAGCTGAAGTATTGAGCCAAAAGCCCCGAAAGGGGCCTGAGTTTTACTTATTTATAAGGGCTTTAAGTTCTGGAGGTAGTTTTGAAGGATCGGGACTGTATATCCAAGCTTCATTTGGAACTGTCATGTATGCAGGAGCGATATCATTTGGATAATCGCCTAAAGGTTTTATATAGTTTGGCGTTGGATTGAATATTACAAGATTTGGATCATCAAGGCTGAACAGCCCTGGACCTGTTTCTTCATTCATGGATGTAAATATTTTTATCTCGGTTACACCATAAAATTTTGTATCAACCTTTGCAGGATGACACGTCATACAGAAAACGCCCACCTGACCGCCGTTTTTAGTATCAACCCTCAGGTACTTCCAGTTTGGATTTGAAGGGTGTGGATCGTGACAGCTAACACACTGTAAAACACCATCTCTGAGAAGTTGTTCTGGTACTTTGGCTATCTTTGGATCTGGTTTTATACCGACAGGATGGGTCATATGAAGAAAGATAGGCCTCACGCCTGCCCCTCCAAATTCCGTAAGATTATGACATCCAAGACAGAGTGCGTTTATGCCTTCTGTTTTTTTTCCGGTTCTGGGATTTATATATTTTTCGTTTTTTACTTTAAAAATTTTTTCTGCCTTTGCATAATGCGGATCATGACATCCAAGACAGTCAAGCCCTTCGTGAGGTCCAGCTCCTATTGCTTTTGAAGAGATAAAGACAATACATAAAAAACTGAGTAGTTTTATAAGTCTATTCATAGAATCCCTCCTGTTTGATTATAATTATTATGATTATCGTAATTATTATATTTTTCGTTTAATTATATCTGATCAACATAAAACAGGCAATATTTTGTGATTTTGAGTTTTATTCTCTATAATTAGGTTGTTATGAAAAGTTTTATTGTGTGTATTACAGGAGCAAGCGGATCTTTATACGGTATAAAAATTGCAAAAGAGCTGTCATCAAGGTATAAGGTCTATCTTATAGTCTCGAAAAGTGCATATCTTGTAATGGAGAAAGAGCTTGGCATATTAAAGAATGATTTTATTAAAAGTCTGCCGGAAAATATAGAGCTTTATTCCGATGATCAGATAGATGCTCCTGTAGCAAGCGGATCAAGATTTTCTGAAATTGTTGGTGTGATAGTAGCACCATGTTCGATGGGAACCCTTGGGGCTGTAGCTAATGGTATATCAACAAATCTTATACATAGAGTTGTTGATGTGGCACTAAAAGAGAAGAAAAAAGTATGTCTTCTTGTTAGAGAAATGCCTTATTCCCTTGTACATATAGAAAATATGAGAAAATTTACACTCGCAGGAGGGATAATAGCACCGGCCTCTCCTGCTTTTTATCATAAACCTGAGAATATTGATGATATTATAGATTTTGTTGTTGGAAAGATTCTGGATATATTTAGTATTGAACACTCACTTTATAAAAGATGGAGAGAAGATGAGACTTAGTGAGTGTATTGAACTGTATATCTCGTATATATCAGACAGATCGGAATATACTATTAAGAATTATAAAACCGATCTAAATCAGTTTTTACAATCTGTAGGAGACAAGAATATTAGTGATATTACAAAGGCTGATATAGCAAAATTCAGAATGTTTCTTCAATCAAAAAAAAGAAAGTCATCAACAATAGCAAGAAAACTTGCATCTGTTAACTCATTTTTTGAGTATCTTGTGGATTTAGAACTGGTAACTTCCTCTCCTGTATCTAAATCTCACAGACCAAAAATATCTCAGAAAATTCCCTCTTCATTATCTAATGAAGAGATCCAGATGGTTCTTTCTTCATGCGAGAATCTTCTTGAAAAAATTATTGTAGTATTGATGCTTACAACAGGTATAAGATCGTCAGAGCTTTTAAATATAAAAAGGTCTGATATTCTTATTGAGAGAAATGGAAGAACTTTTGCTCCAGATACGATTCTTGAGAATGGTGTTACTGGAGATGAAATAGCCTATATAAAAATAAAAGGAAAAGGTGGTAAAGAGAGGATTGTACCATTGTCTGGAAAACCGCTTTATATATTTGTCCAGTATCTTGAGAAAAACAGGGAAGAAGATCTATTTCCTTTTTCATATCATACTTTAAGAAGATTAATAAATAATATAGGTAAAAGATCTGGGTTGTCTCTTCATCCACACAAGCTTAGGCATACAGCTGCGACCATTGCTTTGAAATCCGGAGCAGAACTGAGAGTTATACAGGAGCTGTTGGGGCATGCTTCCCCTCTTACAACGGCAAGATATGCAAAGGTGGGACATGAACAGTTGGTCAATGCAACCAAAACACTCTCTGAGAGTCTTGATTTATAATCTCACAGGAATATCCTTTTCCTTCAAGAATTTTTTAAGCTCTTCTATACTCAATTCTTTAAAATGGAAGAGGGAGGCTGCAAGTGCTGCATCTGCTTTTCCCTCTGTAAATGCGTCATAAAAATCTTCCTTTTTTCCAGCTCCACCTGATGCTATAACCGGAATAGTTACCGCTTCGCTTATAGCTTTTGTTAAAGGTATATCGTATCCATTTTTTGTTCCGTCTCTGTCCATAGAAGTAAGCAGTATCTCTCCAGCACCTAAGTCCTCTACAGCCTTTGCCCATTCTACAGCGTTAATGCCTGTAGCGGTTCTTCCCCCATTTATATAAACTTCCCACCTATCTTTTCCCGTTCTTTTTGCATCAATAGCAACAACAATAGTTGATGACCCAAATCTTAAAGCGGCTGACTCAATAATTGATGGATTTTTAACAGCAGCTGTATTTATAGATACTTTATCTGCACCGCTTTCAAGTAATTTTCTAACGTCCTCAAGTGTTTTAATACCTCCACCGACTGTAAGAGGCATAAAAACTGTTTCTGCAGTTTCTTTAACAACGTCAAGTATTATATCTCTCTTTTCTGCAGAAGCTGTTATATCGAGAAATACGAGTTCATCAGCCCCTGCTTCATCATAGGCTTTAGCAGCCTCTACAGGATCTCCAGCATCAACCAGATTTACAAAGTTGACGCCTTTTACAACTCTTCCTCTATTGACATCAAGACAGGGTATTATTCTTTTAGCAAGCATCAGACACCTCGCTTTTGTTGTAAAAAGGTTCGCCTTTAATGGGTATTTTTTCTATTTCTTTTATACTGTATTTTTTTAAGAAATCTCTAAACTCTCGATCTGTTGGTATCCCTTCCCTTTGAAGTAAGCGAAAGAATTTATTAAATATCTTCTCGCCCTGTTTATCAAGATCAAATAAAAGTATAACCTTACCGTAGTTCTCCACCTTTTCAAGAATATCGTAAAATTTTTTGCCTTTAAGTGAAATAATATTTTTTACTCCGATTTTTTTTAACTTTTCTTCATCTTTTTTTCCTTCAACAAGAATAACTACATCTCCTTTACTTCCCTCTTCTATAAGCTTTTCTTTCCAGTCTTCGAAGGATTCAAAACCCATTATTTCTTTTTAAAAAGATTTCTAAGAGCTGTTATTATCTTTTGTATTATTGATTTTAGTATTGATCTATCTATCTCTTCTTCTTCAAGTCTCTCTCTTATATACTCCTCACCTTTTACCTTCTTAAGATGTTCCAGTATTTCTGTAAATACTTCAAGAGGGTTAAAAGGTTTTTCAAGTACAGCGGTTACTTTCATATGCTCAAAAAACTCCTTTTCTTCATTCGAAAGAGGACTGCTTAAAATGATGAAGGGTATTTCTTTTATCTCTTCATTTTTTCTCATAAAAGAAAGTATTTCCCACGTTGGCTGATCTTTAAGTCTTATCTCTGCAACAATACCGTCTATATCCTTTTCAGATGAAAGAATTTCTTTGGCTTCCTGAACTGATCTTACCTGTATAACTTTTGAGTTGCTGAACTGAGCTACATCCTGTAGTACTCTTAATGTTTCAACATCCTCATCAAGTAGGAGTATCTTCATTTGGCTCGCCCTTATACGAATTTTATCTCAGGAAGAGCATCTATAAATCCTTTTTCATAAGCCTCTTTTAAGAAAAGCTCTATAGCTTTTCTTCCTCTTTCTCCATAATCTACGGTAAGCTCATTAACATACATTCCTATAAATCTGTCGGCTTTTTCTTTTGTCATTCCCCTTGCATATTTGAGGGCGTATTCAACAGCTTCGTCTCTATGTTCCAGAGAGTATTTTATACTTTCTTTTAGAATTTCGGAGATCTCTTTCATACACTCTTCTCCTAAGTCCTTTCTAATAACATTTCCACCAAGTGGAAGAGGAAGCCCTCCCGTTCTTTCATACCACCATTTCCCTAAATCAACTATACATACGAGTCCTTCATCTTGATAAGTTAGCTGTCCCTCATGTATTATCAGTCCAGCATCCACTTTCCCTTCTTTTACGGAAGGTATTATCTGGTCAAACTCTATAACTTCGTAATTAAAATCTGAACTATCTAAGAAAAGCTCAAGGGCGAGAAATGCTGATGTCAGTTTACCAGGAACAGCGATTTTCTTTTTCTTAAGTTCCGATAATTCAAATTTTTCCTTTGAAACTATCATGGGACCATAATTATCGCCCATACTTGCTCCACTTGAGAGAAGTGCATACTTATCTGCGACATAAGGGAAAGCATGTATAGAAATAGCACTTACCTCATATATACCTTCCAGAGCTTTTCTGTTCAACGTCTCAATATCTGAAAGTACATCAATAAATCTGTATCCTTTCGTATCAATCTTGTTTTGATTGATCGCATAGAACATAAATGCATCATCAGAATCAGGACTGTGGGCTACATGGATTAACATTTTTTCTTCTTTTACTGCCATCTTACACTCCAACAGTTATTTTTATTAATTTTATAACAATTTTACTAACTTTCCAAAATTATAAAAATCCTGATATATAGGTGCTTTTATCTCCAAAATCTTATTTGTAAAAGGATGTAAAAATCTTAATCTATATGCATGAAGCAACTGTCTTCTTACACCCTTTACTAAAGGGTCTTCTATATTTTTTAAGCCATAAATTTTGTCCCCTACAATAGGATGTCTAATCTTAGATGAGTGTATTCTGATCTGATGCTTTCTACCGGTTTTTATCTCTATCTCAAAAAATGTAAACCCTTTTGATATCTTCTTAGTCAAAAAGATAGATTTTGCATATTTCTTTTCTATGGGTAAATTAACAACTTTTTTCTTAAATCTTGCCTCACCAAAGGATATTGAAAGATATATTTTGGTTATTTCTTTTTTATGCCATAACTCTTTAAATCTATTAAATACAAAATCATTTTTAGCAAAAATAATTACGCCTGAAGTTTCTCTATCAAGTCTGTGGATAGCTCTTACTTTTTTACTTATGTATTCTTTGAGAAGGTATTCTACTGATCCTTTTTTACCTTCCGATTCTAAAAAAGGGGGTTTCTGAACAGCTATTATAAAGCCGTCCTCGTATATCAGACTTTCCTCTATATTCCAGTTGGGATACTCTTCAACGTATGGAATCTCAACATTATCTCCCTTTTTTAATATATGTGATGCTATCCATATCCTTTTACCGTTTACAAATACACTTCTGCCGTCAATTATACGTTTAGCCTTGTTTTTTGTTACACCTAAGACCTCAGATATGAATGTTTTAAGATCTGTAGTTCTGTGTACCTGAAACTTTTTCATATCCACCTTTTAAATTTTTTCAGGAAAATGTAATATATAACCTTTTATCTTCAGAATCAATAAATTAGAACATAAAATAAATATGTATGCTCTCTATTTTTATAATATATTATTTATTTATTACAATCTTCTGGAGGCTATTATGTTTTCCATTGATATTGAAAAAGCTGTATCGTTAGCATCCGACAAAAATCTATTTCCCATAATAGATAAGGTTCTGCAAGAAAAAAGACTTTCTTTTGAAGATGGAGTAAAGCTTTTTAGTAGTAATGATCTTTTAACCGTAGGAATACTTGCCAACTATGTTACTGAGAAAAAAAACGGAAAGTACGCTTATTTTGTCATAAATAGACAGATAAATCCTACAAATATATGTGCCCTTGATTGTAAATTCTGTGCTTTTGCCACAATGGATAAAAATGACCCTAAGGCTTATGAGATGAGTTATGAAGATATACTTTCTAAAACAGATTATGCCGTTAAGCAGGGAGCATCTGAAATTCATATAGTTGGAGGTCTTCATCCTGATTGGGATTTTGAGGTGTACCTGAATATGATATCTATTCTTAGAAAGAACTTTCCTGATATTCATATTAAAGCTTTCACGGCAGTTGAGATAGATTATTTTTCAAAGATTTCCAGAATGTCTTATAAGGATGTTTTAATAAGTTTAAAGGAGGCTGGTCTCAACAGTCTTCCAGGTGGGGGTGCTGAGATATTTTCGCCGAGGGTGAGGAGAATAATCGCTCCAACAAAAATAGGATGGAAAAAATATCTTGAAATACATAAAACTGCTCACCGCCTTGGAATAAACTCAACAGTTACTATGCTTTATGGACATGTGGAAACTTACGAAGAAAGGGTCGACCATATATTAAAAATAAGAGAAGCACAGGATGAAACAGGTGGATTTACATGTTTTATACCTCTTGCTTATCAACCGGAAAATAATGAATTAAATATAACAGAACATACTTCTGGAGTAGATGATTTAAAAACCATTGCTGTAGCAAGGCTTTTACTCGACAATCTGCCACATATTAAAGCTTACTGGGTTATGATAGGTGAAAAGATAGCTCAGACAGCTTTAAATTTTGGTGCTGATGATATGGATGGTACTGTTATGGAAGAAAAGATAGCACATTTTGCTGGAGCAAAATCTCCCACACAACAGCAAAAAGATAGACTTGTAAGGCTTATAAAAGATGCCGGCAAAATACCTGTCGAGAGGGATACTCTGTATAATCATATAAAAGTATACCAGTAAGATGATGAACAGTTCCTTAAGTAAAAGAAGCTTTAAAGAATATCTTCTTGCTTTTTCTGTTTTGATTGTGGTAGCTGTTGTTTTTTTTGTTGTATTAGTATCTATTCCTTATCTTTTCTTTCTTTTTCTGAAAATATTTTTCCTTACTTTACAGTTTGGAATAGTTTTTGTAGTGGTTTTCTGGATCACAGTGGTTGCAACGGCATGGATTATTAAACTGGTATCGATCAGTAGATATTAGGACATTTAAAGTTCTCGGTTTCAGGTTGGATGGTGAGATGATTTATACCTCTTTTTCTCATTATCTGGGAAATTTTTTGAACCTTTTTATCGAACTCTTCAACAGTTACAGAAGGTTTTAGAACAACGTGTGCAGTAAGGTAAATATCTTTTGAAGATAAAGCCCACACATGAAGATCATGTAGTTCAAGGATATCTCCACACTCATTAACTATGGTATCCTGTATATCTTTTGTGTCTATATCAGGAGGTACAGATTCCATTAATATCATATATGTCTTTTTAAGAACAGGGTAAGTCTCTTTAAATATATAAAGGCTGAATAGTATTGATATAAAAGGATCAACCCAGTATATCTTGTAAAAGTAAATCAATATACCTCCTATAACTACACCTACCGAAATACCTGCATCGCTTAATAGATGGAGATAAGCAGCCTTAATATTGAGATCTTCACGTTCCTCGTGATCATGTTTGTGCAAACCTAAGAAATATGCAGATAAAGCATTTACTATAAAAGCTATAAAACCAACAATTATCACGTAGATACTGTCAACTTCCTGAGGAAATATAAGTCTTTCTATACTGCTTATTATAATAAGAACTATAGCTCCAACTAAAAAAGCAGAGTTGATAAATCCTGCCATAGCTTCAGATCTAAGGTAGCCAAATGTCATCTTTTCAGTGGGTTTCTTTGTCATAAAAACAGCAGCTATAAATGCTATAACTAAAGAGATAACATCCTGAAAGTTATGAACGGCATCTGTAATAAGTGCAAGGGAATGAGCGTATATACCAAAACCTATCTGTGATATCACTATTATAAGGTTTAAAATTATAACAGTTATTAGTATCTTCTTTTTCTTCTCCATCTTACCACCTTGAAATAATAGGGCTTAATATTATAATGTGTTTCCCTAAAGAAAAATAAAGGAGGTTTTTGTATTTGGATCATAAAAATGATGTACTGAGCTTTAAAGTTGGCGAAGAATATGACAAAAAAAGACTGGATCAGTTTTTGTCCTCAGTATATCCTGAATATTCAAGATCTTACTACCAGAAACTTATAAAAGAAGGTTTTGTTTATATAGAGGGTAAACCTGTGAATAAACCTTCATTTAAGGTAAAAGATGGTCATGAGATAATATTAATAATTCCTCCCCCTGAAAGTTTGAAGATAGAGCCTGAAAATATTCCTATTAAGATTCTCTATGAAGATGATGATCTTGCTGTAGTTTATAAGCCTGCCGGTATGGTAGTTCATCCATCGCCAGGACATACTTCAGGAACACTTGTGAATGCTTTGCTCTACCATTTTAAAAATATATCTCAGTATGGTGGGAGGGAGAGAGCTGGAATTGTGCACAGGCTTGACAAAGATACAGCTGGCATTATGGTTATTGCAAAGTCTGAGTTTGCCCACAAGGAGTTGCAGAAACAGTTTCAGGAGAGAAAAGTTGATAAAAGATATATAGCGGTGGTAACAGGAATTGTTCATAAAGATCACGATTTTATAGATCTTCCAATTGGAAGATCTGTTTATAACCGAAAGAAGATGGGAATTGTTGCAACAAATCTGAGAGATTCTCTTACTGAGTTCTGGGTTAAAAATAGATCAGACAAAGAAAATCTAACTGTTGTTGATATAAAGTTGCATACAGGAAGAACTCATCAGATTAGAGTCCATTTTTCAGCTATAGGTCATCCTTTATTTAATGATAGAGTTTACGGTTTTAAAAAAAGTCAGCTCAGGTCGGAGAAATTGAAGAAGATATCCGAACAGACTATTTTCCATACTCTTCTCGCTTATAGAATTGGATTTATACATCCAAGAAAAAACCAAAAAATAGATATTTCCCTTGATGAGTTGCCGGAACATATATATAAGGTTGTAGAGTCTATCTAAATCTAATCAGATAAAAGTTCTTCAGCGAGCTGAAGGCTTTTTCCATTAATAACGCCTGAAAGCATTCTTGCTATCTCTTTTTTTCTTTCATCTCCATATATCTCTTTGACTATTGCTGTAGTTTTTCCATTTTCTGAAAACTTGTCTATATAAAAATGTCTGTCGGCTTTCACAGCCACCTGTGGAAGGTGTGTCACAAGCACAACCTGATATTTTTCAGAGAGTTTTTTCAGTTTTTCAGCCATAAAAACAGCTGTTTTTCCGCCAATACCTGTATCAATTTCGTCAAATATCATGCATTCTGTATCGCTTCCTGCAACAACCTTTAGTGCAAGGGATATTCTGGAAATTTCACCGCCTGATGCGGTTTCACCAACAGGTAAAGGAGGAATATCTGGATTTCCTGAGAAAAGAAATAAAACCTTATCTTTTCCTGTTTTATCCAGCTCTTTTTCCGTTATTTGAACTATAAATTTTGATTCTCTTAAAGCAAGATCATTTAGATGTTCCTTAACTTTTTTTTCAAGATCTCTACCTTTATTCTTTCTAATAACTGAGATCCTTTCAGCAAGCTTTTCCAGTTTCTTATATATACTTCTTCTATTCTCTGCTATCTTAGGTATCTCAAACTCTAAGTTCTCAAGATATTCAATTCTTTTTTTTAGTTTGTCTTTGAGAATTATGAGTCCCTTCTCATCCGTATTGTATTTCATCTCAAGTCTGTTTATCAGATCAAGTCTTTCCTGTATTTTTTCCATTTCTGATCTGTCAATATCAAGGTCAAAATCTAATAAACTGTATGAGCTTTCTGTGAGTAGTATTTTTGCTTCTTCAAGATTTTCTAAAATACTCTGAAACTTTTTATGGGTATCGGATATTTTTCCTAAATCTTTTATAACCTGATCAAGTTTATCAAGGATTGAATTTTCTTCTTCAGATATACTTAAAAGAGATCTTGATATACTCTCATTTATACTATGAATCCTGCTGATGTATCTGTATTTTTCCTCTAACTCTTTTTTTTCACCTTCCTTTATATTTGCTTCTTCAAGCTCATTTATTTGATATCTTAGAATATCTATCTCCTTAAGTCTGTTTGACTGCTCTTCAAGTAATTTTTCTTCTTTTTTCATTAGCTCTACATATTCTCTGTACAGCTTCTGGTAATCTTCCAGAAGATCCAGAATTCCTGAGTAACTGTCAAGTATGTATCTGTGATATTCCTTATTGATAAGCTTTTGCTGGTGATGTTGTCCATGAATCTCTATTAAACCTTCAGATGCTTCCTTGATAGTTGAGAGTGTAGCCCTTCTCCCATTTACATAGTAAAAACTTTTACCGTTTCTTATCTTCCTTGAAAGAATGACTGTTCCCTCTTCAGAATATCTGTTTTCCACATCTTCAAAAACTATCTCGGCAAAACTTCCTTCAGAGAAATTTCCTTTACCCCCTAAGACAAACTCAACAGCACCAATGATGAGGGATTTTCCAACACCTGTTTCCCCTGTAAAAACATTAAGCCCCCTACCAAGATCAATACTTATATCTTCCATATAAAGAAATTTGCCGATATTTATCTGAGAGAGCATCCTATAGAATTTATTACAATTTTATTTAACTATCAATATGATCTATATTATTTGTTTTCGTTCAGTTCAGATGATATATTTAATAGTAATGAAAATAAGAAAAATTATATTCGGCTTATTACTAATAGGTATTTTATTTAACACATTCCATGATTATATATTTTATAAAGTCGATCCATGTATGGAATATGCAAACACTGCATTTCAGATAGATGATGGATACTGTCAGATACATGAAAGTCTTCATATGCCTTATATAAAACCTTTTGTAATCATCCCTATAAATGTTAAATTTGAGGAGAAATACAGTTTTTCTTATAAAAAGCCAGAACTTGATCCATTCTCTTTAGAGATATTTAAACCGCCTAAACTTTATATCTAAGTATCAGTTACACCCGTATTCTGCCTTTTTTAAAGACTTAATTTTCAGGAGGAAAGTATGATTCACAGGTATATGTTTTTGTTTATGTTTTTATTAGTATGTACATCATACGGTGATACCGTTGATCAATTGATAAATTATGCCGTTAAAAATAGTCCTCAGATTAAAGCTTACAGATACGAGATAAAATCTGTATATGGAGATATAAAGGCTGCAGAAGCTTTTCCAAATCCAGAAGCTTATATTCAGTTGGGTAGAATTTATTCCCAGTCTGAAAGTGGATTTAATCTTACCGAAATATCTTTATATCAGCAGCTTAGATTATGGAATACAAGAAAAAACTCTGTAGAGGAAGCTCTATTAAAGAGATCCGCTTATAATTTTATGTTTGAGTTTTATAAAAATCAGATTGCTGGCGAAGTTTATAAAAAATTTTTTGAAGCATTATATTATAAAGAACTTATTAAGATAAGGAAAGAAAACCTTAGGATCGCATCCTCTATTTTTGAATTTGTTAAGAAAAACTACGAACTTGGAGAAGAAACAAAGTTAAATCTTTTCAGAGCGGAGAAAGATTTTAAAATAGCCAAGCTTGAACTTGAACAGGCAAAAACAGAGTACCTTATAAAACTTAAAGAACTGTCAGGTATAGTAGGAAAAGAAGTTAAGAATATTGAAGGCGATTTTTTCAAAGTAAATAATACTAAGGATATTATATTAAATGAAATTCCAGAGATAAAATATCTGGAAAAATTAAGAGAATCCTTTGAAAAAGCAATTTTAGTTCAAAAAGGCCTTGCAAAACCACAGATAGGTTTAGAGTTTATAGTTGGAGAGGATGCTGCC
>Ga0256914_1001711_pt1 | contig 19237 bp, 19 predicted proteins | sample HulkmetaG_FD_191571 | JGI IMG/M metagenome (GOLD analysis project Ga0256914, IMG submission 191571) | Hydrothermal chimney microbial communities from Main Endeavour vent field at the Juan de Fuca Ridge, Pacific Ocean - Hulk | ecosystem: Environmental > Aquatic > Marine > Hydrothermal vents ... | reverse complement strand
CTCTCCCACCCCCACGCCGACCTTCACCCCCTCGCCAATACCGCCGACCCCGTCTCCCACGTGGACGCCCACCCCTACACCGGAACCTATTAACACGGGGGCGTTAGTTCGCGGCATAGGACTCCTTATAATTGGCTTGGCCGGTTTAGCCGGAGCCGTCTACTTGCTCTGGCGATCCATTCGCGAATCATGGTAAAAAAGAACACCGGACAATTGCGGTGTGCAGTATGCCATACCCCCCTACCGAGAATAAACGCACCTATTCTACCCACAGTGGGAAGGTGCCCGTCCTGCGGGGTAGGTTACACATACCCTCCACCAGAAATCCCACCACCACCTACCTGGCTAGGAGGTGAAATCCGTCCCCCAGCGCGCTGGCGGACTGTGCTCAAACGCGCCCTACTTCATCTCCCCCTCCCCCATGTCCCCCTCCTTCTGGGCATTTATCTCCCCCCTCACCCCGGGGCCCGTGCTTTAGACGTAGGATGCGGGCCGGGCTTCTACGTAAGAGCATTGCGACAATTAGGATGGCAAGCATTTGGGCTAGACATCTTTCCAGCCTTTCCTTCACTGACCCCAACCGCACTTCAAGCCGATGCCCACTTCCTCCCCTTTCCCGCCAGCAAATTTCGTCTGGTGACCTGCTGGCACGTGCTCGAACACGTACGCGACCCTCTAACCTGCCTACAAGAAGCACGCAGAGTACTACAAAAAGGGGGGCGTATACTCGTTGAAGTACCCAACATGGACTCTTGGCAATCCCACCTGTTAGGTCATCGTTGGTTACACTGGGATCTTGAAAGACACATGTGGCACTTCACCAAACCCACCCTGCAACGGCTCCTTCAGCAGGCGGGTTTTCAGCAGATAAAGGTTGTTAGCGCGCCCAACAGCCCCGGCTGGATACACAGCCTCCCAATTTCCTCCCGCTGGAATCCAATAGGATGGGCCGTAGATACACTCGCGGCACTGACTCAACATGGAGGTGTTTTACGAGCCTGGGCCCGAGCATAGCATCATGGTACGTCACGTTATTATCGTAACCCATAACAACGAACCACACATCCGTGCCTGCCTGGATGCACTTCCTGCAGCATGGCAGGGGAGGCCGTACCATGTCACCCTGGTGGATAATGCCTCCCAAGATCGTACGGTTTCCATAGTAGAACACACTCATCCTGAAGTCCGCGTTCTTCCCCTGCGAACCAATACAGGGTTCGCCCAAGCCGTTCACCGCGCTTACTCCCCTAAAGCGACCATGACCCTGTTGCTTAACCCGGACACCGTTCCCTTACCCGGGAGCCTGGCGCGTTTGGAGGAAACATTAAACAGTTGGCCAACCGTGGGCGCGGTAGGGCCAGCATTAGTAAGCCCAGATGGGCGCATTGATCCGCGCAGTGCTCGCTCTTTTCCTTCCCTGTGGCGCGAATTTATGGATAAACTCGGTGTGGCCTCACGATATCCCAATTCCCTCCTTACCGGCCGATACTACATGGGCACGCTTAAGACCCTGGAACCCGTGCCGGTTTTAAGTGGGGCAGCCATATTAATCCGTGGACAGGCCTGGCGTGCAGTGAATGGACTGGATACAAGATTCTGGCTATATGCAGAAGACACGGACTTCTGCAAACGTCTCTGGCAAGCGGGGTGGATGTGTGTGTACACCCCGCAAGCCCGAGTGATTCACGTGGGCAGTGGTAGCGTACCAGAACAGGAACGTCTCTCCCTGGGGATAATCGCCCTGGACAGCATGTACAACTACATGGTTAAGCACCACGGACCCGTATACGGTCTGCTGTATCGTGGGCTTCTAATGCTAGTGGCCCTAATCAAAAGCATCTACTGGGCTTTGAGATTGAACCCGTATCACCTCCAGGTTCAAAGGGTCACTTTCCATTGGGCATGGACACGGGCCCACTGGAAATAAAGCGATTTGCTTCCCCATTGGGTGAATGCTACACTACTCTCCGCCTTGAAACGGGTAAATTTCCGTCCCTCTCGGAACGCAATATGACTGATTGGCGCAAATCATTAGCGACAAATGGAGAACGGCCCCCTGGACGCCCCTTACCGCGAGGGGTAATTGACAGATTCTGGGGTGAGGCAGCCGGACTACGTCACTTAGAACGGGTGCTACGGAATCTGTACGCCTCATGGGGATATACAGAATACGTACCACCCACATTTGAGTACGCGGAGAATTTGAGCACCGGAGCCGGGGCCCCACTTCAAGAGCAAATGTACCGGTTTTTCGACCGGGATGGACGTATGTTGGCATTGCGTCCGGACATGACCATCCCCACTGCCCGACTTGTCGGGAGCAAACTCTTTGACCAACCGTTTCCCCAGCGTTTCTTCTACACCGGCCCTGTATTTCGCTATAACGAACCTTTGGCCGGAATGCAACGAGAATTCTATCAAGCCGGTGTGGAACTGATCGGTGTTCAAGGCCCAGAAGCAGATGGAGAAATCCTTGCTCTCGCTGTGGAATCCTTACACGCGATGGGCTTACGGGATTTCCGCATTGTTTTAGGCGAAATGAGTTTTTTCCGTGGCTTGCTGCAGGGTCTAAATCTTCCGCCCGAAGGCACACGCTCCTTGCGCAGCGCGTTAGACCGTAAAAGTGAACCGGAATTGACCGCTTTAGTTCAGAAGTGGAACCTTCCCCAACAAGCCCGGGAGGCCATTCTGCAACTGCCTTACCTTCACGGGTCCCAGGGAATCCTGGCAGCAGCCTCGCGCATTGTGCTAAACGCGACCATGGAGAGGGCCCTGGAACACCTGCAGGCAATAGAGCGAATCGTGGACGCGTACGGGGTGAAATCCTACATCACCCTGGATCTAGCCGAAGTGCGTGGGATGGAATACTACACAGGTATTACCTTTGAGGGCTTTGCGCCAGGTCTAGGATTTGCCTTGCTCAGTGGGGGACGCTATGACAATCTGGTGGGGGAATTCGGGCCACCTCAACCCGCAGTGGGGTTTGCCATCACCCTAGATCGGGCACTGCGGGCTCGCGAGGCGCAAGGTGTTGAACCACCTCAGTGGACCCCCCAAATTGTTGTGGGCGGACACATTACAGAGAGCACTGTTAAACACGTGCAGGACCTACGAAACCGTGGGAAAATGGTAGCCTGGCATTACACAGCGAACACGCCAGAAGATTTGTGGGCCTACGCGCAACAGGGAAACATCCCCCTGGCAGTGTGGTGTGGCCCTGAAGTCTGGATCTGGCACCAAGGCGTTAAACAACACATCCCGCCCAACCGTGATTGGACTCAAGAGATTGAAGTGCTGAGCGATCAATGAGTGAGACAACGTTCATACGGATTGCATTGGCAAAAGGCCGCTTGGAAAAGGACGCGCGCGCGTTATTACACGCCGCGGGGTTAATGCCTGCCCACGCGCCCAACAATGAACGCGCGCTTATCCTGCCCGGAGCAGAACCTCAGTTGGATTTCCTTTTGGCAAAACCGGCTGATGTGCCGGTATACGTGGAACATGGAGTGGCAGACTTGGGCATTGTTGGGTTAGACGTGTTAAGGGAAGGAAACTACGACGTATACGAACCCGTCCTCCTGCCCTTCGGACATTGTCGTCTTAGCGTCGCAGTGCCACGTGACCGAGTGGATGCTTATCATTCCCTGCGCCTCAACCCCAACCCCCGAGTTGCTACCAAATATCCGAATCTCGCGTTGCAATACTTCCACGCGCGCGGGGTCTCACCAGAGATTATTCCCTTAAGCGGCTCGGTTGAACTCGGACCATTGGTAGGGCTTTCTGACGTCATTGTGGACTTGGTGCAAACCGGGCGTACGTTACAGGAAAACGGCCTTATCGAAGTCCGGGTTATCATGCACTCACAAGCCGTACTTATTGCAAATCGAGCAAGTTATCGTCTGAAAGAGGAACGCATTCAAAACATCATCGAGAAAATCAAAGGGGCAAAAGTTGAAATATCGCCCGAGGATTGAGTAATATTTTTCAGGAGACACCCACACAAAACGCGAGGGAATCATGCCTGCCATACGTATTTACACGGTTGAAGAAGCCAAGACCAGCATCCTAAAGCGCCGCCGGTGGGATGAATGGCCCATCCCGCAGCGAGTACGGGAGGGCATTCGCCGCGTGTTTGGAGAAGATCTTACCCCGGAGGAGGCGGTGCGCCGTATTATCCAGGACGTGCGCGAGCGCGGCGATGCCGCGTTAATGGATTGGACAGAGAAAGCCGATGGCATCACACCGGCATATTCAGAAGTCCCACTCGAAGAGATAGAATCTGCCTACAATCAAGTAGCCCCGGAAATCGTAAGTGCACTAGAATTTGCAGCAGGTCGTATCGAACATTTCCACCGTCGGCAACCGATTAGCGGATGGACGGAATGGGAAGCCGAGGGGGGATTGGGACAAATTGTGCGCCCCCTGGAACGGGTGGGACTCTACGTTCCCGGGGGGACAGCCCCTCTTCCATCCACGGTTTTGATGACGGCGATTCCCGCGCGGGTGGCTGGCGTGGAAGAAATCATCATGTGCACTCCACCGCGCAAGACAGACGGACGCGTGGAACCTGTCACGTTGGTGGCTGCAGATATCGCGGGCGTTGATCGCATCTTTGCTGTAGGCGGCGCCCAGGCTATTGCAGCAATGGCTTACGGCACAGAAAGCGTCCCAAAAGTGGATAAAATTGTCGGCCCGGGCAATCTCTTCGTTACCCTGGCTAAAAAACACGTGTTCGGCGATGTGGGAATTGAGGGGCTGTTGGGCCCCACGGAAACGGTCATCATCGCGGACGAAACCGCCAACCCCGCGTGGGTAGCAGCAGACCTCCTGGCCCAAGCCGAGCACGATGTATTAGCCACGGCTATTCTCTTAACTCCCAACCGGACGTTTGCTAACTTTGTTCAGCAGGAGGTTGAGAAACAACTGGCCCATCTAGAACGGGCCGACATTGTGCGCGAGGCCCTTACACATCACGGCGGCATCGTTATCACACACGACTTGGCAGAGGCAGTTGAATTAGCAAATGAGTTTGCTCCAGAACACCTCTGCCTCTCCCTGGTTGATCCCTGGGACCTGGTGGGCAATATTCGGAACGCAGGTGGAATATTTGTGGGTGAATATTCGTTCGAAGTACTGGGAGATTACGTAGCCGGTCCCTCCCATTCCATGCCCACGGGGGGCTCTGCCCGCTTTGCCAGTCCAGTGAACGTTCTTGACTTCGTTAAAATCACCTCCGTGGTAGCCCTGAACGAGGGGGGAATGGACGCTATTGCTGAGGCGGCCGAAATATTGGCCGAGGCAGAAGGGCTGACGGCTCACGCCAATGCCGCACGCATTCGACGCCAGAGAAACGTCTCCTTTAAGGTGACGCCATGACAAAACACGTGTTGATTGTGTGCACAGGAAACATCTGTCGTTCTCCCATGGCTTATGGCCTGTTAAAGGCCAAAATAGAAGAGGAAGGCCTGGAAGACAAGATCCGCGTGGAAACTGCCGGCACCTACGCATTGGAGGGAGAACCGCCTAGTCCACTGGCGCAGAAAGCACTGGCCGAACGGGGGATTGACATATCCCATCACCGAGCGCGGCAGATAACCACCCGCATGATTAAAGAGGCCGACCTCATCATCGTAATGACGGAGTCACACCGGAAGAGCATTCTTTACACTCTGCCAGAAGCAGCAACAAAAATCGTTTTACTCAGCGAACTCGCAGGAGAACATCGGGATATCGCGGATCCATACGGCCACCCTTATGAAGCATATGTGACCACCGCGGCAATGCTGGAGACCTACATTAACCGGGGATGGCCTCGGTTGTTGAAACGCTTGGGACTTGCTCAACCGAACTGAGCACAAACTAATCGAGAGGGATGGGTTCTCCCCCCACTGCTGCAGGACGGTTTAGCAGCAGATCCAGGACGGCTCGCGCGAGCGCCAACGCCTCTCGGGCGTACCAGTACAGCACATCTCCCAAGGGGTACGAACGTCGGTCCGCGCTGTATCCCACGGCGTCAATGCCCATGTGCCGGCAGATAAGCAAAGCCCTGGAGAGGTGAAAGTCCTGGGTAACCAGGATAGCCTGCTTCACTTGAAAAATATGGCGAGCCCTGTAACACGTATCATAAGTCCGCCGCCCTCCGTAATCCGGACGCAACACCTCTTCTGGCACACCCAGATCAAGAGCGTAACGCATCATCGCGCCGGGTTCATTGTAGTACACCGTTTGATTGTCACCGCTCATAAGGATACGGCGGACCTTTCCCATCTTGTACAGATCAACGGCTGCTTCAATGCGGTCAGCCAGGACGGGACTGGGATAGCCGCCAGGATAGACGGCCGCGCCAAAGACAATGGCTACCGGCCGTGACGGAACTTCCTGCACATCGTGGTACACATATCGGCGCTGACTCAACCACAGACCCGCCAATGCCACAAGACTACCGAGAATCAAACTGGCTAAAATCCGCACTCGTCTCATTGGCTTACCGTCTTAAGGGAGAAGTCAGGGTAGCGGCGCAATCACTCAATCCCATATTCCTTCCACCGCTGATCCACCAGGGATTTAATCTCCGGTAGCATTTCTATGCGCTCGGGCCATGTTCGCGTGTAGCCGTCCCGTTCATCTTTGGTCGTCGCATCCACCCCTATCTTACCACCAAAGTTCGGACGATACGAGGCATGATCCAACGCGTCCACAGGCCCTTCGGTAATAATAACGTCACGGGCCCAATCCACGTTCCCTAAGACCTGCCACGCCACCTCGCTCAGGTTGTGGATATCCACCCAATCATCCACCACGACCACAGCTTTTGTCAGCGACATCAACCCGAGCCCCCAAATTCCGTGAATGACCTTCCGCACGTGACCAGGATAGCGTTTGCGCATCTTCACAATGAGAAGATTGTGAAAAACGCCTTCAGCCGGCATATTCATGTCCAAAACTTCCGGAATAAACAACTGCAGCAAAGGCAAAAACAAACGCTCGGTTGCTTTCCCCATCCAATAATCCTCCATTGGAGGGCGTCCCACAATGGTAGCCGGGTATATGGGACGGCGGCGATGGGTAATGGCTGTTACATGCATTACAGGATAAAGATCGGGAGGGGTATAATACCCGGTGTGATCCCCAAAGGGGCCCTCCGTTCGCAATTCCGTTACGTTCACATACCCTTCAATGACAATATCCGCGTCGGCCGGCACCTCCAGCGGTTGGGTAACACACTTTACCAACTCCACAGGCTTACCACGAAGCCATCCGGCCAGCATGTACTCGTCAATATCCGGAGGAAGTGGGGCTGAAGCCACCCAAATTTCCGCGGGGTCTCCCCCCAAAGCCACGGCAACAGGTAAGTGCTCAATACCCATTTCCCGCGCAACCCGTGCGTGTTCGGCTCCGCCCTTGTGGAGTTGCCAGTGCATTCCCAGAGTGCGTTCATCATAGACTTGGAGGCGATACATTCCCACATTACGTTTACCGGTCCGCGGGTCGCGCGTAATAACCTGCGGCAACGTGATAAAACGTCCGCCATCCTTGGGCCAGGATTTCAAAATAGGCAATCGATCCAAGGAGGGGCTATCCGTAATGACGACCTCCTGACATGCCCCCTTCGTTACCATCCGAGGACCTACGGCTCGCAGCACGGGCAAAAGTTCCGCGCCCAGGCGTAATTTATCACTCAACCCACGAGGAATTTCTGGTTTTATCAAGCGTTCCAAGCGATAACGCAACTCTTCCAAATCATCCACGCCCAACGCCCAAGCCATACGGCGGGCCGAACCGAACATGTTAATTAAAACCGGCATCTCTGCCCCGCGAACATTCTCAAAAAGCAATGCCTTATTGCGTTCGGGAGGCGATTTCATCACCCGATCAGCAATCTCCGTAATCTCCAACTCCGCGCTCACAGGGACGCGCACCCGGACCAGATCTCCGGCTTGTTCCAACCGGTGCACAAACTCCCATAAACTCTTGTACGCCATTGCACACCCCTCGCATTCTCAAGTTCACCGCGGCTCCTTTTACCACAATCTTCTTTTCCTGTCTAACGCCACATTGAGGAAAGCGATTCTGTCCCACTCCCCACCTAACTTTCAGGAAAAGTGCCAAAGTCCCACGGTCCAGGAGGAAGGAATGGAAAACTTTTTCTATCTTTTTCTTTATGTTGTATAATCATCTTGCACACACAGAGGAGGTTCACCATGCGCACACTCACTCAACGTACTCTTTGCACCTTATGCATTCTCGTTCTCACAGTAACGTTCATCACCTTGAACCACCATCCCACACACTCCCTCCTGCTGGTTCCAGATCTCCACGCGGAGACGCCGAGCATTGCACCGAGATCCAATTCCCTATACCTTCCCCACCTCATCGGAACCGGATCCACATTCACACCGACGCCTACCCCCACTGAAGTTATACCGCCGACACCCACTCCCACCCCTACTCCCACCGTACCCACGTACGGCCCCGAAATATGTGAAAACTTCACAGTCAGCGACGACACATATGTGGATCCCAACGCACCGGGCACCCACGGAAATGAGCGTAGACTGACGGTGAGTTCTTCTGCCAGGGCTTTTCTCTTCGCGGATCTGTTGAGTATACCCACCGGATCACTCATCACACAAGCCTCCTTAGTTATCCACGTGGCTGGAGTTTGGGGGCCGCCCAGTAGCATAGCCCTACATCAAGTACTCCATCCCTGGCGGGAAAACTGGATCTCACATCGGGCATACCCTCCATATGCCCCAACCCCGGAAACAACCCTTACCTACACGGAGACAGGCGTCTATTCCCTGGATGTGCAACCTCTTGTACAGGGGTGGATAAGTGCCCACTGGCCAAACGTGGGTGTTGCCCTTGCGTGGAACGGGGATAGCCATTGGGGGAACTGGCAAATTTACAGCAGTGAAGCCCCCGCACAGTACAGACCTTACTTCCGCGTGTGTTACCGAGAACCCCTCGCAAAGGGAGAGATTCACACTCCACCCGAACGTGCCCCATTTCAATTTGTCGGATATGGAAGCGGCATAGCCACCAGCATCGCCGTATGGGGAACCACCTTGCTCGTTGGCGGTCCCGGAGAACTCAGAATATACGACATCACCTCACCAACGCGACCACATCCGCTCGCCCGCGTTGAATTGGGCGGTCCTCTCGTAACGGACATCCACGTGCAAGGTGGAATAGCATACCTGATTCAGGAGAAGAAAGTTGTTCTCCTGGACATTTCGCAAATTCCACCACAGGTACTCGGGCAGTACACCCTTGGGAGTCTGGCCCGACAGATAACCGTGACAGATGAGGGTCGGTACGCGTTCGTGAACTCCTTGGCTGGTGTTGTGAAAATAAATGTGACAGATCCCATGCGCCCCTCCCCAACGGATATTTATCCCACTTCATTCGTCGTAGGAGGCATGGCCACACAAGGAGAATACCTCTACCTCTGGGGAAATCAGGGACGTGCGGATACACGCTTTGAAGTTCTAGTGAACGAGCAAGGTGCTCTCCGTCCCGTTGCCACGCTCCTCATTTCCGGGGTCAACACAATATCTGCCCACGATGGCGACGGAGGGATGGTGGTAACTGACAACATGGCCTACTTTGGGGCTCAACCCATTGTGGTAGATATATCACATCCAGAACAGCCAGTGGTGCGGCACCGAGACGGATGGATTGGACCGGTGGTAGATGTAACCCACGGCCAGGAATATCTCTTCACCGTATCCCTGGACGGCTATATTAAAGCCATAGACATTCACACACCGCACTCACCCGTTGAACGTTATGCCTTTGCCCTTATACGAGACATGGAACATCACTTTGGGAGTGCCACCTATCGAATCACCCGGCAGTCTCGGTACATTTACGCGGCCATGGGAGAACATGGGGTGATTATCTTGAGGAAATGACATGGGGACGCGCTCGCCCTCTTGTCCCACCCGCAAGGGCATGAATAGACGTCGATTTGTCTACTCCTCTAACCTATGGTATAGTTTTTACGGCCCTGCGGTGTGCGTGATGCCATGATGCGTCCTGACCCAACTTATCAAAAACGGGGATCGAGATGCGTGAGGGGAACGCGATAGCCGAGAGGCAAGGCGGGAACCTCACCCGAGATCCCCACCTGCGAGAGCAGGTTCAGGACCACTCGGCACACGGCACTGCGGGGGGACAGACCACCGGGGCGGCCTGGTGGTCTGTATTTTTTAGTGTCCGAGGGTATTGACTTTGCTCCCTCGGTATGTTATGCTGGCATCAGCCACCAGTGGAGGTTTGTGCATGCACCGAGAACGCCTAACCGAGGACATCTACGTCTTCACCAGTGAACGGTACATTGAAGTCACAGCAACAGTTATCTTTACCGAGCGAGGCGTTGTCGTATTTGATACATTACCATTCCCCAGCGAAACCCGGCAAATGCTGGAATTCATCCGCAACCGCAGAAGAGGCCCGGTCCGCTATTTGATTCTATCCCATTCCCACGCGGATCACGTGTACGGCGCCTATTTATTCCCCGAAGCCGAAGTCATAGGCCATCGGCGATGCTATGATTTACTCACCCGCTACGGTCGCAAAGGCCTAGAAGAAGCCCGCCAGTCAGAACCAGAACTAAACGAAGTCACTTTACGCCACCCAGCATTGTGGACTGAGGAAGACGCCGCGTTGCACCTGGGGAACAAGACCATTACCTTATTCCACTCACCGGGTCATACCCCCGACCTCATAGGGGCGTACATTCAGGAGGACCGCACCCTGCTCGCCAGTGACACAATGATGCCCATTCCCTACATTGCCGATGGGGATCCAGAAGATCTCATTCAATCACTGAAGACCATCAAAAAGTCCTATCAAATGGAACATCTAGTACAAGGGCATGGGGAAGTGCTCCTGCGGGGGGAAATCGGCGAGCACATTGATAGCAACATTGCCTACCTGGAAAAACTGGTGCGCGTTGTCAAAGACGCCATAGAACAAGGAAAACCCGTTTCCACGCTGCTGCGCATTCCCATTGAGGAGTTCGGAAAATCCCGTATCCCCTTGGAAGGGCTCACTGTCCACATTCACCGGGCCAACATCCTCGCCTACTACGAGAAGGAAAGGAAGCGACGAGAGCGGGCACGAAGAAAGAAGGCCGCATAACCTGACGGGAGGGCCGTCTTACCCTCACGGCCCTCCCGTCCTTTGGAACAGCACGTTAAAGGAGTTCCTTTTCTGCCTCCGTTAAAACGTCCTCGAAGATGTCGAGGCCTTCATCCGCGGTTTGCTCATCAATAACCAGCGGCGGAATGAAGCGTATGACGTTAACGCCTGCTCCTAAAATGAGCAATCCCTTCTCAAAGGCGCGTTGCACAATCCAATCACGAATATCCTTAGCCCGCTCCTTGGTCTCCCGGTCGCGAACGAACTCCACACCGAGCATCAAGCCCAAGCCTCGCACATCCCCCATGCTGGGGTGAGCATCCTTCATGTCCAGTAACCGGGCCATCATGTGCTTGCCAACGCGGGCAGCGTTCTCGATCAGCCCGTTCTCCAGCAGGCGGATAGTAGCCAACGCGGCAGCACAGGAAACAGGATTGCCACCAAATGTGCTCGCGTGCGCTCCCGGAGGCCAGGTCATCAAGGACTTGCGGGCAATGATAGCGCCCAAAGGCATACCCGAAGCAATGCCTTTAGCCACCGCGATAATATCGGGTTCCACGCCAAAGTGCTCCATGGCGAACATCTTGCCGGTCCGTCCCATGCCTGTCTGCACTTCATCCGCCACCAGGAGAATACCGTACTTCTGCGTCAACTCACGCAGGGCCTTCATCCAGCCCGGCGGCGGTACCACATATCCACCTTCGCCCTGAATGGGTTCCACAAAAATAGCCGCCACCTGATCCGGAGGCACCTCTGCCCGGAACAACTCCTCCTCTATGACGCGAATACAGCGAAAATCACATTCCGGGTACTTCAAGTTAAAGGGACAGCGGTAACAATACCCGTAATCTACATGGGTCACCTCAGGCAGAAGGGGAGCAAACCCCCGCCGTTGGACCACTTTAGATGCCGTCAGGGAGAGAGCCCCCATCGTGCGTCCGTGGAATGCATTGCGGAACGCGATAATGTGCGGTCGACCTGTGGCATAACGCGCCAGTTTAATTGCTGCTTCCACGGACTCGGCCCCGGAGTTGGTGAAGAACACCAGTGTCGGCTCGGAAATCGGGGCCAGTCGATTAAGTGTTTCTGCCAGTTCAATCTGCTGGGGGTAATAAAAGTCCGTTCCCGACATGTGCAAAAACAGGTCAACCTGCTGCTTAATCGCCTCCACGACCTCCGGATGGCTATGACCAGTGCTGGTCACAGCAATGCCCGATGTAAAGTCGAGGAATTTGTTACCATCTACGTCCCATACATATACCCCTTCCCCCCGCGCCATAACAAAGGGGTAACTGCGTGTGTACGAGGGCGATATGTTGGCACCATCTCGCTGGATCCAGGCCTCCGCGTTCGGTCCCGGTACAATCCTCTCCGCCATGTCATCCCCTCCTCGTTGAATTTAAGGTGTGAAGGTCTGCTTGGTACTGTGAGTACTTCGTTGAGCGCGGAAGGCAACACCGCCCTCCGGCGGCTCATTCGTCAACTTACTTTGTGACCTGAGTAGGACCATTTTGTGCCACAACCTGCACGCCTTCCTCAGTGCGTAAAGCCCGGATAGAAAGCATCACGGTGTTGTCATCCTTTGCCCATGAGGAATAAACAAACGTTGCATCCGCATGGTGGTCATCTTGAATTTCTTCCCAACCGAGCGCATCAAGGGATTGGGCGTAGAAAGAGAAAGTGTCCGTTATAGTTGTACCCGGCACAATGAGGGAAATGAGTTGTTGCTTCTCTGTGTTCACCAATGTTTCCACCTGGGCATCTTCAGGTACAGGGAATTCCCCCGGTTGAAACCCCTTAATGACCGTATCGGCAAGGGTCAACGCGTTCTCGGGAGGTGAAATGTGCACGTCGGCAGGGGCTAATGGACGCACATTGTACACAATGGAGAGCTCTCCAGGCGTTGGATCACGACGCAGTTTGAGATCATCCGCACGGGCCCGGATTATGTAACGAGTGATAAAGTTCCCATCTCGCGCTACCCACACATCACCCTGGAGCAGTTCGGCATTGGTGGGAGCATCAGGACCCTCACCAAAAATGGACTTGCCATCGGGAATTACAAAATAGTCCACGTCCAGCCCATTGACAGGTTCAGGATAGTGGCCTTTAGACTCCAATTGTGTGGTAACCGGGATCATGTCCTCCGGAGATAAATACAACCGTCGTTGTGTGGCGTGGGTAGTGTAAAACCGATCCTGACCGGCTACAAACCAGGTCTCGTCACCGATGAACACATATGTGGCGTCATTCCGGGTGTTGGCAGGATCCACGGAGGAGAGCCCGCGAATGCGTACCTTTTGCATCGGCGGATCACCTCGCTTCCGTAATTCGGTGAACACCACACGAAACGGCGAGGCATCTGAACCTTCGGCCGGGGTGTATTCCATGACCAAGGTGGCGGTATACGCAGCCAGGGCATCCAGGGCTTCATAATAGGGTTTCATGGGTTCCGCCGAGGTATCCTTGCTCGTCGTCGTGGCGGTCGGTTCCACGGTTGGTGAAGGTTGAGGGAGCGGAGTAGGTGTATCTGTGGGAGGCACAGGTGTAGGTGTTGGTGTAGGAGTCGACTGTCCACAGGCAACGACTACGCCCAGGGCAAAGAGCAACACAGTAACCAAAAGGAAAATACGCTTCATCAATGTCTCCTTTCAAAGGTGAAATTCGCCAAAACGCGCTAAAAGGCCGGTCCGAAATGCACGTCCTCCGGACCGGCCTTGTGCTCCATCAAAAGCCAGTGAGTTCTTCCCCCATGTACCTCTCAAATGCGTTGAGTACATTATGCAGCAAGACAGCCGTGGTAACGGGACCGGTTCCCCCAGGGACGGGGGTGATCTTGCCCGCGACCTCTACCGCACTTTCAAAGTCCACATCCCCTTTGAGTTCGTCGCCCACTGGATTTGTTCCAAAGTCAACCACGACAGCCCCCGGCTTAATCATGTCCCCGGTAATCAGGCCAGCCCGACCAACGGCTACACACAACACATCAGCCCGCCTCGTAACCTCACCCAAATCCCGGGTCCGGGAGTGACAAATTGTTACCGTAGCATGGCGACTTAAAAGGAGCATGGCCAATGGTTTACCTACAATGTTGGAACGTCCTACAACCACGGCTTCCGCCCCTTTAAGTTGGATGCCGTACTCGTCCAACAGGAGCAAGCCGCCCAACGGGGTGGCAGGAATGAAGCGTGGGGCCCCCAAGAAATGATAACCCGCGTTCAGGGGATGTACGCCATCCACATCCTTGTTGGGATCGAGTAGCCCTACAATGCGATCCGCGTCAATGTGATCAGGATAGGGCTCTTGGAGGATAATGCCGTGGACGTTCTCATCCTGGTTCAAACGCTGTAATTGCGCCTCAAAATCCGCTTGAGAAATATCCTCTGGCAAAGCCACAATGCGGGCGTCAATGCCCACTTTCACAGCAGCCTTTTTCAAACTATTAGCATACCACACGGAGGCTGGATCTTCCCCCGCGCGAACAATGGCCAAGCCAGGCACTCGTTCGTATTTCTCCTTTAGCGCTTCAATGCGTTCCTTAACTTGCGCTCGAATGCGTTTGCTGACCGGACTCCCCTTCATTAACTCGGCTGCCATAGCCCCCTCCTCTCACAGTTTCCCTGCCAACGTCTTCTCCAGTTCGGCCATTGCCTCTTCTGCCGCCTGCAGGAAGGCGTTCAATTTCTCCCGCTCGCGCGTTACAAAAGCCTCATCCTTTATCAAGTTGAGATTAATGCGTACGTTGTCCGCGGCACTGAGTAAGCCAGCATGGCCAAGAATGCCAGCCACAGCCGCGTCGCTGACCACGTTCTTATTCCCCTTCTCTGCGGCAATAATGGCCAAGCGGATAACATCCAGGCATGCTTCAACCGTGCGCATGGGAACCGCTTCAGCGATCTTGAGGGCCTCTTGAATAGCCGCTCGACGCGCGGCCTTTTCCTCCTCGGTGCTCTTGGGCATTCCGTACGCTTCGCTTACCTTGTCAAAAGCGGCTGCATCTTCATCGATAAGGTCAGTAAGTTTGGCACGTAAAGATTCGCTTTTCTGAAGAACATCCTTCATTTCCGCTTCCACATCCGCGTACTTCTTCTTCCCGATGGTTAGATTGCACACCATGCTTACCAGCGCTGCCCCTTGTGCGCCGGTTAATGCAGCAGCCGCGCCGCCCCCGGGCGTCGGTGCACCGGAAGCCAACTGGTCCAAATAGTCACGAATCGTCAAATCAACAAGCATTGAAGCCCTCCTTTTGTAAGATGGGTATCTCCCAACAGGACTTTTGGCCGTTATTCTTGTGTTTCCCCGGACGACACGAGGGGGGCCTGATGTCTTCCCCACCCTGTTGCTTGTTCAAATGCATACGCCACGCGGAAGAGAGTGCGTTCATCAAAGGCTTTGCCAACCAGTTGCAATCCCACAGGTAAACCGTCTACGAATCCTGCCGGAACGGACATGGCGGGAATGCCGGCAATCGCCTGGGAGAGGGTGAGCAAATCCGTCAGGTAGGCTTGGACAGGATTTTCCATGGCCCAACCGATGGGCCAGGGAAGTACAGGGGTCGTTGGTCCTGCAATGACGTCCACATGTTCAAACGCCCGCTCGAAATCCTGTCGAATAAGGGTGCGTACCTTCTGGGCGCGTAGATAATAAGCATCATAATATCCCGCGGAAAGCGCATAAGTGCCCAAAATAATCCGCCGCTTTACTTCGGGGCCAAACCCTTCCCCGCGAGTGCGCATATAATGCTCCCAGAGGGAATCGGCCGGTGCGCTGTACCCGTAGCGGACACCGTCAAACCGAGCCAGGTTCGCCGAAGCCTCGGCCGTGGCAATAATGTAATACGCGGGTATGCTGTGTGGGGTAAGGGGCAGAGAGATCTCCACAACCTCCGCGCCCAGAGTCTCCAGTACATGCAGCGCTTCACGCACTTGGGCAGCAACACGCTCATCAATCCCCTCACCAAAGTACTCGGTAGGTACGCCCACACGCACCCCACGAATATCCTCGCCCAAAACAGATAGGACATCCTCCACGGGTTGATTTACAGACGTACTATCGTTGGGGTCATAACCAGCAATAGTCTGATATACCAACGCGCAATCGGTCACATCCTTGGTCATAGGACCTATCTGATCCAGAGAGGAAGCAAACGCGACCAACCCGTAACGGGATACACGTCCGTAAGTCGGCCGGAGTGCTACCTGGTTGGTAAAAGCCGCGGGCTGCCGTACACTGCCTCCGGTATCCGAACCGATGGCGATTATCGTCTCATGGGCTGCCAGGGCCGCAGCATTGCCCCCACTCGACCCTCCCGGTACACGGGACAGATCCCAGGGGTTATGGCTGGGTCCAAACGCGGAATTCTCTGTACTCCACCCCATAGCGAACTCATCGGTGTTCGTCTTACCCACAATCACAGCACCGGCAGCCCGTAAACGCTGGACCGCCGTAGCATCATACGGTGGAATGTAATTGTGCAAAATGCGGGACGCACACGTTGTACGGATGCCGCGTGTACTGATCACATCCTTAACCGCCAGGGGGATGCCCAGTAAAGAGGGCAATTCGTCCGTCGTGCCGTCCTGCCGTGCCTCCTGAAAACGGCGATCGGCCTCCTCGGCCTGAGCCAATGCCGTTTCCGGAGTTAGAGTAATGTATGCTTTGACATCAGATTCAACTTGATTGATGCGATCCAAAACCGCCCTGGTTAATTCGAGGGATGAGATTTCGCCCCTGCGCAGGAGTTCGCGAGCCTCATGTGCGGTTAGTGTATACAGTTCCATGGCGCCCCCCTATCCCTCATCTCCGGTGTCGAGAACGGCACGAACGCGGAAATACCCGTCCTGCTTGTCCGGAGCATTAGATAAAACCACATCACGCGGCAGCGAGGGACGCACCTCGTCCTCACGCATGACATTGCGCATGGGCAAAACTGTGGCGGTTGGGGGGACATCGGAAACATCTATCTCGGCCAGAACCTGGGCGTACTCTAAAATAGCAGAAAGGTGTTCACGGAACAGGTCAATCTCCTCTTCCGTCAATTGGAGACGGGCCAACCAGGCTACATGCTGAACATCCTCGCGCGTGAGAGCCATGCGCGTTTTGCCTCCTGTCTAAGATTTCCAAGTACGCCTAATTGTATCCCAGGGAGACTGGGAAAGCCAAAACGCGAAGGCTCGTTCCCCACATCAACTACAGTGTGAGGAGATGCCCCCTACATCCTGCGCGTCCCAGGAGGAGGCGTCCTCTAAAGGTTCGATGTGAATAGTAACATACGTGTTCGGCAATTTTTCATTAATGTGGCGCTCAATGCGGTCGGCAATGCGATGGGCATCTCGCACCGACATATCCCCGGGGACGAGTAAGTGAAAATCCACAAACCGACGGTTTCCTGACTTGCGTGTGCGAAGGCCATGGTAAGGTGTTTCAGGGCCGGCCACTTCTGAAATAACTTGCCGAATACTTTCAATCTCCTCTGCCGGGAGCGCGCGATCCAGGAGACCATCCAGGGATTGGCGAAGCAAACTAATGCCTACTCGAACGATGTTCCCGGCCACAGCCAGAGCAATAAGGGGATCCAGAATGTACCATCCGCTTATCCCAGCCACAGCCACCCCCACAAGAACTCCCAGCGAGGTCCACACGTCAGTCAAGAGGTGTTGGGCATCTGCCTCCAGGGCGATGCTGTCATACCGCCGCGCATAGTGCATTAAAACGCGGGCGACAGCAAAATTGATGGAAGAAGCCACCAACGCGACCACAAGGCCATGCCCCAACTCGTGCAGGGGGACGGGATGTAAAAGGCGTTGCACAGCCGCATATGCTATGCCCCCGGCCGCCAGCACAATAAGTCCCCCTTCCAGTGTGCTGGACAAGTACTCTGCCTTCTCATGCCCGTAGTGATGGGTGTAATCCGGAGGACGACAAGCATAGGAGATCATAGCAAAGGCGAAGAGAGCGGCTGCCAGGTTGACGCCAGATTCAGCCGCGTCGGAGAGCAAGCCTACGGAGCCTGTCCACCAATATGCTAAAAATTTAAGAAGCAGGGTAGACGCCCCTGCCCCAATGGACAGGAGCGCCACCCGCCGTCGCGTATCCATGTGTGCCTCACGTCAATCCGCATAATCGCGTGCCCCTACAAGTCTAACACAACAAGTTTCCCCGCAGGAAACCAAGGTCACCTCAGGGCCATCTGCAGGAATGACGTGAAGGCAGCAGGGCGCTCAAAACACCTGTCAAGAATTCGCGACGGACGTGCCTCTCATCGTGTACGATAGAGCAGTGGCAAAAACCGCTTCAAGAAGTGAATTTGTGGTGTAGGTGTTGGAGTAGGTTCAGGTTGACAGGTTATAACCGAAACATCATCAATGAAGAAGCCTGTGGGTAACGAACCATCTGTCCGAGCCTCGAAACGGAGCACGACTGTTCGACCCCGGTACGCAGAAAGATCGACCTCGGCCTGATGCCAGACGGCTTCGGCATCCAGGTTAGAGTGAACGCCTAAAACAGTAATAGGTGTACCCAGGGGAGCATCCAAAGTCACTGTTAAGGCATCCCGAGGAAGGTCGGATGACTCTTCCGTGTCCACTTGCCACCAATAGGTCAACGTAACAGAAATCGCGTCCGCGGGAAGGGCAATTTCCTGATAGATGCGATCCTCTGCGTTGTTATAATCGGCCAGATAGGCCCCCCGAGAACCCGAATGGTAAGATTGGCTAGGTGGGGGGAAGGAAGAAATCAGGTGTAGCCCCTGAGACGAATACTCTTCCCATCCACCATCGGATTCAAAGTCCCCATTGACGATGAGGTCTACACACGCGTTCTCTTGCGCATCAACCCCTCTACTGTACATCCCCCCAAGGCCCACAAGGCCAAGGAGTGCAATGAATATCAAAAGTCCAAGCAGTAGATTTCTTCTCATATTGCTTCGCACGGTACCTCCTCACTTTGACTCAAGAAATTTCATCACACCCACGGTTCCTTTCGAGAACCGTGGATGTGATGTAGAGCGTTCTGTTCGCTAACTTCCTATCTGATTCCGCCCCATTACGGCATTGCAGGCGGCTGCGGTGTGTGCGTCGGATGGGGCGGC
>Ga0256914_1001710_pt1 | contig 19241 bp, 17 predicted proteins | sample HulkmetaG_FD_191571 | JGI IMG/M metagenome (GOLD analysis project Ga0256914, IMG submission 191571) | Hydrothermal chimney microbial communities from Main Endeavour vent field at the Juan de Fuca Ridge, Pacific Ocean - Hulk | ecosystem: Environmental > Aquatic > Marine > Hydrothermal vents ... | reverse complement strand
CCATGCAGCAGCGCGTAATAAAGCGGCGGATGGATGTCCGCCGCGGTCAGTCGCACCATCTCCGCCAGGGAATTCCCCGCAAACCACACCGAATAGCCTTCATCCCACCACAGGGGCTGAAACTCCAACCGCAGCAGCCGCAGGATGAGGCCCAGCAGGGTGATGGCGCCTACGACAAAGGCGGGGGAGCGGAGGCGAGAGGAGCGCATGGTGGGGAATTCAGAATTCCTGGCTAAAATTTTCTACCTGATGTATGACGTTTCCGCTCACGCAAGCGGATGGTGGCGAATGACGCCGCCTGCCGAAATAAGGGACTGGGCAATGGCGTTTTTGGGTCTGACCACAGATTCTCACAGAAAATGCAGGTAACTACTTAGGTGGCATGCTTGACCGTGATTGATGTCATGAAATATGTGTTTCTGACTGCCAAGGCGTGAAGCGTGAAATGCCAGGGGCTGTGACTTGGTCGTGGGCGCCTGCGGTGGGCATGTTTGGTGACGTTTGACGACATCCTGCCAAAGAGGGCGCTCCCGTGGCAGCGTACATGGCAGAGACCTGAGTAGTTACAAATGTAGAAAGCCATCAAGAAATCTGTGCCATCTGTGTCATCTGTGGTTGCAATAGCGGCAACTCTATTTTCGCCGTTCGCCGAGAGGCCCAGCGCTTTTCTCAAGTTTCAAAGGCGCATCTACTTAAGATGGCGTATTTTAGCGCCGATAGTCAGGGATCAACGCCCCAGTTCTTTGAGCACGCGGCGGACGATGGCTTCCAGTTGATCCTCCTGATCGAATCCCAGCGATGTGGGCGGCGCGCTCGCTTCGCCGCGAGGCTGCACGCCTGGCGCCAGAGCCAGCGCGTCGCGCGGGGGCGGCGTGGTTTCATAGGCCACGCGCTTGATGTTCATCACGTGCTGCACGCTGATGTTGTCGCTGAGCACCGATCCGCCCAGCCCGCCCGAGGCCAGGGTCATGGAGGGGGTGAGGTTGGTGGTGCCGCCGATGGCGCCCATGGTGCCCCAGGTGTTGATGGAAAGGCGGAAGACCGGTTTCTCAGCGCCAAAAGCCCGAATGACCTCCTCATCCCGGGCGTGGACGACCATGGAATGGCCCTCGCCGCCGAAACGGATAAGCTGGATGGAGCGTTCGCAGCCCGCATGCCAGCCATCTTCCACATAGAAGCCCAACACCGTAGTCAGCTTCTCGCGGCTCAGGGGCTCTTCTGGCCCGACTTTGCTGAGATTGGCCACCAGCACCCGCGCCCAGGGCGGCACGCGAATGCCCGCCATCTGCGCCAGGGCCTGAGGCGTTTTGCCCACGCTGCGGGCGTCGATCATGCCGTTGGGCTTGAACAGAATCCGTTCCAGCGCCTTCTTCTGGGCTTCATCCACCCAGTAAGCGCCGTTCTTCTCCATCTCCGCCTTCAGCTCTGCGGCAATAGGCTTATCGGCGATGACCGATTGCTCGGTGGCGCAGATGACGGAGCAGTCGAAGGCCTTGCTATTGACGATATCCCAGGCGGCCTTCTGCACATCCGCGCTGCGATCCACCCACACGGGCGCGTTGCCCGGCCCTACGCCGATAGCGGGCTTGCCTACGCTGTGCGCAGCCTTGACCATGCCGCCGCCGCCTGTGGCCAGGATCATATCCACGGCCCAATGCTTCATCAGCTCTTGCGTGCCGGGCAGGGTGACGTTGGTCATGCAGCTCACCAGGCCATGAGGCATGCCCACGGCCTCGCCCGCCTCGGCCATGATGCGCATGGCCTCGTAGGAGCTCTCTTTGGCGGAGGGGTGGGGCGCGATGACGATGCCGTTCCGGGCCTTGACTGCAATCAGGATTTTGAAGATGACGGTGGAGGTGGGATTGGTGGAAGGGGTCAACGCGGCGATGACGCCCACGGGCCAGGCGAATTCCAGGATTTTGTTCTCCCGATCATCCCGCAACAGGCCCACCGTCTTCACATCCTTGATGGATTCCCAGATTTTGCGGGACGCGAATTCGTTTTTGACCTTTTTGTGCAGGGGCGCGCCGTAGCCGGTCTCGTCGTGGGCCAGCCTTCCCAGATGTTCCGCGGCGTCGAAAGCGGCCTCAGCCATGGCCTCGACGATGCGGTCCACCGTCTCCTGAGAGGCGTGGAAGAATTCGCGCTGGGCCTCGCTGGCGGCAATGGCCAGCCGTCGGGCTTCCTGCATGGATCGTAAATCTTTGTCGTAGTTGTCTATCATAGGGCTCATCCGATTTGAGTGAGGGCTGCTTCGGATTGGTGGAGACGATGGACGGAGGCCGATGATGCTGCACCGTCATCTCCATCTATCAAAATGAATTATGCGAATTTGAGGGGCGAGTGCGCCACATCCAGCACCGCATCCTGAAACGCGGCGGCGGCGGCTTTGCATGCGCTCTGGGAGCCGGCGAGGAGCGCGCCCGAGAAGTTGGTCTCGGAGGGAGGCGCCCACCACACCTGCATGGCCGCCTCGGCCGCTTTCAGTGCGGCGTCGATGGCGTAGGTGGCTTCCAGGGGCGGAGCGATGAGATAGGCCAGGGGCGTTCCTTCGGGCACGTCCGCTTCTTTGCTCAGGTAGCTGCCGGTGCGGGCGATGACGTGGGGGAAGAAAGCGATCTCCCCGGCTTCATCCGCGGCGTAGAACCAGGCTTTTTCCTCGGCGTAGGCCACGGCTGCATCCAGGCCCGCGCGGGCCTCGGCCGGCGTGGGCCCCGCCAGAATGCCGATGATCTCGCCCGAAAGGGGGCCCGAGGCGTGCGCGGAGCCCGCATAGAAGCTGTGAGCGTAGACCACCTCGACCACGGCTTTCTTGGTGGCCTCATCCAGCGCCACGTAGAGGGCGTCGTCGATATCGCAGGTGATGAGGGCCAGGCTGCGCTGCTCGGGCCGCAGCCCCAGCTTCTCCGCGAAGTCGGGATGCACGTTGGGGATGAGGCGAGCCGAGAGGATGGTGGGTTTGATGGGATCAAGCACTGCCACAAGGATGCTCCTGAGATGAACGCCAATGAGGCGCGTGGCTTGTACGGAAAGTCGGGAGATCGGGAGATTCACCAAGACTCAGAGAGAGTGAAAGAATCTCAACGAATCTCAACGAATCTCAATGAATCTCAATGAATCTCTACGAATATCGATGAATCTCTCACTATAAAACATCTGACGGCGGATGATCGGGCATTTCCTCCGACGTCTTCAACTTCAACTCGACGCCGCTGGCCTGATGCTTGAGGATTTTTCTGATGAGCTCGACCACGAATGCGCCCGCCTCCAGCGGGTTCAGGCCTCCGTTGTTGGTGATCATGCAGATGACGTCGCGCTGGGCGTCGGTCTTGCCTGGGCCTGGCCGCCAGCCCATGTACGCGCTCATGGCGTCGGCCACGCCCAGGCCCGGGCGCTCGCCGATGAGGATCACCGCCACATCTGCGCCGATGACCGCGTTGACGTCATTGATAACGCCGACGCGGGCGAATTTGATGAAGAAAGGCGCGCCCATGCTGATGTGGGCGGCTTCCAGGCCTTGCTGGATGACCGGGAAGATGTGGGGCAGGTTGTTGTTGATGGCCGCGGCGCTGAGGCCGTCGCCCACCACGATCTGCACCTGGGGATTTTTGACGCATTTCTGCTCGATGAGCGCGCGGGCCTCGGGCGTGAGCTTGCGGCCCAGATCGGGCCGAAGCAGATACTCCTCCCGATCTTTCACCTGGGTCTGCACGCTGAACATCCCGAACTGCTCCAAAACCTCCGGCCGCACTTCGCCGAAGATAGCATCCTGGGTGACGCCATGATCGGCCTGGAAGAGGAGCCAGGAGCGGGTGCGAGGCCGGGGTCCGGCTCGGCCTGCGCCGATGCGAGCGGGCGTGGTGGATTTGAGATTGTGCAAGCCCTCCGCATCCATGGGATTTTTCACGCCGATGGCGTTATGGAAAGCGGGCTCTGTCGGATCAGGCAGATCGATGACCAATGCGTCGGTTTTCGGGGCGGGCGCAACCGGAGCGACGCGCTCGCGCACATGATGCGCGACCGCGGGCGAAGCGCTGTCCTGGCCCTTCAATTCGGCCAATACGGCCTGCACAATGGCATCGATCTGGTTCTGATCCATGAAGAATTTTCTATCGCTGCAAGAAGAAAGAGGCGTCGCCCGCCTTTTCGGTGAGGCGACCATTCTTCATCAACCCCAGCGCCTCCATCCATGCCTCGAATTCGGGCAAGGGACGAAGCCCCAGGGTCTGGCGCAGGCTGGCGGTGTCGTGAAAGCTGGTGGTCTGGTAACTGAGCATCACATCATCGCCCAGAGGCACGCCCATGAAGTAATTGCATCCGGCGGCCGAGAGCAGCACCGCCAGGTTTTCGATGTCGTTTTGGGTGGCCTTGGCGTGATTGGTGTAGCAAGCATCCACGCCCATGGGCACGCCGTAGAGTTTGCCCATGAAGTGGTCTTCCAATCCGGCCCGGGTGATCTGCGTGGCGTCGTACAGGTATTCGGGCCCGATAAAACCCACCACGGTGTTGACCTGGTAGGGCTGATAGCGTTTGGCCAGGCCATAGCAGCGGGCTTCCATCACCACTTGATCTGCGCCATGATGCGCGTCGGCGGAGAGTTCGGAGCCCTGGCCCGTCTCGAAGTACATGTAGTTCGGGCCTGCAGTCCAGGCGTATCGCTTTGCCATCGCGTAGGCTTCATCCAACATGCCCACATCGACGCCAAAGGACTCGTTGCCCTTCTGCGAGCCCGCCAGGCTCTGAAAGATCAGGCCCACGGGCGCTCCCCGGCGCATGGCCTCCATCTGGGTGGTCACGTGAGAGAGCACGCAGTTCTGGGTGGGGATCTCCCAGCGCTGGATAACGTCGTGGGTCATGTCCAGCAGGCGCATGACGCTGCCCAGCGAGTCGTCCACCGGGTTGATGCCGATGACGCTGTCGCCCGAGCCATAGCTCAGGCCCTCGTAGATGGTGGCGCGAATGCCCGCCACCGAATCGGTGGGATGGTTGGGCTGATTGCGAGAGGCCAGCGTGCCCGGCAGCCCCATGGTGTTGGCGCAATGGGAGACGACGCGGATTTTGCTGGCCCCGTAGATGAGGTCCAGATTGGACATGAGCTTGGTCACCGCGGCCACCATCTCGGCTGTGAGACCATTGCTCACCCGGCGGATCATCTCGGGAGTGGTGGCGTCATCCAGAATCCACTCCCGGAATTCGCCCACGGTCCAATCCTTGATCTCGGCGTAGATGGTTTCGTTGACCTGGTCGTCGATGACCCGCGTCACCTCATCCGCTTCGCGTGGAACGACCGGATTTTCGCGCAAGGCCCACAGAGGCAGCCCCGCCAGCACAAATCGGGCGGCGGCCCGCTCGGTGACGCTGCTGGCCGCGATGCCAGCCAGCCTGTCTCCCGATTTTTCTTCGTTTGCCTTGGCCAGCAGCTCCTTGACGCTGCCGAACTCATAGGTTCTGCCAAAAAGTTTGGTGCGAAGCAGCATACCAGGTTCTAGTGATAGAAGATCAGGGTCTTGACCGAAAGGGGCACAACCCGGCCATCCAGCATGGGTTCGCCGATGTCGATGAAGTCGCCCTCGCCCAGGCCAACCTGATCGATGACGACTAGGGGCAGGTCAGGACGCAAGGCTTTGATGGTCTGGCCCAGAGATTGGGCGTAATCGCGTTCGGTAATGAGGATGAGGGGATGCTCTTGGGGGAGCTGGCTTGCGTAGGCGACGACGCCCCGGGCCAGGGTTTGAAGGGTCTCGAAATCCATGCGTTGAGGTAGATCCAACGCCAGCGCCGCGCTCTGCCGCCCATCCTTCACATCCCAGCGCAGCATGGCCTGCCCAATGGCCTGGGCGATGGACTCGGGCGTCGGCGCCGCGGGCAATTGGGGACGGATGACCGGCAGGTTGCGCAGCGGCAGGATGGCTTTTTCGGCCCAGATGGTGCTGCCGCTGAGGGTGACGGTCTGGCTGGCCGCGCCCAGCACGGTGGCCCGCAGGGTTTGCTGCGGGCGTTGCACGTTCAGAGCCTGCAAGCGGGGGTTCCGCCGCAGCGATTGCGCCAACAGCGGCCCGACATCCTCGTGAACTGCGACGTCCGCCACCGAGGTAATCTCGATGGGATCGTAGAAATAGCGGGCCACGCCGCCAGAGAAAAAGAGTACGCGGGTTTTGTCGGTTTCGCGCAGGGGCGGCGTCAGTTGCAGCTGGCGGCCCAGTTCGCTCATCCGCCCCTCCGCCAGATCCACAATGAGATCGGCCATGACATCGCAGAATCGGCGCAACGCGGGCAAATCGGCCTGCCCGCCCTGCTGCAGAGGCAGGCGCAGCGCCTCGATGAGGGTGCGGCCGGGCGGCGGAATGTGGCGAATGACGCCCGTGGCGCGATCGATCTCGATCTGACGCCCGCCCACAGCCAGGGCCGAGGAGCTGATATGTGCGCCGGTGCGGAAGATGGCGGCGTTGGCGGTGCCGCCGCCCACATCCACATTCACAACCTGGGTGTAGCGCTCGGCCGAGTAAGAGGCTGCGCCTGAGCCGCGGGCTGCGATCTGAGCTTCCACATTGGGCCCGGCCACAGTGACCACGAACTCGCCCGCCAGGTCAGAAAGGGCCTGGAGGATGGCGTCCGCATTGCGGGCCCGGGCCGCCTCACCGGTGATGATGATCGCGCCGGTCTCGATCTGCTCGGGGCTGACGCCCGCCCGCCGGTATTCTTGACGCACCAGCGTCGCCAACCTGGCCACATCCACCTCTTGCTGTGCGAGCATGGGGGTGGCGTGGATGGAGCTTTGATGGATGATGGCGCGTGTCTGGATACGGATGCGGGGAGCCTGTCCGGCCCGGGCGACATCCTGAATGCCCAGATGCGAGAAGACGATCTGCGTCGTGGTGGTGCCGACATCGATGCCGACGCTGATGACATCGCGGGGAGAATGACTCACGACATTGGCCAGCGTTCAAACAGTCAACAATCAACAGTCAACAATCAACAGTCAACAATCAACAGTCAACGGTCAACAATCAACAGTGAACCGTGAACTGTGAACTGTGAACCGCTCTACTCCTCCAGGTGCGGCAAAATGTCTTCTACATCGCCGTGGGGCCGGGGAATGACATGCACGCTCACCAGTTCGCCCACGCGCTGAGCCGCGGCTGCGCCCGCGTCGGTGGCGGCTTTGACAGCGCCCACATCGCCGCGCACCATCACGGTGACATACCCGGCGCCGATGTATTCCTTGCCGATGAGTTTGACGTTGGCGGCCTTGACCATGGCGTCTGCGGCCTCGATAGCGCCGACCAGACCCTTGGTTTCAACCATGCCCAGAGCGATCATTTGGATTGATGCCATTTTGTTTACTCCTTTTTGAACAGAAAGATCGGGCAAGACGCCCATGGATGGGATTTTGCGTGGCGTTATTTTACTCTCTTTTGCTCAACTTTGCACGTTAGAACAACCGGCTATGCACGAGGTTTCGGATCCGTTTCCCCAACGCTGGCCCGGAAAGCGCCATCTGCAACCGTTATGTGAAGGCTCTGGCCCGGATGCGTCTGCCGGATTGAGTCAATCACGTGGCCGGCGTCGTCCTGCACGATGGCGTAGCCCCGGGACAGCACGGCGCGAGGGTTCAGTGCGGCCAGTCGTTGACGCAGGCCGTCCACTTCCAAGTGACGCCGCTGCAGGCGATGAGTCAGGCTCGTAGTCAGCCGCCGGGAGAGTTCATCCACCATCAGGCGCTGCTGGTCGATGCGGTAGAGAGGCGCGTGTTGGCGTAGCGTTGCAAGCTGGCGCTCCACCGCCAGTCGTCGCCGGCGGACAGCCTCGACGAGAAGGTCGGTCAGGCGCTGCTCGTAGGCTGCGAGCAAGCGATGATATTCGGCGATATCGGGCGTGACCGCGGCGGCCGCCGCGCTGGGGGTGGGCGCGCGATGGTCGACCACAAAATCCACGATGGTGAAATCGGTCTCGTGCCCCACGCCTGTCACCACCGGAACGGGCGATTCGGCCGCCATACGGGCCACGCCCTCGTCGTTGAACGCCCACAGATCCTCGATGGAGCCGCCGCCTCGGGCCAGGATGATGACGTCGATGTCATCCCGGGCGTAGAGCTGGTACAGCGCGGCCAGGATGGAGGCGGGCGCTTCAGCGCCTTGCACCAGTGCCGGGACCACCAGAACATCTGCCAGGGGCCAGCGCTGGCTCAGCACTCGCAGGATGTCCCGCAGGGCTGCGCCCGTGGCGGATGTGACCACGGCGATGCGGTGCGGGGGCATGGGTAACGGGCGTTTGCGGGCTTCATCGAACAGGCCTTCGGCCTGCAACTGCCGTTTGAGCGCCTCGAAACGGCGATAAAGTTCGCCCACGCCGCCCTCGGGCGTCAGGGCGTGGATGATGAATTGCAGATTGCCCCGGGGCGCGTAGAAGTCGATATGGCCGCGGGCGATGACTCGCTGTCCCTCTCGCGGCATTTCCGCCAGGGCAGCGGCCCGTCCTCGCCACATCACGCAGCTTATGGCGGCTTTTTCATCTTTTAGCGAGAAGTAAAGATGGCCCGACTTGGCCCGCACGAAGTTGCTGATTTCCCCGCTGACCGAAATGTCGGAGAGAATAATGTCGTTGCGGACGAGGTGGGCGATGTGTTCGGCCAGTTGGCCGACAGTAAGCGCGGGTGAGGTGTCGAAGGGCAGCATGGGCGTTATCCGTGAGCCGCTCTCAGAGGGCGGTCGTCGTGAGATCGCCAATCGAAGCGTGAAGCTCATACATGGGGCTCCTCCTTTTTGCCTTTTGCATTTTCCAGCAGGGCGTCGGCGATACGGGGGCGATCCAGACGGATGAGAAGACGGCGATGAAGGGAGCGGATGTCGAGGGGCGTTCGCCCCAGGGGATCGCCATCCAGATGGTAGGGTTGAGGAGGATCGGCGGCGATGGTCACCTGACGGACCTGCCGCCGGATCATGCCCGGCGTCTGTCCATCGGGAGAAAGGATGAGCTGAGCGGCGTCATAGAGCAGCTTTATTTTCGGAGTGCTGGTGAAAATCAGCAAATCCAGCATGCCATCATCGATCTTGGCTCCAGGCGTGAGACGGAAGTAGCGGGCGTAAAGCCGGATGTTGGACACGATGACCAGGGGGAATTTCCCGTTCAGGGTCTCGCCATCATCCAGGCGCAGAGTCATGGCGGCAGGCGAATAGGAAAGCGTCCGGTTGAGTGCGGTCAGGGCGTAGGAGATCAAGGGCGCCCGGCGTTTGAAAGTCAGTTGAGATTCCACGCGCTCGGCGATGACCGCATCCAGGCCCACGCCTGCCCAGCACAGAAAGCTGTGCCCGTTGGCCTGGCCCACATCCACCCGCACCGGCTCATTTTCGATGATGATGTGCGCTGCCCGGGCGGGTGCGTCGTCAATGGGAGATTTGGGGAAGGGCAAGCCCATCTCCCGGGCGAAGACATTGCCTGTGCCCATGGGGATGACGCCGAATTGCACATCCTCCACGCGGCTGTGCAAAAGCCCGTCAACGGCCTGGCCGATGGTGCCGTCGCCGCCCGCAACGACGACGCACTTGTAGCCTTCTAACGCGGCCTTTTCAGCCAGATCGCGGGCATGCCCCTTGCGTTCCGTCACCCACACCGTCACATCCCATCCAGCTCGAGCGAATGTCTCCTCGGCTCGGGCGAAGGCGAATTGCCGCTGCGGGCTGCCGGAGATGGGGTTTCGGATGATGACGGTCTTCATGGCGGCTCGGGCATTGCCTATTGCCAAAAACTCATGCTAAACTATGGCTGTTGCCCCCGTAGCTCAGTGGACAGAGCGATGGTTTCCTAAACCATGCGTCGCAGGTTCGAGTCCTGCCGGGGGCGCCTTTTGCGGCATTTGGCGTACGGCGTTGTGAGGGGTGCTGCATATTGTGCGCTCTGTCGGAATCAGAAGCGTGCAATCATGCGAAGGATTTCGGAGAACGCCCCCCCATGTTATCACACTGAAGAGCGCTCAGGAAACCCCCACTCGCGACAGGCGACCGGCGCTCCGTCAGACGCATTGTCCCCAAATTAAACCGCGCCCGTCGGAAACGCCGAATTCGATTTCGTGATGATTTGTATCTACTAACGTCTTTGTCATGTACGCCGCCACGGGAGGGTCATCTTTGGCAGGATGTCGTCAAACGTCACAAAACACGCCCGCCGCAGGCCCCCACGACCAAGTCACGCCCTTGACGTTTCACGCCTTGCAGTCAGAAACACTCATTTCATGGCATCAGTCACGGCCAAACATGCCACCTTAGTAGTGACCTCATTTCAAGGTAAAAATTACGATTGAGCATGCCTCCTTGGTAGTTACTATGATTTTGAGATATACTTGGAGAAGACAAGTCGGCAAAGAGCCCGACAGCCATCAGACAATACACTGACGTATTGTTCATCCCTCATCCCTGTTGAACATCGACAGATGGAGAGTCCATTATGTTACGGCAAGCGTTGATTGCCCTATCTCATAGCAGCATGATGCAGCGGATGACCAGCGATTTTCCACCAGCGCGCAAGGTGGCTCGACGATTTGTGGCTGGCGAAAAGAGGGAAGACGCTCTGGCCGTTATCGAGCAGCTGAACAAAACGGGTGCATTCGTAACGTTGGATTATCTTGGAGAGCATGTCACCGATAGAAATCTGGCCCGGGCAAGCGTCGAGGAATACAAAACCGTACTGCGTGAGATTGCCAACGCGGGCCTGAAGAGCGGCGTTTCTCTGAAGCTTTCCGCCATGGGGTTGCATATCGATCAGGATTTCTGCTACGATAATGTGAGAGAGGTCGTGGCGTTGGCCGCGGAAAGTGAGCGATTCGTCCGCATCGACATGGAAGAATCCGCATTGGTTGATGTCACGCTGGATATCTACCGACGCCTGCGAGGATCATTCGACAATGTGGGCGCAGTTCTCCAGGCGTATCTGCATCGAACTCGCGACGATCTGCAAAAGCTGATCGATGACGGCATAGCCGACATCCGTCTGGTCAAGGGCGCGTATGATGAGCCGCCAGAGATCGCCTGGCAAAGACGAGAAAAGATACAGCAGGAGCTCATTGAGCTGGCGGAGATGATGCTAACGCCCGACGCCCGGGCCCGAAATGCTCGTATGGCCCTGGGCTCTCACGACGATGTGGTTTACAACGCCGTCATCGCGTACGCCAATGAGCAAGGAATCGATCCGAAAAGCTGGGAGATCCAATTTCTCTATGGCATCCGTCGCGATGAACTTCGACGTTTGCTGGGCGAGGGACTGCGCATGCGCGTTTATGTGCCCTACGGCGAATCCTGGTATCCCTACTTCATGCGCCGCCTGGCCGAACGCCCGGCCAATTTGAAATTCTTCCTGCGAGCGGCCGCGGGCGACTGAGCCCTTGTCCGAGAAAATAGGGCGTCCGCGAGCGGCGAGCAGACGGCGCTTTCATTTTTGCAAAGACGCCTCGGGCGAGATGTGTTATAATCGTAACTACGCAGGTGGCATGCTTGACCATGATTTATGCCATGAAATGAGTGTTTCTGACCGCCAAGGCGTCAAGCTGTCCATAGTGGTATCTATACAAATTTCTCATCGAATTCCAAATCCAGCCGATCGCGATTTGTCCGATTGCATGAAGCCGGGTCGGCGATGGTTCAAGCGCTTCTCCCGGGATTGTGAACCTGGTCGGCCCCGGACTATCAAACGCGATCTGCTGAAAAATGATTTCTGACTATGAATTATCTTATTACGGGCGGCGCTGGTTTCATTGGACGACATCTGGCGAACAGACTGGTGGCGCAAGGACATAACGTCCGCGTCATCGATGATCTGAGCGCAGGTGAAAAGGAAGCGTTGGACAGGCGCATCCTCTTTACCCGCGGCGATGTTCGGGACCAGCCCAAGCTGTGGATGCTGTTGCACGACATCGACGTTGTGTATCACCTGGCCGCCAAAGTCTCTCTGCCCCAATCGGTGCTTTATCCTCGCGAATACAACGATGTCAATGTCGGGGGCACCGTGGCGCTCATGGAAGCCATGCGCGCCATTGGCGCTCCCCGTATCGTCATGGCGTCTTCCGGCACCATTTATGGCGATCAGAAACGTCAGCCGGTGGATGAATCGGTGCCGCCAGATTTGCGGACGCCCTACGCCGTCAGCAAACTTGCTTCCGAGCATTACATCTTCACCCTGGGCCGCCATTATGGGATTCAGGCTGTGGCCTTGCGGATTTTCAACGCGTACGGGCCCGGACAGGCCCTGCCCCCGGCCTATCCCCCCGTCGTGCCCCAATTCATCAACCGTATTCTCCGCGGCGGCTCTGTCGTCGTCTTTGGCGATGGCTGTCAAACCCGCGACTACGTGTACATCGATGATGTCGTAGATGCGCTCATTGCAGCAGGGCGGGAGCAAAGCCTGGACGGAGAGGTGATCAACATCGGGTCGGGCATCGAAACCAGCGTGAGCGAACTGATTGCGCACATCGAAAAGGTGGCGGGACGTCAGGCTCACATCATCCACAACGCAGAGCAATCGGGCGGCGTGCGGCGACTGGTCGCGGATATCGAAAAAGCGCAGCGTCTTCTGGGATTTCAGCCCCAAAAGAATCTCCTGGACGGCTTGCGCCGCACCATCGAGGCGGACGAGCGCTTTAGAGCGCCCATCGCCGAGCCTGTCTGACGCTCTCTCCCTGCCATCGACATGCAGCTTCCTTTTTTGCTTCCGTCCCTGGCCCAGACACGCCGGAGCCTACAGGAACACCGACGCCCCATTTCCTCAAACATCAGGCGTCAAGCATTGCAAAAGATGACCTGCGCAGTTGACTCAAAGCAATGATCTGGAAATACATCCCCGACCTGAACGCACTCAATCAAACCCGCCAGCACACGGCGGTTGCACATCTCGGCATTCATTTCAGCGCTATTGGCGATGACTGGCTGGAAGCGACCATGCCCGTGGACGAACGCACCAAACAGCCCGCGGGCATCTTGCATGGCGGCGCAACCGCCCTCCTGGCCGAAACCGTCGGCAGCGTCGCTTCGGTGCTCATCATCGATTGGCCGCAGCAACAGGCGGTGGGGATCGAGCTTAACATCAGCCACCTGCGCTCCATCAGCGAAGGCGTGGTGATTGGTCGGGCCGCCCCCATCCGCATCGGACGACGCACCCATGTTTGGGATATTCGCGTGCGTGATGAGGGGGATCGGCTCATCGCTGTGGCCCGGCTGACCATGGCGATTATCACATCCTGACCCGCCCTGCTGTTTTATGACGATCGCAGCGCCGAAAAGCTTCGCGACCGGCCCCAACCTGACAGGCGAAAGGGCGACCTGCATCGCCCCCATTGGTAGGGAAACTTCGCGTGGGCCACTTCATGCTCTCCCACGCGTCCAGTTGACTCATTCCTGGCGCTTTTTCGGCCACAAAAACCCCACTCGCTGCATATATTCCCCATACTCCTGCCCAAACCGCAGGAGCAGATCTTTCTCCTCAGCCCGGCACATCAGATAATAGATGGGCAGCCAGAGCAACGAATAAAGGACGAGGAAAGGGGAATTGAGCAAAAATGCGCCGCCCAACCAGGTGACGCTTTCGCCCGCAGCCTGAGGATGACGCATTGTCTGATAGATGCCGCCATACATCTTGTGGTCGGGCCTGGGCTTGAGCGTCTCCTCCCCTGCGTCTTTGCTCCCCCGTATCAGCAAATACGTGGCCGGGATCAAAATAACGAAGCCGATGATGATGGAAACCGCCCAGGACCAGGAGAAAGTGCGGGCCAAAGGCAATGGCAAGGGGTAAAAGTAATAGATGATGTAATTGATCACGGTGATGCTCATGGTGACGATGGATATCCGGCGATAGCGCTCCGATTTTCGCCAGGCCGCATCCCCAATCTCTTGCGACAACGCCACCGGCCGCACGCTGTTGATGTAAAGATAGCCGGTGAGAAAAGTGGCAATCAACAGGATGATGAAGTTGATCCAGGCGATCACAACGCGCCTCCAGGCAGGGTGCGCTTACCAAAACGACCGATGAGCAGCAGGCCAACGAGAACGATAGCGCCCAGCATGTCACCGCCGCTCATGGGCAGCAAAAATGGAACGAAAATGATGACAGCGCCTGTCACAAAAAGCGCCATCCACCATCCCCACACGCGATTCCGCCACAGCCCCACGCCCGACCACAGATGCAGAAGGGTGAAAAACAGGAACGGAGGCAGGAACCAGATGGGCTGGGTCTCCATCAATCGCTGTATCCCCGAAAAGATGAACGGGGGATAGTGATTGCCCAGCAGCCCACCCTGCATGGCAATCACAGCCAGACAGTCACCCATTTCGATAACGCCATAGAAAAGCAAAAAAATGGCGGCCCAGCGGATGAAACGATCAGGCCCAGCCTTCTCGGGTGATGCACTTTGAGCAGATACAGACACAGCGTCCTCCTGGGAGACAGCGACTGCTTGTTTTCTCCATTATCGATCTTTCACCAGATAAAATCAACCCGTCCAGCAGGGATGATTTCCCACAAGTCACCGCGTTCAGCATCAGAATCGTTGGCCCGGAACCAGACGCCGCACCATCCGGTGCAGCAAATCCACCTCAGGCACGCGCAGCCAGCGCAGGATGAAGTAGTAGAGCGCACCGCCGATGACGCCCGGCACGGCCAGCGCCATCACTCGGGGAATGAGGCCCGCTACGCCCATGCGGGCCATGATGGCCCCGGCGCTGAAATAAAGCGCGACGCCCATCACAGCTGACGCCCCCGCAGTCGCCAAAGCAGTGCGCCACACCCCATGCCCCAGCCGTCCGCCCCAACGATAGACAAGGAAAATCATCATCATGGCATGAGCCATCTGCTTCATGCCGTCGGCAAAGGCCAGCCCCAGAAAGCTGAGATAGGGGAGCAGGGTCAGAGCAAAGACCAGATAGACGCCCACGGCCAGAATGCCCACGATGGCCGGGGTTTTGCTATCGCCCCGGGCGTAGTACGCGAAATTCAGAGGCCAATCCACGCTGGCGAACACCAGGCCGATGAGGTAGTAGCGCAGGGTGAGATAAGTCCAATGCGTGTCGGCGGGGGTGAACTCGCCATGTTCGGCCAGCAGGCGCACGGTGGGCTCAGCCAGCACCCACAGGAACACCGCGGCCGGCACGACCAACACCAGCACCGCACGCAGTCCCGCGGCCAGGGTGCGCTTGTACGCATTCCAATCCTTTGCCGCGGCCCAGCGAGAAAGGCTGGGCAGCGCCGCCATGGAAATCGCAACAGCCACCAATCCATGCGGAAGCTGGTAGAGAGTGGTGGCCGTGCGCATGTAGGCCAGACTGCTATCGCCCGTGCCGCTGGCCAGCCTTCGATCGATGCCCCCCTGCACGATATTCACCAGCACCGCGACCAGGATGGGCAGATACAGCACCCACACCCGTTTCAGGGCAGGGTGACGAAAGTTCAGGGTGAAGCGCAGGCCCGACCCCCGCATATCGGGCAGGCGAAAAGTCAACTGGATGATCCCGCCCAGCAGCATGCCCACGGCCAGCGCCTCGATCCCCAACTGCTTGTGAAACAGAGGCACGACGATGATGACGCCCAGGTTGTAGAGGGCGTCGCCCAGGGCCACCATGGTGAAGCGTTCCCGGGCGAAGAGGATGGCGGCCAATCCGCCTGACGCGCTGAACACCCAGATGACGGGCGCTGTGATGCGCATCAGGCGAATGGCCACAATCTGATACTCGGGTGAGAGATCGCCGCCGATGAGGAAGACGATCTGCGGGGCGAAGAACTCGACGATGAGCACCACAGCCGCGGCCAGAATGGCGATGGCCGAGAAAATGACGCTGATCACCCTGGCGAACTCGGCCCGCTTCTCCGGACGACGATAATCGCTGAGCACCGGCACCAGCGCCGCAGAAAGCATCCCGCCCACCAGCAGATCGTAGAGGATCTTGGCCACAAATTCGGCCAGCGCGTAGGCCGAAACCAGGCCCGTGGCGCCGTAGAAATGCGGGATGATGATTTCCCGCACCATGCCCAGGGCCCGGCTGATGATGCTGGCCAGGCTCAGCACCGCGGCGTTGCGGGCAATGGAGGGATGCAGGTCCTCCTCGGGCAGCTCTGGGGGGATGGTGTCGGTCACGGCGCGTCCTCCAGCTCGCAGCCATGCCGTCTGAGAATATCCCGCACGATGGCGGAAGTGGCTCGGCCAGCCGTCAATTCCACAAAGGCGATGCGTCCGCCGTAGCGTTCCACCATCGCGGCCTCGGGCGGCCTGGGACCATCAGGACGATTCCAATCAGCCCCCTTGACATAGACATCTGGCCTCAACGCGGCCACCGCCTTCCGAAAATCATCCTCATCCCACACAACAACCGCGTCCACCGCGCGCAGCGCGGCCAGCAACAGCGCCCGCTCCTCCTGAGGCAGGATGGGGCGGGTCGGGCCTTTGCGGCGGCGGGTGCTGGCGTCACTGTTCAGCCCCACGATGAGCCGGTCGCCCAAAGCCCGGGCCGCCTGCAAATAGTTCACATGCCCTGCGTGCAGCAGATCGAAATGTCCATTGGTGAAGACGATACTCAACCCTCGCCGTCGCCAGTCATCGGCCAGTTGAGCGCAGGCGTGCAGATCCAGAATGGGCGCGTTCATGCGGGCATTTTAGCACGCCGCGGGCTGCGATGCCAGAAAAAACGCAACGCCTAACGTCTCAGTCATGTACGCTGCCATGGGAGCGTCATCTCTTGCAGGATGTCGTCAAACGTCACAAACCATGCTCGTCACAGGCGCCCACTACCAAGTCACACCGATTCACGCTTCACGCCTTGGCATCCAGAAACACTCATTTCATGGCAGAAATCACGGTCAAGCATGCCACCTGAGTAGTTACAAAAAAACGCTGCCAGAACAGAACTCAAAGATTTGTACAATTCTCTCGAGTCCTTGTATAGTGAATTCGCACACATCAGTCCGCCAGATCCGCCGACACTGGCGTCGGGTTTTCAGACATTGGATGCACCATGGACATTGATCTCAACACCGTAGAAGGACTGACCGGGGCGCTGGAGGCGGGCAACCGCCGGGCCCTGGCCCGCGTCATCTCCCACATCGAAAACAACACCGACCTGGCCATGCCCTTGCTGGCCGCGCTCTATCCCCGCTCAGGCAAGGCGCACATCATCGGCGTCACCGGCGCGCCCGGCACCGGCAAATCCACTCTGGTGAACGCGATGGCGGGCGTGTATCGCCAGCAGGGTCTGACCGTGGGCGTCATCGCCATCGATCCCACCAGCCCCTTCAGCGGCGGCGCGCTGCTGGGAGACCGGGTGCGGATGCGGGATCTGGCTGGCGATCCCGGCGTGTTCATCCGCTCCATGGCCACTCGTGGCAGCCTGGGCGGCCTGGCCCAGGCCACCGCGGATGTGATCATGGCGCTGGACGCGGCGGGCTTCGACCGCATCATCATCGAGACGGTGGGCGTGGGCCAGAGCGAAGTGGAGATCGCCAGCGCAGCCTACACCACGGTGGTGGTGGAGGCGCCAGGCCTGGGCGACGAGGTCCAGGCCATCAAGGCGGGCATCCTGGAGATCGCAGACATCTTTGCCGTGAACAAGGCGGACAGGGAGGGCGCGGATCGTACGGTGATGGCGTTGAAGATGATGCTGAACCTGGGCGCGCCTGATCGGTTGCAGGTGATGCACCACGGGCGCATGTTGCCCGTAACCATGCCCGAAGCTGAACATCTGCCCCAGGGCTGGACGCCGCCCGTGATCAAAACCATCGCCATTTCGGGCGAGGGCGCGGAGGAGCTGATCGACGCCATCGAAAACCATCGGCTCTATCTGGAACAGAGCGGCGGGCGGATACTGCGAGATCGCCTGCGGGCCGCCACCGAGTTGCGCATGATCCTGCGCGATTACCTGCTGGAAGACCTACTCTCTCACACCGATCCAGACATCCTGGCAGGCCTGGTCGAAGCGGTGGCCCGCCGCCAGATCGATCCCTATACCGCGGTGCGACAGCTCGTCCACAAAAATGTCGCCTGATTTTGGGATGACGCCCGGTTTCATGGGATAATTGAACAGCGCCAACGTATCTCAAACTTCCCCCCGTCATGATCATTCGACGCGTTTCACCTGTGGAGGCTCCCGTGTCCGAAGGCTTATATGGCGAACTCGCTGTTGTCAGCGGCTCCTGTCACCCCAATCTTGCCCAAGAGATATGTGATTATCTGCGTATCAGGCCCACGCCTATCCGCATCAAAAAATTCCCCAATGAAAACATCTTTGTCCAGCTTCAGCAGAGCGTCCGGGGCAAGGATGTTTTTCTTATTCAGCCCCTGGGACGCCCCGTGAACGATATGGTGATGGAGCTGCTCATCACCATCGACGCACTGCACCGAGATAGCGCCGGGCGCATCACCGCGGTGGTGCCCTACTACGCCTACGGTCGCACCGATAAAAAAGACCAGCCGCGCGTCCCCATCACCGCCCGATTGCTGGCTGATCTCATCACCGTGGCCGGAGCGGATCGATTTCTGACGGTGGATCTGCACGCCGGCCAGATCCAGGGCTTTTTCACCATCCCCACTGACGAGCTGACCGCCCGCTACCTCTTCATCGATTATGTAAAAAGGCGACGATTGAACCGCAATGCAGTGGTAGTCTCGCCCGATGTGGGCGCGGTGCGCCGGGCCCGCAACTTCGCCCACGCGCTCAACCTGCCCCTGGCCATCATCGAAAAACGGCGCAGCCTGGATGGCGGCAAAACCGAGATGTACAACCTCATCGGCGATGTAGAGGGCATGACCTGCATGCTCATCGACGATGAAATCGACACCGCGGGCACACTGACGCAGGCCGCGCAATACATCAAACAGAAGGGCGCGACCGACATCTACGCCTTCGCCACCCACGCTGTGTTCTCAGACCCGGCCGCGGAGCGATTGGGAGACGCGCCCATCGACCATCTGGTGGTAACCAACACGCTGCCTATGCTCGAGGAGAAAAAGCAGCGCATCGGCGACAAGCTGGAGGTGCTGAGCGTGGGGCCGCTGCTGGGAGAGACCATTCATCGCATCCACCAGGGCGTCAGTGTAGGCGCGATGTTCGAGGAATAAGGGGAGAAGATATTGGATATCAGGTATTGGATATTGACTGACGCACCGGTTGGGAAAAGACTTAAATACCGTAACTACTCAGGTGGCATGCTTGACCGTGATTTATGTCATGAAATGAGTGTTTCTGACTGCCAGGGCGTCAAACGTAAAACGTCAAGCG
>Ga0256914_1001709_pt1 | contig 19253 bp, 18 predicted proteins | sample HulkmetaG_FD_191571 | JGI IMG/M metagenome (GOLD analysis project Ga0256914, IMG submission 191571) | Hydrothermal chimney microbial communities from Main Endeavour vent field at the Juan de Fuca Ridge, Pacific Ocean - Hulk | ecosystem: Environmental > Aquatic > Marine > Hydrothermal vents ... | reverse complement strand
CATTTTCTCCCCAACGAATGGTGGTTAAATGGTTCTCTTTGCTATCCATCCGATGGGTCTCTTTTGAGGCACATCCCATTAGGAGGGTGATAATTAGTAAGATAAGTGCTTTTTTTATATTCATGGTGTCTCTCTTTTATTTTTTACAATTATATCTATAATTCTCTTATTAAGTTTCATTAGTACCCGTTATAGAATAGTTTTTTATAGAAAAGTATAAGATTTATGTTATAATAAGGTTGTATATGATAATAAGGATTTGAAATGGTAAAATTAAAAAATACAATACGGTTATCCCTTTTAGCTACAGTGATATTAAGTAGTGGTCTATACTCAGAAGAGTATTATTATGGGAACGAACGAGAGTTTCCCCAAGAGGGTTACGCACATGCTCCAGAAAAAGAGTCAATTGACATCTCTCATACTCTTATACAAAATATGTATGCTCTAAAAAATAAAAGAAAGAAAGTTCAAAAAAGTAAAAACAGTGGAGAGGAGGAGAACCGTTTCTCCTCTCTTATCATTATGGACAGTGAAAAATCAGAAATAGAGCAGGGAATTGTTGACAGTAGCTCTTCGGCTTTTAAACTTACCTATAACCAAGATGCGAGTAACAATAGTGATATGGGGGCGTTGTTCTCTTATCGGAATACTAAATATGATAAGAGCAGTGCCAAGTCAGAAGAATTTTTCCTTGCACCCTACTATAAGTATTATAAAGATATTACGGACAACATCGATATTGAAACTGTTGCTAATCTTTTGGTTGGAACACGAGAGTTTAGTGGTAGCACACCAAGTTTTGACAGTTATCAGAGTTATGGTGGAGGATTGACCGTTATTCCAGGGTTTTATATTGGTGAACGTGTTATGTTTAACTTTCCTGTGGGTGTGCAGGGGATGCAAAGAAGTGCCTCTTCGGGAGATGATGAACTGCAAAATTTTTTAAATTATGGTGTGAGTGGTGAGTTAAAAATAATGTCAAATTGGTTTATCAATGCCAATTTTCTAAAGACCAAAGATTTAGAATCTGATAATAACCTAGAAGCCACCTATTATGTGGTTCAGTCAAACTACTATGGTGAGTATTGGAACTTTGGTTTGGGTTATAAAACTGTTGAAGATGTTAAAAACTACACAGAGGATACTGTTATGTTATCTATTTTATATAATTGGTAGAGTAAAGAGAAGGGACTTTTTTGTCCCTTGTGATTAGTTACAGATACTATTGTCTTTGATAGATATAATGGTATAGCTATTTCTAAGATTTTTCTGTGTTTTTAAATGTAGAGGCTGTTTAGAAATCTCTCTGCCTCTTCTATCTAACAGATGCAGTGTATATTTTTTGGACTTGTCATAATTAAACGAGAGTGCATCTATCTTTGAGGGTAGGGTACTCCATGTTCTTGTATCTGCTTTTGAGGTCATGGCACTCACCAAACTTACCCCTAGACCCACTGCTGCTCCTACAAGTACATTTCCTGTATCAAGTTTATTAGAAATCGCCTCACTTGCTACTGTTTTTGTCCCCACATTGACAACTTGTCTAAGTACCATACCCAAGACTCTCTCTTTAAAGATATTAATAACAATTGCATCTACATCGGTTAGAATAGAGGATGAGGCAACAGTTGCTCCTCTGTCATCTTTGATTATGACACTATTAGCAGAGCTATTTGTCATCTTAAATGTGGGAAAGGAGACAAACTGCATCGCTCCATTGAGATAGATGGGAACTTTCATCTGCTCTTTTATGGGACTGCTAGAGAAGTTAATAAATACTTCAGCTCTCTTTTTTAACGGGTTATTTTTATTTTTAACTTTTTGTGCATAATAGAGAAGTTTCTCTTTTAATATCCTTGAATCAGGGTAGTATTTAGATGCTTGTTTGATATCAAGATAGGCATCATCAAACTCTCCATTCTCTTCATAGACAAGAGCAGAGACATAGTAGGCAAAAGGGTTTTGGTATGGCATATGTTCCGAACTAACTCCCTCAAAAATAGGTTTTAGTCTGCTATAGATGGATTTTTTGGAGCGTCTGTATCGTCTTTTTTTCCTTGGTAGCTTCTTCTCCTTCTCTATCATCTCTTTGTCTTTTTTCTTATACTCGGCAATCTCACGGCTAAACTTCTCTCTCTCTTCCATCTGCTTTTGGTAGGAGTTTCTCACTTCAACCCGTGCGTTTTCTTTGTCATTAAGCATAAGATAGTTGATGGCTTTGTAGTTATGCATCATCACTTTTTCATATCCATCCCCTTCATAATCAAGATGGGTATCATTTAAAAAGGAGGCGATAATATAGCTAAGGGTACGCGAGACTGAAATGACCCCTTTGTTTTCAAAGTAGCGATATTTATTAATTGCTTTATCAAAAAATATGTTGCTCTCTTTGTACTTCTGTTGATGATAGGCAAATCCTGCCAAGTTGAGGTAGGCATTTAATACCTCCTCTTGCTCTTTTTGTAGTGCTGTGAAGCGTTCTTGGACAAGGCAACTCTCTGTTAACTCTTTATTATTGCTCTTTAATCCTAGCTCTTTGGGAATGGTTTTCCCACCACAAGAGATAAAAATAGTAGCTGTAGCAAAGAGAAGAGAAATTTTAAAAAAATATTTCATATCTCCGACCTCCTTATCATTCTTATTTTTTTATACTTATTTACTTATAATAGTATAGCATTAATTTATCCATGACTAATCACAATTTGGATATAATCCCACGAATTTTACTCACATTTTAAGCAGTAAACTTCGTAATTTCGATTATCGAGGAAGCAAATGTTACTTTTTACCCCTGGACCTACTCCTGTACCTGAAGCTGTTAGACAAGCGATGGCTACCCCTACACTTCATCATAGAACACCTGAATTTGAAGCTATCTTTAAAGAGGCACGAGAGCGTCTTATGGATATTTTTGGCATGGATGAGTGCGTGATGTTGGCAAGTTCAGGAACGGGTGCAATGCAGTCGTGTGTGCTTAATTTGTGCAAGAAAAAAGCATTGACGATTAACGCAGGTAAGTTTGGTGAGCGTTTTGGAAAGATAGTAACAGCGATGGGCAAAGAGCTAATAGAGCTTAAGTATGAGTGGAACACTCCTGTCTCTCTTGATGATGTTAAAAATGCACTTGAGAATAACAGTGATATCGACTCTATTTTTATTCAAGTGAGCGAGAGTGCAGGGGGGCTTCGTCACCCTGTGGAGGAGATTGCTTCCTATGTAAAATCGGTTAATGCTGATATTATGGTAATTGCTGATGGTATTACGGCTGTGGGTGTAGAGAAGATAGATGTGACCCATATTGATGCACTGGTAGCAGGGAGTCAAAAGGCATTTATGTTGCCTCCTGGACTAGCAATGGTAGGCTTAAGTAGCCGTGCCGTTGAGGTGATAGGTGAGGGGGTTGATTACTACTTTAACCTCGCTTCTGAGATTAAAAAACAGCAGAAGAACACGACGGCATATACGGCACCTACCACATTGATTATAGGGCTTAATGCGATATTTGATGAGATAGAAAAAGAGGGGTTTGATGCTCTCTATATCAATACACAAGCACGAGCAACAGCGACACAAAAAGCACTAGAAGCGATAGGATTTAATATCTATCCTATCTCTCCTGCTTTGTCGATGTCCACGGTGATTGATAAGGATGCAGAGCCGATTAGAAAGCTTTTAAAGGGTAAGTATGGGGTCAATATTGCAGGGGGGCAAGACCATCTTAAGGGAAAAATCTTCCGTATTAACCAGATGGGGCTTATTCCTGTCAATGAGTCTGCTTGGGTGGTCAATGCGATTGAGATGGCTCTTGGTGACTTGGGAAGACGAGCATTTGATGGAACTGCGAGTAGGGTTTTTAATGAGATTTATTACAAAGAGGGTGCTTAATGATATTTGAACATGAAATACCAAGTAAAAGTAAACTCTATTTTGGAGAGTGTGCAAGGATAAAGCGTCAGATAGAGTATGATTGTGCGGAGACCTTCTATGAGAATGACTTTGAGGAGATAGTGACACCTCTCTTCTCTTATCATCAGCATGGAGCATTTGAAGATGATACAAAACTGCTTCATCTCCATGATGAGCATAACCATACCGTAACCCTTCGAGCAGACTCTACTTCGGATGTGGTGCGTATTGTTACCAAGAGAATTGGACGTACTACAGAGTCTAAAAAGTGGTTCTATATTCAACCTGCTGTCTCTTTCCCAACCGAAGAACAGCATCAAGTGGGTGCTGAGATTTTAGATGGTTCCTTTTCAGAAGTAGCAAATATTGCCGTTACGTTGGTAGAGGAGTTGGAGTTAGAGGCGATATTACAGGTATCCAATATGCGTATACCACTGCTTCTAAATGAGAAGTATGGTGTGGATTTACAGCTTTTACAAGATACACGTGTAGAGAAAATATTGGCACTGAATATCCCTTGGCTCTCAAAATTGGTACATATTCATCGGGCTGAGGATTTAGAAGATTTGGAGGGAATTCCTTTGGACATTCAATCGGAATTGGTTCTGATACGAGAGGCAGTGGAGAAGATATCTTATGATGGTGGCATCGTAGTCGCACCACTTTTTTATGCCAAGATGAGATATTATGGTTCATTGACATTTAGAATGTTTCATGAGAATGAGTTGTTGGTTCGTGGGGGACTGTACCAAATTGAGGATGTGAATGCATCAGGATTTGCACTCTATACAGATGCGTGTATTAATCAAAAAATGAATAGTTTAGTAGGAGAGGTAAGATAATGAGTAAAACAGATTTAATTGTAGGGTTACAGTGGGGAGATGAGGGAAAAGGTAAGATAGTTGACCATATGGCACAGACGCATGATTATGTGTGTCGTTTTGCAGGAGGTCACAATGCAGGGCATACGATAGTTGTTGGTGATAAAAAGTATGCATTGCACCTTATTCCATCAGGAGTATTAAACCCAAATGCTAAAAATATTGTGGGTAATGGGGTGGTGCTTTCACCTGTGGATTTCATTAAAGAGATGGTACAGTTTGATAACCTAGAGGGGCGACTTTTTATCTCAGATAAGGCTCATATGCTATTGCCATACCACGCACTTATCGACCAAGCACGAGAGCGTATGAAGGGTGATAAGGCGATTGGTACGACAGGAAAAGGGATTGGTCCTGCCTATGGTGATAAGATTGCCCGTGTGGGACACCGTATGGGTGAGCTTCATGATACCAATAAATTGGCAACCAAAATTATTGAGTTTTTTGAGCAAAACAGAGCCATTTTTGAGGTTATGGAAATTCCTGTACCCCATAAAGAGGCGTTGGTAATTGAACTTGATGGTTATGCTAAGGTTTTGGCTTCTCATATTGTTGATACCACACAACTTATGTGGAAGATAATTGATGAGGATAAGAAGATACTTCTTGAAGGAGCTCAAGGGACAATGCTTGATATTGACCATGGCACCTATCCCTATGTAACATCATCTACCACAGTGAGTGCTGGGGCGTGTTCAGGTTTGGGGATTAATCCTAAAGATTTAGGAAAAGTAACAGGAATTGCAAAAGCCTACTGTACCCGTGTGGGGAATGGTCCATTTCCAAGTGAAGATTTTGGGGAAGATGGTGAGCTATTGCGTAAAAATGGTCATGAGTTTGGAACAACCACAGGGCGACCAAGACGATGTGGTTGGTTTGATGCAGTGGCGATGAGACACGCTGTTAGAGTCAATGGTGTTGACCAAGTGGCACTTATGAAACTTGATGTTCTTGATGGATTTCCTGAGATAAAAGTCTGTGTGGCATATGAGATAGAGGGCAAAGAGATTGACTATGTGCCGTATGACTTGGATGATGCAACACCTATCTATAAATCGTTTGCAGGATGGGATAAGACCGAAGGGTGTAGAGAGTTTGATGCCCTGCCTGATACAGCAAAAAGTTATATCGAAGCTTTAGAGGCTATGATAGGGACAAAAATTGGTATTATCTCTACCAGTCCTGATAGAGAAGATACTATTATTCGTGCGTAGGTTCGATTTATTCGAACGGTTAGAGAGAAAATAAAGAGGGAGTTCAGATGAGATTAAAAGCAAATCAAACGGGATATGTCGCTTCAAAGATAGGTATTGACTTAGCAAATGCAGATTTTGCTACCATGCCAAAAGGAAAAGAGGCAGTGGTCGAAGCGTGTAAAAAGATTATTGATGAGAATCTGGCTGCTGAGAAAAAACTTGATGCCAAAGTTGAAGAGATGCTAATGGAGAATGAGGATGAGATAGAGATTCAACATGTTCAAGAGCGTGAACTATTTTTTATGATAAAAAAACGTCTTGCTCCTGAGTATGGTGTACTTATGAATTATGATGACCGTTACAATGAGGTCTCTCATTCTATCTTAGATGAACTCTATGAGAATTATCTCTTGGAGTATGAGGTCAATGACAATCAAGTAAGAAATGTGATCTTTAAAGCATTTAAAGCGTTTTCAAAAGCGTATGATGCGATGGATGATAAAGTTTATGAGAAGATTAAAAATATGAAAAAAGAGTATATACCTGGTTCGGTGGAGTATGAACTGGTATATGAGCGTCTCTATCAAGAGGAATTAAAAAAACGAGGAATGATGTAATGCAAAAGGTTTCACTCTATTTTGAAAATGGTACGCTGTTAGAGGCTAAAAGTTTTGGAGCTACAGGAACATCTGTAGGAGAGGTTGTGTTTAATACCTCACTCACAGGATATCAAGAGATAGTTACCGACCCCTCTTATGCAGGTCAGTTTGTCACTTTTACCACTCCTGAAATAGGAAATGTGGGATGTAATGCCGAGGACATGGAGAGCCGTGGTGCGTACTGTAAAGGGATTATTGTCCGTTCATACCAAGATAGACCTTCAAACTTTAGATGTGAAGAGACACTGGACTCACTTCTGAAAAAGAACAATATCTTGGGAATTACAGATGTGGATACACGTTTTATCACCAAAATGTTACGAACCGAAGGGGCAATGGAGATGATTGCCTCAACTGAAGTTCATGATGCTGATGAGCTTAAAAAGATGTTGGCAGACGCTCCTAGAATCGAAGAGATAAACTACATCGAGCAGGTAAGTACCAAAGAGTCATATGTACATAAAGAGGCACGATATAGCCGTGATACGTTTGAGTATGAAAAGCCAAACACCTCTAAAAAAATTATCGCTCTTGATTTTGGAATCAAACGAAATATCTTAAATGAGCTTACCCATGCAGGAATGGAGGTTGAAGTTGTCCCCAACTCAATGGAAGCTTCGGTAATTATTGAAAAGTATACTGCCAAAGAGATAGATGGTGTTTTCCTCTCAAATGGGCCTGGTGACCCTCTTATCCTAAAAGATGAGCAGGAGAAGATAAAAGAGTTAATAGAGGCAAAAATTCCAATGTTTGGAATCTGTCTGGGTCATCAACTCCTCTCTATCGCACATGGGTATGATACCTATAAGCTACAGTTTGGACAACACGGAGGAAACCACCCTGTGATGAACCAAGAGAATAAGACCGTGGAGATAACAGCCCAAAACCACAACTATAATGTACCTGATAATATTTCAGAAGTAGCTACTATTACGCATATCAACCTGTTTGATAATACCATCGAAGGGGTAAAGTATAACGATGCTCCTATTTTATCCGTACAGCACCACCCAGAGGCGAGTCCCGGCCCTCATGAGAGTGCTTATGTGTTTGAAGAGTTTAATAAAATGATGGAGAGGTAGTCCTCTTTAACTCTTTATATGGAAGATGATTTTAGGAGAAGAAGATGAGTTACAATAAAAACAGTTTAACCTATAAACCAATCTTCACAAGAGAAGAGACAACACAACTAGACAAAATAAACGAAATTCTATCATTAGAGAGGTTTTTAGCAACCCAAAATCTAATAGATAAGTTTGGTTTTGATTTTGTCTATACATCAGCCAAGATAGAGGGAAACAGCTATACCAAAGCAGATGCGTTAACCCTGCTCGATTATGGACGAACAGCAGGGGGTAAAAGATACAGCGAAGCAAAGATGCTTATTAACCTACAAAAAGCATTCTCATTTATAATAAAACATGATTTACCTGTCAATAAATTTACTCTAAGAGAGATTCATCAACTTTTGTCTAGTGAGTTGGTAGATGATAATGAACAGGGAGCAGTACGAAAACGAGGAGTAACTATAAGAGGAACAGACTATATTCCACTAAATGACCATATATTGCTAGAGGAGGAGATGGAGCGACTCTTTGAAATCTATCACACCATAGAGAACCCTTATGATAAGGCTCTATATCTACATAACAATATCGCCTATCTGCAATACTTTATAGATGTCAATAAACGAACAGCACGGCTCATGATGAATGTCTCTCTAAAATCAGAGGGCAAGATGATAATGATTCCAAAAGATGAGTATATCCCTATCTATGTAGGGTCTATTTTAGAGTATTATGAAGAGGGAAGCTATAGGCTCTCTAAAGAGTTTGTTTTAAAGAGCTATCAAAGTGTTGCTGATTTTATGCAACACTTTGGGTAGTTTATCTCTACCTAATTGGTCGCCAAATAGAGCCGACTTTTTTTTCTCTTGCCATACTTCTTTAGGTAAGCGTTTTTTATCTTTTTAGCCAGTTGATGAACAGCCATAGCATAATAAGAGCTATGGTTGTAGCGTGTAATTACATAAAAATTATGAGCTCCATACCACAGTTCATCATATGTTTCACGCTCCAGTTTAATTAGCATCACTTTTTCTTTATAAGGGAAGTATTTTCTTGGTGTGATATCTTTTAAATCTTTACGTTGATATTTATATTTTGTACCTGTTTTTAGACCAGAAAATCTATTTCCTTCATAATTGACACGTGTGCTGATGGGTTCATCTTTTTTCCAACCATTTTCACTAAAGTAGTTGGCGATTGAACCGATGGCATCGGTGGGATTGCTAATACGAATTTTTCCATCATTGTTAAAATCTACGGCGAGAGATTTGTAGTTGCTTGGCATAAACTGTGCCAATCCAATGGCTCCTGCTTTTGAGCCTTTGACCCTACGAGGTTCAATCTGTTCACGGTAGCACATTCGTAGAAACTCTTGTAGCTCATATTGATAAAATTTTTTGCGTTTACTCTCACCAAATGCTTGATGAGCGAGTATATCTAAAACATAGTAGAGACCACGATTTTTGCCATAATAGCTCTCTATTCCAATAATGGCAGTGATATACTCGGGTGGGATACCATACTTTTTTTGAGCTTTTTTGAAAATATTTTTATGTTTGTGCATAAATGCCACACCAAGGTTTGTGTGATTATGCTCTAGGTGATTACGAGAGTAGATATCCCAACTTCCTTGGGGACGTTTCTCTTTAGTCTCTTTTTTTTTTGATATTTTTTTGATAGAAAGTTTTTTAGTAGATTCTATTTTACTTTTAGGCTCTTCTTTGATTTTACTAAAAAGTTTGAGAAGATATTTTTCATTGTAATTAAACTCTTTCTTCATCATTTTTATAAAAGATTGTACTTCTTCTTTTTTAGTGAAATCAATAGTATTTGCAGAGAGAGAGGTGAATAAAAGTAGAGAGAATAAGGGTATAATAAAACGCAAAATAACTCCTTTGAAAATTAAGTTGCGTTCATTGTATCTAATTTTTTCTATTATAAAATATTTTTTTAAATTAGTTCTTATCTATAAGTTATTTATCACTTATGCTCTGGGCAATGTTCAGGGCTTTCTCTTTTGCCACTTCAACATCATCATCTAGTACCAAAGAGACGGCCATTCTTCGTCCCACATGAGATTCAGGTTTCCCAAATACACGAACAAAACTCTTATCACTAAATGCACTATTGGGAACTTCTAATATGGGGGTCTTACTCTCATTTTTTGCCTTGTATGCCCCACACGCACCTGCTCCATAGGTAGTGTAGTCCAGAGGTAGACCAAGCACCGCTCTAATATGAAGGGCGAACTGGCTTTGGCTTTGGGTCATGAGTGTGACCATTCCTGTATCGTGTGGACGAGGGCTAAGTTCTGAGAAGTAGACCTCTTCCCCTTTGACAAAGAACTCAACACCAAAAATACCACGACCACCCAACCCATCGGTGACAGCTTTTGCAATATCTTTTGCTTTTTGTAACGCCTCAACACTCATCTGCATCGGTTGCCATGAGAGAATAAAATCTCCATCTTTTTGCACATGACCTATCGCATCACAAAAGACCGTACCTGTCTCATTTCGCACGGTTAGCAGAGTAATCTCATAATCAAAGGTTACAAACTCTTCGACAATAAGCTCACTCGCATCTCCTCTCGCCTCTTTGGCTATCTCCCATGATTTTTCGATATCATTAGGTGTTTTGGCGATACTCTGACCATGACCTGAGCTACTCATAACGGGTTTGATAACACAAGGGAAACCTATCTCTTCTCCTGCTGATTTTAACTCATCTAGTGTTTTAACAAACTTGTATCCACTGGTGGTTAATCCCAACTTCTCTGACGCAAAAAGACGAATATTTTTACGGTTCATGGTCTTATTAACAGCTTCTGCATTGGGGATTACATGAAACCCTTTTGCCTCTGCCTCAAAAAGAGCCTCAATAGATATCGCTTCTACTTCAGGCAAAATATAGGTAGGTTTCTCTTTCTCTATAAGTGCTACTACTGCATTTTTGTCTTGCATATCAATGGCATAAGAGCGATTGGCGACCAAGTGAGCAGGTGCATTTTCATACTTATCAACAGCAATCACTTCAATGCCAAGTCGTTGTGCCTCAATAGCAACCTCTTTGCCCAGCTCACCTGAGCCTAAAAGCATAATCTTAATAGCATCTTGTTGTAACGGTGGTGTAAATGTCATGGTGAAACCCTCATATAAATTAATGGTGATATTGTATCGAATAAATATTTTTCTTGGTTTATAATTGGAACTTTTAATCTTTTATGATAAAATATAATTTAAGTAATAAAATTAATTATAAAGGATAGGAGTTGAGAGTATTAAATAGATTAAAAGAGGTTATTAATAATATTTTGGAGGGTGAATTTAGTGAGAGAGATTATGATAGGGATGTCTATATTTTATTAAAAGCGATGGTCAATGCCTCCAAATCTGATGGTAGGATTGATGAGATTGAGGAGAAAAGAATTATGGAGTTTATGGGTGAGATGACAAGTATGCAGAAGCTATTTGTCGAAAAAGAGATGAGAGCTTCTTTGGATATAAAATCTTTTTTAAAAGAGGTTCCAAAAGGAATGGAGCAACAAGTCTACTATATGAGTCTCTTTGCTATTGACCTTGATGTGGCTTCTGAAATGGTCTATTTGGATACCTTGGCAAAAGGGCTAAAGCTGAGTAATGACGAAATTAATAGTATTCATGAGAGTTTAGGTTCTGTTAAATCAGCGTAGTATTTTTAAAAAGTCTTAAAACCAAGTAGAAAAAATCTACTTGGAGAGCAATAAAAAGTTAGACGATTACAGTCTAGCCTCATATCTTCTAAGCATATAAAGTTTCTTAAGAATCTTTTTACGCGTAGCAATTTTCTCTTTTTTACGAGCTTCTGTTGCAGTCTCATAGTGCTGTCTGGCTCTTGCTTCAGTCACGATTAAGTTTCTGTCACATTGTCTTTTAAATTTTCGGTAAGAGTCATCAAATGAATCTCTTTGTGATAGTTTAATTCCTGGCATGTCAAGCACCCCCTTCCTTATCAGATTTTCTATTTTCTAGGGATATCCTTTATGGTTATCCAAATAGAAGCGATAAAATCGTGCGAATTATACAGAAAAAATAATTATGTTTAGATGATTTATGGTAGAATGGGTTCAATAAATCACAAGGACATTCCATGAAATTACGAAACCTCCATATAGAAGATTACAAAATGTTCAAAGATTTTGATATTAGTTTTGTGGATGAAAATGATGAGGCATTGCCTATTATTGTTTTGGCTGGGGTTAATGGGAGTGGGAAGACTACGCTTTTAGAGTTTATAAAAAATATTTCTATTCATACTAAAGAGTATTATTCCTTATTAGATGAATATGATGATTTCTATATAAGAGATGATAGTGGAGAAATAATTGGTGTAGAACCTAGAGTATTACCTTTTGAGATAGAAGAAGAGGGACAAATTTTTAATACTATTCACAATGTTGGTAAATTTTCATTTTCTCCTATCTATTTTCTATCAGGAACAGATGATATTTTAAATATAGAAAAAGAGTTTGTAAAACATTGGTATAATCAAGTTAAATTTCATAATAAACGAAATTATGAAATTACAGAAGTGTTACAGAAGTTTATAACAGAAGTTTTATATGGCTTAGATTTAGATTTTACATATAGTTACATAGATGAAGAGGATAATATATTTTTCCAAAATACCTCAGATGAAAAATTTAGAATAAGTAAGTTATCAACAGGAGAACAGACATTACTCTCAAAAGTTTTATATCTATTTTTTAAAAACTATAAAGATAAAATAATCCTAATAGACGAACCCGAACTATCCCTACACCCATCATGGCAAAATAGAGTCCTAAAAATCTATGAGAATTTTGCCATTAACAACAACTGTCAAATTATTATAGCTACGCATTCGCCTCATATTATAGGAAGTGCAAAAGCCAAATACATAAGATTATTATTAAAAAAAGAAGATGATAAAGTAGTAGCAATAGAAAACATAGAGAGAAGCTACGGATTAGAATTTGATAAGATTTTAACAGATATTATGGGAGTAGAGAATCTAAGAACTCCTGATGTGGCTAAAGATATTAGAAGACTTTGGGATTTATTGGAAGATGAAGATTATGAGAGTCAAGAGTATATTGCTCTCTATGATAATTTAGAAAAATTATTGGGTAGCTTAGATAAAGATATGGTTTTATCAAGATTGGAAATAGCAAGAATAAAGAGTCTAAATGCTAAATCTGAATAAAATTGAACCTGACTGTTTTATTGATTTTAAGAAAAAAAATAGTCCAAAGAATTATGAAAAAGATTGTGACCATACTGTTAGAGAGTGTTTAAGAGAATCACTATTTAATGAGCAAAAAGGACAATGTTTTTACTGTGAACAGAAAATTAAAGAGTCACGGATAGACCATTTTATTCCAAGAGATATATCTAATGAAAAAGATATAGAGTGTAATTATAACAATCTATTTCTCTCTTGTGATAGAAAAGAGTCATGTGATATTAGAAAAGCTAATAAGTTTGATGAGAATAGGTATATTAGACTTTTTTCAAATAGATATAATTTAGAAAATCCATCTGATTTTTTTGATTATACAGCTAGAGGTACAATTAAAGCAAAAAAAATATTATCTGATGATAAAAAAATTCGAGCTAAAAATACCATTGAGCTTCTAAATTTAAATAATAATGATTTAGTAAATGCAAGAAAAACAGTTTATTCAACGATTGGAATGTATAAAAATAGTGGCCATGATATAGATGAAATTTTTACTTTTTTCAATGAGTTTGAGAGTTTATTTAAAGGAGATTAGATGCAACCCCTATACAAATTCTGCTACCCCCTAGACCAACGATGTTACGACGAATACAACCTAACCGAAGATATACTAATGGAACACGCTTCACAAGGTATGGCTGACTATATAAAAGAGAAGTTTCCTGAAAATAGTTCGGTATTAATTGTCTGTGGAGTGGGGAATAATGGGGCTGATGGTATTGTTTTGGCTCGTCTGCTTCAAGATAGTTATGAGGTGAAGGTTCATCTTCCTTTTGGGGTGCGTTCTGTGATGGCTGAGGTGCAGTTTCGACGGGTTGAGGCTTTGGATATTGAGTTTGTTGATGAGGTGGAGGAGGCTGATGTGATAGTCGATGCTATCTTTGGGGCAGGGCTTTCTCGTGAGCTTGATGAGAGGACGCGTCGGCTTGTTGTGGAGTTGGAAGCGTTGGATGGGTTCAAGATGGCGTGTGATATCCCTACGGGGATTGATGTTGATGGAAATCCTCTGCCGATGGCTCTTTTTGCTGATGTGACCATTACGATGGGGGCGTTAAAAGAGTCGCTCTATAGCGATATGGCAAAAGAGTATGTGGGGGAGGTGGTATGTGTGGATTTGGGGCTTTCTCATGCGAAGTATACCGAGGGTTTTTTGGCTGACTCTATGTTGTTGGAGGAGTCAGATATGAAACTTCCAAGTCGTAACCGTGCCAATACGCACAAGGGAAATTTTGGTCATCTAGCCGTAATATCTGGTGAAAAAGAGGGGGCTTCTATCTTGTCGGCTGGTGCCTCTTTGCGTTTTGGGGCAGGGCTTGTGACAATGGTAGGTGAGGTTCAAAGCTCTTTGCCTTTTGAGATAATGGAGGACTCTCATCTGCCTCATAACATAACAGCCATCGCTTTTGGTATGGGCTTTGCTGAGTTTAAAGAGGAGATAGTTGAGGATATTTTAGAGAGTGAACAGCCCATTATCTTGGATGCAGGTATCTTTTCAAATGAGATAATTTTGGAGTTCTTGGAGCAAAAAGACAGAGAGATGGTGCTAACTCCTCACCCAAAAGAGTTTGTAAGCTTGTGGAATATGACCATTGATAGCCCTATAAATGTGGCGATTCTTCAAGCCAATAGATTTGAAAAAGTGCGTGAGTTTTGTGAATTTTTCCCCCATGTGACTTTGCTCTTAAAAGGGGCAAATATGATAATCTCCAAAGGAGAACAGATGTTCATCAACCCACACGGTAGCTCAAAACTTAGCAAAGGTGGCAGTGGGGATGTATTGAGTGGACTTATAGGTGCATTGTTGGCACAAGGAGAGGGGGATTTGGAGTCTGCGATACAAGGCTCTTTGGCGTTAACAGCGAGTGCCAAAGCCTATGAGGGAGCAACTTATGCTATGCTTCCAACAGATTTAATTGAGGGGATTGGTAGGCTTGAAGAGCTTTTCTAAATCCCATCAAAAAAATTGAAATCGATGACTTTAGCCTCGCCTTGTTTGGGACTAAAGTTGCTTATTTCAAATGATATAATATGTCAATTCCTTAGTTTCTACTTCCCATAACCATATCTCCAATGATGCCAAGAGCAGAACCCTCTCCTACATCGTCATTTCCTAGTTTTTGTGGGGCTGCTGAGAGCATTCTTCCTGCTAGACGTGAGAAGGGTAGGGACTGTACCCATATTTTTCCCTCTCCTTGTAGCTTGGCAAAGAAGAAACCTTCACCACCAAATAGACCTGTTTTTATTCCTCCTGCTTGTTCCAAATCAAACTCAATTTGAGGCTCCATTGCGACCAAACACCCTGTATCTAGGTGTAGGATCTCTCCTTTTTTTAGCTCTATCTCTTTTAGCATTCCTCCTGCGTGGATAAAGACCATGCCGTCACCTTCGAGCTTTTGCATGATAAACCCTTCACCACCAAAAAGACCTGTTAGGATTTTTCGTTGGATATGGATACCGATAGAGACCCCTTTGGCAGCAGCCAAAAAACAGTCTTTTTGACAGATGAGTGTGCCACCCTCGATTTTTGAGAGGTCAACAGGGATGATTCGCCCAGGGTAAGGGGCTGCGAATGCCAGTTTTGCTTTGCCGTGTCCATTGTGGGTAAAGACGGTGGTAAAGAGAGACTCACCTGTGACCAAACGTTTTCCTGCACCCACAAGTTTGTCAAAAAAGCCACCACTGTCTGCTTTTGAGCCTGAACCATCACCAAAGACGGTATCCATCGTGATAGTGCTGTCTTTGTACATCATCGACCCTGCTTCGGACACTACTGACTCACGAGGGTCAAGCTCTATCTCAACATATTGGATATCTTCACCATAAATTTTATAGTCAATCTCATCAGCACTGTCAAAATCTTGTACGGCTCTGTTCATTGCTCGTGATGGTGGAGGTGTGGAGGCACTACCAGTTCTTCCATAGAGACTATTGGTGCGTGTTTGGAGTTCTGCTATTTCTGAAATAGGTTTCCAGTCACTAAAACCCTCTTTCCATGCAAATCCATTGCTATCTGTGCGTGTGTATCTCTTTGCCTCATTGGTTGAGAGAGGACCTAGTTTCTCTCCGTTGTCGTACTCTATAAACCATTCTGTATTCATTTTTTTTCCTTTTCTATATTAAATTTGTTTTTTATCGTCTTGGTGGGGGTGTTGCCCCTGAACTTCTGCGTGGTGGTGGGCTTGTTAACGCTACTTTCTCTTTTTTAAATCGACCTGCTATCAGGGTTAATCCAATCCCCACACCTATAATCGCAAGAGAGAGAAGTGGTCGAGAAGCAAACCATGCAATGGCGATGACAATTGAACCCAGTAAAAGGGTAAGCACTCCTGCAACAAGAGCCGAAGCTCCCTCTACAAGTGAACCAACCATTGGGATAACGTTTGCAAAGGTGGCAAGTGGCCCCATAATCAACATAAACCCAAAGAACATCAACGCCAGACCCACGGCTCTAAGAATCCAAGTAAGTGTTGTGTTTGAGCTGAACTCCTCTTGAAAAATCTGATGGGCCGAGACCTTTCCTGTTCGGATAAATAGAAAATCTCTGTCGTTTTGAGAGAGATAGGGAACTACAGCTTTATCTTTTGCCATTCCCATAATGGAGTAGTCTCTTTTTGGGGTTTGGGTATAGGTTATTTTGATGTCTCCTATGGCAGGGGTGTTTACATCAGCCCCTTTATAGAGAAAAGTTTGATGGTTAACAAAGCCATTTATCTCTTTTGGTAGTGAGGAGAGTCCATTAAAACTCTGCTTATTCTCAAAGTTGCTTATAATGTTTTTTGAGAGATAAAAATCACCAATGGTTGCATCGGTAGTAAATGTTTTTTTCTCATAACCCATGGTTGGATTTTCATGCCCTTGTGGGTGCTTAAATGAGGAGGAGCTTGTTGCATGGGATGACCACTCTTTGATATAATCATAGGTGGTAACGGTCTCTGTGCCACCTCCCAGTTTATCTTCTGATTTGCTGGTTTTTCTCTCTCTCCACTGATACATCTCTACCTGTCGATAGAGTGCCAACCCCTCTGACTTAATATCAAATTGGCTATCCAATAGAGTATGTTTCGGTGTCACTTCACCTTGAATAAGTATGGGGCTGTTTTCATACTTTATATCATGTTTGGTATCGGGTAGGGTGACTATTTTTGATTGCATCTCTTCTAGTGCTAGGGTTTGGTTGATACTTCTGTTCTCATTGTAGGACAAGAGGATAACCGAGGCGATAATTAGAAAAAATCCAAATAGAATCCCTTTAAAAGAGTTTCCAATGTTCTCTCCATATCCTGTGGTGTGTGTCTCTGTAAAATGATTCAATATGACTCCTTATGTTTTTAATATTATCTCATAAAAGTATTATAAAAATGTTACAAAATAGCTTAAAGTAAATTTAAATAAATATTAAAGTAAATTATACATATTTCATGTTAAGATTAATTTAATGTTTACTATTTTTAGATTTGTAACACTTTTGTAACACTCTAATAGTATAATATAAAAAATTAATATAAAACAGGAGTTAAAACATGACAATAGTAAAAAAAACATTAACCTATATTGCTTTGGCAACACTACTTTTATCAACAAATTTAGTAGCAGATGATATTACCGATACTATGGAGGAAGCAATGTCTGCGTATAAAAAAGGCGATTACGTTCAAGCAAAAGAGGACTTAACCTATGTGATGGAACTACTTAAGCAGAAAAAAGGGGACACCATTAAGGGTTTTCTCCCTGAGGCATTAGATGGGTGGAAAGCAGAGGAGGCAAAATCTGAAACAGCAGGTTCGGGAATGTTAGGTGGTGGAGCAACCACCAGTCGAGTCTATACCAAAGATAAATCAAAAGTAATTATAGAGGTCGTCACCGACTCACCACTGCTTCAAGGTTTAGGCTCACTTCTTGGAAATCCAATGTTCAATTCAGGGGGGAAACTTAAACGTATCAATCGTGAAAAAGCGACCATCAAATATAATGAAAAAAATCAATCAGGTGATGTGACCCTTATGCTAGATAAACGTTTTTTGATTACGGTAAAAGGCTCTAAAGTTACAGAAGATGAGCTGGTTGAGTATGCTAAAGCGATAGATTTTAAGAAGATAAAAGAGCAATAATTAACATAAAAATTAAATTAAACTTCTTTCAAAACTAGGAACCGATGGCTTTAGCCTCGTCTTATTCGGGACTAAAGTCTCCGATTCCAAAGAGTTTTGAAAGATATCTATTAAATTCAAAAAGGAAAAAAGATGAAAAATCTAAACTATTTAAAACTCTCAATGGTCGTAATACCACTATTAATGATAACCGCGTGTGGAGATGACCCTGAAAATGAGGACAACCATCTGCCAACGGTAAGTATTATGACAGATGATAAAAGTCAGACGGTTAATGCAGGAGAAGAGGCAACAGTTAGTGCTAAAGCTTTTGATGTTGATGGTGACTCGTTGACCTACTTGTGGAGTATAAAGAGTAAACCAAGTGGTAGTGAAGCCCAGTTGAGTAACTCACGTACCAAAAACGTATCTATTGTTACCGATGAGAGTGGTGATTATATTTTATCATTTGTTGCAAATGATGGGTTCAGTGATAGTACAACGGTGACAGCAAAGGTTCATGCTAGTTCACCTGACCCTGTTGTTCCTGATGAGATAGATGATAACGATAAAGAAGATGATAGCAAAGATAGTGATGCCGTAACAAATAAAACAGGAATAGTAAGTGCATGGACAATAGATATCCCCAAAGCAGATCAAATTGTTAATGGTTATGAAGAGGATGACCCAACAGGACTTTTTGTAGGTTTAATAATTTCAGCAATGAAAGATATTCAGTTCAAAGAGAACGGGACGTGTACGATTTCAGGTAAGGATATTAATACAAAATGTTGGGAAGCCAATGGAAATGAGTATATCTTCTATGGTGATGATGATAAACAGTCTGCAATCATCGAAGTTAATGACAATATCTTAAAAATAAAATTTGAAGAGAATGAAAACTCAAAGGCTATGGAGTTGGAGTATACACGAGTAGATGAAGCTACTTTAGTTCCTCCTAGTGTAGTAATGAAAAAAGATAGAGTTTATCATGCTAGAGATATAGAACATAAAGAGTTTAATGATAAATCAGATGCTTTTTTAATGTTTACAGAGGGAGATAAATACTATTGGATGATAACTAAAGATTCTCTATCATTTACAGCAAGTGAGTTAAAAGATATTATGAATGAAGATAATAGCTCTAAGCGTTCCGAATTAATAGGAAGTAATTATAGTGCTTTGATAGGAGATA
>Ga0256914_1001708_pt1 | contig 19257 bp, 15 predicted proteins | sample HulkmetaG_FD_191571 | JGI IMG/M metagenome (GOLD analysis project Ga0256914, IMG submission 191571) | Hydrothermal chimney microbial communities from Main Endeavour vent field at the Juan de Fuca Ridge, Pacific Ocean - Hulk | ecosystem: Environmental > Aquatic > Marine > Hydrothermal vents ... | reverse complement strand
CTCCGCAGCCCAGGCCACCATGCGGGTGGTGCCCGTCCCCGCGGGGATGAGCCCCACGCCGACTTCCACCAAGCCGATGTAACTCTCGGCCGCGGCCACGGGGTTGGGCGAGGCCATCATCAACTCTACGCCGCCGCCCAGCACCCGGCCATGCACCGCCACCACCACGGGCTTGTGGAAGTAGCGAATGCGCTGCATGGTCTGCTGGAACTCGCGCACCACCTCATCCAGGTTCTTCAGCGCGGTGATGACTTCCAGCAAGTTCGCGCCCAGCGAGAAATTGTCGCCATCGTTGGCAATGACCAGGCCGCGAAAGTCGCCGTCGCCTACCAGATCCAAGGCCTTGTGGATGCCCTCGAGCACTGTGCGGCCCAACGTGTTGCCTTTCGAATGGAACTCCAGCAAGGCCACGCCGTCGCCGATGTCCACCAATGTGACCTCGGCATTGCCCCACACTCGGCGGTCTTTCTGCTTCAGGTAGTAGGCCAAGGGGATCTCGTCCGCCGGTGGCGCGTCGTCTTGGTAGCCTTGGCCCACCACGTAGGACTTTTGCTCAGGGCCAAAGCCCAGGTAGAAAGACTTGGCCTCGTGCTCGGGCATTTCTTGCGTGACCCACGCGGGCACGGTTTCGCCCGCGGCCTCCAGGTCGGCCAGCACCTGCTCCCAGCCCAGGGCGTCCCAGGTCTGGAAGGGCCCAAAAGTCCACCCAAAGCCCCAGCGCATGGCCCGGTCCACGTCCGCGGGCTTATCGGTGATTTCGGGGATGCGGCGGGCACTGTAGGCCATGCTGGCCAGGAAGTGCGAACGCAAGAACGCGCCGATGCGGCCTTCGTCCGCGTACAAGGCGCGCAGCCGTTCGGCCAGGTCGTCGATCTTCTTGTACTTGTCCAAGCCGGGCAAGTCGGGTTCTTTGGGCGGCTCGTATTCCAACGTTTCGAAGTTGATGCTCCAGATTTCGCCATTGACCTTCTTGTAGAAGCCGGCCTTGACCTTGTCGCCCAGCAGCCCCTTTTCCACCATGCGCTCCAGCACTGCAGGGGGCTTGAACATCTCGCGGCTTTCGTCGTCGGGGATGTTCTCGTACAAGTTGCGCAGCACATGCAACAGCGTGTCCAGACCCACCAGGTCCGCGGTGCGGAAGGTCGCGCTCTTAGGCCGGCCGATGAGTTTGCCTGTCAGCAGGTCGATCTCTTGGATGGTGTATTCGCCCCGCAGCGCGGCCTGCACGGCCTGCATCAGCGCGTATGTGCCAATGCGGTTGGCAATGAAGTTGGGCGTGTCTTTGGCGATGACGATGCCTTTGCCCAGAACCAGGCGGCCATACCAGGCCATGCGCGCCAGCACGTCTTGCCGCGTATCTTTGGTGGGGATGAGTTCCAACAACTTGAGATAGCGGGGCGGATTGAAGAAGTGGGTGCCCAAGAACCGGCGTCGGAAGGGCAACCGGCGTCCTTCGACGATTTTGTGAATGGGCAACCCGCTGGTGTTGGTGGAGATGATCGCATCTCGCCGCGCGACTTTCTCAATGCGCGCCATCAGGTCTTGTTTGATGTCCAAGCGTTCGATGACGGCCTCGATGATCCAGTCGGCCTCGCGCAGGCGCTCCCAATGCTCGTCGAAGTTGCCCAGGCGAATGCGTCGGGCGGCCTGGGGCGTATAGAAGGGGCCGGGCTTCATCTTCTTCAGCCGCTTGAACGCGGCCTCGACAATGGCGTTCTTGTTGTCGCCCTCCGCGGGGATGTCCAACAGATCCACTTGGACGCCGACGCTGGCCAGCAGGGCCGCGATTTGCGAGCCCATGACACCGGCGCCCAATACGGCCACGCGACGGAAGGGTTTGAAGTGGGTCATAGGGTGCCTCCGTGAGGATGGTGGTTCGGGTCAGTGCCGCGGTCGGCCCGGCGCGCTGAAGTCGGGGGCCAACCGCGGAGCAGCGCGCGGCGGCGCGCCTTAGGTGCCGTTTTCGTCGACGATGACCCATTCGCCCTCGGGCGGCGGCGTTTGATACAGGGCCTCCATCACTTGATGGTAGGCTTTTTGTACCTTGGCCCGCCGCACTTTGAGGGTGGGGGTGAGCATTTCGTTGTCCACGGTCAGTTCACCAGGCAGCAGCGCGAGCCGCCGGACTTGACTCCAGCGGGGCAGGCTCGCGTTGACCTGGGCCAGCAGGTCTTGGAAGGCCTGCTTCACCAAGGGTTCCCGCAGCAGATCCAACACCGGACGGTCGGGGTTCAGGCCTTTTTGCGCCGCGTAGGCCCGCAGCGCGTCGGGGTTGGGGAAGATCAACGCGGACGCGAACTTGCGGCCCACGCCCACAACCACGGCTTGGTCGACCAAGGGCGAAGCCCGCAACGCGTCTTCGATGGGCTGCGGGGTGACATATTTGCCCGTAGAGAGTTTGAACAGGTGCTTCTTGCGGTCGGTAATGCGCAGATAGCAATCGTCGTCCAGTTCTCCGATGTCGCCGGTGTGGAACCACCCATCGGGCTCAATGACCTCCCGGGTGGCCGCGGGGTTCTTAAAGTAGCCCTTCATCACATGAGGGCCTCGGGTGAGGATTTCGCCATCTTCGGCAATGGCCACTTCGACGCCGGGGATGGGGGGGCCAACCGTCCCCGGTCGGAAGGAGTCGTAGCGGTTGACCGCGATGACCGGGCTGGTCTCGGTGAGGCCGTAGCCCTCGAGGATGATGATGCCGGCTGCCGCGAAGAAGTGGGCCAAATCGGGGCGCAGGGCCGCACCACCCGAGATGGCATATTTCAACCGGCCGCCCAGCACCTCCCGCCACTTGCTGTACACCAAGCGGTCGAGCAGTTTGTGCTCCAGCGCGGCCCGCCCGCGGAGCGGTTCCCCCACCCGATAGCGCTGGGCCAGGGCAATGGCCCGCCGCAGCAGCGCGGCCTTGACGCCGTGCAATTCGTCAACTTTGCGCAAGATGCCCTCGTAGATGCGCTCCAGCACCCGGGGCACGGTCGCGAACATGGTCGGCCGGACCACGGGTAGGTTGTCCACCAACTCATGGGGGTGGACGAAGTACACGGCCGCGCCCAGGTTCATGTAGCCATATTGCATCATGCGGCCGAAAACATGGGTCAGGGGCAAGAAGGAGATGACGGTCTCGTTGGGGCCGTCGAACCACTTGCCCATCGCGCCAAAAGCCGATTTGACATTGAAGGAAAGGTTCTGGTGGCTGAGCATCACGCCCTTGGGCAGGCCTGTGGTGCCCGAGGTGTAGATGATGGTGGCGATATCGTCGGGCGCGATGCCCTGCTTGAGGCGTCCGATGAGGCCAGGGTCGCGTTCCAGCACTTCGCGGCCCTGGGCCATGAGCGCGTCCAGCGTGTGGGTGGTGATGCCTTCGGGGATGTGCGCTTGCCGTTCGGCCCAGTCCTCAGGCGGTTGGGCAATGATCAAATGCTGTAAGAAGGTCATTTGCGGCAACAGCGGGCAGATCTTGCGCAGCAGTTCGCCGTCTGAGACGAACAGCACCCGCGCTTCCGCGTGGTTCATTACATAGACCAGCAGGTCGGGGGCATAGGTGAGGTAAAGGGGAACGTCGGTCAGGTGAGCGATGAGCGCGCCCATGTCCACCCGCACAAAGTCGGGGTCGCTATACATGAACAGCGCGACCCGGTCTTCGGTGGCCAAGCCCAGGCTGCGCAGGCCCGCGGCAATGGCTTCCGCGTCTTCGCGCAGTTGGCGGGTCGAATAGTGCACCCAGCGGCCATGGCGTTGGACATTGAGGGCGCGCGGGTTGGGATTGCGCTGACAGGCTTCGTCCAGCAAATCGGGAAGGGTGTACCCCAGGACGACTTCACCGCTTCCGGGCGGAGCCGTGCAGATCCTCATTGCGCCTCCTTGTTTGGGGATTTGGACCAGCGAACACCGGCAAAGGCGTAACCAACGGCCGTGCGAGGGGTTATAAATAGATTACTTTTGCACGCCCCGGCATATGGGTATTGTAGCATATTTGCGCGCCTTGTGGGGCTGACACTTGTCCTGAAAGGCGCGGGCGATCCTGCGCGGGGCGGCCAGGGGGCCGAGCCGGGGCGTGGCGCGTGGCCACGAGGGGGGAAACCCGGCCGTGCGCTGCGCTTTTGCGGGGCCGCGAGCAGATGATGACATTTGTAGGTATTTGCATGGACGGAACGCGCGTTGACACCCTATAGGCCGCGTGTTATACTCTCGTGAGAATTCGCACAAAAACTCGCTTGGGGGTCGCGACCACAGCCGCGTTGCGGCCCGCACTTTTGCGCCAGGGGCTTTACCATGTTGTGGCAATACATTCCCATCGCCATCATGCTGGTCCTGTCCACGGCCCTGGCCGTGCTTATCGTCCTACTCGACGCCCTGTTAGGCCCGCGCAAGCCGACCTTTCGCAAACTCAGCCCTTATGAATCGGGCATGGTGCCCATCGGCCCGGGCATGCGTCGCCAGCCGGTGCGGTTCTATCTCATCGCCATGCTCTTTTTGCTCTTCGATGTGGAGGTCATTTTCTTGTTGCCTTGGGCGGTGACCTTCCGCAAATTGGGGCTGTTTGGCTTGCTGGAGATGCTGGTCTTCATCGCCATCTTGTTGGTGGGCTACATCTACGCCTGGAAAAAAGGAGCGCTGGAATGGGAGTAGAGCACAAACTCGGCGAAATGGGCATTGTGACCACCACCCTGGAGCAGGCGGTGAACTGGGCCCGCACCCGGGCCATGTGGCCGTTGCTTTTCGGCTTGGCCTGCTGCGCCATTGAGATGATGGCCGCGCAAGCGTCGCACTATGACATGAGCCGCTTTGGCATGGAGTTGATGCGACCCAGCCCCCGGCAGTCGGATTTGATGATCGTGGCCGGCCGGGTCACCCGCAAGATGGCCCCTGTGCTGCGCCGCCTCTATGATCAGATGGTCGAGCCCAAGTGGGTCATTGCCATGGGCGACTGCGCCTCGTGCGGCGGTGTGTTCAACAACTACGCGGTGCTGCAGGGCGTGGACGAAGTGGTGCCTGTGGATGTGTATGTGGCCGGTTGCCCCCCGCGGCCTGAGCAACTCATCCACGGGGTGTTGACGCTGCACGCCAAGGTGATGAAGGAACATCCTTTGCGGCAGCGGGCGTGAGCCTGGCCGAAGCGGAGCCCTTCCCCGAAGGAGACCGGGCATGGACGCGTATTTGACCGATGTGGTCATCCCCACGTTGCAGCAGCGCTTGGCCGCGGCGCCGCAGATCTTTCGCGACGAAGTGTCGTTTGTGGTGCCGCCTGAACGGCTGCTCGAGGCCGCGCGCTTGCTGCGCGATGAACTGGACTTTGACGCGCTGCTGGACCTGACCGCGGTGGACTATTGGCCTGACGGCCAGCCGCGCTTCCACGTGGTCTATCAGTTCTACTCCTACACCCACAACGTGGCCGTGCGCGTGCGGGTGCCCGTGGCCGAAGACGCCGCGGAAGTGCCTTCCCTGGTGGCGTGGTACCCCAGCGCGAACTGGTACGAGCGCGAAGTGTGGGATATGTTCGGCATTCGCTTCACCGGGCACCCGGATTTGCGGCGCATCCTCATGCCCTACGACTGGGTCGGCCACCCGCTGCGCAAGGACTACCCCTTGGGCTATGAGGAGCCGCAGTTCACCTTCAACTTCGACGACATCGAGCGCCGCAAGCCGCGGCCGCGGGCTTGATTTCTGCCAACGCGTCAAGGAGCGTATTTCATGCTGGAGCGCATGGAAATCACGGTAGACGATTTGCGGCATTTGGTCTCAGAGCGCGCGCTCACGGGCGAGACCATGCTGTTGAACATGGGGCCCCAGCACCCCTCGACCCACGGCGTGCTGCGCCTGTTGTTGGAACTGGACGGCGAGGTCATTGTCAATTGCATCCCCGACATTGGCTTTTTGCACACGGGCATCGAGAAGAACATGGAGGCCAAGAACTACATCAAGGCCACGGTGATGACCGATCGCATGGACTATCTGAACACCGTGGGCAATAACTTGGCCTATGCCCTGGCCGTGGAGAAACTGCTGGGCATCGACGACATCCCTGAGCGCGCGCAAATCATTCGGGTGCTCCTCGCGGAACTGCAGCGCATTGCCTCGCATTTGGTCTGGCTGGGCACCCACGCGCTGGACCTGGCCGCGATGTCCGTCTTCCTCTACTGCTTCCGCGAGCGCGAGATGATCTTGGAAATCATGGAGATGGTCTCGGGCCAGCGCATGATGACCACCTACATTCGCCCCGGCGGGCTGTGGCGCGATGTGCCCCCGGGCTTCGCGGACGCGGTGCGTCGGTTCGTGGACTACTTCCCCGCGCGCATCGACCAATACGAGGCGCTGTTGACCGAGAACCCGCTGTTCATCCAGCGCACCAAGGGCATCGGTGTGCTGCGCCGCGAGGACGCGATTGCCCACGGCGCGACCGGGCCTATTCTGCGGGGCTCGGGCATCAAGTACGACATCCGCAAGGCGCGGCCTTATAGCGGCTATGAGACGTATGACTTCGAAATTCCAGTGCGGCCCGAGGGCGATGTGTACGCCCGTTATTTGGTGCGCATGGAAGAGATGCGCCAGAGCCTGAAGATCATCCGCCAAGCCTTGGACCGCCTGGAAAAGACCGAGGGCCAGCCCGTGCGCACGGCCAATCGCAAGTTCGTACCGCCGCCTAAATCCGAGTTGGCCCACAGCATGGAAGCGCTTATCCACCACTTCAAATATTGGACCGAAGGCTTTCACGCGCCCAAAGGCGCGGTGTATGCGGCCGTAGAATCCCCGCGCGGGGAACTGGGTTTCTACATCGAAGGCAACGGCGGCCCTCAACCGCAGCGCATCCATGCGCGCACGCCGTCGTTTGCCAACTTGCAGTTGCTGCCCCTGATGGCGAAGGGGCACATGGTGTCGGATCTGGTGGCCATCATCGGCAGCATCGACATCGTGCTGGGCGATGTGGATCGGTAGGCCTGCCGCGCGAAGGAGTGCGTCATGAACGCGTTTTACGAGCAGCATCGCGAGGAAATCGAGGCCATCCTGGCCAAATATCCGCCCGAGCACAAGCGCTCGGCCATGCTGCCGTTGCTCTACTTGGTGCAGCGTGAGTTCGGCGGCCACATCCCGCCCGAAGGGATGCGCATCGTGGCCGAGATTTTGGATGTGTCGGTGACCGAAGTGGACGGCGTGGTCGGCTTTTACACGTTGCTGCACGACCGCCCTGGCGGCAAATATCGCATCCAAGTGTGCACCGACCTGCCTTGCGCGCTGCGGGGCGCGGAGCAGTTTTTGCACGACTTGGAAGACGCGCTGGGCATCAAAGCCGGCGAGACCACGCCCGACGGCTTGATTTCGCTGGAAGAGGTGATGTGCATCGCGGCCTGCCACAAGGCCCCCGTGTTCCAGGTTCAGACCCCCGAAGGGCTGACCTACCACGAGAACATGGATGTGGAAAAGGCGTTGGCCCTGGTGGAATCGTGGCGCAAGGCAGAGCAGGCGCAGCCTGCGGGGGACTGACGCCGCGTCGGGCCGGAGGCCGTTGCCCGCTCATCGCTGCTTCGAGGAGAACGAACATCTATGGCCGAACATCTGCTCTTGCGACACCGCGACATCCCCGACATCGACCGCCTGGAAGTGTATCGCGCCCATGGCGGCTTCGAGGCTTTTCGCCAGGCCGTGACCCAGATGGACCCGGACCAGGTGACCGAAGAGGTCAAGCAGGCCGGCCTGCGTGGTCGCGGCGGTGCGGGCTTCCCAACAGGCCTCAAATGGTCTTTCATGGACAAGCGCAATTGGCCCCATTATGTGGTGGCCAACGCGGATGAGTCCGAGCCCGGCACGTTCAAAGACCGGGAGATTATGGAGCGCAACCCCTTCCAGTTCTTGGAAGGCTTGGCCATTGCCGCGTACGCGGTGGGCGCGCAGCGGGCCTATATTTACCTGCGGGGCGAGTTCTGGCCCGTGGCCCGCTGGCTCGACCAAAAGATCGCGGAATTAGAAGCCGCAGGCCTGTTGGGCGACCGCTTGTTCGGGACCGACTATTCGCTGCGCATTTATACCCACTTGGGCGCGGGCGCGTACATCTGCGGCGAAGAAACCGCGCTGCTGGAGTCGCTGGAAGGCAAACGCGGGCAACCGCGCGTGCGGCCGCCGTTCCCGCCCCAGCGCGGCCTGTGGGACAAGCCCACCGTGGTCAACAACGTGGAGACGCTGACCAATGTGCCCCTCATCATCCAACGGGGCGCGGCGTGGTACCGCAGCATCGGCACCGACAAGAGCCCTGGCCCCAAGGTGTTCTCCCTTTCGGGGCGGGTCAAGCGCCCGGGAAACTACGAGTTGCCCTTGGGCACCACGTTCCGGGAACTCATCTTCGAGCACGGCGGCGGCATTCTCGATGACCGGCCCATCAAAGCCATCATGGCCGCGGGCGCGTCGTCGTCCCTCATTGTGGCGACCGACGAGGCCTTGGACACGCCCATGGACTACGAAAATCCGCAGAAGGTGGGCGGGATGTTGGGCTCCGCGTCGGTCATCGTCATTGACGATACGGTGAACATCGCGTGGTTGGTCAAGAAGACGGTGCACTTCTTCAAGCACGAATCGTGCGGCAAATGCACGCCGTGCCGCGAAGGCACGTATTGGATGGACAAACTGACCCAGCGCATTGCCGCGGGGCAGGCCACCCGCCAGGATGTGGACACGCTGTACGCGGTGGCGCGCCAAATTCAAGGCAAGACCCTGTGCGCGTTGGGCGAGTTTTCCACCATGGCGGTGGTCACGGGCATCGAACGCTTTCGGGAGGATTTCGACGCGGTGGTGCAGTGAGGCGCCTGCGGGCAGGGTCGCGCGGCGCTGCGTACAAGGCGCGCGAGATGCCCAAGGCCGCCCGGCGGTGAGGTCATCGGTCCTCTTGAGGTCGCAGCCTTCAGGCTTTGGAGAGTTTTTGCATGAGCGCCAACGGCAAACAAGTCACCCTCACCATTGACGGCAAGCAAGTCACCGTGCCCGCGGGGCTCACGGTGGTGGACGCGGCCCGTTTGGCCGACATTGACATCCCGGTCTTTTGCTACCACCCCAAAATGGAGCCCGTGGGCATGTGCCGCATGTGCTTAGTGCACATTGGCCGCCCCGTGCGCGATCGGGCCACAGGGGAGATCGTGCGCAATGAGGACGGCACGCCCCAAATTCGCTGGGGTCGCACCCTCGAAACCGGCTGTACTGTGCGGGTCGAAGATGGCCTGGTGGTCAAAACCCAGACCGAAGAGGTTGCCGAAGCCCGCAAGGCCGTGCTGGAGTTCTTCCTCACCTCGCACCCCCTGGACTGCCCCATTTGCGACAAGGGCGGCGAATGCCCGCTGCAGAATTTGACCGTCGCCTATGGCCCCACAACCAGCCGGTTCCCTTATGAATTCAAGATGCACTTCCCCAAGCGGGTGCCGTTGGGGGATCTCATCATCCTCGACCGGGAACGGTGCATCTTGTGCGGGCGTTGTGTGCGCTTCCAAGACGAGGTGGTGGGCGACCCGGTTTTGAGCATGGACAGCCGCGGCCGGGCCAGCCATATCGTGACCACGTCGGACCCGCCGTTCGACTCTTATTGGTCGGGCAATACCACCGACATTTGCCCCGTGGGCGCGCTCACCACGGTGGACTTTCGCTTTGAGGCCCGGCCCTGGGAGATGACCCACGCGGCCTCGCTGTGTAACCTGTGCCCCGTGGGTTGCAATTTGACTTTCGATGTGCGCCGGGAGCCCAAACTCGAGGGACGCATCGCGGTGCAGCGGGTGCTGCCCCGCCAAAACGAGTGGGTCAACGAACTGTGGTTGTGCGACAAGGGCCGTTTTGCCGCGTATCACTTCGCGCAACGTTACGACGAGCGCCTCATGCGCCCCTACCTGCGCGGTGAAGACGGCTTGGCGCCCGCCGCGTCGTGGGCCGAAGCCTTGCGCGCGGCCGCGGAGGCCATTCAGGGCGCGGAAGGGCCTTTGGTCACCTTGGTGAGCGGCCGCTTGAGCAACGAAGATTTGTATAACTTGGCCCGCCTGACCGACCACTTGGGCGGCCAGAAGGTGCTTTACACCTTCATGGGCGGTGGCGAGGTGGTGGCCCAAGTAGGGTTGGGCACGGGCAGCAATCTGGCCAACCTGGGTCAAGGCGATGCCATTGTGGTCTTTGCCTCGGACCTGGAAGAAGAAGCCCCCATGTGGCGCTTGCGGGTCAAACTGGCTGCCGAGCGCGGCGCGCAACTTATCGTCGTGAACCCGCGCCCCACCAAGTTGGACCGCTGGGCAACTCGTACCGTGCGCTACGCGTATGGCGAAGAAATCGCGGCCGCGCAGGCTGTGGTCCAAGACCTGGCCGAGACCCTGCGCGCGGCCGGGCATGTGGTCATCTTCTACGGCCAAGAGGGGATGGACCTGACCACTTCGGAGGCCGTGGCCCGCATTTTCGGCAATGCGCTCATCGAGACCGGCCACGCGGGGCAGGTGAACAGCGGTTTGGTGCCGGTTTGGCCGCGCAACAACGACCAAGGCGCGTGGGAGTTGGGCTTCCGGCCGGTGGAAGATTTGGCCGCGGTGCTGCGCGCGGCCGGTGTGGTCTACATCGTGGCCGCGGATCCCGCGGGCGACGACCCCTATTTGGCCGCCGCGCTGGAGCAAGCGGGCTTTGTCATCGTGCAAGACCTCTTCATGACCGAGACCGCGCAGCGGGCGGATTTGGTGCTGCCGGCCCTGGCCTATATCGAGCGGGGCGGCACCTACATCAGCGGCGAGCGCCGGGTGCAGCGCTTTTACCCCGCGGTGCCCGCGCCCGAGGGCCTGCAGCCCGACTTCGCCATCGCCGCCGCGTTGGCTCGCATGTTCGACCTGGACCTGGAGCCCCGCTCGGTGATGACCATCGTGCGCCAAATGGCCGAAACCGTGCCCGCGTTCCAAGGCTGGGACCCGGCTACGCTCAACCAGGTCAAGACCCAGTTCCCGCCGGTGTCGCGCGATTATTTGCACTACGCGGGCGCGGTGCATCCCAATTACCAAGGCGTGGGCGAGAATTTGCCCAACGCAGCGCAGCGAGGCCAGCAGCCGAGCCCCTTTGCTCTGCCCGCGGTCGCCACGGCCGAGCGCGAGGGCCTGTGGGCCGTGCCCATTACGCGGCTGTACGACCGCGGCGCGTTGGTCCGGCGTTCGGCTACGCTGGAGCCGCGCCTGTGGCCCGAAGCGCGGGTGTTGATGCACCCGGCAACGGCCGCGCGCGCGGGCTTGGACCGCGAAGGCCCCGCCGCGTTGGAAGTGCACGGTGTGACCGCCTGGGTCACCGTGGCCGTAGACGAGACCGTGCCCCAAGACGTGGTGCTGGTGCCGCGCTCGGTAGGGGTTCCCCTGCACGCGGCGGCACCGGCCACACTGCGGACTGTGGAACCCGCGTGAGACCTCGAACGAAGGTGCGCTATGGACACTGCCCTGCTTCTCGAATGGACCATCAAGGCGCTGCTGCTCATCGTCATCCTGCTGACGGGCTTCGCGTACCTGACGCTCATGGAGCGGAAGGTGCTGGCCCGCATTCAAGTGCGCATTGGGCCGAATCGGGCCGGGCCTTATGGCTTGTTGCAGCCCGTGGCTGATGGCATCAAATTGCTCTTCAAAGAAAGCATCATCCCGGCCAAGGCCGACAAGGTCATCTTCGTGCTCGCGCCCCTGATCACGGTGATTCCTGCGTTGGCGATCAACGCGGTGCTGCCTTGGGGCCGCACGGTGACGGTGTTTGGCCGTGAGGTCTCGCTCTATGTCGCGGACATCAACGTGGCCCTGCTGTATGTGATGGCCATCGCGTCCATTGCGGTCTATGGCGTGACCTTGGCGGGCTGGTCGTCGAACAACAAGTACGCGCTGCTGGGGGGGCTGCGGGCCGCGGCGCAGATGATCAGTTATGAGTTGGCCCTGGGCTTGTCGCTGTTGGGGCCGGTGCTGCTGGCCGGCAGCCTGTCGCTGGTGGACATTGTCGAATCCCAGCGGCGCATGTGGTACATCGTGTACCAGCCCTTGGCGGCCATCATTTTCTTCATCACCAGCGTGGCTGAGTTGAACCGCGCGCCCTTCGACTTGCCCGAGGCTGAGCAGGAATTGACCGCGGGCTATCACACCGAATATTCGGGCATGAAGTTCGCGCTGTTTTACATGGCCGAATATGTCAAGATGATCACCGTGAGCGCGCTGTTCGCGGTGTTGTTCTTGGGCGGCTATTTGGGGCCCTTTGAGAGCCAATACCCGTGGCTGGGCCCGATCTACTTGCTCATCAAGATCTTGGTGGGCCTGTATGTGCTGATTTGGCTGCGGGCGACTTTGCCCCGGTTCCGCTACGATCAGTTGATGCGCCTGGGGTGGAAAGTGCTCTTCCCTCTGGCGTTGTTCAATGTGGTGGTCACCGCGGTGTTCGTGGTGCTGCTGGGTTGAGCGGGGGAAGGGCCTCGCGGCCCGACCCTCAGGCATTGCCGAGTTTGACTTGTTTGGAGGCCATGCATGAGCAAGGTGCTGAACGACATCAAGGCCATCGGAAAGGGACTGGCGACCACCTTCCGCTCGATGCTGGAGCCGCCGGTCACGGTGCAATATCCAGAGCAGAAGCGGCCGGTGTCGAAGCGCTACCGCGGGCGGCATGTGCTGCGCCGTTATGAGAACGGCTTAGAGCGGTGCATTGGCTGCAGCCTGTGCGCGGCCGCCTGTCCCGCGGATGCCATCTTCGTCGAAGCCGCGGAGAACACCGACGAGGAGCGTTACTCGCCGGGCGAGCGCTATGCTGCGGTCTACGAGATCAATTACTTGCGCTGCATCTTCTGCGGCTATTGCGAAGAAGCCTGCCCGACGCAAGCCATTGTGCTGACGGACCAATACGAACTGTCGTTCACCGACCGGCGGGACGCCATCTACACCAAAGAGCGGCTGTTGGAACCTGTGCCCGCGGATGGCAAGCCCACGCCGCAAAAGACGCCGCCGGGGGTGTTTGTCAAGCCCATCCCCGAAATGCCCGACTTTCCGGAGTGGAAGCCGTAGTCTGCCGCGTTCGGGCGCATGCACACGAAGCGAGGGCGCTTATGGGACTCATGACCTTGTTCATCATCACCGGTGCGGTGGCCGTCGCGGCCGCGTTGGGGTTGCTGTTCGCCCGCAACGCGGTCTATGCCGCGCTTTTCTTGGTGCTCAACATGTTCGCGCTCGCGGTGCTTTACCTCTCGCTGGGCGCGCCGTTCATCGCCATGGTGCAAATCACCGTGTACGCGGGCGCGATCATGGTGCTCTTCTTGTTCGTCATCATGCTGCTGGGCGCGGAGCAACTGAAGGAAGACGGGGGCCCGATTGCCTGGCAGCGACCCTTGGCCTTGGTGTTGGGCCTGGTGCTGTTGGGCGAACTGGCCTACTTTGTGTTCGCCGCGCCGGCAGGGCGGGCCCGTTTGCTGCCGCCGCCCGAAGGGTTCGGCGATCCCCACACGGTGGGGCTGACGCTGTTTCAACAATACCTGCTGCCCTTTGAGGTCACTTCGGTGCTGCTGTTGGTAGCGATGATTGGCGCCATCGTGCTGGTGCGCCACGGCAAAGGCACCGCTGCCGATTCTGCCGCGGGGTCCGACGCGGAGTAATGCCAGGCCAGAGGAGGCGTGTATGGTTCCCACCTCGTTTTACATCTTCCTGGCCGCGCTGCTGTTTACCATTGGCGCGGTGGCTGTGCTGTTTCGGCGCAACACGCTGGTCATTTACATGGCCGTGGAGTTGATGCTCAACGCCGCGAATCTGGCCTTTGTCGCGTTCGCGCGGCAGTTCGAGGCCTTAGACGGTCAATTGTTCGTGTTCTTCGTCATGACCGTGGCTGCGGCCGAGGTGGCCGTGGGCTTGGCCTTGATTGTGACCATCTTCCGCACCAAGCATTCGGTAGACATTGACGCCATGCGGGAACTGAAAGGATAGCGGTATCGCACTGCTCACCGCTCGCCAGGAGAACCACTCATGCTTTTCGAAACCGTCTCTCACGGAGGCCCAACTTTCTTCCAACTGGCGCCGCTGGTGGTGTTCATCCCGCTGCTGGGCGCGACCATCAACTTCTTGTTCGGTCGCCGCATCGGCGAGCGGGGGGTGGCGGCCGTCGCGGTGACGGCCGCGGGCGCCGCGTTCGTGATCTCGGTGTTGCAGTGGCTTTCGTTGCGGGCCCACCCTGAGGGCGCAACCCAAGTGGTGGTGGAATGGATCACCATCGGCGACTTCCAGGTGCGCTGGGCCCAACTCATCGATACCCTTTCCGTGACCATGATGTTGGTGGTCAGCGGCGTGGGCACGCTGATTCACATTTACGCGACCGCGTACATGCATTACGATGTGCGCTATAAGAACGACCCGCGCCGCTATGCCCGCTTCTTCGGCTTCTTCAACTTGTTCATCGCGATGATGATGATTCTGGTCACGGGCGATAGTTACCTGACCCTGTTCGTGGGTTGGGAAGGCGTGGGCCTGTGCTCGTTCTTGCTCATCGGCTTTTGGTATGAGTTTGACCTTTTGGGCCGGCCCAGCACCGCGAACGCCCGCGCGGCCAAAAAGGCCTTCGTGGTCAACCGGGTGGGTGACTTCGGCTTCTTGCTGGCCATCTTCACCCTGTTCTGGTACTTCGGCACGGTGGAATTCCACGGCGTATTTGCCAAGGTGCACGAAGTGGCCGCGACGCATCCGCAGGTGTTGCTGGCCGTGACCCTGTTCTTGCTGCTGGGCGTCACGGGCAAGTCCGCGCAGATCCCCTTGTTCGTGTGGTTGCCCGACGCCATGGCCGGCCCCACGCCCGTGTCTGCACTGATTCACGCGGCCACCATGGTCACCGCGGGCGTGTACCTCATCACCCGTTCCGCGGAAATCTACCTGGCCGTGCCCCAGGCCCAAGCCATGGTCGCACTGGTGGGCGGCTTGACCGCGTTGGTGGCCGCGACGATGGCCGTGGCCCAATATGACATCAAGAAGGTGTTGGCCTATTCCACCATCTCCCAGTTGGGCTTCATGGTGGCCGCCGTGGGCATGGGCGCGTTCGTCGCGGGCATGTTCCACTTGGTCACCCACGCGTTCTTCAAGGCCCTGCTGTTCTTGGGCTCGGGTTCGGTCATCATCGCGCTGGAGCGCGCGCACCATCCCCTGCCCGACGACCCCGAGGCCCAGGCGTTGGCCCAACAACATGGCCATGGCCACCACGACGACCATGGCCACGATGGTCACGACCATGGCCACGAACCCTTCGATCCCCAAGACATGCGCAACATGGGCGGCCTGCTGCGCCGCATCCCCCTGACTTCGTGGACCTACATCATTGGCGGGCTGGCTTTGGCGGGCATCCCGCCTTTGGCTGGGTTCTGGTCCAAAGACGAGATTTTGCTTGAGGCCAAGCATTTGCAGCCCGTGGTGTATGCGCTGTTGACCGCGGCCGCGTTTTTGACCGCGTTTTATGTGACCCGGCAATTGGTCATGGTCTTTTTGGGACGCCCGCGCAGCGAAGCCGCGGCCCATGCTATCGAGAGCCCCAAGGCCATGACCGGCGTGTTGGTCACTCTGGCCGTGTTGTCGCTGCTGGGCGGCTTCATGAACGCGCCCGGCGTGCACGCGTTCGGCCATTGGCTGGAGCACGCGCTGCCCGAGGTGGAAGTCTTGCCCTTTGACTTGACCGTCGCGGGCATCTCCACGGGGTTGGCCCTGTTGTCGATGTTCTTGGCCTGGCGTTTGTACCAGGGCGTGCGCACGTGGGCCGAGTGGCAGCAAGATCCGCTGGAACGCCTTTTGGGCCCTGGTTTGTTCGGGTTCTTGCATCGTGCTTGGCACTGGGATGATTTCTATCAGGCCGTGTTCGTGCGCGGCTATGACGCGCTGGCGGCCTTCTTGGCGCACACGGTGGACTGGGCGTTTTGGCACGACTGGTTCCACGATACGGTGATCGCGGGCACTTACCGCTGGCTGAGCCGCTTCTTGGCCCAGCCCGTGGATCTGGGCATTGTGGACCGCATTGCCAACGAATTAGCGGGCTCGGTCAAGGGGTTGGCTTTGGTGGCCCGCCAGTTGCAGAGCGGCTATGTGCGCAACTATGCCTTGTCGGTGTTCATCGGCGTCGTGCTGATGTTAGGCTATCTGCTGTGGGTCGTGCGTTGATGCCCACCTGTAGGAAGGGGCCCGGGGGCCCCGCCCACGACCGATTCGTAATCGTTCATCTGCAACCGAGGAAGGCCCCATGAACATCACGGAGTTCCTTTTCCACCCTCTGAACCTGGTCACCTTCTTCCCCTTGGTGGGGGTGTTGTTGCTGTTGCTCACCCCCCGGGAGAACAAGAACCGGCTGCGTTGGATCGCCCTGCTGACCAGCGGCATAACGTTTGCCGTCTCGTTGGTGGTGTTGGCGCGCTTCGATGCGGCCGACCCCACCATCCAGATGGCCTATGAGCGGCCTTGGTTCCAAGTGGCAGGGCTGCAGATCAACTACATTTTGGGCGTGGATGGCCTGAGCATTTTGCTGCTCCTGCTGACCACTTTCCTCACGCCCATCGCCATCCTCTCCACTTGGTCCGCCATTGAGGAACGGGTCAAGGAGTTCATGATCTTCTTCTTGCTGCTGGAAATCGGCATGGTGGGCGTGTTCTTGGCCCTGGACCTGTTCCTCTTCTACATCTTCTGGGAGTTCACCCTGGTGCCCATGTACTTCCTCATCGGCATCTGGGGCGGGCCGAACCGGATGTACGCGGCCATCAAGTTCTTCCTCTACACCATGGCTGGCTCGCTGCTGATGCTGCTGGCCATCGTGTACATGGGCTTGCACTATGGCACCTTCTCGGTGCCCGCGATGCTGGAGCAGGGCGCGATTGGCGGGCCGGTGCAACACTGGCTGTTTTTGGCCTTTGCCGCGGCCTTTGCCATCAAAGTGCCTATGTGGCCGCTGCATTCGTGGTTGCCCGACGCGCACGTGCAAGCGCCCACCGCGGGCTCGGTCATCTTGGCCGGCGTGCTGTTGAAGATGGGCACCTACGGCTTCTTGCGCTTCAACCTGCCCTTGTTCCCCGAGGCCGCGCTGCACTACGCGCCCCTGATGGGCGTGTTGGCCGTCATTGGCATCCTGTACGGCGCGCTGGTGTCCTATCCGCAGCAGGATGTCAAGAAACTGGTGGCTTACTCCTCAGTGAGCCACTTGGGGTTCGTGATGTTGGGCCTGTTCGCGCTCACTGCCCAAGGCGTTGAGGGCGCGATCTTGCAGATGATCAACCACGGTATCAGCACCGGCGCTTTGTTCTTGGTGGTCGGCATGATCTACGAGCGCCGCCACACGCGTGACTTGGACCAATTCGGCGGCTTGTGGAAAATCATGCCCATCTATGGTGCGCTGACCTTGATCACGACACTGTCGTCCATGGGCTTGCCCGGCCTCAATGGCTTCGTGGGTGAATTCAACATCCTGCTGGGCGCGTTTGGCTCCCAGGCCTTGGGCTCGCCCTTGTATGCGGCTTTCGCGGCCGCGGGCGTCATCTTCGCCGCGGTCTACATGCTGTACATGTTCCAGAAGATCTTCTTGGGCCCGGTCAAGCATGAGGTCAACAAGACCCTCAAAGACCTGAGCCCGCGGGAGATCATCACCCTGCTGCCTCTCATCGTGCTCATGTTCTGGATCGGCTTGTACCCCAAGCCCTTCTTCGCGCTCATGGACCCCGCAGTGCAGCATCTGCTCGCGGCGTTCAAGTGAGCCAGGGCTGGCCGCGAGGCCGGGCCCACCAGGCGGCCCTGCACGCGGGTCCGCGTGGCCTCGGGCAGGTCGCACGCCAACCCAACGGGAATCGAGAGCGATGGCGCAACAGGACGGGTCCTTGGATCGCAACACGACGGCGCAGCCGGCAAACATGACGCGCACCCATCGCATCGTATGGGGCGACAATTTGCCCTTTTTGCGCTCCCTTCCCGATGGGTGCGTGGACTTCATCTACATTGACCCGCCCTTCAACACCGGGCGGCAACAGCGCCGCATCCGGCTGCGCACGGTCCAAGATCCGCACGGCGACCGCACGGGCTTCCAAGGCCGCCGCTATCGCACTTTGAAAATCGGCTCCTTGGCCTTTGCCGACATCTTCGACGACTATCTGGCCTTTTTGGAGCCGCGGCTGGTGGAAGCCCATCGGGTGCTGGCCCCCCACGGCAGTCTGTTTGTCCATCTGGACTATCGCGAAGTGCATTATGTCAAGGTGCTGTTGGATGCTATCTTCGGCCGGGCTTCGTTTTTGAACGAAATCATCTGGGCCTACGATTACGGCGGTCGCTCCAAGCGGCGCTGGCCCGCGAAACACGACAACCTGCTGTGGTATGCCAAGGACCCGCGGCATTACACATTCAACTATGAGGCCATGGACCGAATCCCCTACATGGCGCCGGGGTTGGTGGGGCCTGAGAAAGCCCGGCGGGGCAAAACCCCTACCGATGTGTGGTGGCACACCATTGTTCCCACCACGGGACGCGAGCGCACCGGCTACCCGACCCAGAAGCCCTTGGGCGTGCTGGAGCGCATCATCAAGGTGCACACCAACCCCGGCGACTTGGTGCTCGACTTTTTCGCAGGCAGCGGCACCACGGGAGAAGCCGCGGCCAAGCATGGGCGCATCTTTTGGTTGGTGGACCATCATCCTGAGGCCGTGCGCATCATGCAGCGGCGTTTGGCAGCCTATGCCCCGCGTGTCGAGCGCGGGCCAGACGCCTCCGCGCCTTCCCCGGTGACCGAGACTGAGCCCGCGCCCGCGTCTTCGACCGTGGGCAACGATTCGTCCTTTGGAGCATCGCCATGAACTTCAACCTTTCGGGTCAAGACTTCTACGCCATCTTGCCAGAGATTGTGCTGGTGGTGTGGGGCTCGTTGCTTTTGCTGCACCACGCGTTGTGGGGTCGGGCCAGAGACGACGCGCGCCAAATGGCCCTCTGGTCAGGGATGGGCTTCGCGGTGGCTTTGCTGCTGGCCTTGGCCCAACTGGGACGCAAGCCTTACCTCGCGTTCCAGGGCATGGTCATTGCCGACGCGTATGCCGCGTTCTTGGTGGCCTTGTTCGCACTGAGCGGCCTCATCGGCATCATCATGGCCGCGGCTTACTTGCGCGACCAGGGCCTGGATCGGGCCGAGTATTACATCTTGTTGCTCTTTAGCGTTGCGGGCATGATGCTCATGGCTCGCGTCGCGGACCTGGTCATGATCTTCCTGGCCTTAGAGTTGTTCTCCATCCCCTTGTATGTTTTGGCCGGGTTTGCCCGCCCGCGGCCCCAATCTGAG
>Ga0256914_1001707_pt1 | contig 19269 bp, 15 predicted proteins | sample HulkmetaG_FD_191571 | JGI IMG/M metagenome (GOLD analysis project Ga0256914, IMG submission 191571) | Hydrothermal chimney microbial communities from Main Endeavour vent field at the Juan de Fuca Ridge, Pacific Ocean - Hulk | ecosystem: Environmental > Aquatic > Marine > Hydrothermal vents ... | reverse complement strand
GAGCAGGCGCAGGAGCGCTTCTCCGACGACTACCGACCTCCTTACTATCTGGGTTTGGTGGCCCGGGCGCAGGGGGAAAATGAGGAAGCTGTGTCCCACTTCGACCGCTCTCTGGCGCTGAAGCCTGATTATCCCTACGCCCTTTATGCAAAAGCTCATGCCCTGAACGCGCTGGAACGCACCCAGGAGGCCATTCAGACATTGAAGCGGGCCATCGAACTGCATCCGCACCCGCCAGAAAGCTGGCAAGAGCAACTGAAGCAGTGGCAAGGAGAATAGCATGATGGCAGATCGGCTCACGTCCGAAGACATTCAGCACGCAGAGCAGCTCATCGGTCTGACGTTGACCGCGAGCGAACGAGAGATGATGCTGAATAGATTGGAGGCGATGCGGCAGGGTTACGAGGCTATGCGCCGCGTCCCTTTGCCCAACGACGTCTTGCCCGCCATCCGTTTCGATCCGGCCATCGTGGGCGCTTCTGAGCCGCCCATCTATCCGCCAGCATCCGAGGTGGCGAGGCCGCCTCTGCCGCCATCCGCCAACGCTGATGATCTGGCCTTCTGGCCCGTGAGCGATCTGTCTCGCTGGCTGCGGCGTGGCGCGGTTTCCTCGGAGGAGCTGACGCGGCTCTATCTCGATCGGCTGCGGCGTTACGATCCGGCCTTACATTGCGTCATCACGTTGACCGAAGAGCGGGCGTTGGCGCAGGCTCGCCGCGCGGATGCAGAACGACGCGCGGGCGTGGATCGCGGCCCGCTGCATGGCATTCCCTGGGGAGCCAAGGACCTGCTGGCTGTGCGCGGCTATCCCACCACCTGGGGGGCAACGCCCTACCGGGAGCAGATCATCCATGGAGATGCGACCGTGGTGGAGCGGTTGGATGCGGCGGGTGCAGTGCTGATAGCCAAACTGACGCTGGGTGCGTTGGCTTGGGGGGATGTGTGGTTTGGAGGGCGGACGCGTACGCCCTGGGATGTCGGGGTGGGGGCCAGCGGCTCCTCGGCGGGGCCGGGCGCGGCCACGGCCGCGGGGCTGGCGGGGTTCAGCATTGGCACCGAAACTTACGGCTCTATCGTTTCGCCTTCCACCCGCAATGGCGTGACAGGCCTGCGCCCCACCTTTGGCCGCGTCAGTCGGGATGGGGCGATGGCCCTGAGTTGGACCCTGGACAAGATCGGTCCCATGTGTCGTAGCGCCGAAGATTGCGCCCTGGTCTTCGCAGCCATCCACGGCCCGGACGCGGGCGATCCCACCACGGTGGACATGCCCTTCCCCTGGCCGCCCGACATCGACCCGAGCTCGATACGGCTGGGGTATCTGGCCGATGATTTCGCGGGCGATTATCGGGAGAGGGAGAACGACGAACGGGCCTTGCAGGTTTGGCGGGAGATGGGCGTCAATTTGGTTCCCATCGCGCTGCCCGATCTCCCCATCGAGCCTCTACAGCTCATCCTCTTCGCCGAGGCGGCCGCGGCCTTCGACGAGCTCACGCGCAGCAATCGGGACGATCTGTTGGTGCGTCAGGAGGAGGATGCCTGGCCCAACTTTTTTCGTCTGGCCCGATTCATCCCCGCGGTGGCATACATCCAGGCCAACCGTATCCGCACACTGTTGATGATGGCGATGCGTGAGCTATTTTCGCAGGTGGATGCGTACGTCGGGCCGTCGGTGGTGGGCGACAACCTGCTGCTCACCAATCTTACCGGACATCCAGCGCTGGTTTTGCCTACGGGCCTGGGCGAAGACGGCCTGCCCACCAGCATCACCCTCATCGGACGATGGTATGACGAGGCCATGCTCCTGGCGCTGGGCCAGTTTTTTCAGCGGGAGACGGATTTTCATCGAGCCCGCCCGCAATTGCCCGCCGCGTGACTGTTTCGGAAGTGATCCGACATCCCACCGGCGTGGGGCGGGAGATATGATTTACGGGCATGGGCGTCCCTATTCAACGCGGGGACGGGGAAAAGGGTCAGGTCAAGATATATGGCAGGATGTCGCTCAGCTGTTCCACTCTCGTCGCCCGCACATCGGTGAACACCCGTCGCCAGTCCACCAAGATGGCGTCCATATCCGCTTCTCGGGCGCCTACGATGTCGGCGTAATAGTTGTCGCCGATGTAGATGGCCTCGTCCGGTCCCACCCCCGCTTGTTTCAGCGCTGCCTGAAAGATCTCAGGTCGGGGTTTCCACACGCCCACCTCTCCCGCCGACAGGGCGAAGTCGAAGTAGTCCGCGATGTTCAGCATTTCCAATTCCTCGCCGAAGGGATGGCTGCGATTGGAAAGCACGCCCAGGAGAAGAGCATGATCATGCAAGGCGTCAAGCACGTCGCGGGCGCCGGGCGTCAGCTCGGAGTGGGGCTGATACACCTCATCCATGTGCTCGCCAAAAGCCTGCACCTCCGCCTCGTTGGCGTGCGGATGTCCGACCTTGCTCATCAGCCGGGTTAGAAAACGATTCCAAATCTGCTCCTTTCCGTAAACCCGGGCGTCTTCGATGATCTCCGGACTTTGCGCCCAGTATTCATGCACCCAGCGTTCGGTCAACCGCCACTTGAAAGGGTCAACTTCCAGCCCCAGATCTATCAGCGCCGTGTGCAGCGCGTCCATAAAATGCGGATTCGATTCTCGCAACGTGCCATCGAGATCAAAGATCACCGCCCGATATTTCGCCGTCATTTTGCCCTCTCTCTCGCGGGCGTTGTCGAGCGCACCGTCGCGACCAGGCGCATAGCCGCGACGGGATCGTTGACGATAATGCCATCGACGCCCAATTCCATCACCAGACGATAGACCGCGGGGCGGTCCAGCGGTCCAAACCACACCCAAACCTGACGTCCGGCCGCGTGGGCCTGTTGGATCATCCAGGGATTGATCAGCGCCATCTCCGCCATGGGCGCGACGATTTCCGCACTCTCGGGCCGGGGTTCGCTGAGATCCCATTGGTAGGGCCCATAAAGCGGCGCCACTTTGGCCGCGGGCTCCGCCTCCTTCAGATTTTCCAGCACATCCCAGTGAAAGGAGAGGAAGATGGTCCGGTCGAGATAACCGGCATGCCGCACCATTTCCAGCGCCTGGATTTCCATGCCGGGATAAAAATCGGTGGATTTGAGCTCGGGTAGGATGCCCAGGCCCGCTTCCCTGGCAAAGGCGATGATCTCCTCGAAAGACATTACCTGTTCGCCATTGACGAGCCGCAAGGAGCGAATCTGCTCCCACGTCATATCTTTGATGAAGCCGTCGCCGTTGGTCATGCGATTGACGGTGTCGTCGTGCATGACAACCAGCACGCCGTCGCTGGTGCGGTGGATGTCGAATTCGATCCAGTCGGCGCCGATGCGAGCGGCGTTACGAAAGGCTTCGGGCGTATTTTCGGGGGCCAGGGCCGCGCCGCCGCGATGCGCGGCAATCTGCATGTTTTGCGGCTTCGGGCCTTGCAGCACGCGATAGGTGACCAGATTGGCGATTTCGATCACGGCCATCAGGCCAAGGGCGTTGCGAAGGGTCTTGAACAGAGACATGAGGGCGCTCCCGGTGGTAATTGGCGGAGAGGATTAAGTGAAAAAGTTTTGTGCATCCATTGAGTTCTTATTGTATCATTACGTCATCTGAAATCCCAGCATTTCCCTATTCCTCAATAAGTTTTGCAATCTAAGGAGTTGCAAGTAATGAAAATCAAGACAACCGATCGATACGATGCGGATGCAGACGCCGTCTTCAAATACCTGACCGATCCCGGATTTCTCAAGGCCCGGGCCGAAGCCATCGGAACCCGCAATGTCGATGTCACCGTCACCGACAAAGGCGACGTCGTCGAGATCGTGATGAAGCGGGAGATTCCGTCGGATGCGCCCGGCGCGCTCAAGAAATTCGTGCCCGAATGGAGTCCGTCGGTGCAGACGGAAGTCTGGAAGAAACAGGCGGGCGGGCCCTATCTGGGCAAGGCCAAAGTGGAGATCGACGGCGTACCCGTTTCGGCGCGCAGCCGTATGAAACTGGCCGCGGGGCAGGATGGCGGCAGTGTGATGATGATCGAGACCGAGTTCAAGAGCAGCGTTCCCGTGGTGGGCGGCAAACTGGCCTCCTTTGCCGGTGAGACGGCCAAAGGCACGCTGCTGGCGGAATATGAATTCACCAAAAAACAGATCGATGGTTGATTCATGTTCTTGCTGAAAAATGAAGAGAAATGGCGGCATCCCACCTATGACAGAACCGAGGAGATCATGTCCAGCGCCTCCCACGCTTTTGGGCTGACGCTGAGCATCGTCGGTTTCTTCCTCCTGCTTTATCTGGGCGTAAACCGCGGGGATATCTGGCTCCTGATCAGCTTCGTCATTTACGGACTCAGTCTCATCACCCTGTATCTGGCTTCGACGCTGTATCATGGCGTGCAAACGCCTCGCGTCAAGCGCAAGTTGCGGGTGTTCGATCACATCGGCATCTACCTGCTCATCGCTGGCACCTACACCCCTTTCATGCTGGCGGGCATGCAAAATGGCATGAGCGAGCTCATGGGCTGGGGCATGTTGGCTGTGATCTGGGGGATGGCTTTTCTGGGCATCTTGTGGAAGATATTTTTCCTGGGCAAATTCGAGATACTGGCCGTCATCGGCTACATCGTGATGGGCGTTGCCGGACTTGTGCTGCTCAAAGATATGCTGGCCGCGGTGCCCCTGGCGACTATCATCTGGCTGGCCATTGGCGGCGTCATTTACATCCTGGGCATCATCTTCTACGCGGTCGAAAAGATCCCCTACAACCACGTCATCTGGCATTTCTTTGTGATGAGCGCCAGCCTGGCCCATTTCGTGGCGGTGCTCACCCTCTTGCGCTGAAAAACAGGAAAAAAAGACTGTCAAAAACTGTCAGCGTCCCAAAATGGCGTCGAATGATGGTTTCTGACAGTTTTTCCGGGCTATACTTCATAGCGATGCTGGGCGAATGCCCGGCGGAAGTGGCTTCAATTTCAAGTTCAGGAGAAAGAGCTATGCACATTGCCCGCAATTGGCGAATGAAAAAACAACGTTACAGCCTTCATGGTGAAATTTGCCACCATTGTGGAGCGCATGTTTTCCCGCCCCGCGACATCTGCCCCGAATGCTCCAAGCCCGCCTACGATCCGGCGCAACTCAGCGGATTGGGCGAGGTTTACAGTTTCACCACCGTTTACAACGCGCCCGAGGGTTTTCAGACCCAGGCCCCTTATCCGCTGGCCCTCATCAAGCTGGAAGAAGGCCCCATGCTCACCGCCCAGCTCACCGATGTGGAGCCGGAAGAGATCGAGGTGGGGATGAAGGTGGAGATGGTCACCCGCAAGCTCAGCGTGGAGGGCGACGAAGGGCTGATCAATTACAGCTACAAATTCCGGCCGCGCATGGCCGCTGCATGAGCCATCGCGACGTGACGCTGCGCTGACCGTCGGACATCCCGTCCGGCGGTTTTTTTATTCTCCCACCAACGCCCGCCAATCCAACTGCTGGACGGTCTTGTGCAGCATGTGATCATCATCGACCACATGGAATTGCAGGTCGGTGAAGACCTGCTCAGCCAGCGCCCGGGTGCGCTCCAGGGGCACAATCGTATCCTGTTTGCCGTGGAAGATGATGGTCGGAACATCGCAGGGGCCCGGAGGATTTTCATCAAAGGGATGGAAGGGAAGGGCCGGGGCCAGCAAGATGATCTTTTTCACCTGGTCGGGATGAGCGCAGGCGTAGAGCGCGGCCATCATCCCGCCATAGCTGGAGCCGATGAGGATGTGATCGCCGCCCTCCGCCAGGATGCCTTCCAGTTTGGCCATGCGCTGGTCCAGATCACCAGGGAAATCGGGCGTGAGGATATCGGGGAAAACGCCGCGCAGGAGGTTCGCCTTGAACCCCTGCCCGCTGCTGATGAGTCCGTGAATGAATAGCTTCATGCCCGAATTGTATCTCCTCCCGTCTCCCATGTAAAATGAGCCATTCAGCGAGGTTTAGCTCCCCATGATTTCTCTTTCTTCCCTCATCCGGCCCGATATCGCCCGGATGGACGCCTACACCCCTGTCAAACCCTTCGAGGCCCTGAGCCGCGAGATGGGTCGAGAGCCCGCAGACATCATCAAGCTGGACGCCAACGAAAACCCCTATGGCCCTTCGCCCCGGGTGGTGGAGGCGCTGCGGGCCTATCCCTGGTATCACATCTATCCCGATCCGCAGCAGACCGAGCTGCGCGCGGCTCTGGCCAAATACACCCGCGTTCCGGCCGAATACATCCTGCCCGGACATGGCGCGGATGAGCTCATCGACTATCTGTGCCGCGTGCTGTTGCAGCCGGGCGACGTGGTGATCAATTGTCCTCCCACCTTTGGCATGTACGATTTCGACGCCCGACTCAGCTTGGGACGGGTCATCGACGTGCCCCGGCGAAAGGATTTCAGCGTGGATGTGGCGGGCGTGGACGCGGCGGTGGCCCAGGCGGATGGTCGGGCGAAGATACTCTTCCTCACATCGCCCAACAACCCGGACGGCGGGCTCCTCTCGCCCGACGACCTGGCGCGTCTGCTGGCGCTGCCTCTGCTGGTGGTGGTGGATGAGGCGTACATCGAATTTGCAGACGCGGCGTCTGTCGCGGCCCGCGTGCCCGAGACCCCCAATCTGGCCGTGTTGCGCACCTTTTCGAAATGGGCGGGCCTGGCGGGCCTGCGCCTGGGCTACGGCATCTTCCCCCCGCCCCTGATGGAGGTTCTGTGGAAATTCAAACAGCCGTACAATGTGAACGTGGCCGCAACCGTCGCGGGCCTGGCAAGTCTGCAAGATCTGACCACGCTGCGCGCCCGCATCGCCCTCATCAAACAGGAACGGGAGCGGCTCTATCGCGCCTTGCAGCAAATTCCCTACCTGCAGCCTCTGTCCAGCCAGGCCAACTTCGTGCTCTGCCAGGTGGAAGGTCGATCCGCTGCGGAACTGCATCGTCGATTGTTCCATGAGGGCGTTTTGGTTCGCTACTATGACAAACCGGGCCTGCGCAATTTCATCCGCATCAGCGCAGGGCGGCCCGAACAAACTGAGCGATTGTTGGCCATCTTGAGGCGATTATGAAAGTGAAATCAACGTTGGGCCTCAAAATCTTCATACTGATGCTGCTTCTGCTGGGCGTCAGCGCCTGCGGCAAGGATGAGCCGCAGCCGCAGCGGACGCCCGTCGCCATCCATCTCCCCGCGGCCCAGACGCCAGCGCCCGCGACGGGGTTGGCTGGTGCGCCGTCGGATGCCGATGCGACGCCCGCGGCCTTGCCAACTCCCACCCGCCCCTCTGGCCCTGCGGCCACCATCGATCCCAACATCACGCCCGAGCCGCCCGCCCTCTTCCAGACCAAAAACATCCTGCGCGTGGCCAAACCGGTGACCTACATCGACGATACATGCGAGTATCTGCGCTTGCGCTGGGACCCAAACAACGCGGAGCCGGGAACCGTCATCGTGCCGGTCATGTATCATCGGGTGAAGCACGCCAAGGGCGAGCGGGGCGTGGATCAGACCTATTTCAAGCAGACCATGCGCGCAGCGCATCGCCTGGGATACGAAACCATCACCGCGCAGCAGGCTGTGGATTTTCTGTATCACAACGCCAAAATCCCGCGGCGCTCGCTGATGCTCTTTGTGGACGACCGCCGCGTGCCCGTCATTCAGGAAGATTTCATGCCCTTCCTGAAGCAATACCACTGGACGGTCATCTCCGCCTGGATCATCAGCAACACCGATGATATTCCGGGCCTGTGGGAGCGCATCGAGGCGCTTTATGCGACCGGGCATGTGGATGTGCAATCGCACAGCCTGCGGCATGTGTACATCGTGCCGGGCACGCCCAAGAAGACCATCCGGGAGGAGATCTACGGCCCGATCCCCTACTTCGAGGAGCATTTCGGCTATCGCCCCATCGCCTACGTGTGGCCCGGCGGCAACTACACCCGTTACGCGGTGCGCACAGCCCGAGAGGCGGGTTATCGCATCGGATTTACCATCTATCCCAACGGCCCGGTCATGTTCAACTGGGTTCCCTTGCAGGAGGCGGATAGGAAGATCGGCGATCCCCTGCTGACGCTGCCCCGGTATCACGCCAACGCCATCAAAGACAAGCTGCCCCTCGCTGCCGAGATGGGAGAACAGGCCCGGCAGCAGGCTCTCGACCATTATCCGCAGGAGGCGGCCTGGTATCGCCTGCATTGCAGCGGCGAACTGCCCGCGCCCGCTTTCGGGCCATGAGCGCCCATCGACAAACCTGAACGCACTGGCGTTGCACCGCTCAGATGGATAGCGCCGCCCGCACTGAATACGGATTCACGACATGCCAGACCGGCGTCCTGATTTTCCTCCTGGGTGATCTCCGGGTAAAATAGGACGATGGTGGATGTATGTGCGATCATGCGAAACTCGCCGCATCCCCGACTCTCGCCCATGACGAAATCCAAACGTTTTTCCATACCCCTGCTTTTGCTCCTTGTCGGCACAGTCTTTCTCCTGGGGGGATGTCGCCGCGCGAACTCTTCGGCGGATCAAATCGCTGTGACGCGTGCGACGGTGCAGACGCCAGCCTCTGCCACGCCCATGCCCGCGGAGACCGTGGCTCCCATTGCCGAGACGCCCACGGCCACTCCCACCGCCACCCTGGCTCCTCAGACGCTGGCCATCTTCTGCGCGCCCGAGATCCCCGCAGCCGGGCGCCGGGCCTTGCAAGACGCCTTGAAGGATGAGCCTGTGATGTGCGTGGACGACGCCTCGGCCGCCCGCATTCATTTCGACCTGAAGCCCCTGGGCATGGCCGAGGGCGATGTGCTGGCCCAACGGGTGTATGCGGTGGTGGCGCCCTTTGCCACGGTGCGAGACGACGTATCGCTGGCGGAATTGCAGGCCCGCTGGATTGGGGCTGGCGGGCCATTGATTGTGTCCGAAGACGCGGCCGCGCCCTTGACGGCCATCTTCAGGAGCGCGCCGGGCCGCATCGTTCCCGCGGACGAGATGGCCGCGGCCCTGTCCGCCGAGGAGGGCGCGCTGGGCATCCTTCCCTTCGACGCACTCGATCCCACCTTCAAAGTGCTGACGGTGGAGGGCGAAAATGTGCTGGACAAGCGCCTGTCGTTGGCTGATTATCCGCTGGCCGTGGCCTTGACCCTGACCGGGCCCGACGCGGAGCTGATCTTGCCCAGGGTGCAGGATGCGATCCAGCCCGTCACGAACCGGGACGTCGATAGCATGACCACGCTGATCATGACGGGCGTTACAGCCATGTCGCGAGGCACCGCCGAGAAGATGGAGCAGAAAGGCTATCTTTATCCTGCGCTGATCATTTCCGACACCCTCAGCGCCGCAGACATCACGCATGTCAGCAACGAAGTCCCCTTCATCAAAGGCTGCCCGGTGAACAACACCTACATGAATCTGGTTCTGTGCAGCGATTACCCCTATGTGCAGGCATTACAGGCCATCGGCGTGGATATCGTGGGCCTCAGCGGGAATCATGTCAATGACTTCGGGCGGGATGGCGCCCGGGAGTCGCTGCAATTCTACAAAGATCAGGGCATGCCCGTGTATGGCAGCGGCCTCGACGAGGAGGAAGCCTGTAAGCCGTTGATGTGGGAGTCTAACGGCAACACCTATGCTTTTCTGGCGGCGCTGGCCTGGTGGCCCGAAGAGGCCTGGGCTACAGCCACCGAACCCGGCGCCTGCTACTATTACGGCAATCGGACGAAGATCATCGATATGATCCACCATCTCAGCCAGCAGGTGGATATCGTCTCGGTGGAATTGCAATTCGAGGAGACTTACAATCCCTGGCCCACCCGGGATCAGGTAGCGGAGTTTCGAGCTCTGCGCAAGGCCGGAGCCGATATCGTCACGGGCGTGCAAAGCCATGTGCCCCAGGCAGTCGAGCCTTACGGCGTTCGAGATCAGGGCGGCCCCTCCATCATCCTCTACGGGCTGGGCAACCTCTTCTTCGATCAGATGCAGAGCTGGGAGACTCGCACTGGCCTCATCCCGCGGCACACCATTTATCAGGGACGCTTGCTCAGTACGGAACTCCTGACCACGGTGTTGGAGGATTTTGCTCAGCCGCGCTGGGCCACGCCCGACGAGCGAGCAGACATCCTGCGCACCATTTTCGAGGCGGCTCCGCCGCGCGAGCCGCAGTCTGCCGCAGCGCCTGCGCCCGCGCCAACGCCAACATCTCAGACCACGCCCGCCGCCCAGCAGTCCGCCGAGACCCCATCGGCTACGCCGATTCCGCCCACAGCTGCTCCGTCGCTTACGCCGGCGGCAGCGCTGACGCCCACCACCATCCCCGCGGCGACCCCTGGCGCCGGCGAAGCTTCCAACGCACCTGCCATCGCCTATCCCGGCCATCCCCAGCCCACGCCGCCTCCTGCGGGCGTAGCGATTCTGCCCTGGCCCGGGCATCAGGAAAGCGGCGAGCCGCACTTCCACCTCTCCCGCCCCACTGGCGTGGACGCCAACCGCATGGCCGACCCCGGCTACGCATTTGGCAGCACCGCAGGCGGACGCTATCGCGTGCATCATGGGGCCGATACATCCAACCCCTCGGGTACGCCCCTGCTGGCGCCTGCGGATGGCGTCGTCCTCTACGCCGGCCCCGATGACGACGCACATCAGTACGGGCCTTATCCTGATTTCTACGGCAACCTCATCCTCTTTCAGCTGGATCAAACCTGGGAAGGGCATGTCATTTACGCACTCTACGGGCACTTGCAGCAGGTGCAGGTGTCTGGCGGACAGCGGGTGTCGCGGGGAGAGCAGGTGGGACTCACGGGCATGGCTGGCATCGCCATCGGGCCCCACGTGCATGTGGAAGTGCGGCTGGATGCGCCCGAAGACTACAATGCAGTGTACAATCCCGCCCTGTGGACCGAGCCTTTTGCTGGCTATGGCGTCATTGCCGGGCAAGTGCTCACGCCTGATGGCCGGGCCTGGCACGGCGTCAGACTGCACGTCTACCGCTGGTCGGGCGAGACCTCCAAGCTTTATCGCGTGTTCACTACCTACGCCCTGGACGAAGGCATTCATCCCGACCCCAAACTGGGCGAAAATGCGGTGTTGGGGGATGTCCCCGCGGGGGATTATGAGATCGTGCTGAAGATGAACGGGAACACCTACCATCAGCGTCTGACCGTGACGCCGGGGCAGGTTGGGTGGTTCAACATCGTCGTCGAGCCGTGAAGGATGTTCAGAGCCATTACTTTTCGGCGCTGTACTGGTAGATGAAGCGATGATCGTGCCGGGTAATGGCCCGGATCAACGCGTCGGCGTCGGGATTGTTGGGATTCACCCAGTAGACGTGCAGGTCCTCCGGCCCTTTGCGTTCGATGACCGCGGCCAGCTCGAAGCCCCGGGCCGCCGCGTAATCCTGCAGCAACGCCACCATATCGGCCCAGCGCGGGGGCTGCGGGTTCTTCACCTGATGATACATAATCACGTCCGGATTCTGCTGATCCAGATATTCGAAGCTGAGTCCGTTGTGCGCAATGTACTCGTCATTCAGACCGAAGGGATCGATGGCCCGCCAGCGCGAAAAGAAAGGAATCCAGCCCGCCTCGCTGGCCACGACCGTGTAGCCCTTGTCGGCCAGAGGCTCCAACGCCTTGCCAATGGCCTCCCGATCGTCGAATACGGTGGGATAAAAGCTATTGGCCAGACGAAACGCGGATTGGGCGTTGAAAATCACCAGAGCGCTGGTCGTCACCAGAAAGGCGATGGCCAGATGCGCGCCCTGTACGCCCAACTGCCGGCCCTCTAAAAACTTGATCCCCGCCAGCATGGCAATGAGTAGCAGCGTCAAGGCCACCCGCTCCAGCGCCACGAAGGGAGCGAACAGGATGAAGAGCATGCCCGCCCCGCCCGCGACGTACAGCGCTAGATCTTTCCGGCGCAGTTCGGGCGCCGGTGTGCGCAGAGACAATGAGCCCAGCGCCACGGCCGCAGCCAGCAGAAAGATGGGATAGACCGGGTATTGGAAGCGTTTTCCCAGATTTTGTAACTGATCGATGAGAAGATAGCTCCAGGGAAAGAGGATGGCGGGCGTGAGGATGATGAGCCTTTTCACAACATCGTCAGGTTTTTCAAGAAAAAAGCCCAGACCGATGAGCATGAACAGGGGCGCCATGAATCGAAACAGCTCGTAGATCTCGGGGAAATAGCGCATGTGCAGCAACTCACCGGCATTTTTGACATAAAAGGTGTTTGGTAGAAAATAGCCAAAGTACTGCCAGCGCCACAGAAAATAGATCAGCCCCGGAATCATCAGCAGAAGCGTCGTGCTGATCAGCAGTTTCTTGCGTTTCGGATGTTCCAGCAGCGTGAAGGCCGCCGCCAGCGCCAGCCCAGCGAAAAGAACGCCTTCCGGGCGAGTCAGTCCCAGCAGCAGCCCGGCCAGAGGCAAGACGATGAACGCCCGCGACCGGCCGCGGCTCTCGTCTGACGAAAATGCGAACAGGTAGAGGGTGGCGGTGATGACGAGCAGCAACAGGGTGAAGAGCGGCGTGGCGAATCCGGCGCGAATGTGATAGCTGAGCGGCCCCAGGGCAAAAGCCAAGGTGGCGAACAGCGCGGGCAGCGCCCGTCGTCCACCAAAAAAGAACGAGGTCCGGGCCAAAACGATAACAGCAATGATCCCAATCAGCAGATTGAGCGTCCGCGCGACCTGTTCAATCCCCATGCCGGTCAGACGACTGCCCCCGGCCAGCAGCACTGTCCACAGAAACTCCGTGCCCCCTTCCACCGGGTCTTCGCCCACATTCCACACGATGCCGTGGCCTTCGGCCAGATGCCGGGCGTAGCGATAGGTGATGTACGCATCCTCCGAGGGGGCCAGAGGGTGTTGGGTCTGCGCAAACAGCAGCGCCAGAATCCCCAGCAGCATGACGATCAGCAGAGCGGGGAGAGAGGATTTGTGAGAGGTGATGGTGGACATGATGTTTTACGGGCGTTTCATCTATGTGTTGGCCTCGAAGAAGCCTGGAATGTGCAGATACAGCCCCGTCCCCGTCACAGCCACGCGGCCATCGGCCAGTAAGAGATGACCGCGGGCGTATATCTTGCGCCCATCCACCTTCTCCACCCAGGCCTCGACTCGTACGGGCGTATTCAAGGGCACAGGCAGCTTGTAATCCAGCTCGTAATGGGCCAGCAACGAGCGATAGCCCGATTGCCATACGCTCGCGCCCATGGCTTCATCGATGACCGCCGCGCTGGCGCCGCCATGCGCATGACCAGGCGGTCCCTGTTGCGCCAGCTTGAAATGAAAATCTGAAGAGATGAGCACGCTGCCTGGCGAGAAATGTCCCTCCGCGCCAGGCGTCTCCTCGCGGAAGGAGGCTTGCCAGATCAGGCCGATGCCGTGGGGATTCTCTTTGCCGCACACAAAGCACCAGCCATGAAAAGGCAGGGGCTTGGTCAGGATGAAGTCGTTGGGGATGGCGTCCATGATTGATCGATTTTCTGAGTCGAAGTGGCTGACTATGTGTAACTATGCAGGTAGTGATATGCGATCTTTGGCCACGAAGGCTCGAAGGTGGCGACGAGACGAAGCGTTTTCTTTCTTCGCGTGGTTGCGCCTTCCTCTTCTTTGTGGCAAATCAGAGAATGTGAACAGTTACGACTACGTTTTATTTTTTGTGACTATGCAGGAATTTATTTTGATGCGACTACGCGGCCCGGGCCAGCTTGTCGCCCTCCAGCTTCAGCGAGAGGATTTGCGAAACGCTGTCTGGGCCCATGCTGACGCCATAGATGGTGTCGGCGATCTCCAGGGTGGCCCGGCTGTGGGTGATGATGATGAACTGCGCCTTTTCGCTGAGCTCGGTCAGCACCGACTTCACCCGCTCGATGTTGGCCTCGTCCAGCGCCGCGTCGATCTCATCCAGCACGGCAAAGGGCGTGGGGCTGACGCTGATGATGGCGAAGATGAGCGCGGCCGCGGTCAGCGCCCGCTCGCCGCCCGAAAGCATGGCCAGATTGGCCGAGCGCTTGCCTGGCGGACGGGCGATGATCTCCACCCCCGTGTTGGTGATGTCCTTGGGATCAGTCAGCAGCAGTTTGGCCGTGCCGCCGCCGAACAGTCGGGTGAAGTAATAGGTGAAAGCCTTGGCCACCGCCTTGAAGGTGCGCCGGAACTCCTGATCCATGAGCTCGTCCAGCTCGGTGATGACTTGCTGCAACTGCTCCGCAGCCTCTTCCAGGTCCTGCGATTGCTGAGTGAGAAACTCGAAGCGCTCTTTGGTGGCTTTATATTCGGCCTGCGCTTCGGGATTGATGGGACCCAGACGCCGCAACAAGCCCTTCAGACGCTGGATCTCCTCCTTCATCTCCTGGGGAATCTCCGTCACCCGGGGCAAGGTGGTGACGATCTGGTCGAAAGGCAGAGGTTCCTGCGAAGTCACGCCATCCTCGGTCTCAAAGGTGACCAGCCCGAAGTCATTTTCGATCTGCTTACGCAGGTATTTGAGCTGGTCTTCCGCCCGCTGTAAAGTGAGCTGGGCCTGGTTCAGCTGGCGCTCTTCCTGATGCAGGCGCTGGCGCAGAGCCTCGCCCGCCGCGTCATGCTCGATCCAACCATTTTCCAACGCGTCCAGCTGGGCCTGAGCCGGCGTAATCTGCTCTCGCAGGGCCCGATAGCGCTGGTCGGATTGAGCAAGCTGCTGGGCGATGACTTCCAGCCGCTGGTCCAACGTCCGCTTCTCCTGGGCGATGGTGGCAATGCGTTGCTTACGCGCGGCCACATCCTCCTGCAAGCGGGCCAGCCGCCGCTCCCGATCGGTCACGATGGCGGCCTGGGCCTGCACCCGCTCGTCGATGGCGTCTAGCCGGGCCTGGGCCTGGGCCACGGCCTGCATCAGGCCCGACGCACCCAGCGTCTCCAGCTTCTCCGACAGAGCGGCCATGCGATTGTCCACGCCTGTCTGCTCCTGACGAAAAGCCGCGATCTCCTCTCGCAGCTGGGCCAGCGTGCGCCCGAAGTTCTCCAGGTCCAGCTTCAGCTTCTGGGCCCGCTCCTGGTGCCAGGCCTTGGCCTGCCGCGCCCGGTCCAACGCATTCTGGATGCGGGCCAGGTCCGCAGTCAAAATCTTTTCCTGCGCTCCCAGCTCGCTGGCGGTCTGCACCAGCCTGGTTCGCTCCTCCTCGATGGCGTTGACAGCCTGGTTCAGACTCTCGATCTCCTCATCCAGTCGCTTGACCCGCGCCTGCATACGGGCGATCTGTTCGGGGAGCTGGCGGTGCTCTCGCTCCCGGGCCAGCACGCCCCCTTTCTGACGCTGATTGCGGCTGCCGCCGCTGACGCTGCCGCCCGGATGCACGTAATCGCCTTCCAGGGTGACGATGCGCGGGCGATGGCCGCCGTCCCGGCTGATGCGCCGGGCCACGGCCAGATCCTCCACAACCAGAATCTGCCCCAGCAGCAATTCCACCGCAGGGCGGATGTCTTTGTCATAGTCGATGAGGTCCGCAGCCCAGCCCAAGACGCCTTTTTGGCGGGGGGCGCTGTTGCGGCGCTGCGGACGAAGATTGTCCAGAGGCAGGAAGGTGGCCCGGCCCCCGCGCGTCTGTTTGAGATAGGCGATGGCCTCCTCTGCGTCTTCCCAGCTTTCCACCACCACATCCTGCAGACGTCCACCCAGAGCCGACTCGATGGCCTGTTCGTAGCGGTTGGGCACATCCAGCAGGTTGGCGATGGGCCCCAGCACGCCCTTCAACCGTCCCTGATGGCTGGCCCGCACCACCTGTTTCACGCCAGCGAAGAGCCCCTCGCCCTCCGCGCGCAGCCTATCCAGCAGATCGTAGCGGGCTTGCAGTTCGCGAGCCTGGGCCGCAAACTCAGCCCGTTGCCGTTCCAGACGGGCGCGCCGCGCCGCCGTCTCCCGTTCCCGCTCCTCGGCCTGGCCATGCCGGGTCTGCAAATCGCTGATCTGACGGCTCAGCTCCTGCAAGCGGGCGCTGAGCTCCTCCCACCTGGCCTGCTGTGCGATAGCCTCGGCCTCGGCCTTCTCCATCTCGGCCCGACTCTGAGCCAGTTCGAGCTTCAACGCTTCGCGTTGCTCTTGGGCGTGCTGAATCCGGCTTTCCCGATCGTTGATGGCGGTCGTCAGGGCCATCATCCGCTCTCGGGCCGCTTCCAGCTCCTGAACGGTCTGCCTGCGTTCCGCCTCCAGCGCTGCCAGCGCGGCCTGAGCTTCCTGCAGCTGTTGTTGATGCGCCGCGCGTTGTGCATGAATCCTCTCCAGCGCAACCTGCGCCTGCTGTAATCGCTCTCTCTCCGCGGCGAGACTCTCTTGCAATCGCTCGATCTCCGCGGTCAGACGTTCGCGATCCGCCACCAACGCCCGAATCCGCTCTGTCACCACGGCCTGCTCTTTTTGCAGCTCCGACCGGCTGTTTTCCAGCCCGGCCAGCTCGCGGCGCCATTCGGCCAACTGGCTGCGCAACGCCATCTGCGCCGCGCGCAACTGTGCAGTCTTCTCGCTAAAGGCTTCGATGCGGGCGTTGGTCTTTTCGATGACCTGTTTCCAATGCGCGACCGCGGCCCGGGCGTCCACCAGCTTGCTCACACTCTGATGCCAGTTGTAACCATACCACACCCGCAGCAGCTCCCGCAGCTCGCCGCTAATCTGGTCGTGCTGGATGGCCTTCTCGGCCTGTTTTTCCAGCTTTTTCAGCCGCGGCTCGATCTCAGCGATGATGTCCCGCACCCGGGTGAGGTTGTCTTGGGTCTTGCCCAGCCGGTCGATGGTGAGACGGCGTTTGGTGCGATAGTGGGTGATGCCCGCGGCCTCCTCGAAGAGGATGCGACGGTCTTCGGGGCGCTGCGAGAGGGCCTGATCGATCATGCCCTGGCCAATGACGGTGTGGGTGCGTCGTCCCAGGCCCGAGCGATCCAGCAGTTCGTGCACATCCTTCAGACGCACGCGGCTGCCATTGATGTAGTATTCGTTCTCGCCCGAGCGGTAGGCGCGACGCGTGATGACCACCTCGTCGAAGTCGATGGGCAGCCAGTTGTCCTGGTTGTTCAGCAGGATGCTGACCTCGGCCATGCCCATGCGGGAGCGCTGGTTGCTGCCATTGAAGATCATGTCTTCGGTCTTCTTGCCCCGCAACACCGAGTAGGCCTGTTCGCCCATGACCCAGCGAATGCCGTCGGCGATGTTGCTTTTGCCGCTGCCGTTGGGCCCCACAATCGCGGTGATGTTGCTGTCGAAGATGATTTCCGTCTGGTTGGCGAAGGTTTTATAGCCGTGCAGGGAGATTTGTTTCAGGCGCATAGATTGTCCAGAGTCCGACGTCCCATGGATGGCCTTGGGCGTCGTGGAAGGTTTTGGGGGAATGGGGTGGAGGGGGCTTTTTCGTCCGCCACTTGCAACCCCCTTTTTTACCATAGGATGAGCGTTTAGGAAAAGATCTGGAACAATCATCTCACAAGGAGCGTTTCATTACAGTCATCTCGATGCCGTAGATTGACTTTTTTCCCACACCCAACTACTATCTGCATGACCCGATGCCGCAGATCGTGAGAGCGACAGCCCTGCTTTTGGCTTTCCGCCAGCGCTCGCAGGAGCATCTGCATGGTCGAATTTGCGCTGTCATGGCATCGGCGACCATCATCTTTTTACACATTGGCATAACGGAGGCGTTTCCATGTCCAATACATCTGAAACTCAGAACACCAACAATCAACCCGCGTGGCAGAAACCAGCGCTCATCATTGCGGGCGTCATCATCCTCGTCTTGCTCGTTTGGGGCATTGTCTCAGCCATGCACAAAGAGGAGCCCGTGGCCGCTCCTCCCACCGAGGCCCCCACCGCACAGCCAGCTGCACCGGCTATTCTCATTTCCTCCCCCACCAATGGCCAGCTGCTGGATATTACCCGTCCTGTGAAGGTCGAGGGCCAGGGGCAGGGGCTGCATGAGGGCAATGTTGTGGTCCAGGCCCAAGATGAGGCTGGCAACATTCTGGCCCAATCAACCGCCGTGTTGCAGGGCAAGGATGTGGGTGTAGGCGGCCAGGGCGATTGGTCGGTGGAGCTGAATCTGGAAGATGTCATTCCGGGAACTAAGGGCGCCATCGTCGCGTTCTCCACCAAGCCTGCGTCGGACGGCTCCTCTCAGCGCGTGGCCGAGACCCGCGTCGACGTGTTGTATGGCGAAAAGGTCGAGGCGATGATCGTCATCCGCGAGCCTTCGCACGGCATGGTGCTGGATATCGATCAGCCTGTCGAGGTGAAGGGCCAGGGCCAGGGGCTGCCCGAGGCCAATGTCGTTGTGCAGGCGCTTGACGCCAGCGGCAATGTGCTGGCGCAGGAGGCCACGACGCTGCAAGGTAAGAAGGTGGGCGTGGGCGGCAAGGGCGATTGGGCGGTTGCGTTGGATCTGAGCCAGGTGACGCCGGGCGTCCGCGGACGCATTGTCGCATTTGGCACGGATCCGAATGGCGGTCGCGTGGCCGAAACGGGCATCGATGTCACCTTCGGCGAGGCGGTTGAACCCACACCCGAACCTACCGAGGAGCCGGTCGATCCTTCCGAGGCCCTGGAGGGTCGCAAGTGGGAGATGGTGAATCCGCTGCCCGACACCGAGATTACCTTGATGTTTGTGCGCGGCAAAGTGACCGGCTTTGCTGGGTGTAATGATTTCACCGGATCGTATCAGACTTCCAGCAGCGGCTCTATTAAGATCGGCGATCTGAAAACCGGCCGCAGGGCCTGCGAGCAGCCCATCATGGATCAGGAAAAGCAATTCCTGGCCAGTCTCGGTCAGGCCACCGCGTTTCAGGTGGTGGAAGATCAGATGACGCTCAACACGCCCAACGGACTTTTGCAATTTCAGACCGAAGATGATTGACGTCTGATTCGATTGCAAGTTGCAGCACATTCACGATAAGAGGACTGTCTGCAGGCCGTCCTCTTTCTTTTTCTTTCTGCTGGCGCGCCCTGCGCCCCATCCCCGAATTGATGCGGGCCAAACAGGGCCGGAACCGGAATGCCCCTTTCAAACAAGGCGGTGGAGCCATGTCAATTCTCAATCGTTTGCGCCATTCATCGCAACTCATCGATTACGCCTATCGCGGCATCCGCAATGTGGGATTCGCCAACGCCGCCCGCACGATGCTCTACAAACCCCGCGCCTGGTTGTGGGAGCGACGTTTTGGCGGCGCCGGTTCGCCAAAACATCCAGTGGATGCTGGCGATGTTGTGCAGGTGGATGAAGTCGATGATGGTCTGATGCTTTGGTTGGATCATG
>Ga0256914_1001706_pt1 | contig 19273 bp, 8 predicted proteins | sample HulkmetaG_FD_191571 | JGI IMG/M metagenome (GOLD analysis project Ga0256914, IMG submission 191571) | Hydrothermal chimney microbial communities from Main Endeavour vent field at the Juan de Fuca Ridge, Pacific Ocean - Hulk | ecosystem: Environmental > Aquatic > Marine > Hydrothermal vents ... | reverse complement strand
CGGTATGTTGTAGTGCCAGAGAAGGAGATTACAACCGGCGGGGAACTAGGACGAGGCTGTCAGGTGAAAATTACATCCCGAGGGATAACGTGCCCGTCGGGCCCGCACTGACAATGTGTGTGGTCCCCTCCCCCGCGGAGGGGGCCAACCACTTTCGTTATCAAGGGATACAACGACTGAGTGACGTGCACAGCCACGAGCCTGTAACCCTTGACCCGAGCTCCTGCGACCGCCACTCGCAGGAGCTCATGCTTTTTCTGCAAACTGTCCGCTTCTTCCCACCTCCTACTGAAGTCGGCCAGTAGTTCGCCTGCCGCAAGTATAGCACTTAGTTCACCCGGCGCCAAATTTGCCAACTGCCCGCGAGTGCGCCACTTCTCCCGCTCATACTCCTCCCGGGAGATATCCCCGGCCAGGTACAGCACCTTCAACCGTTCCAACCGCTCCCGCAAGGCCCGTTCTCGCTCGGCCAGGGCTTTCCGGTCCGCCGGGGATAGCACCAGTTCCCGCGCGCGTTCACGCCAGTCCGGTGGCAACTGGAGATTCACTAGCCAACGTACTACCTGGCTCTCGATATGCTCTGCTGGCACGTTAGGCTGGTCACACGCGCCCAGGCGTTCCAGCCGCGTCGTGTCCCGGTAATATCGAGCGCGGCCCCCGTTCACGCTGGTGGCCCGCATCACACGGCCACACGTGTCACAGATGAGCAGGCCGGAGAGGGGATGCACGTGCGGAACGCCTGTGTTCTTATCACGACCTCTTCGCCGCGCCTGGCGCCGTACCTCCTGGGCCTGGCGGAACGTCTCCTTGTCCACCAGGGGTGGATGCTTGCCCGGAAACGTGTACAGGGGCGCGGCCCGCTTGCGGCGGACATTTCGCTCATCTCGGCCGTAGTAGGGCACCACGCCCGTGTAGAAAACCCGCTGCAGGAGGTCACGCACATAGCCCTTGCTGAACTTGCCCGGCGGGCGCCTGCCGTGGCCCCGACTGCGGAAAGGGATGAAGCGACCTTCCTTCCAGGTGACGCCGTCCTGGTTCAGGCGCTCGGCCACGCGGGCATCGCTATAGGTACCCGAGGCATACCAAGCAAACGCGCGGCGCACGGCCTCGCTCTCGATAGGATGAGGAACCAGGCGTTCGGGGTCGTCGTTGCGGTCGGGCCCACCCGCGTACGGGCAGTATCCTGGGCCGTTGGGATGAGTGCAGGAAGAACAGCGACCGTCGCAGTAGCCGAAGGGAATGTGGCCGTTCCATAGGCCCTTGCGCGCCCGGGCCAAGCAGCCCTTGCGAGTCTCCTGGCGCAGGTTGTCGATGTAGATTTCGGCCAGGATGCCCAGGATGGTGAGGGTGAGTTTGCCCCAGGGCGTGGTGAGGTCAATCTGTTCCTGCACCGAAGCAAAGGTAACGTTATGCTGGCGGAAAAAATCCAACGTGGTCAGCAGGCCACGCAGGTGGCGGTAGAAACGGTCAACTTTATCAACTACTACGACATCAAAGAGGCCCCGTTCTGCATCACGCAGGAGACGCTCAAACGCGGGGCGGCGGGCGCGGGCCTTGGCCGAGTAGCCCGCGTCCACGTACTCGCCCACGAGGGTCCAGCCGCGGGCGGAGACAAAGGTGGTGGTGTTGGTGCGCTGGGCGTCAATGCTGTGCCCCTCCGCGGCCTGTTCGTCAGTGGACACGCGCAGATAGATGACGGCACGCGCCATAATACACCTCCTCGGTCGAATATTAGCGCTGTGGGGGACGAGGAGGTTATACCACGCGGCGTGTGGGGGCACAACGGGAGGGGGGAGGCCCATTGGCCAGAGGGGAAAAGTCGTGAGAGGAAGGGAGCGCCCGTATAATCCCGGTGTTGAGCCATGGCGTATATGCAGGGACAAAGGAGGGACAAGATGGGCGAAACCGGTGGTCGCGGTTCCCGGCCGGGGTCGGGGGCCGCCTATGATGGGGAACGCCTGGTGAGCCTGCTGCGTCGGCTGATGGCGGAGCGGCGGGAGAGCATGCGGGAGGCGTCCCTGCGTGCGGGCGTGGACCGGGGCACGCTGGGACGCATTCTGCGGGAGGGGAAGCGGCCCAGCGTGCAGACGGTGATCCTGCTGGCCAACCACTTTGGCCTGCATCCCAACGACCTCCTGGAGTTGGCGGGCTATCCGCCCCTGGAGATCTTCCGCCGGGCCACCGAGGACCCGGCCAGCATTCCCGATGACCTGCGCGACTTGATTCAGGACCTTCAGGCCATTCGCGACCCGCTCCAACGCAAGCGAGTAGTGGAAGCGATGCGGACACTGCTACACACCACAGTGCCCGCATCGCTCAACGAGAGCAGGGAGGGAAGTTAGTCCTTTCCCTCACCGTTCCCAGATCGTAATGACCGGAAGAGTTCCCTGAAGGGCTCATAAGGCACCACCTCTTCCACCTGTCGACCACGCAGGCGGATGCTCTGAAAGAGGGTGTGGACCAGGACCAGACGCTCCGCATCCGTCATCTGGTCGAAAAGGGCACCGAAGTCGTCGAGGAGGCGAAGGGCCTCCCGAGCCTGGGTGAAGCGCTCGGGATCCAGACGCTCCAGTTCCCGCTCCAGGCGCTGGAGTTCCCGACGGTATCGGACCTCGCCGATCTCCTGGCGCAAGTAGCGATCGCGCAGGGCGTAGACCTGTTCCATGATAGCACGTTGTTTGCCAACAATTTCGCTGGGACCGTCCTGATAGAAGAGGTAACCGAGGGTCGCGCGCTTGACCTGTTCAGGAAGGGCGATGTTGCGCAGGAGGTCCCAGACCTGCTCCTCGACGATGTGAGCGGGAACAGCCTTCTGGTGCCACTCGGGTTTGGGATGCTTGGCCTCGAAGTTGGCGTCCCGGTAATAGCGTTTGCCGTTGGCGAAGTGGCCACGCATAGGCTCGCGGCATTGGGCACAGACAAGAACAGAACGCAGGGGATAGACGCGGTGGACGCCTGCTTTGGTCGTACGGCCACGGTAGCGGGCCTCGCGTAGGGTTTGGAGGCGGCGAAAAGTCTCATCGGAAATGAGGGGGACATGTCTACCGCGCACCTCTACCAGGGGAGCCTTGCGTCGTCGACCCCGCTCATCGTAGCCAACGTATGTGACCCAGCCCGCGTAGTAGCGGTTGCGCAGAATATCGCGCACCGCGTCCTTGGAAAAGGGCCCCGGCGGCGCGGCGCGGCCGTTGCCCTTGGTGCGGGGGATGCGCTTTACCCCCTCTACTTCGATGATCGTGCGGTTGATGCGGTGGGCGATCTCCCGGTCGGACAGTCCGGCCAGGGACCACTGCACCATGAGTTTGTAGGCCCGACTTTCGATAGGATGAGGATAGGAGCGAAGCACGCCCGTGCCCCGATCCGGGCCGCCATAGTAGGGACAGTAGTCCTTACCATTGGGGTCGGTGCACTGCGAACACCGGCCGTTGCAGTAGCCGAAGAGGTGGCGGCCGTTGGGAATGCGCTCTGTTTTCACCCGGTTGATCTTCGCTGCCTGAGTGGCGCGACGGGTGATGGTCACCAGGTACTCGGCGGCTGCGCCGAGGATCTGAAGAATGAAGTAACCTTCAGGCGTATCGAAACCCACCCGTTCCGTTAGGGAAATGAGGACAACGCCATGGTCTTTCATCTCCAGAACCAATCCTAGCAGGGCATACAGGTCGCGGGAGAAGCGGTCCAGACGGTCGACGATGATCACATCGACCGTCTGAGCCTTGATGCTCTTCCTGATCTTCCGAATGCCCGGACGGTCTCTAAAACGCCCGGATTTCCCTGCATCCCGTACCATGTCCACCAGGGTCCACCCCTTCTGAGTGACAAACTCGCGGATATGCTGTTCCTGGACGAAAAGGCTCTCCCCCTCCACCACCTGCTTCTTGGTGGAGACGCGCACATACCCGATGACGCGGCGCTTTTCACGTTCGTGGGGGCGGTAGAGTTCGCCATACCGCTCCCGTAGGAGCCGGTCTTCAAACTGTGGGGAAGGGTGCCCCGTCACGACGTGCGAAAGTGTACTGGCAATACGGGATGCCAGGACAAGTGAGAGGATCGGAACGGCTAACTCCGGCTGTGTCTTCCAGAGGTGATGCCAGACTCGGACCAGGTGCCAGTGCCGCCAGAGGGCAGCGACACCTGGTAGGCGAAAGAGCACCTGCTGAGAAAGACGAGAAGGCCGGGATGGAAGGTAGGCTTTGGTGGGAATGACTAGGGTCATGGTGTCACCTCCTCCTGTTGCGTAGATGGCTCGCCGCACCTGAGTTCCTTCCCCCCTTCCGCTTCCTGTGCTTCCCAGCCCAACTGTGGAAGGCCTAAGACGCGACGTAGCACCTCGGCCAAGAAGATGGCCAACCCTTCCCATCGTTCGTCATAGAAGATATCGGTACGTGTGTTCATGGTGTGCTCTCCTCCTCTTATTATGAGGATTGGAGAGCGGCCGGCCGCTCTGTTGGCTCATACCGGTATGTGACTCTACCTTCTTAGCACAAGATGGATGGTTGGATTTACCAGGATATGGCCAAGTTGTTCACTGATTTAACCCCCACATATGCCTCTGATATGCTCCTCATGATCTGACAATATTAGAAAGATCTATTGCGCACGTTGGCCCCTTGATATAGACCTCTATTCACGGGTATACTGTCTCTAGAATGCTCCTTGATTCCCTAACCAATACAGATTGACGTACATAAAGAGATAACCTAACCTTGAAGGGAGTAGGGAAATGCGGTTGGAATGCGGTGATGGGCCTACATATCTGCGTCGGGTCATGCCGGTGAAAGCGCAGGAATCCCAGCCTGCCATCTATCAAAGCGGGAAAGTATACTTGCAGGAAGCGCCTCCTCACATTCGCGCTTTCTTCCTTCATCAAGACACATTCCCCTTATCGTTGTGGGCGCGGTTTCTGTACAATGTCTTTAGACGGCATATTCTTACTCAAACAGAAATCCTCTCCGACCCCTGGCGGTTGCTGGCCGCGTTGAGCGTATATCGGCAATATGTGCTCCCCTTCTCCCATCCCCGTGAATACCCCATTGTGCGTGGTCAAGCCCTAGCTATGTGGCTGCAAACATTCCCTGTGGATCCTGAGGTAGGATTGACGGAAAGGATAAAAGAAGTTCTGGAAAGTCGGGCCGCGCAAAGACGTCTGGAGGAAATCAGTGGGCCAGGTTCGATCGTGCTTCAACAGATGCGGACCACAGGGTTATGCTTGTTGGAGTCAGCTCTGGATGATGTCTTAAACCGATCGGAAACGTACGCGGAAGGCCTATGGCCTGAGGAGACTCTTCTGGTTCAGGCGGTGTTGGACCTTTCCGGCCAGGGCGAGCGGTGGATATGGGTTGTTGAGACGGTGGGGAGCCAAGAGGCAAAACACTGGATAGCCAGTCGTCTTTGTGCCCCCATTCCCGGGTATGTGTTTCCCGCTGGGTGTGTATGGGTGGACGGGAAGAAGATACACGGTCGAGAGGCCGCAAAGCGGGTATACGTACGCATTGCTAATCACTTGAGTATCGACACCGGCCAAAAAGGTGAGCCGGATGCGTGGGTTCGAGCGTTGACGCATGCTTTGTCTCCGGAGTGGCCGCTCCTTTTGATTCTTATGGACCCGGTGGACGTTGCCCCGTTCGAGTGGTTGCAAAAGGTGCCGACCACCCATGTGCGCACTGTCGTAATCGCATCTCACGAATGGCGTGGGGATCCGGATCGGGTGTGGACGTTACGGATTGGCCCCCCTCCTGAAGAACGAATCCAGAGGTACTGGGTGAAGAAATGGGAACAGCGGGGAATAAGACGTAATCTTGTGGGGGAGGAAGAGAAGTGGGTGAGGGTAATCGCCCGGAATGTGGGCTACAATCTGGATGAAATGAACAGGGTCGTGGCAGTGGTGAACACCCGGGACCAACTCGCCATGGCAGCGAAGACTCTACAGGATGCGGAAGCGCGTGCGTTGCTCTTGGGATATGAGGATGGGACCCCACATTGGGACCGGCTGGTTCAAAGTGCTGCCTTAGGGTGGGGCGCATCTCATTATGACGTGCGTGATGCGTGTATTCTTTTGGGGACGAAGAATCAGGCACTGGCGTTCGCTGTGTTGCAATGGGGGGTAAAACTAGGGGAGGCACACGAGTTGGGAGGGGGGCGCTATATGATCAAGGAGTTCGTTTTGAATGCCTATCGTGCAACGGTAAAGCAAGAATGGGGTGCCCTAGCCGGCATAGTGAAGTGGTGGGTACGACTGCGATCAATGGACGCGGCCAGGCCCTACGTAAAAGAAGTGTGTGCGCCAGTGAACCTGCTGGAGAAAATAGCGGTGTATTTCGCACCATTTTTGGTTTGGGGAGGAAAATGGAAGAAATTACGAAGAGGTGTGCTGGAGTATATGGTGATAACCGAGGAGCGGTCATTTGATAAGGCTTTTGTTATGTATAGAGGAAAACAAGCGAGTTATTGCGAAAAAGTGGTGTTTTACCGCTATAAGTTCCTCGTGTACATAAGTACCACTTTGGCGACAATATTGACAGCGATAATAATGTTGGAGCCCTCATTCATGAATGGTTGGAGATTTACACTGCTTCACATAATTCTTTTGGTTGGCATGATACGATGGTTCGCACTATGGCAATTGGTGACCTGGCCAAGAGAAAGAGCAGAAACTCGAGGCCTGTACAAGACGGCCGTGCTTGCTGACTGATGAATCGTTCGTTGCAGGAATAGACGATTTTGCCCTATGGTTCTGTCAAGGCGTAGGTGTTCGAATAGCCGATGCGTGAGAACGTAGCCCTCTCTGAATATATCCGGCAAAATGCGGGCGCGGGTTCAAAAAAATTGCGCCCTGTGGCCAATGAGGATACAATGTAGTCAGATGGTCAACATGCCTCAGGAGTATTTTTATGCCCTCCCACACCACAGTGCGCGCTGAAGGAGGACTTATCCCTCCTGATCTACTCGAAAAGATTGCAGAAGGCGATGCCCCCGGTCAGGCTCCACGGGATTTCGGGCTTCCCTCGGATGCACGCCTGACCGATGAAATTGCTGTAGCCTGGGGCGACGCGCGACGCCAGTGGGAGAATTTTCAGCAGCGCGTGCAACGTCTTGCCCCTGATGAGCCAGCGACAACTGAGACTCGTAACATGTGGGTACTCCCACTGCTCCACATCCTGGGCTATGACGACCTGCCCTACCAGAGCAAGGGAGTCATTATCGGTAGCACCAATTTCGCCATCTCACACCGCGCGGGTCCCGACGAAAACGCGCCCCCCGTGCACATCGAAGGCTGTCGCGTGGACCTGGACAAGCGCCCGCCCTCCGGCCGTCCCCGCTTTAGCCCCCACGCTCTGGTGCAAGAGTACCTTAACCGCAGCGAACACCTTTGGGGCATTGTCACCAATGGCTACCGCCTCCGCCTGCTACGCGACAATCCTCGCTTCTCCCGCGCCGCCTATATTGAATTCGACCTACAGCAGATCATGGAGGGCGAATTGTTCGCGGACTTCGCCCTCTTCTACCGCCTGGTCCACCGCACCCGCCTCCCCCGCACAGTGGAGGATGCGGCCGATTGTTGGCTGGAGCACTACTACCAGATGGCCCTGGAACAGGGCGGCCGCGTGCGCGAGCGCCTGCGGGACGGCGTGGAGCAGGCTTTGCTGGTCTTCGGCAACGGTTTCCTTCGCCATCCCGCCAACACGACCCTGCGGGAGAAAGTGCGCTCGGGCGGCCTAAGCGCGGACCACTATTACCGCCAGTTGCTCCACCTGGTATACCGCCTGCTCTTTCTCATGGTGTCCGAGGAGCGCGGGCTGGTGGGGCCCGATGAACCCCGCTTGGCCGAGGTGTATCGCCAGCATTACAGCGTGACCCGTTTGCGTGACCTGGCCGAACATCCTCTCACCGAGCCGGAGCGCTACCACGACCGCTGGCAGGGGCTGGTGCTCACCTTTCGCCTCTTTGCGGACGATGATCTGGCCCGCCGCCTGGGCATGACCGCGCTGGATGGCGACCTGTTCAACCGTCAGGCCATGCCCGACCTGGAGGACGCATACCTGAGCAACGCGGACCTTCTCCAGGCCATCCGCTATCTCTCCCTCTACCAGGACGACGCTGGTGTCCGCCGCGTGAATTACGCGGCCCTGGACGTGGAGGAACTGGGCAGTGTGTACGAAAGCCTGTTGGATTACCGACCGGTGATACGGGCGAATGGTGAATGGCGAACAGCGAACGGTGACGATGGACCTCTGACGTTCGGCTTTGTGGAGGGGACGGAGCGAAAGAGCACGGGCTCGTACTACACGCGGCCGGAGTTGGTGCAAGAACTGGTCAAGAGCGCGTTGGAGCCGGTGATCGAGGAGCGCCTCGCGGAGGCGCGGCGAATGGCGCACGGCGAATGGCGAGCGGTGCAAGACGAATGGGAGAAGATTCCACAAGACTTGCGACGGAGGTGGGCGCGTGACGTCATTTCGAGATTACAGGGATCTGGAGGTGTGGCAACGGGGGATGTCTATCGCCAGGGAGATTTACAGGCTGACTCAGGCGTTTCCCCCCAGCGAGATGTACGGAATGACAGGCCAGATGCGGCGGGCAGCGACCTCCATTCCAGCAAACATCGCGGAGGGATGGGGAAGGCGATACACAGCGGAGTTCATTCAGTTCATCCGCAGGGCGAACGGAAGTCGGGCGGAATTGGAGACATTCCTGATGCTAAGCGTGGACGTGGGCCTGTGCCCGACCGAGAGCGTTCAACCACTGCTGGAGGAGTTGCGGACTCTGGGGAAGCAATTGATCACGCTGGAACGCCGTCTTTCTCAGAAGAGGAAATAGCCGCACTATGGCCCAAACTTCCATTCGCCATTCGCTATTCGCTGTTCGCCGAACACTTGCTTCTTTCCATCAAAGTCCTCGACCCTGCGTCCGGTTCAGGGCACTTCCTTCTTGCCGCGGCCCGGCGCCTGGGCCAGGAACTGGCGCGCGTGCGCACGGGCGAACCTCACCCCGGCCCTGACGCCCTGCGCGCGGCCGTGCGCGACGTCATCCGCCACTGTATCTACGGCGTGGACAAGAACCCCCTGGCCGTGGACCTGTGCAAGGTCGCCCTGTGGCTGGAGGGCCACAACAAGGGCCAGCCCCTCACGTTCCTGGACCATCGCATCAAGTGCGGCGACAGCCTGGTGGGCGTGTTCGACCTGGACGTGCTGCAGGAGGGCATCCCCGACGACGCGTTCAAGCCCGTGAGCGGGGATGACAAGAAAATTGCTCGCGAACTGAAGAAACGCAACAAGGAAGAACGCTCCGGCCAACTGCTTCTCTTCCAGCAGGAAATGGTCGACCTGGACGACCTGGCCGATGAGTACGCGGTCTTTGCCAGCCTGCGGGAACGTTCCGCAGAGGACGTGCGCGCCAAGGCCGAGTTGTACCAGCAGATCCACGGCCCGGGCACGGACTGGTGGACGTTGTGGACGGCCTGCAACCTGTGGACTGCGGCCTTCTTTCAGCGGATGGCAAGGGGGGAGCGAATGGCGAATGGCGAACGGCGAATGGAGGAGGATGACCGTTCGCCATTCGCTGTTCACCATTCGCCGTTTATCACCACCGCCACCGTGCGTGCCTACCTGGCCCAGCCCAACGCCGCGGACGGTCGCGTGGTGGGCTTCGCCAACGGCCTGGCCATGAGATTACGCTTCTTCCACTGGCCTCTGGAATTCCCTGACGTGTTCGCCCGCGGGGGGTTTGACGTGGTGCTAGGGAACCCTCCTTTCTTGGGAGGAAAGAAAATTAGCGGCACATTAGGAACACGGTATCGACGCTGGCTGAAGATTATTTTTGAGCCATGGGAAAATACGGCTGATTTATGTGCCGCCTTTTATCGTCGTGCTTATGCACTTTTACGCTATAGAGGGCGATTAGGGATGGTGGCGACCAACACTATCGGTCAAGGGGATACACGAGAGAGTGGATTAGCTGTAATTTTAAGAGAAGGTGGATCTATCACTTTCGCACGACGTTTCATTAAGTGGCCTGGAAAGCCAAATGTGGAAGTGAACTTGGTTGCTATTCAGAAGTTCCACACTCCCGCTCGCTCTCCTATTCTCGATGGCCGGCTTGTGGATTTTATTTCCTCTCACCTGGATACTGCACCCGAAATTGAACCGCGACGTCTACCATCGAATAAAGGCAAGGCGTTTCAGGGGGACATTGTGCGCGGGATGGGATTTATACTTCAGCCCGGGGAGGCAAGGGTGCTTCTTGCCAAGGATTCGCGTAATGCAGATTGTCTTTGCCCCTACCTTAATGGCGAAGACCTAAACAATCACCCTGAGCAAAAACCGAGCCGCTGGGTCATCTGCTTTCATAATTGGACTTTGGAACAATCTCGTCAATATCCAGACTTGTTGCGCATTGTAGAGGAGCGAGTTAAACCAGAGAGAGAACGCCTAAAAGGACCAGGAGACAAGCACAGCCGTGAGTACTGGTGGCGGTTTCATAACTATCGAGGAGAACTACGTCGCGCCATCGCCCCACTGCAGCGCGTGCTAATACGAAGTCGCGTTAGCGAATTACACGCACTTGCCTTTGTTCCAAAAGGTTATGTCTATGGTGATGCTACCGTTGTCTTCGCCTTCGATGACGATTACCATTTTGCTTTGCTCCAATCAAGCATACATGAAGTATGGCTGCGCAAGCAAGCATCCAGCCTACGCACAGACATTCGGTATACGCCTACCGACTGCTTTGAGACCTTCCCCTTTCCGCCGAGAGAGTATCAGCGAATGGTGAAGGATGAATGGCGAATTGAGGAAATGCCGGAGGTGTTCCAAGAAGCAGCACGAGTTGGCGCGGAGTACCACGAACATCGTCGTCAAATCATGCTCGCTCGCCAAATCGGGCTGACTAAAACCTATAACTTTTTCCATGATCCCGATTGTCAGGATGAAGATATTGTCCATTTACGTGAACTTCACGTACAGATGGACCGCGTCATCCTAGCTTGTTATGGATGGGAAGATTTGGACTTGCAGCACGGCTTTTACGAGAATGAGCGGGGGAAAGTGCGGTTTACTGTTTCGCCTACGGTGAGAGATCAAATCCTACGACGTTTGTTGGAGTTGAATCTCCAAATTGCAGAAGAGGAGGAGGCATCCTCATGATACAAGGGCGTCCAATGGCTCGTCTGACATGGTGTACCATCCAGGGATATAAATCGATTCGAGATCCAATTACTATCCAGTTTCCGGAAGGTATGCCACTTGTACTAATCGGTGAGAACAACGCGGGAAAATCGAACATTGTTTCTGCCTTAGATCTGGTGTTAGGGGAATCATGGCCTGGCACAAGAGAGCCTGAAGATCACGACTTTTGGGGACGCGATCCTCAGACGGGCTCGATAAGAATGGAGGTAGGGCTTTCAGGGGTGTTTCATCCTAAAACAGGACAGCCTGTGACCGCCCTCTTGTGGCAATATGATCCTCATGATGAGGAAGGTATCCTCTTTCGTGGTAATGTGGATGGACAATGGAAATTTGTGAGTAATGATCTTCGAAATCAACTAATTGCTGTCACCATAGGTGCAGATCGCCGACTTTCTTACCAACTTAGTTACTCTTCCAAGTATACCCTTCTATCGAAGCTTATGCGCAAATTTCACACTGCGTTAGTAAGCGATCCTAATAGAGTAGAACGACTTAAGGTGGCATTTAAAACACTGGAAGACATTTTTCGTGAGGTGGAAGAGTTTGCGAAATTTGAGGCAGGATTAGCAGAACAGTTTGGGGAGATGTTTGCAGGAATGTCCTATGGACTCCAGGTAGACTTTTCTGCGTATGACCCAAGTCGATTCTTTCATTCTTTACGAGTTGTTCCCAAGGAAGGTAACGAGAGGCGAACATTTGACGAATTAGGAACTGGTCAGGAGCAGATTTTGGCGCTTGCATTTGCACATGCCTACGCGCGTGCTTTCTACGGTGGAATTGTTTTAATCATCGAAGAACCGGAAGCCCACTTGCATCCTCTTGCCCAACGCTGGCTAGCCCGCCAGATTAGGCAAATGTGTGAAGACGGCCTTCAAGTTATCCTCACCACGCACAGTCCAGCCTTTATAGACATACTTGGCCTTGAAGGCCTTGTGCTTGTACGCAAGAAGAACAGTGCTACATATGTACGTCAATTGTCACGGGAAGAATTGGCAGGTTATTGTATTGCGTACGGTTCACACCCCTCAAAAACTTCTCCAGATACCATTCTTCCTTTCTACGCCGCACATGCCACGGAAGAAATCCTCTCTGGATTCTTTGCAAAGGCTATCGTTCTTGTCGAAGGACCAACAGAATTCTTAGCACTTCCTGTATATTTACGTCGTGTTGGACTGGATGTGACCCGGGCAGGAATTGCAATTATTCCTGTAATGGGAAAAGGAAACCTTGCCAAGTGGTGGCGTCTATTTACGGCTTATGGATTTCATGTCTATGTGATATTTGATAATGATACGCGTGATGATAAGAATGCGACTCATAGAAACGACATCCTTAGCACTATAGGAGTAAATGATCCAAAAGAGATTGATGAGGCAATCAATACAGAAGAATGGTTGATTAAGGATACATACTGTGTTTTTGGCAAAGATTTTGAGCAATGTCTTCGAGCCACATTTGGAGATGAGTATAAGTCCTTAGAAAACGCCGCACGGGATATGTTCGGCGATTCAAAGCCAATCATAGCGCGTTATGTTGCCGAGCAGTTGACCGGGATAAAAAACGGATGGCCCAAAGTGCAACAACTACGAGACAAAATTATGGCAATGGTGACAAAACAGGATGACTCATCTGTAGAGAATGGGCAGCATTATGAAGATGTACAGGAAGAATTTCCCGGTGACTTTTGGGATGATGTACCTTTTTAGGCGGGTCTTGGAAAGAATTGCCCCATGACCGATCCACGTACGCTCCTCGAAGCCTTTGTCGTTGAAAACCGAGACCTGGAACGGCTGGAGGCCCTGCTGGCCGAGTTCAACATTTTCGAGGCCCTGGGCGCAGTGCGCCAGGAATTGCGCCACTCTGACTTTCTGTCGTTCTTGCTCGATCCGAGCCAGAACCACGGTCTCGGAGACGCGTTCCTCAAGCGCTTCCTGAAGCGTGTTGTAATTCGCGCCGCGAATTCGCCCGTCAGCGCCGTCGAAATCGACGTGGCCGAGATGCAAGACGCGATGGTACTGCGCGAGTGGCACAACATTGACATCCTTGTCCACGACACTCCCAACCGCCTCGTGTGCGCTATCGAGAACAAAATCGGCTCCCGGGAACGTCCCGGTCAGTTGGCCCGCTACCGAGACATCGTCACCCGCGAATTTCCCGACCACCGCGCCCTGTTCATCTACCTTACTCCTGAAGGCGAGGAACCCTCAGACGACACCTACATCTCCCTCAGTTATGGGGACATCGCTAACCTGGTAGACACCGTCCGAGAGACGCACGAATCCACCCTGGGCGCGGATGTATCCACCTTAATGAGGCATTACACCGCCATGCTAAGGAGGCACATCGTGAGCGACTCCGAAATAGCCGAACTCTGCCGCCGTATCTACCGTCGCCACAAACAGGCGCTGGACCTGATATTCGAGTACCGTCCCGACCTGCAATGGGACATCGCGGAATTTCTCAAAGGACTGATAGAAGAACACAAGACCGCCGGACTTCTGCTCGATCACACCACGAAACGGCACATCCGTTTTTCCCTCACCGAATGGGATGAGATCCCGGCTTTACGCGCCGGTCAGGGATGGACATCCAGTGGCCGCTTGCTTCTTTTCGAGTTTGAAAATAAGCCCAATCGATTGACGCTGTACCTGATCATAGGCCCCGGGCCCGACACCATGCGTCAGATACTTCACGCCACCGCGTTGCAGCATCCCAAGATTTTCCGAGGCGCGCTCAAGCGTCTCTACCCCAAGTGGACCATGATCTACAAGCGCCCCTTCCTCCGCCGCACAGACTACGAGGATCCAGACATCGACGCCCTTGCCGAGAAGATACGAAAGGAGTGGGCCAAATTCCTTGCCGAAGACCTGCCCGCCATCCGAAACATCGTCAACAAAATCGAGTGGCCACCCGTGGACTGATCCCTACTCGCCATTCGCCATTCGCCATTCACCATTCGCTGTAGGAGAACACAAGCATGGACGCCTTTCGCCTTCACAACCGAGTCCTATCCGACTACCACGACTACGTGCGCAGTTTCCTGAACATCGCGGACCCGCATGTTCGCGCCTTCGTGGAAGAGGAACTCGCGCGCGGGCGCCTGTGGCCGGAGCCCCTCTTGCAACTCAACCCCGCCTACGAAAAGGGCCGTACCGTCCAAGAACTGGTGGACGAAGGCCTCCTGCACCCCCTGTGCGCCCGCGTCTTCGCGGATGAAGGAGGCTGTCCTTTCCACCTTTACATCCACCAGGAGCAGGCCATCCGCCTCGCGCACCAGGGCCACTCCTACGTTCTCACCACCGGCACCGGCTCTGGCAAGAGCCTCACCTATTTCATCCCCATCGTAGACCACGTCCTCAAGCATAGACCCGAGCGCCACAGCGTGCGCGCCATCATCGTCTACCCCATGAACGCGCTTATCAACTCCCAGTTGGAGAGCATTCGCCGCCTCACCGCGCGCGTGCCCGACTTCCCCGTGCGCTTCGCCCGTTACACCGGCCAGGAAAGCATGGAAGAGCGCCAGGCCATCCTCGACGATCCGCCCCACGTCATCCTCACCAACTACGTCATGCTCGAACTTATGCTCACCCGGCCCCACGAGCGCGTCTTCGTTGAGCGCGCCATCGCGGAACTGCAATTTCTCGTTCTGGACGAACTCCACACCTACAGCGGTCGCCAGGGCGCGGACGTGGCCATGCTCGTGCGTCGCCTGCGGGAACGCAGCGGCAACCCCAACCTCCTCTGCATCGGCACCAGCGCCACCATGGCCGCGGGTGGCACCCGCCAGGAACGCCGTGAGGCTGTTGCCGCCGTCGCCAGCAAACTCTTCGGCATCCCCATCCAGCCAGAACACGTTATCGACGAAACCCTGCGGCCGATAGCGAGCGGCGAATGGAGCATGGCGAATAGCGAACGGAGAAAGGACCATTCGCCATTCGCCATTCGCTATTCGCCCGAAATCCTGCGCGCCGCTGTTGAGGCCGGAGTCCCGACCAGCCCCACGTATGAAGACTTCATCCGCCACCCCGTCACCGTCTGGATCGAGCACACCTTCGGCGTGGAGTCCGAGAACGGTCACCTCAAGCGGCGAACCCCGATCACCCTGGCCGAGGGCGCCCGCCAACTGGCCGAAGCCACGGGCCTGGATGAAAACACGTGTCGGGCGTACCTGGAAGACATGTTCCGCCTGGGCAGTCAAATTCGCACCCCCGAGGGCGATCCGGTCTTCGCGTTCAAACTGCACCAGTTCGTTTCCCAGGGCGGCTCCGTGTACGCCACCCTGGAGCCCCGAGACAAGCGCTACCTCACGTTGGAGGGCCAACATTACGCGCCCGGCGAAGAGCGAGATCGCCTCCTCTTCCCCCTGCTCTTCTGCCGCGAGTGCGGCCAGGAATACTACCTCGCCTACTGGGACCGGGAGAACAACCGCGTCGCGCCCCTCGTGCCCGAAGTCTTGGCCGAACTGGACGAAGAGGCCGACATTCGCGAGGGCTACCTTCTTCTCGACGACCCCGACAACCCCATTTGGGACGAAAGCCGCGAGGACGAACTCCCCGAAACCTGGTTCCGCCAGACCAAACATGGTCGCAGCGTGAAGAAGGAATTTCGCGACCACATACCCCACCGCCTTTGGGTCTACCCTGACGGCACCATTACCAACGGTCCCTCCTCCATTCGCCATTCGCAGTCCCCCATTCGCCCCTCTCTTGTCTGGTTCCTCCAGCGCCCTTTTCTCACCTGTCTGAATTGCGGCGCGGCCTACACCAAGCGGGAAGGAGAATTCCGCAAGTTAGCGCGCCTCTCCAATGAAGGACGCAGTACTGCCACCACCTTGTTCACCCTCTCCACCGTCGCGGAATTGCGACGTCAGGAGGACGTGGAAGCCGAGGCCGAGAAACTCCTCAGTTTCACCGACAACCGGCAAGACGCGTCCCTCCAGGCGGGCCACTTCAACGACTTTGTCCAGGTAGCCCTCTTGCGGTCTGCCATCTACCATGCCCTGCCCGAGGAGGGCGCGCTGGATCACACGGAAATTGCCGCGCGCGTGGTGGACGCGCTCAACCTGCCCCAGGAAGCCTACGCCCGGGAAGTGGGCAAGTACGGCGCGCTCCCCCGCACCAACCGCAAGGCCCTTCAGGCCCTGGTGGAATACCGCATCTACGAAGACCTGCGCCGGGGCTGGCGCATCGTCCAGCCCAACCTGGAGGAAACCGGCCTCCTGCGCATCGACTACATCGACCTGGACTTACTCTGCCGGGATCCCGAGCCGTGGCAGGCCCATTCCTTGCTGGCAGAGGCCACACCAGAAGTGCGAGCGCGGGTCGTGCGCGCGTTTCTGGACCACCTGCGCCGCGCCCTGGCCATTGACGCCGCCTGCCTGGACCCGGACGAACAGGAGAAACTCGTGCGCCAGGTCAATCAGGCCCTGAAGGACCCCTGGACGCTGGAAGAGGAAACATTGTACCAGGCCACCTGGTTTGTTGTGGAAGGGAAAGCAGGGCGCGGGGAACACAGCCTCTCCGCGCGCAGCGCGCTGGGACGGTTCCTGCGCTCTCGCCGAGCCTGGCCTCACTTGCGAGAACCGTTGACTACCGAGGAATACGAGGCATTCCTGCAAATATGGATTGACATTCTGCGCGGCGCAGGTTACATTGTCACGCGCGCGGATGAGATCGCCATCCAGTTGCGCGCGGACGCGCTCCTCTGGTGTCGCGGGGATGGTACACCTCCTGAGCCCGATCCTGTGCGCTCTCGCCGCCTGCGCTTTGCAGAAGACCAGAACCCAGAGCGCCAGGTAAACGAGTTCTTCCGCCGCTTCTACGTGGACGTGGCCCGCACCCTGGGCTCCATGGAAGGACGGGAGCACACGGGCCAGGTGCCCAAGGAACTGCGCATCCGGCGAGAGGAACGCTTCCGCAAGGGCGAGTTGGCCGCGCTTTTCTGCTCCCCCACCATGGAACTGGGCATTGACATCAAGGACCTGAACGTGGTGCACATGCGCAACGTGCCCCCCTCACCGGCCAACTACGCCCAGCGCAGCGGTCGCGCCGGGCGCGGCGGCCAACCCGCGCTCGTAGTTACCTACTGCGCCATCGGCAGCGGCCATGACCAGTACTTCTTCCGCCGGCCGGAACAGATGGTCTCAGGCGTCGTGGTGCCCCCGCGACTGGACCTGGGCAACGAAGAACTGGCCCGCGCGCACGTCCACGCCATCTGGCTTGCCTACACCGGTCTGTCCCTGGGCCACTCCGTGCTGGACGTGCTTGACGTGAGCCAACCCGGCTATCCTTTAAAGGAAAACGCGGCCCACTACATCCACCTCTCCCCCCGCCGCCTGCGGGAGTGTTACGAGGAAGCAAAGCGCGTGTTGGCCTCGTGCGATCCCGACCTGACCCGGGCAGGCTGGTATTCAGATGAATGGCTAGATCACGTGTTGGCCAACGCCCCTCGGGCCTTTGACCGCGCGTTCGACCGCTGGCGGGAAATGTACGCGGCCGCAGAGCGCCAGTTGCAGGAGGCGCGAGCGATCATCGATAGCGTCTATACTGACCGGCGCAGCAGACAGGAGCGTAGGGACGCGGAACGTAGGGAACGGGAGGCCAAGCGGCAAAAGGACCTGCTCTGCAACCTGGAGGGCGCGGGCGAGACCGACTTCTATCCCTATCGTTATCTGGCCAGCGAGGGCTTTCTGCCCGGTTACAACTTCCCGCGACTTCCTATCCGTGCCTTCCTCCCCGTGCGCGGGGATACAGGCGAGTTCATCTCCCGCCCTCGCTTCCTGGCCATCACCGAGTTCGGCCCCCGCAACATCCTCTACCACGAAGGGCGCAAGTACCGCATCGTGCGCACCCAGTTGCCCCCGGGCGGTGCGGAGGAGCGATTCGTGCGGGCTAAAGTGTGCACCGTGTGCGGTTACTTCTACATGGGAGAGCGGGCGGATGTGGACGTGTGCGAGCATTGCGGCACAGTGCTGGACGCGAGTACCAGCGATTATAGTGAGCAATTCTTCGAGATGACTGACGTGATAGCCCAAGGAGTGGAGCGCATCACCTGCGATGAGGAGGAACGTGTGCGTGAGGGCTACAAGGTGAGCACTCACTTCCGCTTTGCGCCCGTGATCGACGGCCTGCGCCGCATCGAGGCAGAAGCCCGCGCACCCGACGGCACCCTCCTCCTGCGCCTGACCTACGGCCCCGCGGCGACGTTGTGGCGCATCAACCACGGCTGGAAGCGATCCCGGGAGTTGGGCTTCCACCTGGACATGCAGACGGGCTACTGGGCGCGCAAGCCCGAGGACCTGGTCTCATCGCCATCCCAGGGAGCTACCCACGAGGTGCGCAGCGGCGTGCGCCTGCTTGTTCGTGACACCCGCAACATCCTCCTGGTGCGCCTGGCACAGGCCAGCGCGGACGAAAACTTGCTGGCCAGTTTGCAGTCCGCGCTGGAGCGGGGCATGGAGGCCGTCTTCCAGGTGGACGAGGGCGAACTTGCCTCTGAGCGCGTGGGCGAGGGAGAGCACCGGGCCATCCTCTTCTGGGAGGCCGCGGAAGGCGGACTGGGCATCCTGGGCCGCCTGGTGGAAGAGCCGGGCGCGCTGGCCGAAGTAGCCCGCGCCGCACTGGACATCTGCCATTTCACCCCCGATGGCCAGGACCTGCGCCCGCCCGCCGATCCGGAGGGATGCGCGCGGGCCTGCTACGACTGTCTCCTCACCTACAGCAACCAGCGCGACCACCCGTTGCTCGACCGGCACCTGGTGCGGGACATGCTTCTCGCCCTGGCTGGAGGTAACGTGCGACTGCAACACGGTCCCCGTGACTACGACGAGCACTACCGCTGGCTCCTGGAGCGTACTGACCCCGCGTCTGACCTGGAGCGCCGCTTCCTGGAATACCTGTACCGCACCGGGCGCCGCCTGCCCGACTACGCCCAGTACACCTTACCCGACTATCCCGCCCGCCCCGACTTCTACTACAAGGACGGCGCGGTCTGCGTCTTCTGCGACGGTCCCGTCCACGACACCCCCGAGGCCCGCCGTCGCGACGCCGACCTCCGCGCCGACCTGCGCGACCTGGGCTACCGCGTCGTAGTCATCA
>Ga0256914_1001705_pt1 | contig 19279 bp, 14 predicted proteins | sample HulkmetaG_FD_191571 | JGI IMG/M metagenome (GOLD analysis project Ga0256914, IMG submission 191571) | Hydrothermal chimney microbial communities from Main Endeavour vent field at the Juan de Fuca Ridge, Pacific Ocean - Hulk | ecosystem: Environmental > Aquatic > Marine > Hydrothermal vents ... | reverse complement strand
ACCTCCGTGGCACCTCCCCTTGCGAAGGACGCCTTCACACCCTTCCGGCGCATCTCCTCGCCCAGGAAGCGGAGGAAGGCCAGGGAGATCCCTCCCGCTCCGGCCTGGAAGGAGAATCCCTCCCTCATGATCCCCGCATCGCGGATGAAGCGGGCCACCAGCTCGGCGATGTAGAGCCTCTCGGGCGACCTGGTGATCCGGGTCGTGCCGCTCACGATCTTGGAGGCGTCGCCGATGCTCTCCACCTCCACTACGTAGTCCACGTGGTTTCCCTGGATCTGCCAGGGGAGGCAGGGAAAGGGCTCCAGGTTGTCCGTCACCACGATCACCCTGTCCGCGTAGAGGGAATCCGCCAGGGCGAAACCAAGTCCCCCGCAGGCGGAGGGCCCCCGGAGGCCGTTGGCGTTCCCGAAGGGGTCCGCCGCGGGAGCGGCGATCACGGCTATGTCGATGTGCACCTCCCCGTCCTGGACGGCCTGGTACCGCCCCCCGTGGGAGCGGAGCACGCCCATGCCGCGCATCTTCCCCCGCGAGCAGTAATCGCCCAGGGGGCCGTTCATGGATCCCTCGATGTGGTGGATCAGGCCCGATTCCAGGTCCTTCAGGAGGGGCTCGTGGCATGGGAAGGAGGCGCTGGGAAACCACATGAGGTCCTTCACGCCGATCCTCCGGGCCGCTTCGAAGAGCATGAGGGCCGTCTTGTCGCCGTTCCGCAGGTGGTGGTGGGTGCTCACGGTCATCCCGTCCCGGAGCCCGGCCTCCCTCAGGGCGGTCTCCAGGTCGGGCACGAGCTTGTTTCCGTCCTTGGGATAGTCCCGGATGGACCGGACGGGCGGGCCGTGATGGTTCCCCTCGGGGTCCCGCCCCCAGACCCCGGCGTAGGGATCCTGGGCCTTTCCGTTCACCTCCAGGGGGACGAGCCTTCCGGCGGCGTTCTCCACGAAGCGGACCATCTCACTCCCCTCCTTCCAGGAGCCCCAGCTCCCTGGCCAGTTCCACCGTCCGGAGTGCCCTCTTCACCACGGGAGGGTCGATCATCTTGGTTCCCAAGGCGACGACACCAAGGCCCCTCGCCCGGGCCTCCTCGTAGGCCTTCACGATCTTCGACGCCTTCTCCACCGCCTCGGGGGAGGGAGCGAATCCCCGGTGGACCACTTCCACCTGGGAGGGATGGATGCAACCCTTCCCCTCGAAACCCAGGGCCCGGGCCTCCTCCACGCTCCGCATGAGCCCCTCCATGTCCCCCACGTCGCTGAAGACCGTGTCGATGGGCTGGACGCCGGCCGCCCTGGCGGCCAGGACGATCATGGAACGGGCCGTGAAGGTCTCCCGGCCCTCCTTGGTCCGCTCGGCCCCGAGATCGGCCGTCAGGTCCTCGAGGCCCACGGCAAGGGCGGCCACCGATTCGGAGGCGGCGGCGATCTCCCCGGCGGCGAGCACTCCCGCGGCGCTCTCCACGATGGGCATGAGCCAGATCCTCCTCTCCAGGCCGAGGCGCTTCCGGATCCCCTCGATCTCCGATTCGACCCGCTTTACCGTATCGGCATCCTCCACCTTGGGAAGGAGGATGAGATCGGGCCCGGCAGGGACCACCTCCTCCAGGTCCCTGGCACCCTCCGCGCCCTGGTTGATCCGGACCATCCGTTCCGCCCCGCCGAAATCCATGCAAAGGAGGGCGTTCCTGGCCAGGATCCGGGCTTGCGCCTTGGATTCGGGGGCCACCGAGTCCTCCAGGTCCAGGATGAGTCCGTCGGCGCCGAAGAGACCGGGATTCACCAGGAACCTGGGCTCGTCGGCGGGAAGGTAGAGCCTGCTCCGGCGAAGCCGGTCCTTCCTGCTCTCCGGGCCGGGCTCCCGCCTCCCGGGAGGAAGGATCCGGCCCGGGCAGTCCGGCCAGGCGGCCCTCACGGCCGCCTCCACCCGGGCCAGGAGGACGAAAGGAAGGGCCCCCCGGTCCTCCACGGTGACCAGGGCGTGTTCCACTCCCATCCCCTCCAGGCCCGAAAGCACCTCCTCCCGGATCTTCCTCCCGTAGAAGGCCTCCACCGAAGAGGTCACCTGGAGGCCGATCCCCCCTTCGGCCCGAAGTTCCACCCTCACCCTGGCGTCGGCCCGGACCCCCTCGCCGTAACGCCCCGCCGCGCCCACTCCCTTGCCGGGCTGCCCCTTGCCCATCTCAGCCCCCTTTCCTCGCCTTCAGGACCTTCTCCACGTGGGCCAGGAGACCCCCGTCCCGGAGGATCTCCATCACCTCGGGAGGGGGCTTGGGAAAGGAGAACCACTCCTTCCCCACCCGGACCCTCCCGCCGGGAAAATCCACCTCCACTTCCATGCCCTCTTTCCACGCCTCCACAGCGGCGGGGCACTCCACCAGGGGAAGTCCCTGGTTGATGCCGGCCCGGAAGAAGATCCTTGCGAAGCTCTTGGCCACGACCGCCGCCACGCCGGCGGCCTTGAGACCCACGACGGGCTGCTCCCGGGAGGATCCGCACCCGAAGTTCTCCCCCGCCAGGACCACGTCCCCGGGCTTCACCCCAGAGGCGAAGGAGGGATCCAGGTCCTCGAAGAGGTGGGGAAGGATCTCCTCGGGCGTGGAGCAGGTGTAGGTGTACTTCCCGGGAAAGAGCAGATCCGTATTCACATCGTCCCCGTAACGCCAGACCTTCATCGTTCCTCCCTCCAGTACTTCTCCGGCCTGGTGATCCTCCCCTCCAGGGCCGAGGCGGCGACGGATGCCGGCGAGGCGAGGTAGATCTCCGCCTCGGGGGAGCCCATGCGGCCCTTGAAGTTCCGGTTTGCCGTAGACAAGCACCTCTCCCCCGGAGCCAGGACGCCCTGGTGCGCCCCAAGGCACGGACCGCACCCCGGGGGGAGGAGGACGGCCCCTGCGGCGACGAGGGTCCCGATCACCCCCTCGGCCAGGGCCTCCTCCAGGACCCTCCGGGAGGCCGGGGTGACCAGGAGCCGGACCCGCGGATGGATCCGCCTTCCTTCCAGGATCCGGGCCGCCGTCTTCAGGTCGGAAAGCCTCCCGTTGGTGCAGGTCCCGAGGAAACACTGCTGGATCTCGAGGCCTTCCACCTCGGCCAGGGGCTTCACCCGGTCCACGGCGTGGGGAAGGGCCGCCATGGGCTCCAGGGAGGAGAGGTCCAGGGTCACCTTCCTTTCGTAGGCCTCTTCCGGGCCAGGAGAAACGCCTTCCCAGGCCTCCCTCCTCACGCCCAGGCCTTCGAGCCATTCCTCCAGGACCCGGTCTGCAGGAAAGATCGCCGCCTTGGCCCCCATCTCGACGCCCATGTTGGCCACGGTGAGCCGCTCCTCCATGGAGAGACCGTCCAGGTCCCCGGTGAATTCCAAGGAGCGGTAGTTGGCTCCCGAAGCGCCGATCTTCCCGGCCAGGGCCAGGACCAGGTCCTTCGCCGAGACGGGAGGCCGAAGCCGTCCCCTCAACTCCACCAGGATCCCCGCCGGGACCTTGAGCCAGGTCTTCCCGGTGAGCAGAAGGGCAGCCGCCTCGGTCCTGTCGATCCCCGCGGCCAGGCAGTTCAGGGCGCCGTAGGTGCAGGTATGCGAATCGCTTCCCACCGCAACGGTCCCCGGAAGGGCCAGGCCCTCCTCGACGACCACCTGGTGGCAGATCCCCCTGCCCGCATCGAAGAAGTGCTTCACCCCGTACCGGTCCACGTATTCCCTGACGGCCTTGTGGTTCCGGGCCGACTTCACGGTCGCCGGGGGGACCACGTGGTCCAGGACGATCACGTGCCTGTCAGGTACAGCCAACCCGTATTCTTCCAGGAGCCTCCCCACCTTGGCCGTGATGGCCGCCGTGTTGTCGTGGGAGAGGAGGATGTCGGGTTCCACGAAGAGAATCTCCCCGGTCTCGACCTTCTCCTTTCCCGCCTTCCGGGCCAGGATGGCCCCGGCCATGGTCATCCCCCGGTTCATTTCGCCTCCTCCTCCCCGGGGGCGAGAAGCCCGCCCCGCAGGTAGATCTCCTTCTGGACCCGGCTCATAGGCTTTCCCTGGATCCTTTCTCCCGTCTTCTTCCGAAGGATCTCACCGGTCTCGAAGTCCACCCGGATCTCCTCGCCCGACTCCACCCCCGCCGAGAGGAGGTCCGCCTCGAGGACGGGAAGGGCGGAGTTGACGGCGTTCCTCAGGTAGATGGCCCCGAAGGAGGGCGCCAGGATCGCCGCGATCCCCAGGGCCTTGAAGCAGTCCACGGCCTGCTGGCGGCTCGAGCCCGCCCCGAAGTTGGCCCCCGCCGCCAGGATGTCGCCGGGGCGGGCCTTTTCGGGGAAGTCCTCCCATCCCGGGAGATTCCCAAGAGCGTATTTTCCCGTCTCGGCCGGGTCGGTCACGGCCAGGTGGCGGTTGTGGTAGATCATGTCGGTGTCCACGTTCTCCCGGGGAATCACCCAGACCCGGCCTTCCACGACCATGGGGGGAGCGGGCCTCCCTTCCGCCTTCCTTCCGGCGGAGGCCCGCGGGGCGCCCCCGCCGCCCCCCCTTCCCGGAAGGGCCACGGATCTCGGCCTTTCCGGCAGGTGGGCCGGATCGGTCAAAAAGCCCGCCGCCGCCGAGGCTGCCGCCACGGCGGGGGACGCCAGCCAGACCTCGCCCTTCCCCTGCTTGCCCGGAAAATTCCGGTTTCCCGTGCTCACCTCCACTTCGCCGGGGCCGGTCTGGCCCACCTGCCCGGCGGCGCACCCGGCGCACCCGGCGTTGGAGAAGAGGGCCCCCGCCTCCTTGAGGCCCGCCACGATCCCCCCGGCGAGGGCCTCCCGCCAGACCCGGTCCGTGGCGGGAACCACCTTGAGGACCACGCCGGGGGCGACCTTCCTCCCACCAAGGGCGGCAAGGGCGGCCCTCAGGTCGCCCAGGCGGCCGTTGGTGCAGGACCCGACGAAGGCCGAGTCCACAGGGGTGCCCCGCACTTCTTCGACGGGAACCACGTCCTGGGGACTCCCCGGCCGGGAGACCAGGGGGCCGAGCCCCTCCAGGTCCACTTCGATCACCTCGGCGTATTCCGCGCCTGGATCTGGCCGGGGTGGCTCCGTCCCGGAAAGGCCAAGCTGGGCCAGCACCTTCTCCGAGGGCACGAAGAGGGCGGCGATGGCCCCCATCTCCGTGGCCAGGGAGGCCACGGTGAGCCGCTCCTCCAGGCCGGCCTCCCGGGCCCAGTCCCCGGTGATCTCCGCCGCCATTCCCAGGAGCCCGGCGGCGCCGAACTTCCGCAGAAGCGCAAGTCCAACGTCCTTGGCGGAGGCAAGGGGGCCGGGCCGGCCCTTGAGGACCACCTTCACCGTGGGAGGCACCTGGAACCAGACCTTCCCCCGGGCGAAGGCGTAGGCGATGTCCTGGTCGCCCATGCCCTGGCCGAAGGCCCCCACGGCGCCCACGATGTTGGCGTGGGAGTCCGTGGAGACCAGGGTGGTTCCCGGCCGGGCGAAGCCCTCCTCCACGGCGAGATGGGTCCCGATCCCCCTGTCGATATCATAGACCCGGATTCCATGGGCCCTGGCGAAGAGACGGATCCTGTGCTGGTTCGCGGCGTACCCCTGGTCGCATCCCGTGGGATTGCAGTCCAGGGTGAAGAAGGTCCGGGAGGGATCGTCCACGCCCAGGCCCGCCTCCTCCAGGCGGCGCACCACGTTGGCCCCGCCGAAGTCCCGGGCGACCCGGGCGTCCACCTCCATCTCCACGATCTCCCCCGGGCGGACCTCTCCTCCCCCGGAATGGGCCGAAAGGATCTTCTCGATCAAGGTTGCAGGCCTTCCCTTGGCCATAGGAAGAAACCCTCTCTCCAGGCTCCCTCCCCCCCGGAACCCCGGAAAACCAGGAGGGAAAGGCTAGCCCAGGGAAAGGGCGATGGAAAGGCCGGGGAAGGAGGAGGCCCTACTCCCAGGCCAGGTCTTCCCAGTCGATCCGGAGGGCCTCCTTGAAGGAGAAGGCCTCCTCGAAATCGAAGACCCCGCGGAAGTCTTCCTTCCGGTCCTGCGGCCGGGAATGGAGGAGGCCGCAGTCCACCATGTTGAAGACGATCTCCCCCAGGTCCTCGGTGGTGCGGACCCCCCACTTGCGGAGGACGAGCCCTGCGAGGGGCCCGAACTTGAAGACGGCGTACTCCCGGATCCCTTCCAGGTACTCCCTGGGACCCACGTGGCGCTCCTCCCCCTCCAAGTCGTACCGGCCCAGCATGTCCAGGGTGAAATCCAGGGCCTCGAGGAGGAAGAAGTAGGCCTCCCGCCTGTAACGGGGGTCCTTGGTCCGGACTTCCTGGATCTGCTCTTCCAGTCCCAGATAGGCCATCTCAGGTCCTCCTGCCGCCGGGAAACCAGGGTTTCTACTCTTCCTGGTTCGACGGAAAGGACCTCAATCTTGAGGGGGCTGGGAGGGCCTCTTCCTGGGGCCACCGCCCTTGCCGGGCCGCCTTCTCCTGCGCCCCTTCTTCTTGCGGGACTCCTTCTTCCCCTCCTGGGGAGAGGTGCCGCCGGCGGGACCGGCAGGTCCCTCCTTCCCCTCCCGGGCCCCCCTGGCGGAGGGCCGGGTCTCCTTGGCCTTCCCCGCTCCCCCCCCACCCGCACCGGCCTGGGCCCTCCCCGCCTGGCCGCCCCCTTCGCCCGGCCTGGGAGGGGGAACGGGCTTCACCTCCTCCAGGGGGAAGACCTGGACCTCACCCGAAGCAAGGACCACCCGGACCCGGCACATCAGGACCTCCTGGGCCACGACCCGGCCCGTTCCCTGGGGGGTCTCCACCCAGGAGTTCCGCGGGGGCAGGGACTTCCTGTTCTCCTTGTAGGTCTCCTCTTCGTACCGGAGGCAACAAAGGAGTCTCCCGCACCGCCCGGAGATCTTGTCCGGATCCAGGGTGGTCTTCTGGGTCTTGGCCATCTTCATGTTCACCGGGGCCATCTTCCGGATCCAGGAGGTGCAGCACAGCGGGAGGCCGCAATGGCCGCAGGTTCCCTTGAGGCGGGCCTCGTCGCGCACGCCGATCTGCTTCATCTCCACCCGGATCTTCAGGGCCCGGGCCAGGTTCCGGACGAGCTGGCGGAAATCCACCCTGCCGTCCGCCAGGAAGTAGAAGACGGCTTTCTCCCTCCTGGGGAGGACCTCCACGTCGGTGAGCTTCATGGGCAGGCCAAGGGAGCGGATCATTTCCTGTCCCACGAAGAAGAAGGTGCTGAAACGGCCGGTCTCCTCCCAGGGAGGCTTGGCCTCGCCGGGCTGGAGCCTGCGAAGGACCTCGCCGGCAGGTTGCTGGTCCTCTTCCGGAATCCCTCCCCGGGTGGGGAGAGGCTGGGTCCGGGGAAGGGAGATGACCAGGCCCGGCTCCACCCCCCTGGGGGTTCGGGCCAGGACCCAGCTTCCCGGGGAGAGGTCGGGATCCTTGGCGAGGAAGGTCCCTCTGTGGCGCATCCTCCCGTAACGGAGGGTGACGAAATAGGCCTGCTCCCGGGGCTCTTCCTCCCGGCCTTCCCCCAGGACCGGCCTTTCCCCGGCCTCTCCCCCCTCACGCCCTTCCGAGTCCGGCCCCCCCTTCAAGGCCCCTGGGGCCCCCTTCTCCTCGGGCCTTCCCTCTCCACCCTCCTTGCCGGGAAGGGCCTCCCCCGGAGGCATCACCTCCCCGGAACCCCCGTCCGGGAGAGCTCCATCAGGAGGATCTCCAGGACCAGGAGGGGGTCCAGGTTCCAAAGGATGTTCTGTTCCGCTTGAAAGCATCGATCCAGCCAGGCCTCTACTTCCCGAGAGGGGCCCGGATCATAGGCCGCCCCCCCCTCCCCCTCAAGAAAAGAGGACCGGAAAGCCCGGGCCCCCTCCTGCTGGAGGAGCTGGATGAAGAGCAAGGCCTTGCGCCGTTTCGCCTGGGAGGGAGTGAGCCCCTCCTCCCCCTTGGCCGCCCCTCCTCCTTTGAGAACGGCCTGGGCCTTCTCGATGGGGTCCCATTCCTCCGGGGGTTCTTCCAGGAGTTCCCGGGCGGCCTTCCTGAGGAGTCGGCCTTCTTCTTCCAGGAAGGCCAGGGCAGCCCCGGGACTCCCTTCGCAGAAGGCCAGGGCCTCCTCCAGGTCTTCCTCCTCCCAGGTTCCCAGGGAGAGGAGGACCCGGCGCACTTCCTCCCTCGAGAGAGGGGCGAACCGGAGGACCTGGCACCGCGAGAGTACCGTGGGAAGGAGTTCGGCCGTCCTGGGTGTGACCAGGAGGAAGAGTGTGGAAGGAGGAGGTTCCTCCAAGGTCTTGAGCAGGGCGTTCTGGGCCACTTCGCCCATGAGGTGGGCGTCGTCCAGGAGGATCACCCGGCCCACGCCCTCGCCGGGCTTCAGCCAGACCCTCTCGGCCGCCTCTCGGATCTGGTCCACCGAAATCCCGCCCCTGGCGGAGCCGCCAGAAGGGACGACCTCCAGCCAGTCCGGGTGGCTCCCCAGGGCGACCCTCCTGCAGGAACGGCAGGCCCCGCAGGCCCCCTCGGGTGTCCGATCGGGACAGAGGAAGGCCCGGCCCAGGTGCCGGGCGGCCAAGGCTTTTCCCACGCCCCACGGACCGGTGAGGCAAAGGGCGTGGTGGGCCCTTCCGGCGTGGATGGCGGCCAACTGCTCCCCCAGGACCTCCTCGTGCCCCACCAGTGGGGGAAGGTTCCCCTCGGCCCGGCCCTCAAGAGAGGACACGGTCCACCTCCTCCAGGATCCGGCGGGTCACCTCGGCGGGAGGAAGGGTCCCGTCCACCACCACGGCCCGGGGTTCCCGGCGTGCCCAATCCAGGAAGGCCCGGCGGACCCGCTCCAGGTAGGCCTCCCCCCTTCCCTCCAGGCGGTCCCTCTCCTTCCCCAGGCGGGCCAGGGCCGCGTCGAGGGGAAGGTCCAGGAGCACGACCAGGTCGGGTTCCAGGCCGGGCGTGGTCCACCGGGCCAGCTCCTCCACCCTCTCCACACCCAGCCCAAGGCCGGCTCCCTGGTAGCAGATCGTGGAAGGGTGGAACCGCTCGAGGACCACGTCCTCACCCCTCTCCAGGGCGGGCTCGATCACCCGGGAGGCCAGCTCCCTCCGGCAGGCCATGAAGAGCAAGGCTTCCGTGGCGGGATCGAGGGAGCCTGTGGCCGGGTCCAGGAGGAGCTCCCGGACCTTCTCTCCCGGGGGCGTGGAGCCGGGCTCCCTCAAGGCTCGGACCTTCCTCCCCTGCAATCGGAGGTGTTCCGACAGGGCCCGGGCCTGGGTGGACTTTCCGCACCCGTCCAGGCCTTCCAGGACCAGGAAGAGGCCCTTCCCCCCCTTCTTCAAGCCAGGTCCTCCAGGAGCCGGTCCAGGGAGGGATCCAGCTTCCTGGCCCCGGCGATCCGCTTGCGCATGTAGGACACGGTGGAGCGGGATCTCCCTCCGAGCCGCTCCGCCACGGCGGCCAGGGAGAAGCCCCGTTCCAGGGCGACGTAGGCCGCAACCTGCCTGGCCAGGGAGACGTTCCGGGAGCGCCTCTCCGAAAGGAGGTCCTCGGGGGAAAGGCCGAAGTGGGCCGAAACCCGCCGGAGAATCCGGTCCAGTGTATCTCTCCCGCCGGTGACCCGCTCCAGGAGTTCGCCGGCTTCGTCCTCGTCGGAGGGACGTATTCCGCTCTGCCGCAACCTGAGCCAGGCCTCCCTCAGGGGACCGTATCCGCACTTGTGCCGCCTTGCCAGCTCCTGGACCAGGTAGGGCGGCAGGGAGGGAGGCCCGGCCTCACGCTCCAGGGCGAGGAGGGCCTCCAGGCGGGCCGCCTCGCCGGGCACCTGGACCTCCACGGAGAAGCCCGAGAGGAGTATGGAAAGGAGACTCCTGTCGAGCCTCCGGATCTCCCGGGGGGAGTACCGGCCCAGGAAGACCACCCGTCCGCCCCGGGAGAGAAGGACCTTGAGAAGGTGGACGAGTTCGGCCTGGGCGGCGGGCTTCCCCTTGAGCCTGTGGACCTCGTCCACCACGAGGAGCCGCGTCCCCAGGATCCTCTCCCGGAAGGAGGAGAGCCCTCCCGCCTTTCTCCTGGCGTGGGCCAGGTCTTCCAGGAAGTCCAGGGCCTTCAGGTAGATGCCCCCGTCGGAATCCCGCCCGAAAAGGAGGGACCTGACGAGGAAGGTCTTTCCCACGCCCTCCCTTCCCCAGATGTAGAGGGGGTTGAACCGGGGGTCCCCCTTGGGTCCCATTCCGGCCTTCAAGGCCCGAATGGCCATCCGGTTGCCCCCATGTTCCAGGAGTTCCGGCGCCTGGGACCTGCCGGCCCGGCCGGGACGGGAGAGATCGGCGGGAGGAGGAGCTCCTCCAAGGATCCTCACCCTGAGAGGCACCCCGAGCCAATGGGAGAGGGCCTGTTCCAGTTGGAATCCCACCCGGGCCGCACCTCGTTCGGCGAGGAAACGATCGGGAGCCCGGAGGACCACTTCGCCCCGCCGGATCTCCTGGACCACCAGGGGGTCCACCAGTTCCCGCCAGACTTCCTCCCCGAGCTTTTCCCTCAGAGAGGAAGAGACCTTTCGCCAGGCCTGGTCCAGCAGGGTCTGGATGGTGGATTCACGGGGCGCCATGAGTCTCTTTCGAACCTCCCGGGGCTGGAAAGGCCCCTAGTGAACCCAACGGCCCTCCATTTGTCGACCGTTCCTTTTTTCCTGCCGGAGAAAGACTTGGGACGCCACCCTCCTCCTCCGGGACCTCCCGGCCCGCCGGGAGTCCTATTTCTTTCCCTTTCCTTCCCTCTCTTGCCCGCCCGGGCCGCCCTTTTCCAGGGCATCCAGGATGCCCCGGGCCTGCCTGCCCTCCGGGCTGTCCGGCGCGGCCTGCCAGGCCCGGCGCGCCTCGACCTTGGCCTCTTCCTTCCGACCCAGGTCCAGCAAGAGGGCCGCCCGGGCGGCCCGGATCCTGGCCTGGAACCGGGCTTCCTCCTGGGGAGTGGGCTTCTTCTTTCCCTGGGGCGGAGCGTGGTCCAGCTCGGGAGGGACTTCCAGGGCCGCCTCGAGCATGTCCAGGGCCTCTTCCTTCCGACCCAGGACCTGGAGGCAAAGGGCGTAGTCCTCCAGGACCTTCCGGTCGAAGGGGTCGATGTCCAGGGCCTCCCGGAGGTAGCGGGCCTCCTTGTTGCGGTCGCCGAGCTTCTTGTAGTAGGCCGCCAGCCTCAGCCTGGGAGGCCGGGCGAAGCCCGAGAGGGAGACGAACCGCTCCAGCTCTGCCATGGACCGCTTCTCCTGGCCCAGCTTCCGGTAGATCCGGGCCCGCTGGAGGAGGGGGGAGTACCGGGTGTCGTTGCAGGTGGGCCAGCAACGGTGGGCCCCTTCCAGTTGGGCCAGGGATGCGGCGGTCCGCCCCTTCTTCCCCAGGATGGCGGCCAGCTCGAGGCGGGCGAAGAAGTCGTCCGCTCCCTTCTGGAAGGCCTCCTCCAGGGAGGCCTGGGCCAGGGGGAGATTCCCCATGGCGTAGGCGAGCCGGCCTTCCAGGAGCTTGGCCCGGCCGTCCCCGGGGGAGAGCTGGAAGCACTTTCTCAGTTCCACGCCGGCGTCCACCGTGCGGCCCTGGAAGTAGGCCCCCCAACCCAGGTCCAGGTGGGCCTGGAAATCCTTGGGATGGGTGAGGACCCGGACCTGGAGGCGGGAGAGCATCTCTTCGCCCGGCCTGGGCCGGATCTTCAAGGCCCGGACCCGCCGGGAGAGCCAGGCCCGGAAGCGCCGGTCGAACTGGGCCGGTGTCCAACCCAGGCCGGCCTTCAGGACCTCCCTCGTGGTGAGGCCCTGCCCGTAGAGGCGGCACATCCTCACCAAGGTGGGAATCCCCTTCCCCTGGACGAGCATCTTCACCGAGAGGCCCGCCAGGTAGTAGGCGAAGAGCACCCTCCGCCCGCGGAACCAGGTGTTGAACCGTTCCACCCCGGGGAGGTCGTCGTTGTAGAGGGCGTCCACCAGCTCCCTCTCCTTGTGGCGCCCCGCCGAAGGAGCGCAGACCGTCTCCTCGTAGACGGAGATACCCTCGGTGAACCACCGGGGGATCCGGTTGTGCGAAAGTCCCAGGGTCACGGTGTGGGCGAACTCATGCCAGGCCGTGGCCGCCCAGGAGAACTTGTCCCGGAGTTCGGGCGCCGAGGGGGAAACGGAGGTGATCAGGCCGCCGAAACAGGCACCCAGTGCACCGAAACCCGTGAAATTCACCGTTCGGACCGAGAAATCCCCGAACCGGTGGAAGACCTCCACGCGGATGGGCCCCTTGGGGGCGTACCCATACCTGGCCCGGAAGGAGTTGCGGGCCTTCTCGTAGAGGGGAGGGAGGAAGTGGAGCAGGACGGGGGCTTCCGAGGGATGCATCCAGAAGACGAAATCCCCCGCCTTGTAGGAGCGGTACTCCTCCTCGATCTTCTTCTCCACCTCGATGGCGTTGTGCCTGGGGGCGTTGACGAAGCCCTCCTGGAGGGAATCCGCCTTCTCCAGGCAGAGCCGTCCCTCTTTTCCTCTTCCCGTATAGATCAGGACCTTGCCAAGGGCGTCCAGGGCGGGAACGTATTCCGGGTCCAGGGAGAGGGCCCGCCTCAGGATCGGTTCGGCCTCGGGAAAACGGTAGTGGTGAATCAAGTGGCGGCCCAGGGTCGTATCGGGAAGGGGGGAACGGGCCTGGACGGCCAGGGCACGGGCCCTGACGGGGGCCGCCGCATCCTTGCCCCTGGTGAGCCACTCCAGGGCGTAGAGCTGGGAGAGGGAAGGCACGTGGTTGGGGTTGCGCTCCAGGGCCTTCTCGAGGGCGGTACGGGCCTCGGCGTAACGGCGGTCCTCGATCCGCCATCCCGCCAGCAGGGCCAGGGCCCCGGGCCGGCCCGGGTCCCGCCCGAGGGCCCTCTCCAGGAAGGACTCCGTCTTGGAAGGATCCCGGAAGAGGTTGAACCTGTAGATCCGGAAGAGCCCCAGCAGGGCGGGGATGTAGCCCGGGTCCCCCTTGTCGGGCCGGAGAACGCGGCGGAACTCCTTGGCTCCGGAAGGGTAGCCCGCCACCTCGCCGTATACCTTGAAATAGAGTTCACCCAGGGCCACGGCCGGGTCGTGGTCCAGGGGGGAGGCCTTGTCGGCCTCCAGGTAGAAATCGGAGGCCTCTTCGTAACGGCCCAGGCGCTCCAGGCTCTTCCCCAGGAAGAGGAGGTCCCTTCCGCGGGTGAGTTTCCGCTCCTCCCCGATCCGGACGGCCTCCTTCCAGAAACTCCGGGCCTCCTTCCGGGCCCCCATGGTCCAGCTCATGAGGCCCCGCTTGTAACGGGACTCCGTGTTCAGGGGATCCAGGTCCGAGGCGGAGGCGTAGGCCTTGGCGGCCCGGGCGTAACGGCCGACCTGGGCGAGGAGGTCGCCCTGGACGAGAAGGACGTCCACCCGGGGGGAACCTTTCTTCAGGAATCCTTCCACCAGGGAAAGCCCCTCTTTTACCTGGCCCCGCATGAGGTGGACCCTGGCGAGAAGGGCCGTGGCCCGGCCCAGGTCCTCGGCGGAAGGCCTCTCCTCGGGAGGTTCCCCCGGGGCGCCCGAGGCGAGGATCTCCTTGAGGAGCATCACCGCCCGGGCGAGCCTTCCCCGGTAGACCAGGCGGGAGGCCTCCTTCAAGTCCGGGCCGAAGGGGGACCCGGCCACCCTTCCCCCCTGGGCCCGGAGGCGGGAAGGGATGGCGGCGGCGAGGAAAGCCAGGAGAAAGCCCCCCATGAGGGCGGCCCCGCGGAGATTCCAGGTCCGTTCCACGGTCAAAGCCTCCGTTTCAACCACTTCCGCCTCTGGAAATAGACCAGGTAGACCACGGCCACCAGGGCGTTGAACACTACTAGAGTCAACCAGAGCATGCTCAGGTCGTAACGCCCCTTCCACACAGTGGCCAAGGTGGATGTGAGGGGGAGGAGGACCCCCAGGTGGCCTATGGCGTCGATCACCATGGGCCCCAGGGTCACGCCCGCGCCGTTGATGGCTGACCCCAGGGTCAGGGCGACGGCCGCCGTGGGATAGCTGAAGACGGCCAATCGAAAGTAGAGGACCCCTTCCTGGACCACGGCGGGAGAGGGGTTCTCGATGAAGAAATGGAGGATCTGGGGGGCGAACCAGGCGTAGAGCACGAGGAGGACCACGCCCGTGCAGGCGGCGAAGAAGGCGTAGAGCCTGCCGGCCTGCATGCACCGCCGGACCTTCCGGGCCCCCAGGTTGTGCCCCACGAAGGCCGCCGCCGCGGCTCCCCACCCGGCGGCGGAGAAGAAGAGGACCATGTCCATCCTGACTCCCACCGAGATGGCCGCCAGGGCGTCCACGCCTCCCATCCCGGCGGCGAGCCTTGTGATGTAGAGGACGGCCAGGGCCCGCACGAGCATCTGGGTGGACTGGGGAAGACCGATCCTGAAGAGCCTCCCCATCTCGCCGAAGAGGCCCGACCAGGAAGTCCTTTCGATCCGCAAGGGGCAGGTCTTCCTCCGGAGCATCCAGACGCCCACCAGGGCTCCCAGGCCCCGGGCGATCACCGTTCCCCAGGCCGCCCCGGCCACCCCCATGGCGGGAATCCCCAAAGGGTCCCAACCGAAGATGAGGACCAGATCCAGCAGGAGGTTGAGCAGGTTGGCCCCTGTGAGAAGCAAGACCGGACGGAAGGCGGCCCCCATGGCCCGCAAGGCGGTGGTCACCTGGAGGAGGACGAACATGGTGACCGTTCCCAGGGAGAGGACCTTCAAGTAGGTGATCCCCTCCTCCAGGGCGGCCCCTTCGGCGTTCTGGAACCGGATCAGGGGGCGGGCGGCCAGGAAACCGGCGATCCCCAGGATCACCCCCAGGACGATCAGGCTGTAGAGGGCCCTGTTGGAAACCTCCCTGGCCTTCTCCCTTGCGCCGCTCCCCAGGAAGCGCGAGATGAGGGAGACGCTTCCCACGCCGATCCCGTTGGCCAGGATCATGGGGAGGAAGTTCACCACGCTGCCTACGTGGACCGCCGCAACGGCGTCCTGCCCGAGAAACCCCACGAGTTTCAAGTCCACCAGGTTGAAAAGGGCGTGGGTAGCCGTTCCCAGGGCCAGGGGGAGCCCGAAGGAAAGACTTTCTTTGAAGAGGGGACCGCCCGTGAGGTCGCGTTTCATGGCCCGCAGAGGGTAGGACCCCAAGGCGGCCGACGCAAAGGATGGCGCCTCTTTTCCCCGGCCGGGGAAGTCCTCACTCTCCCAGGACTTCCCTGGCCTTCTCCAGGATCTTGGAGGGACTGAAGGGCTTGGTCATGAAATCGTCCGCCCCGAGACTCAAGCCTTCCTCCCGGTCCGAGTCCTGTCCCTTGGCGGTGAGAAGGACCATGAAGGTATCGGAGAGGTCCGGGTCGGAACGGACCTCCTGGACCACTTCGTACCCGCTCTTCTTGGGCATCATCACGTCGAGGAAGACCAGGGAAGGCTTGTGCTCCTTCAAGGCCTCCAGGGCCTCCTCGCCGTTGGTGGCCTCCAGGACCTCGTAGCGGGCCCTCTTCAGGACGAAGGCCATGGATTTCAGGATGTAAGGCTCGTCGTCCACGACCAGCACGATCTTCTTTTTGCCCATGACGGTTTCCCGTTCCATCTTCCCCGGCGGAATCCTACCCCCGGAAAGTTCAAGTCTTCTTGATCACCACCACGGTCACGTCGTCCTGTCCGGAATCGCCGAACTCCCTCACGGCGGAGAAGACCCCCTCGAGGATCTCCCTGGCGGACCTCTCGCGGAGGGAGGTCACGATCTCCGCCAGCCGTTCCGTCCCCATCATCTCCCCCTTGTCGTCGGTCACCTCCGTCACCCCGTCGGTATACAGGACGAGAAGGTCCCCAGGGGCCATCTCCAGGCGTTTGAGTCGGTGCTCCGGCTCGGGAAGGAACCCCATGATGGGACCGTCCACGTCGACCCACTGGGGGTCGTTCCTCCTGGTCCTGAGGAGGAGAGGAGGGTTGTGGCCGGCGTTGGCCAGGAGAACCCGGGACTTCCCGGGTTCCAGGACGGCCAGGAAGAGGGTCAGGAAGAGTTCCGCACCCGAGAGGTCTTCGTAGAGGAGGCGGGAGGCCTCGCATAAGACCTTCGATGGGTCCTTCCTGTTTCGGCCCACGGAAATGAGGACCCTCCTGGCCATGGGCATGAGAAGGGCCGAGGCCAGGTTGTGACCCGAGATGTCGGCCACGACCACACCGCACGCCCCGTTCTTGAGGGGGATGTAGTCGTAGTAGTCCCCTCCCACGTAGTGGGCCGGCTCGCACCTGCCCGCCACGTCGAAGCCCTCGATCTCCTTGTCCTTCCTGGGAAGGAGGGTCTTCTGGATGGTCCCGGCGATCTCCACCTCCTTGCGGAATTCCGCAAGCTCCCTGTTCCCGAGCAGGGTGGCGACCTGGTTGCAGATGAGATCGGCCATCTTCCTGTCGGTGGAACGGAAGTCCACGATCCGGCCCGGTTCCTTCTCCCTGTCCAGGAGGACCACGGCTCCGAGGATCTGCTCGCGCCCTTCCAGGACGACCGGGGAGACCAGGGGAACCACCAGGGCGGAGACGGCACCCTTCTCGAAGGGGGCCAGGGGGCGGATTTCCTTGGTCAAATCCCCCCGGCTCACGAGGCGGCCTTCCTCGATGGCCAGGGCGGCAAGCCCTTCGTCGCCTTCGTACCCGACGAAGTGGTTCTCTCGAGGATCACCCTCGCCGGACTCCCAGAAGAAACGCCCCTTCTCCCGGGCGCAGATCACCTGGTAGCCCTTCCGTCCCCGGAGGGTCCTGAGGGCGTAGGAGCGGGTGCACTTCACGGCCCGCTCCAGAAGCTCCAGGGTGTTCTCCCAGAATTCCTTGGGGCCCAGGCCCAGGTTCACCAGGCGGGGCATGTCGATGAGGATTGTGATCTCCTCGTGGTGCCTGACCGTGGCCTCGGTGAGGTCCTCGTTCTCGTATTCCTTGAGCCGTCTTTCCTTCTCCACGGCGTGGAGGTGGGCCAGGAGTTCCTCCCAGGCCTGGGCCTCCTCCAGGGGAACCACCGTTCCCAGGGCGCCCTGGTTCTTCCCGTAGATCTCCAGGGGGAAGAGAAGGGCCTTCCATCCCGGCGGCGGAGGAGGATGGATCCTCCCTTCCTGGTCCATACATCGGGGCCCCTCCCATCCCTCGGGCCCCCGGCCGGAGAGGAAGACCACATCGCCCTTCCCGTCCACGACGAAGATCTTGGGTCCCTTCTCCCGGGTGGTCAGGGAGAGGATTCCCCGGATCAGTCCCTCGATCCCCTTCCCGCTCATGCCTTCTCCCCCTCGACGGACCCGGCCGGGGAAGGCTCGGGAGTGAAGATCTTGACCATAACCAGGATGTTGGCCCCGTCCTCGCGGGAATACCGGATCTGGTTCATTACGGTTCGCATGAAGAAGATGCCGTATCCCCCCTCTCCGGGCTTGCTCTCGTCGGGTTGGACCTCGACGACGGTGGGATCGAAAGGCGGGCCGAAATCGACGAGGGTGATGGTCAGGCGGTTTCCCTCGATGACCAACTCGACACGGAAAGGCCGGGAGAGGTCGCCGCCGTAGGAATGGCGCAACACGTTGGTGACGGCCTCCTGGACCGCAACCAGGGTGTTGTAGCGCTCCTGCTTCGGAGGGGGTGGATCGGAGATGCCCCCCATGACCTGGTCCAGGAGGGTCCAGATCAAGTGGAGCGCATCGAGCTCCCCCTGGATTTCCAGCGCGACCCGCTTGCTCATGAATCCCAACCTGGTCACCCGGAAAGGGACCCCGCCGCCCTTCCGGTTTTCGAACGCCTTGCCGGCCACGACGGCCGGAACTCCAACCTCTTGGATCGGCAGGAAGAGAACCCCAAGTTGAGCCATGTGGACGAGGGGCGGCCCGCAAGGCGGACCGCCCCTCGTCACGGGCCGTTCCGGAGAGTCAGCCCACCTGGATGGGGGTGAAGGAAGTCTGGGTCTGATCCACCCCGTAGCCCAGGTAGCGGATCTCCTTCCAGGGGAGTTCAAGGGGAACTTCCAGGACTTTCTTCTTTTCTCCCGCCCTGACGGTCACCTTGCCCGAGGAGAGGTCCACCTCCACCTGGAGCAGGAAGGGCTTCTTCCCCCGGAAAGGCCCGACTTTCAGGACTTTCCTGGCCTCGGGAGAACGGGGATCCCCCAGGCGGACCACGAGCTCCCCCGTCCGGAAGAAGATCCCGCAGGAAAGAAGCCGGTCCGGCTCCAAGGCGGGACCGAAGACGAGGAAGGCGTTGCGGGGCCCCCAGGAAAGGAGGGGTTTCACCTCGCAGCTCAACCGGACCTTCCCTCTCAGGGGCGAGGCGAGCTTCTTCAGGGCGTAGCCCCTCTCCAGGCTGGAGACCCAGTATCCTTCCCGGGCGGTCCGCACATAGGCCCTGGGGGTGGCGGCGAAGTCCGGATGGCAGGGTTCACCCGGGACCCCCGTGCGGTCCTTCAGCTCCCGCCGGAGTCTCCTCAGCTCGGCCTTCAGGCGCTTCCGCACCCCGGCGTAGGCGGGATCGTCGTACACGCTGTTGAGTTCGTGGGGATCCTTCTCCAGGTCGAAGAGTTCCCACTCGCCGATCCGGTAGTAGTGGATCAGTTTGTATCTCTTCGTGCGGACGCCGTAGTGGCGGCGCACCTTGTGCTCGGCGGGAAATTCGTAGTAATGATAATAGAAGGACTTGCGCCAATCCGCCGGGGTGTGACCGAAGAGGATCGGCTTGAAGCTCCGTCCCTGCATGTCCGAAGGGATGGGAACCCCCGCCAGGTCGAGGAAGGTGGGAGCGAAGTCCACGTTGGAGACCAGGTCGGTGTTCACGGACCCGGCCTTCACCTTCCCGGGGAAACGGATCAACAAGGGCATCTTGTCCGATTCTTCGTAGAAGAACCGCTTGTCGAACCAGCCGTGGTCCCCGAGGAAGAAGCCCTGGTCCGAGGTGTAGACCACCATGGTGTTCTCCGCCAGGCCGGACCGGTCCAGGTAGTCCAGGAGGCGGCCTACGTTTTCGTCCACCGAGGCGATGCACCTCAGGTAGTCCTTGATGAAACGTTCGTACTTCCAGACCTTGAGCTCGTGTTCGGAGAGCCCGGGAGGAGGATCGGCCTTCACGTCGTTGCGGGTCAGGGTCTTCAGGACGGACATGTCGCAGGTCCTGGCCGGGCTGGCCCTGTGGGAATGGTCGTCGTCGAAGGTGGGCGGTGTGGGGATCTTCACCCCATCGTACATGTGGGCGTGTTTCTTGTCGGGTTGCCAGTTCCGATGGGGCGCCTTGTGGTGAAGCATGAGAAGGAAGGGTTTCGCCGGGTCCCGCTTCTTCTCGAGAAAATCGATGGCGAAGTCCGTG
>Ga0256914_1001704_pt1 | contig 19284 bp, 17 predicted proteins | sample HulkmetaG_FD_191571 | JGI IMG/M metagenome (GOLD analysis project Ga0256914, IMG submission 191571) | Hydrothermal chimney microbial communities from Main Endeavour vent field at the Juan de Fuca Ridge, Pacific Ocean - Hulk | ecosystem: Environmental > Aquatic > Marine > Hydrothermal vents ... | reverse complement strand
TATGCTAATAAAATAAACAGCCACCAGCACGCCCCTGAAATGACTTCTATATTGGGCATAAAAGAAGATAGATTCATCTTTGTGCCACATATAATGGGTATTAGAAAAGGCATTTTGGCCAATATGTATGTTGATTTAAAAAGCGCGCAAAGTGAAAGCGAGATTTATAAATTGTATGAAGACTTTTATTCGTCTAAAATGTTTGTTAAAATTCTGCAACGCCCGCCGAAGTTATCGGATGTTCAGGACACAAATTATTGTTTTATTCACATAAAGAGCTTGTCTAATGGCAAAGTATTGGTTGTCTGTGCGATAGACAACATCATAAAAGGCGCCAGCGGACAGGCCATTCAGAATATGAATCTTCTCTTTAACTTTTCAGAAGAGGAGGGATTGTTGTGATTAAATGGATTCCTAGAGGAGTATGTGCCCCCGAGGGTTTCCTTGCGGGCGGGGCGGCTTGTGGGATAAAGAAAGAGGGAGAAAAGGATATTGCCTTGGTGTTATCTGAGGATGATGTATGCAGCGCAGCAGCGGTTTTTACGACTAACCGCATAATAGCGCATCCTGTAAAAGTGTCTAAGGAACGCATCAAAGACGGTTATGCAAGGGCGATATTTATTAACAGTGGCAATGCTAATTGTTGTACCGGCGAGGAAGGCTTAAAGGCCACAAAACAGATATCCTCAAAACTTGCAAAGTTGGTCTTCGATGATGAAGAGAATATCTTGCTTGCCTCAACTGGTGTTATCGGTGTGCATTTTCCTGTGACCAAGGTTTTGAATGGTTTGGGCGAGCTGGTGGAAAACGCAGATACTGTCGGGCATACGTCTGCCGCGATGGCGATTATGACTACGGATACGTTTTCAAAAGAAGCGGCTGTTGTGGTGTCTACCAAGAAAGGCAAGATAACAATAGGCGCTATGGCAAAAGGCGCAGGCATGATACACCCTGATATGGCAACGATGTTATGTGTTATTACGACGGATGCGGATATATCTCCGCAACTCTTGAAAGGCGCCCTTAAGGAAAGTGTTGCAAAGACGTTTAACAGGATATCGGTTGATGGCGATATGAGCACAAATGATTCGGTGTTTATTTTGGCAAATAGGCGAGGTGTGCCTATTCGCTCAAAGACTAGCGCCGAGTATAAGCATTTTATTTCCGCATTAGATGCGGTTAGCATGCGCCTTGCAGAAATGATTGTTAGAGACGGGGAAGGCGCAAGCAGGTTTATCAAAGTGGTTGTGAAAGGCGCCTATTCTCAAGATGAGGCAGTAAAGGTTGCGGAAAAAGTTGCCACGTCTAACCTATTTAAGTGTTCCGTGTTTGGTGGAAGGCTTAATTGGGGAAGAGTTGCTGCCGCTGTCGGCGCTGCCAGCAAGAAAGTCGAAGAGAAAACGCTTGAGATTATTGCAAACGGAAGGGTCGTTTTTAGGCGTATGAAGCCATTAGTAAGTCAGGCAAAGCCTATGCTTTTGGATAAAGACTTGGAAATAGTGATTGACTTGCATAAAGGCAAGTATTCTTACTATATGTTCACCTGTGATCTTTCACCGGATTATGTGTTAATAAATAAAGAGTGATATGTCGGTTGAGGCATTTATTGCCCCGTTTTTGGCATCGTTGAAGATATTGGCAATAGCTCTGGCTGGGTATCTTGCCGCGGCTTTTGGGATGCTTGACCGCAAGGTATTGTCAAATATCAGCAGGTTGTTGGTGTTTATATTTCTGCCGGCGTTTATCTTTTATCACACGCTTTCAAATTCATCCATCGGCGCATTGGGCCGCTGGTGGATATTTCCTCTGATTGCGTTGGGCATCTTTCTATTATCTTTTGTTGTTGCCTATTTAATGGCCATTGTTTTTCATATAAAAGGCAAGAGCCAGTTCATAGCCACGATTGTCTTTCAAAATTGTGGTTATATGCCATTGCTCTTGATAAGTTCGCTTTTTAAGGGGGAGATGGGAGATGCATTATACGTATACGTTTTTTTGTTCCTGATTTTGTTTAATCTGTTGATATGGTCTTTGGGTGTGTATATGTTATCGGGGGCAAGAGATTTTATATCAGGAATAAAGAAGGCGGTTAATCCTCCGTTTATCGCAACAGTGATTTCCATTATATTATTATCTTTTGGTTTGAATAAATTAATTCCGGGTTTTGTATTTGATGTGGCGCAGGTTTTGGGTAGGCCTGTTTTGCCACTTTCTATGATGGTGTTAGGCGGGCTTTTGCAGGTGAATTGTTTGACTTGCGCGGTTGACCGCAATGCCCTGTGGCTTTCGGTTTTTATTAAATTAGCGCTGCTTCCGGCTATTGGATTGGTGTTTATTAACTTGATACCCATTGATTACATTATGAAATGGTTTGTGATAGTGGAGTTGGCTGTTCCATCTGCTGTTTCATTGGTTATCATCACAGAGGCCTATGGAGGCGATTCAAACTTTATCAGTCAGGTCCTATTATATTCCAGCCTGCTGAGCATAATTACACTGCCTATATTTCTGGCATTGATATGATTGATTTGAAATTGTTTTTTATCTATGCTATTATAAACGGGTTTTAGGGAATTGTTGTTGTTTTTGGAATTTGGAGGGGTGGCAGAGCTCGGTTTATCGCGGCGGTCTTGAAAACCGTTGTAGGGAAACCTACCGGGGGTTCGAATCCCTCCCCCTCCGCCAGTTTTTCTTCTTATGGAAAAAGATTTTTCTCCTTTTAATGATGTCCTCCAAGATCGGTTTTTCCGAAGGCTTTCTAAACGCGTTGGCAGGGCAATAGGTGATTTCGGCTTGATAACCGAAAACGATATTAGGATATTATTGGCGGTTTCAGGAGGAAAAGACAGCCTTGCTTTGGTGGACTTTATGCTGGAGAAGCAGAAGAGAAGCCCTGTTAAGTTTGAGTTGTTTGCTTTCCACGTTGCGATGGATGAGTCTGTGGCTGAAGGTGTTGCAGGGTTTTTAGAAGATAGGCATATTGAATTTGAGATAGACTTGGACAGCTTTAAGGGTGTTGATTTGTCTAATCCAAAGGATAGGTGTTTTTTGTGCAGTTGGAACAGGCGCAAGGCCATTTTTCTTTCTGCAAAGAGGCATAATTGCAGGTATGTTGCCCTCGGGCATAATATGGATGATGCAGCTGAGACGGTTTTGATGAATATGTTTTTTCAGGCCTCTGTCTCGGCTATGTCGCCAAGGCAGGAGATGTTTGGCGGAGAGATTATTATTATAAGGCCGATGATCTATCTTAGGGAGTTTGAACTTGATGCGTTGGCTGATAAGTTTTCCTATCCTATTGTTAAGAAATGCGCCTATGAACAAGATAATGTCAGAAGTCTTGTGAGAGGTTTTATTAAACGGTTGGAAGAGGGAAATAAAAAGATAAGTGTTGCAAAGAATATATTTTTGTCTTTAAATAACATTAATTCGCAATATCTGCCAAAATACGTCAATAAAAGTAAGGAGGAATAACAATGGCAAGGAAAAAGTTATGGGGAGGCCGTTTTAAAAAGGAGATGCCTGAATCCGTTTTTGCATTTTGCAAGGGCGATTCGGCTGATTTCGCCCTGTTTGGGTATGATGTGCAGGCGTCTTTGGCCCACTGTAAGGCATTAAAAAAAGCAGGCATACTCTCTCAAGCAGAATATAAGGCTTTGACAAAGGCGTTATCTGAGATACTCGTTTTAACACCATCTCCACGCGATATAGAGCAGGAGGATGTCCATTCCTTTGTGCAGGATTTGGTTCAGCAGCGCGCAGGCGATGCCTATAAAAAACTGCATACTGCGCGCAGTAGGAACGATTTGGTTGCAACAGATAGCATCTTGTGGATAAGCGATCTGGTTGATAAACTGCAGATGGACATATTGTCTATTGAGATTGTTTTGGTTGAAAAGGCTCAACAGTATATTGATGTGTATATGCCGTTTTTTACGCACCTGCAGGATGCCCAGGTTATATCAGTTGCGCATTATTTGCTTTCTTGGACAGAGGCCTTCGAGGATGCGCGTTTTGATTTGACGTGGGTGGATAGTAGATTATCTTCGCCATTGGGCGCATGCGCAGGCGCGGGTTCGTCTATACCTATTGATGTTGAGGCCTTGGCTCAGGAATTTGGCGATATGCCTATTTATGATAACAGTTTGTTTGCCGTATCTGACCGCAGTTATTATTTGAGGGCGTTGTTTGCGTTTGCTAATATAGCGGTTGTCTTGTCGCGTTTGGCAGAGGATTGGATCTTGTATTCTAGTTCTGAGTTCGGGTTTTTAGTGCTTCCTGATACGCATTCTACTGGTTCAAGTATTATGCCGCATAAGAAAAATCCTGACGTCTTAGAGCTCATTAGGGGAAGGAGCAGTAGGATTATAGGTATGCTCAATTCTATGATGATTTTGATGAAGGCCCAGCCAACAGCTTATAACCGCGATTTGCAAGAGGATAAGTCCATACTTTTACTGGCATATATCCTGCTGTCAAATATATTGGAAGTTATGCCTTCGTTGATAAAAGGCATTGAGTTTAATGAGAAGGCGCTAAACAAGGCCTTGGAAAACGATTTCTTGTATGCAACGGATATTATGGAGGAGCTTATTTTAAAGGGGATTTCGTCGCGTGATGCCCATGAGATGTTGGGTAAGTTGGTTTTGGCCTGCGAGAGAGAAAAGAAACGCCTCTCTGAACTTTCAGAGGAGGAGCGCAGTCAGGTTTTAGGGATACACAATTTCACTGATAAGCAGTGGAAGGGATTTTTTGACCCGAAGAGCAGTGTTATGCGCAAGAAGACAAAGAATAGCACTTCTCCGAAGAGTGTTAAGTCTCAGATTAAGTCGTGGCAAGAGTTTTTTAAGGATGAGATGTGATTTTTATGGAGGCGGTAAAATGAATGAGTTTTTTTATTACAAGAATAATGAACTTTTCTGCGAGGGCGTGCCTGTTGCTGAGATTGCGCGCAGGCATAAGACACCGCTGTATATATATAGCAAGGCCGCATTTTTGAATAGATTTAAACAATTGCGCGCAGCGTTTGTAAAGCAGGGTGTTAAGCCCCTTGTGTGTTATTCTGTAAAGGCGAATTCCAATTTGTCTGTGTTAAACTTTTTGAAAAATGCGGGATGCGGTTTTGACGTGGTTTCAGGCGGGGAGTTGTTTCGTGTAAAGCAGATAGGCGCTGATCCAAAAAAGGTTGTGTATGCTGGCGTTGGCAAGAGGCCCGAGGATATAAAGATGGCCCTCCAATGGGGCATATTGATGTTTAATGTTGAATCGGATGCAGAGCTTGCCCTTATAAACGAGGTTGCCAAAAGGCTAGGGAAAAGGGCTGATGTGGCCTTGCGAATAAACCCCAATGTGGATGCGCGCACGCATGATTATATTACAACGGCAAAGAAAGAAAATAAATTTGGGATAGACTTGTTTACTGCCGAGGAGATATTCAAAAACAGCGCCAAGTATCCTAACGTGAGGATTATTGGTATTCATATGCATATAGGTTCGCAGATCGTTGATACCAGCCCTTATAGCGAGGCGCTTAAAAAGGCAGAGAGGTTTATTAAACTGGTTTCCAATAAGTATAATGCAAGGTTGAAATTCTTGAATATCGGCGGGGGGTTGGGAATAAGGTATAGTGATGAGAATGTGGATTCGCCGGAGGTGTTTGCAAGGCGCATATCGCCTTTTGTCAAGAAGCTGGGCTTGAGATTTATAATGGAACCCGGCAGGTTTATTGCTGGAAATTCCGGTATATTTGTTTGCAAGGTGATTTACGTAAAAAAGACTCCTGCAAAGAATTTTGTTATTGTTGACGGTGCGATGAATGACCTGATTCGGCCGTCTCTTTACAAGGCCTATCACTTTATTGCGCCTGTAAAGAACTCCGTTGTTGATAGTTTCAAGTGCGATATTGTCGGGCCGGTATGCGAATCAGGAGACTTTTTCGGCAAGGACAGGGATTTGCCAAAGGTTGATAATGGCGATCTGATAGCCGTTTTTTCAGCAGGCGCTTATGGCTTTGTTATGGCCGGCAATTACAATTCACGGCCTATGCCAGCTGAAGTCTTGGTAGATAAAAAGGATTTCTATCTCGTGAGAAGAAGGCAGACCTATAAAGACCTGATTAGAAAGGAAGTTATTATATAACAATAATACAGAAAAACTGCTTTCATTGCATAAATGGACAACTTCGCCGAATGGCCTTCCTTTGGCAAGAGCGCTTCTTTGCGCTTGAGACGCAGTATATTGATTTTTATTGTATTTGTCAAGTATTTATTGCGAAACAAAATAATATTTGTTAAAATCTATTCAGGCACGCAAAAAAGGGGGGAGTAATGGTCTTAAAGCGCCATCATTTATTATTTTTGTCTTTGTTTTTATTTTTCACAAGTTCTGTATATGCATCATCTCGTATGGATGAGATTTCTTCTTTTTTAGATAAAATAGAATCTCAGGGACAATCTGTGCAGTCCGACAAATATAATGAGACTAAAATTGATACAGATAAGGTGTTTCTGTATCCTTTTTGGAGAGGGACTCATTACGATCCGTTTAATGACTTGACCGGGGGCAATGATCTTGGATTTTCTGTATCTTGTTATGTTGGGTATTCTTATCTAGACGGGGACACAACTTATAAGATTACGTCTGTTGATGGAACGCAGAGTGAACTTGAATTTCCATTGGAATCAAGCCTTGTTGGCGGAAAATTAGACGTTGCGTATAATGACCCTGCGTTTTCTTATTATTCTCCCAAGTTCATATGGAGTTTGGAATTGTATGGAGATGTAGACAATTCCGGCAATCTGAAGGACAGGGACTGGATTGCAGGAGACGGCCAAAGCGGGCTTGACATATATTCCGAGAGCAGGGTTGAAATGGATGCAAGGATAGCTGACATGAGCCTTTTGTGGAATATGTGGGTTAACGAGGGTGCTGCTTTTGGTTTGGTTCTGGGATTTAGGTATCATAAATTTGAATACAGGGCATATGACACAAATCAAGTTGGATACGGTATATATGCATTGACTTATACGGATTATTATCCGGGCGCAACCTTAAGGTATTACGTGAAATACAAGATGCCGTATATAGGGTTTTCTTGGAACACGAGAATGGGAGACAGGCTTTATCTGGACGGCCGTATGCTTTATTCTCCCTATGTGGATGTTGATGACAAGGATGACCACTTATTGAGGTATAAATTGTCCAAGACCAGCGCAGATGGCGATGCCTTTTTGATGAGTTTGCATGGAAGGTATTCTCTGCGTTCCGGTTGGTTTGTTGATCTTGGTATGGAGTATGGGAGTATTGACACAGACGGTATTCAACATCAGGAGTTTTACGCAGGCACCTATGCAGGCACAACTTATGACGTGCACAACGATATTTCTTCGGAATATGGTATGGCGACGTTGAGCCTTGGGAAAAACTTCTAATAGAGGCGCGGATTGTTTTATTACATCTTATACCCATTAAGCAAATATTTCTTTGCGTTTAACGTGCTGCGTTATATTACCTTTCGCAGTATTATGTCCGCTATTACTGCGTTTTTTTTGAGCATATTTTTTATTGGTTTTGCTATAAGGTTTTTCAACCGCATAGCCCTTTTTCAACCTACCCGCAGGGAAGAGGATTGCCCGGGCTTGGGCCAATGGCATGATGAGAAACACTCCACGCCGACAATGGGCGGAATCTTTATGCATGCCGCGTTTTTAACTTCTATTTTGTTGTGGGCAGATATAAAGAATCCCTTTGTGCTATGGATTATCTTTATCGTGATTTATATGGGAATCGTTGGATTTTTAGATGATTACTTAAAATTAAAGCACAATTCTTCCAAAGGAATAAAGAAAAGGGTGAAGTTTATAAGCCAGCTTGTTTTGGGCGCGCTTATAGGATTGTGGCTTTACTTTCAGGATTGGTTTTTCCCGGGCGTGTATATGCCGTTCTTTAAACACTTGGTTATTAATTTAGGGATTATGTACGTGTTTTTTGCGATGATAGTTATTGCAGGGGCATCAAACGCAGTAAATCTAACCGATGGTTTAGACGGTTTGGCAATAGGCTGCGCTGTTATGGTTGCTATTGCATATGTGTTTTTGAGTTATATTGCCGGTAACGTGCGTTTGTCTTCTTATTTGTATCTGCCTTATGTCCCCGGTGCAGGAGAGCTTACGGTTGTTTGTGCCGCATTGTTTGGCACAGGTGTTGGGTATTTGTGGTATAATGCCTTTCCTGCCCAGATATTTATGGGCGATGTCGGATCATTGGTTATAGGCGCTGTATTAGGGGCTGTGGCGTTGTTCGTAAAACAGAGCCTTTTGCTCGTTGTCTTTGGCGGGGTCTTTGTTGTTGAGGCCTTATCCGTTATTTTGCAGGTTGGGAGTTTTCGATTATTCGGCAGGCGCATCTTTAAGGTTGCGCCTATTCACCATCACTTTCAGGTAAAGGGCCTGCATGAAGTAAAAGTGGTTATCAGGTTTTGGATTATATCCGGTATCTTGGTCTTGATTGGACTTGCAACGTTAAAGTTAAGATGAGATGAACCTCACGGGTAAAGGCATTGTCGTTTTAGGGTATGGCATTACAGGTCGGGCGGTTGTTGATTTTTTATCAGACCGTTCTATAAAGGTATTCGTCAGCGAAAAGTCTTTTTTATCTCCTGATGATAAGGAGTATTTGTCTTCCAGAGGTGTTTTATTTGAAGAAGGCGGGCATACGGAATCGTTTTGCAGGCAGGCCGATTTTATCTGTCCCAGTCCGGGTATCAGGCTGGATAAAGCAATAGGATTTAGTATGCCAGTGGTTAGTGAATTAGACCTTGCTTCGTTGTTTTTCAAAGGAAGAATAATTGCTATTACCGGCACAAACGGCAAAAGCACAACCACGAGTATTATCAATAGTCTTTTAAACAGGGCATCTTTAAAATCTAAAGCAGTTGGGAATATAGGGATGCCTTTTATCTCTATTGCAGGGGAAGATTACGACTTCGCGGTTGTTGAGGTGAGTTCCTTTCAACTATTCTATTCCTCTATATTTTCTCCGGAGATAGGAGTTATTTTAAATATTGCGCCTGACCACTTGAATTGGCATAAGGATATGAATGAGTATGTTGAAACCAAGTATAAGTTGATTAGTTTGATGAAAAGCGGACTTGCTGTTCTTAATGGCAATGACGAGTATCTGTCTAAATTATCCATTCCCTACGGTGTTGAAAAGGTGTTTTTTCCGTTGGATAATGCAGAGTTTGATTTAAACTGGCAGGCGGCCTATCTGCTGTCCAAATACCTAAAGATTCCTGATAACGTGTTTTTTGAGGAGATGCAAAACTTTGAACCTTTGCCTCACCGTCTTCGTTTTATTGGCGAGAAAAAAGGCATAACGTTTATAGACGATTCAAAGGCAACAAATGTCCATTCAACCATCTGGGCATTAAAGAACGTAAAGGGGCATGTGAGATTACTTGCCGGCGGAAGTTATAAAGGCGATGATTTTTCCCAAGTTCTGCCCTATTGTAAGGATGTAATAAAGGTATATGCCTATGGAGAAGAAGGGAAGAGGATAGAGGAGAGTTTGTCAGGGCATTTAAACTGCGGTTTGTATGAAAATATGAAACATGCCCTAAATTGGGCATGGAAAGAAGCAGAGAAAGGGGATACTATATTATTGTCGCCAATGTGCGCAAGTTTTGATGAGTTTAAAGACTATAAGGAGAGGGGAGATGTTTTTGCCTCAATCGTTAAAGGATTGGTGGGATAGATTTTACTTTTATGTCGTTGATGTAAGCGATATTCCGGGCAAGTTATTGGCCATGCGAATAACTATGATGGTCTTTGTTCTTCTTGCGATAGGTATTGTTATGGTATATAGCAGTAGTTTCGTTTATGCAATGGAGCAGTTCTCAGACCCCTATTATTTTTTAAAAAGGGAATTGTTTTTTTCAGCGCTTGCAATAGTCGTATTTGTCGTTGGAATAAAGTTGGACTTGGAATTGTTAAGGCGTTTTTCCAAGCCGTTGGTCGTTTTTTCTATACTGTTGTTGATTATGGTATTAGTCCCTCACGTGGGAAGGCAAGTGGGAGGCGCGCGCAGGTGGCTGCCTTTAGGGCCGTTTAATTTTCAGCCGTCTGAGTTTGCCCAGATAACCTTATTAATTTACGCTTCTGATTATTTTACGCGCAAGTATAAACTGCATAAGAGATATATAAGCGATTTTAAGGATATGCTGCCTGTGTTTGTCGTGGTGGGAATTATGCTTGGGCTAATAGTTATAGAACCAGACTTGGGCACAGTTATGGTCAGCGCTGGGGTGTTTTTTATCTTGATGTTTGTGGCAGGTTTCAGGATGTTGTATTTGTTGTCTTTGGCTTTCGTATCATCACCGATTATTTATTTTCTGATATTTGCCGTTCCTTATAGGCGCGCAAGGGTGTTATCGTTTCTCAATCCATGGAAAGATCCCCTTAACACGGGATTTCAGCTTATACAGTCTCAGATAGCATTGGGCAACGGCGGGATTTGGGGGCTGGGGCTGGGCAACAGTTTGCAAAAGATGTTCTATTTGCCTGCCGCGCATACGGATTTTATTCTCTCTATTATAGGCGAGGAATTGGGATTGATAGGTGTTATTGCAGTTGTGTTGGTGTTTCTGTATCTTTTGATACAGTCCTTTGCCGTTGTCCTGCGCGCAAGAACCGTGTTTGAAAGGTTTCTTGCATTGTCAATGGCATGTTTGATATGGATAGAAACTATTGTGAATATGGGAGTCAGTATGGGGCTTATGCCAACAAAGGGCTTGCCTCTGCCATTTATTAGTTATGGAGGGACGTCCCTTGTGATGGATATGTTTGCTGTCGGCATATTGGTCGGTATTGCGCTCAATGCAAAAAAGGGTTAAGTATGGCAGATATATATTATTCTCCGGCAAAGTTGAATCTATTTTTAGAGGTTTTAGGGAAAAGAGAAGACGGTTTTCACGATATAGAAACGCTTTTTTGCAGGATATCCCTTTACGATATTCTGGAAATATCCATAAAAAAGAACGCGCGTTTTTCTATATCCGTTGATATGCAGGGATTTGCTTTGCCTCAGGAGGATAATATCTGTTATAAGGCGGCAAAATTGTTTTTTGAAAGGGCTAATATAAACGACGTAAGTGTTGAAATAAAGATATCAAAAAACATACCTATGCAGGCAGGTTTAGGAGGAGGCTCTTCAAATGCGGCAGTTGTTTTAATGGCGCTTAACAAGGAACTGCCTGTTTTTTCAGAACAAGAATTGCTGGATATGGGCGCGCAATTGGGCAGTGATGTGCCGTTTTTCTTGTTGGATTGCACGTTGGCAATTGGCAGGGGCAGAGGGGAGATTTTAGAAAAGGCAGACATTGATTTTTCCATGCCGTTTTTTATTGTATGTCCTCCTATATCTTTATCTACAAAGGAGATATATTCCAGTTTAAAATTGACAAATCAACGCAGGGATGTTAACATTTTTCTTGCCGCTCTGAAACAGGGCGGCGAATTGGAGTTTTACAACCGGCTCTATGAACCGGCGATTGAATACGACAACAGATTAAGGGAGGAAATGGATATAGCCGAATCTATTTTTGCATCGAAGGCGTATTTAACAGGCAGCGGAAGCGCGTTTTTCTTTCCGTATAAGGAATATGGTGAATCTGTTTTAAGGCGTTTGGCTAAAAAGGCCGGCAGGAGGGGGTGGAAAGGCTTTGCTGTGGAGCCTGTTTGATTCTGCCCCGTAGAGTTGGGTGTTGTAACTCCAAGGAGGTGCAAATGCAGATCACAGAGGTAAAGGTTCAGCTTAAGGACGATGTGGACAAGAGGCTTAAGGCCTATGCGACAGTAACATTTGATGACAGTTTTGTCGTCAGAAATATCAAGATAATAGAAGGAAGGCAGGGGTTGTTTATAGCTATGCCTTCCCGCAGAATAAGGATAAGTTGTCCTAATTGCAGGGCCAGAAATGAGATAAGCAATAAGTATTGTTCTCAGTGCGGAAAGGAATTACCGCCGCAACCCGAAAAGACACCTGAGCAGATACAGAGCGAACACAAGGATATAGCGCATCCTATAAAACAGGATTTTCGTCAATATATGCAAGAGCAGATAATATCTGCTTACAAAAAGGCAAGGTCTGAAGTTGGTTCTGCCGCGAGCGCGGAAGAGGCGGCTGCTTGATTTGAGGTTAATTGCCCCGTAGTGTAATTGGTAACACGCCAGACTTTGGATCTGTTGTTCCTGGTTCGAGTCCAGGCGGGGCAGTTTTAATTTCCGACTATTATGTCTATTATACCCCTTTCCATTGTTATATTCCTGATAGCCTGTTTCTTTTCTATGATAGGTATGGGCGGGGGAATATTTTATGTGCCTGTGCTTTTATTCTTCGGTTTGCCTATTCACAATGCAAGCGCAATGAGTTTGGCTTTGATATTCGCCTCTTCGCTTTCCGCTTTAATAGTTTTTCACAAGCAAGATTTAGTGGACTGGAAATTGGCCGCGGTAATTGACCCGCCCACGGATATTATGGCCTTTTTGGGCGGATATTTGTCTGGATTTGTGCCGGGTATCTATTTAAAACTCATACTCTTTGGCGTATTAATTACGTCGGGATATGTGATGATGAGAAATTTTCAAGTAAGACATTGCAGTGTCAAAGAAGGCAGGTGGTGGATATGGCGCAGGGAGTTTAATGGCCAAGTGTATCAAGTAAATTTGCTTTATACGATACCTATTACTGCCGGGATAGGCCTGCTTGCGGGCATGTTGGGTATCGCCGGGGGGGTTGTAAAACTGCCTTTAATGGTGGTATTATGCGGTGTGCCTATGGGAATAGCAATAGCGACTTCAACGGTGATGGTTGCTTTGACAGTGGCATTTGGAATGATAGGCCATTTAGCTGCCGGCCATTTGGATGTATTCCAAGCGCTTCCATTGATGCTTGTGTGCTTTATAGGCGGGCAGATAGGCAGTAGGATATCCGTGCGGGCAGATAAGGCGATATTGAAAAAGATAATAGCAATAGCCCTGTTTATCGTTGCATTTAAGATATTGTTTGACGCCTTAAGTTAAAGATTGCAAGGCTCTTACTGGCCAAAGGATTTTTATGGAGTTTTTTTTCGCTTCGTTATATAATTAAACAGAACCGGTAAAATACAAAGGGGGGATGATTATCAATAATCGTTTAGTTGCGTTTATTGTTGGTGTTTTTATTTTATTATCAAAAGGTATCTTTGCCGAAGATAGCAGAAGCGGGACGATTCTTTCCACGTTAGTTAAAATAGAAGGCGATATCTCTGAGAAAGATGGCCTGCAGAGCCTAGACATATCAACCGGGCGGTCTGATGATTCTTTCCTTAATTATGGCATAGGCGATTATGTTCAATCCTCGAGTAAAAAGTTAATCTCTTCAGATAAGTGCAATCCTATTGCTTTGGACGTAAAAAATATGGAGGTGGCGGACATATTTAAGATGTTGTCTATGAATTCAAATCTGAGTATTGTGCTGGACAATAAAGTCAGGGGAAAGGTAACCTTGTTTTTAAAGGACGTTTGCGCTAAAGATGCGCTGGATATAGTATTGGCTGCTGCTGATTTGGCCTGTAAAAAAGAAGGCGAGATATTATACGTGATGCCAAAAGCGGAGTATGAAAAGAAATACGGAACAGCTTACAGTGAGAAACGCATTACCAGAACTTTTGTTTTACAGAACATCAAGGCGGCTAGTGTTGCCGCAATGTTAAGGCCGTTGAAAAGTCAGTCGGGTAACATAGTGACTAACAACGAAAGCAATATGATTATTCTATTTGATGTCCCTGAGAACATAGATAAGATGGAATCTATTATCCAACAAATGGACAGGCCGATAATAACCTCCATTATAATGCCCAATTACGCTAAGGCAGAAGATATATTGGATACCGTAAAAAGCAACTTAACGCCTAACATAGGCGATATTCAGATTGATTCCAGGACCAATAAATTAATAGTTTCAGATTATCCAGAAGTTATAGAAAAGATAAAGAAGATAGTCAGCGCGCTGGATGAAAAACAAAGGCAGGTCTTAATAGAGGCGAAAATAGTTGAGGTGACCTTAAACGATGAGATGGGGTTTGGTATAGACTGGGAGGTTTTTGCTTCAAAGGATTTACATATAACCGGCGGTGTGGCCTCTTCTGTGGATTCTACGCTTAGTTTTGAAACTGCGACGCTGTCGGAAAAAGGGGATTACAGCGCCATACTAACTGCATTAAAAAAGCTGGGGAATACAAAGATATTATCCTCACCGAGAATTCTTGTTTCAAATAATCAGGAGGCAAAGATATTAGTCGGTACGAAAGAGGCATACGCAACCAAGACAGTCGTCCAGAATAACAGCACCAGCAGTACTGCTGAGAGCGTTAACTTTGTTGATGTTGGCGTAAAGTTATATGTTACACCGACTATTACGAGAGATGGCTTTATATCCATGAAGATACGGCCAGAAGTCAGTTCAGTGACGCAATATTACGAGACAGCAGAAGGCGAGAAAATACCTATAGTAGATACTTCCCAAGTTGAGACGGCGGTGGAAGTGAAGGATGGTATAACCGTTATCTTGGCAGGCCTTATCAAGGATGAGAAAGACGATTTGACGCAGGGATTCCCTGTCATAAGCAGGATACCTATTTTAGGCCATTTGTTTAAGAGCACGTATAAAAAGACCTTAAAAAAGGAACTGGTCATATTTATTACCCCTAAAATAGTTTCCGGTGAGAAGACGATGTATTAAAGATTGCCCCGCCTGGATTCGAACCAGGACTACTTGATCCAGAGTCAAGCGTGCTACCAGTTGCACCACGGGGCAATTGATGGCTATTTTAGCATAAAATAACCGTATAGAGAAAAAATTTTTGTGTAAAATAAAATCAATTTTCCCTGAAGTGTATTTTGTTATGTGTTATAATACAGACTTGGAAAATCGTTAAATAGAGGAGATAGCGTATGTATAGATGTATGTTGAAATCCAAGATACACAGGGTAAAGATAACGGAGACAGAATTATATTACGAAGGCAGCATTACAATAGATGCGGCGTTAATGGAAAAGGCGGGATTTTTGCCATATGAGAAGGTCGAAGTCCTGAATATGAGCACGGGTTCTCGTATAGAGACGTATGTTATTGAGGGCCCAAGGGGTTCGAATGTAATTTGTTTAAACGGTCCGGCTGCGAGGACGGCTCAAGTTGGCGATGAAGTAGTTATAGTCTCGTACGTATGGGTTGAGGAAAAGTATATAAGTGAACATAAACCGATTATCGTAAAGATGAAATAATGAGCAAAATTATTACGTATCCCAATCCTATTTTAAGAAAGCGCTCGGAAGAGGTTGGCATTGTAGATGATGAAATGAAGCAGTTTCTGTCTCATATGGCGCGTATGATGTATAAATACGATGGTATAGGGCTTGCTGCGCCGCAGATAGGGGTTAATAAAAGGGTTATAGTGATTGACCCGGGTAAGGGCTTGTTAAAGATGGCCAATCCGAAGATATTAGAGGTAAAAGGGGATTTCGTAGTAGAGGAAGAGGGGTGTTTGAGTTTTCCGGGTGTATACGTGGATGTGCCGAGGCGCATCGATTATGTAGTCGTATCAGCGTTGGATGCCGATGGAAAGGAACGCATTTGGAAAGGCTCCGGCCTTTTTGCAAGGGTTGTTCAGCACGAGATAGACCATTTAAACGGAAAAGTGATTATAGATTATGTTTCTGATAAAAACAAGTTGTCTAACGGCTCAAAAAAGGCGCTTAAAAAACTGGAGGATGAGTATGCCAGAATGTCCGAATAAGGCGCGAAATCTTTCAAGGTGCAATTGTACTTACGAGCCATGTGCCAAGAAGGGCATATGTTGTGAATGTATTGCATATCATCGTTCATTGGGGGAGTTGCCTGCGTGTTATTTCCCACCGGATGCAGAGAATACTTACGATAGGTCTATTGCCTATTTCGTGGAATTGTATCAAAAGGGCCTTATCAAATAGGTTTAACAAAAAGGGGGGAGTCTGTTTATCCATTGCATTAAGAACAGGCTTGTTTCTGAAGAAGGTGTTGCCTTAATCACAGTCGTTTCTATTATGGGTATAGGGCTTCTTATGGGCCTGGCCTACCTTTTTGGCATGCGTTTTGAGGAGTTAAACAGCCGCAATTTCCTCTTATCAGTCAAGGCAAGGTATGCGGCTGAATCAGGTGTAAATTATGCCTCTGCCGTGTTGGAGAATGACGAGTCATTGGGTTTTGATTCCTATTTGGAATCTTGGTCATCTATGTTTTTGGGCAATGCGTTTGACAATGATTCTGACGGAATAAAAGATTCCGCATGGCTTGATTTGGGCGAGGGTATTAAATGCGCAGTAAAGGTAGTGGACAACAATAGTAAAATCCCGCTTAATGCGCCATGGTTTTCCTTAACCAGGCCATTAGAGGACCTGGTTAAGAGTCATGCTTTGTCCCAAAAGGCTCAAATGGTTATATTAAACGCGCCTTTATTTTTAAAAGGGCCCGATAAGGCATGGGGAATTTTGGGAGTGGATGATAACTATAACAGGTATTTTGTTGAACATAATGGCATTGATGATGATTTTGACGGAGAGATTGACGAACTTGGCGAGGGTATTGATGAGCCGTGGGAGTTTTTGCCTTATCATCCTGTTGGCGATGATAAACTATTGCTTTCAACAGACCTGTCCTTTTTAGGAGACTATTCAAATAAAGATGCGCAGATCATCTCCGGTGTTTTTACGGCTTATTCCAAAGCAGGCAGTTTAAACGTGGAAAGCATGCCAATGTTAAATATAAACTACGTGCCAGTTAATGAATTGTCCAGACAATTGCTCAAGGCGGGTGTATCGAATGCATGGCAGGTGGCAGTTAATCTCAGGGATTTTTTAGACAGAGACTTGGTTCGCACCACCTTGTTTGCAGATACAGTTGTTTTAAGCGCGTATAAGACATCTATATTGGGTGATTGGAAGTTTAATGATGGAGTTGCCGTTTGTGAAACGGGTAATTGCGAAGAATCGGCAAAATGGAGATGGCAAGGGCTCGCGCAAGGCAGTTATTATTGTTATTTGTATGGGGATGACGATTACGTGGGTTCGGCGGTCATCAATAAAGCGGAAATTTCCGATATAAAATCAGGCGAAAAACTTGGGCAGATTGTGGTTATAGGTTCTGATAGGGTTTTGGAATTAGAATTAATCTGTAATAAAGAAGGGCAATCCTGCAGTTTTCGTTCGTTAAAACTGGTTCCAACAGACGCTAAAAACGGCGGATTGACAGTTTCAGGTATGGAAGGCGTGCGAATAACAGAGATATACTCTTCTCCAAAGGTCTTTTTGAGCGCGGGAGATGCGCAGGTAATAAGGACGGGGGCATGGGTCAATAGCGGGGGAATATTTACGAATAGTTCTGCCAATTCTGGGGCATCCGGGCAGGGGCACTGGCGTTGGAGCGGGCTCAAAGACGGAAATTATTATGTGGAAGTATTTGGAAAAGAAGGAGAACGTGTAGGCGATGTTTCTTGCTCGTGGAGCAATAAGACCAATCATATAATAGACGGGGAATGGATGAGTAGTGTCAGTGTTGTCTCTGGAGGCGAACTCAATCTTAGGGTAGAAAATAATGAACCAGAAGGCACGACGTGTTATTTTTCCGGTATAATGATTAGTCAGGAACCTGATGTCGAATTCATAGAGTTGACGAACATTACGAGTCAATCAATAGACATAAGCGGTTGGTATTTTATAGTGCCGGATATGCCGCAGTGGCCGGCATTTATTCCGCAAGGGACTGTCATTAAACCCGGAGAGAGCCTTGTTTTCTGTGCAGATCCATACGATAAGGCGCAGTTTATTGCGGGGAATATGATCTCTGCTGTCAGGAGTTTTTCTTCGGTTGATGTAACTGTGTTTAAACCATTGGATTTTGCTATAGATCTGCGCCCCGGACTGGACGTAATACCTGATAGCGGTGTATTACATCTATGCGATGAAAGGGGAAACGTGGTTGACGGAGTGGATTTATCGCAATGCAAGGCATTTTCCTCAATATACAAGGCCGCTCTTTCCAATGAGGACAGCAATAACAATGGGGAATTTGATGGCTGGGTAATATCTGATGAGGATCGAAATCCTGATCCCGGGGCAAGCGAGATAGACGAGGATTACGTATTCTTAAACGGCCCTGTATACGAACCTGTATCTTTAAGTATTTTTGGAGAAGGGCTTGCTGAAAAATTGAGTGATGTATTCAGTTTTTATGGGATAGACCTATATCCATTAGGCAGGGCTGTTTCAGGGTGGACTGACGAGGAATGGGGTGCGTTGAGTTCGTCTAAGATGCAAAACGGCCGGTTTTTATGGCAAAATCTGCCGGATTTTGGCGGCAGATATTACAATATAGTCTTGCAGATGTCTCCGGGAGAGGGCGTGATACCTCAGGTATATACCGGCAAGGGATGGGAAAAATATCAGCAGACGCTATGGGCAGATAGTTCCGGGCTTATAGACCTTGGTTGGACCCAGTTGTATGGGACGGACTTTAAATTAAAGCTCAGCAATGCGTCTAAGGATGGGATTTGCCATTTATATGGAGTGCACATAGGCCCGAATTACCATAGATATGGTGTGATAAATTTGAATACCGCATCAAAACAGGCCATAATGGCCTTGCCTGTTTCAGACAGGGCTATTGAGGCGATTAAATCTGCAAGTTTTGAGGATAAAATTGGCAAAGGATTGGGGCAATTAGCTGACAAGGGATTGAGCAAAAAAGACCTTGCGGTTATTTTTAGGATGTGCGGTTTAAATTCTTCTTCATATACAATTATATCAACAGGCGCAGTGGAGTTAAGAGACAAAATAAAGTCAAAACGTCGTGTCGTAGCAGTAGTTGAGAGGGATTAGCCCTATTTCTCTATCATTGACAAGGTAATTCTATAGTGTATAATTTATAACTAACTGCGGGCGTAATTCAGTTGGCAGAATGCAAGCTTCCCAAGCTTGACGTCGCGGGTTCGAATCCCGTCGCCCGCTTTGAATAAGCAATTGATATTTGGTATTTGAAATAGAAGTAGATAGCAGGCAGTTGCATGTATGTTTGCAGGGATCGAATCCGCGACAAGGGGAAAGCGGAGGCGGAGCCGAAGCGCGCCGACAGGAAGTCGGCGGGGGTGACAGCGAGGCAGAGCGAAGCGAGCGAGAGCGAGTGGAGCATGGCGAGCGCAAGAGGGGCGGAGCCCCT
>Ga0256914_1001703_pt1 | contig 19286 bp, 12 predicted proteins | sample HulkmetaG_FD_191571 | JGI IMG/M metagenome (GOLD analysis project Ga0256914, IMG submission 191571) | Hydrothermal chimney microbial communities from Main Endeavour vent field at the Juan de Fuca Ridge, Pacific Ocean - Hulk | ecosystem: Environmental > Aquatic > Marine > Hydrothermal vents ... | reverse complement strand
GCCGAATTCCGCTCCGACGTTATATCTGACGTCGTAGTCGCGACTGTCGAGAACGTCGAAAGCGGCGAGTACCGTCCACTTTTCGTTATCGATAAAATAATTCGAGACACCGAAGCGAAACAGAAGTGGGATTTCCCAATCGATGGTTGCGAGTTCCGCCGGAATTTGTTTTCCAGTCGGACTTCCCGGCACTACGTAAGTTACGGACAAATCGCGCCCTTCGAATTTCATCTTACTTCCGAAGTTAGCGAGTGATGCGGCAATTCTCATTTTGTTATTGAAAAATGATGTTAGAAACACCGCTCCGACATCGATACCGAAAGCGTCGGCGCTTGCATTGGCAATATCCTCGCGAATGTATTTGATTTTTATTCCGAATGAAAACCTGTCGGTCAATTGCCTTGAATATCCGAGCCCGAACGAGAAATCGCTTGCGGAGAAGAACCTCCCCGTTCCGTCTTGGTCGTAAACCGTCGTCTCTTCTATTGTTCCGTAATCGAGATATTGAATATCCGCGCCGATTATTCCCGCATCACCGAGGCTCATCGCTCCCGCAATGTACGAATTGCGAGTTCCCACAAGCCAATTCATGGTGGAAAAACAAACGGAAACGTCCTTTTCAATTCTTGATAAAGCGCCCACGTTCCAATAAAGAGCCGTAGGTCCGTCAACCGTTGCAATGGCGGCGTCTCCCATTGCCATTACTCTTGCGCCCACGCCCACTTTCAGAAAGTTTGCGGCGGACGTTCCCGAATAATCGACGTTTTGCGCTTTCAATATTGATACGAAAGCAAGGAAAAATATTTGAGCCGTAATCAAAAGTGATTTTTTCGAAATAATTTTCCCGGAATTACGTTTCATTCTCAACTCCTTTTAGAGAATTATAAAAATTTTACCGTTTTTTACGCCGAGCGAACTTGATACGTAATAAAAATAAACGCCGGGCGCTACAAGTTGATTGTATTTATTTTTCAAATCCCATTTCTCAACGCTTGAATGTTCGTCGTGTTCCAGCGTGCGAACCAGTTCACCGCTCGAATTGAAAATCATTATCTTTGCTTTGTTCGGCAAACCGACAAATTGAACCGTATGTTCGTTAAAACTTGTTTCCCAAATTTCCGAAATTTTATACGGATTGGGCACAACGCGAACTTTCGATAAATCTTTTTTCGCAACGGGAAGTTCGGGACGGATTTCAACGGTATTATTTAATTCGTACGGATTCGGAGAGGGAGCGTTTTCCAAAGGTCCGATAATACCGTTGCCCGAGTCGTACGCCGCGACGTAGTAACGATAATTAATGCCGTTAAGCACGCTTCTGTCTATGTAAACGTTTACCGAATCGCCGTTTTCGAACGCCGTGATTTTTCCGTTAATCGAAAGTCCTTTTAATGTGTCGCCTTCCACTACGGTTCTGATTTGCGACCAATCGTCGTTTCCCAAATAGAACCAAGCGTATTCCGGAAGAGTTTCGTAATAATCTTTAACGCCGTCAACAAGGTCGAATTGCGCCAAAGGTATGTAGTGAATTCCGCCCTCGAAATCTTCGAAGGTTTCGTCGCCCCAAGTTTGTCCGTTATCCGCAGAGCGATAAATTTTGTACCCTTCGAACTGCGAATCGCTTTCGCTTTCCGTATTCCAGACGATAATCGCTTCTTTGTCGTCCTTGAAGGCTTGGACTTTCGGGGCGGGCGGGGCGTCCACGATTTCCCAATTGCTTTCGTACAATGTGATTGCGCTTTTGGCGTTTGTTTTAAGGTCTTTTTCCGAAAGTCCGAAAACCGTCGCGAAAATCAGCGTGTCGGTTTCTCCCGGTTGTAATGTAAACGGGGCTGAACCGAGAATTTGCAATCCGTCGGCTCCCGTCCCGAGATAATAATTCGGACCGCCGTTTTCCACATCGGGAATTCCGTCGCCGTCGAAATCGTCATCTATGCCGTCGCCGTCGCTGTCTTGCGGGTCGTCGAGATTAAGCAAATTCCATTTGTAATACATTTCGGGCTCTCCGCCGCTTCCCGAAGGCGTGGTTTGCCCCTGCCAGAAATGAGCCGCATCGTAAGTCTTTACTTTCCCGTCGCCACCGGGCATGTGTAGTACGACAACACCGCTCCACGCAATTTTATCGGGCGATAAGTCGCCTCCGCTTACGGGGTCTTCTTCGTAACCGTCGTCGTCCGTTCCGTAAGCGAGTTGTAATGTCGGGTCGTAATAATGTCTGTCGGCATCGTAACCCACGCCCGGAATAAATTCGGGAAGGTAGCCGAAATCAGAATGAATACCCATGCGCAGATCGGTAATCGGTTTGTCGTTGGGATTTCTTATGATAAAAACCCACACGATAAAATCGTCGTAAAGAGTGCCTTTCCAAGCCATTCCGCGCATCATCATTTGCGTACGAAGCCAACGGGTTTTGGAATTGCCCGCGCCGAGTTGGTCGGTTCCTCCCCAACCGTACATCATGCTTATCATTTCTTGGTCGGCAAGTTGCTTCCCGTTTTCACCCATTCCGGGCCAACCCGTAGCGCTGTCGCGGGGAATTCTAATTTCGGAGAGAGCGGGAAAAGTTATAATGCTGTCGCTTATACCGTCGGCGGGGACGTAATTAGGCCAAGCGTCGGGCCAAACATCGGGCCAAGAAGTCGGGTCGTCGCTTACGCACGCCTTTTCGTCGTTTGTAAATTCGGGATAAGGCGCAAAATGTTCTTCATTCCAAAAGTCGGCGGGACCTTCGTCCATTGTGCCATCAAGATAGGGAAGATTTTCCGGATTTGTTCCGCCCGTTACCGCGGGGTCTTGTTCGGCGGGCGCTCCCACTACAACGGCGACGCAGGTACCCCAATTCAAGCCGCTCCCTTGCGGATATTCGAAAGAAGGGATGCGTGCGAGAGAATAATTTTGATTGTTACCGTTATTGAGCATTCCGACGTTGTCGAATACGGTCGCCACTTTATTGACGTTCAGCGTATTCCAGCGCTTGTACGCCATCGGGTTGTTTTGTGCCGAAACTGTAATTGCAAACAGAAGCAAAGTGAAATATGTAAGAGTCTTTTTTCTCATTATCAATTCCAAATCTTGATGCCGAATTGAATGGTTCGTCCGGGTCCGTACATCGAAGGATTATCGGTATAATCGTGTGATGTCGCCGGATTCGCGTCGTCGCCGGGTATTCCCGAATCGGAATAGACCCACCAAACGTTTTTGTCGTTGGTGACGTTCAAAATCTGAATGTAAAATTGTTCGGTCATGCCGTAGAATTTAAAATTCTTGAACAGATTAATGTTAAATTCGTGTATCCACGGGCTTCTTTCTTCGTTCGGTGCGAAAGCCGAACGAGTGTAAGGGAAGCCCGAGGAATAACTTCCGTAGATTGAAAAACCGTAACCGTTATCGGTTTGATAAAAAATATTTGCTCTGAACGAATGCGGTTGATCCCAATTTGCCGGAAATGTGCGCGATTCGTCCGTAGGCATTTCAAAAAGCACCGATGAACTTACGAGCGTTTGAGTGAATGTGTAATTGAAAAAGGCGGAAAAATTGTCGGAGAAGTGTTTTTTCAAGGAAATTTCGAAACCTTTAACCGTTGCGTAATCAATATTTCCCATCATTTGAAAACGTTTTCCTTCCGCCGTTTCGTTCATAACCACACCGATTAAATCGCGGGTTTTTCGATAAAACGCCGTAATATCCACCGAAACACGCGCGCTAACCAACGCCTGGATGCCGAATTCGTAATTCGTCGTTTTTTCCGTCTTGATTTCCGTATCGGCGATAGGCGTGTTTTCAAGTTGCGGATTCGGACGATATTCGCCTTTTGCCGCAAGATAATACGTGCCTTGAAACACTTTGAAGAAAGTCGGATATTGATAATAATGCCCGTAACCGAAACGAAACGCAATTTTATCCGCAATCGGGAAACTTATTCCGAAACGGGGCGTGATGTAAATTTCTTTTTTCGCGTCGGTCATTTCGGCGGAAAGGTCGGTCAAGTCCGCAAGATTTACAAGGACTTTTCTGTTGGGATTAATGTAATCGACGCGTGCGCCGAGGTTTACAATCATTCCCATATCTTCGAATTCCATTTTATCATTAACATAAAAGCCCGCATGTTGCGGTTTGTAATCGTATTTTTCGAGAACCGCGCCGCCGTCCGGATTTTTCCTTTCGAGAAATGTGCCGTATTGTTCAAAAGTACCGCCGAGCGCAAGATTATGAATTTTATTTATTTGCCAAACGTAATCGATTTTTCCTTCGTATCTGTCGAAATTCGTCTCGAACCAAACCCAGTCCTCGCCCGTAATGGAAAATTCCGCGGTTCCTGTTTGCGGTAAAACGTCGTAAAGCGCCGGGTCGTCGTAAACTCTTGAAATAAATCCGCGACTATATTTTGCAATCGCAACATTCAGAAAACTTTTGGGACTGAAAACATAATTGGCTTTCGCGTAAATTAAATCGCTGTTAAGTTTCACACGAGGCGTACCGTAAGGATTATATTTGAAATAGTGATTGTAAACGCCTCTGTTGGATTTTCCGTAGAAACCGCCAACGGTCAATCGCAAACTCGGGACAGGTTGCCAAACTATTCTTCCTTCGCTGAATTGCGTGTCGAGGTATTGCATCGGAACTTTTACGGGTTCTCCGCTTTTGTCGCGTCCTTCGCTGTTGACATATTCGGGATAGATATATCCGTAGATATAACCGTCGGTGCTGTAAACGCGATGCGAAAAAACAACGCCGAGTTTATCATAAAAGGGAAGGGCTGAATTGAAGTAAACTTCGCCGGCGTATGTGTTATTCGACGCTTTGTCAATTAATTTGTCCGTAAAGCCTTTTAGCGCGAATTTAGGCGTTCGGGAAATTTGCGAGTGCGGAAAAATGCTCACAACTCCCGACATCGCCTCCCCGAATTGCGGACCGAATGTTCCCGAATGTGTTTCGAGCGAATTAATACCGAGTTCGCTAATTTGATCGATGTAAAACCCGCCCCAAAGTTGGTCGTTCACAGTAATTCCGTCGTAAAGGAAAAGAGTTTCGTTTTCGCGTCCGCCGCGGAAATGCAATCCGTCGGAAGGCACTGTCGCATATTGTCCGAAGGCGGGGAGTTCGCTTACTGGTTGCGTTCTTATATTTTTTACTATTCCCGCTTCCTGAGTTAACAAATCTTCTATGGTACTTTTGGGCAAACGCGCTATTTCTTCCGATGTTCGCGCTTGAATTTTACTTGTCAAGTCCTTTTGTACGGGCGGATTTTTATATTCTTCCACGGTTACTTCTTGCAAATTGATATTCGACATCTCAAGTTTGAAATCGAGTTTGGTGGTTAATCCCGAAACGACCTTCACGTCTTTTTGCATTACGCTTTGATAACCGACCATTTTCGCAACGACGTCGTATGTTCCGGCGGGAATGTTTATAATCACGTAACTTCCGTTTATGTCGGTAGCCGAACCGATTGTCGTTCCTTTCAAAATTATGTTAACGCCGGGAAGCGGTTCACCGGTCTTTTTGTCGGTCACCTTTCCGGAAATTTTCCCGCTCTGGGCGAATATGTCGCTTGTGAAAGCAATCGCAAAAACAAACAGAATTAAAATGATTTTTTTCATTGTCAAACCCGCTTACAGTATGAATTAATTATTTCAGATAATTTCTCTTGCTTACGGCGACGTATTTCAGACTGCCCGTAATTTTTACGGACGAAATTTCCCGCAATGTTTTCGTTTCGATAATGTGAAGGGAAGTGTCGCCCGGTGTAACGGCGTAAAGCAGTTCGCCGCCGTCCGTAATAGCCAATTGATCTATTTCTTCGGGGAATTGAAACACTTTTTCTATCGCAAAAGTGGAAGCATTGATTTTCAAAATTCCGCCGTCGTTTTCGCTTCCCGCATATTTGTAGAAAGACGAATAGTAGTAATCTCCGTATGTTACGCCGTCGCCCGCATTGGGATAACCCGTTTCCACCACTTGCGAAGCGTCGGTCGTAGCGTCAAGCACGGCGATTTTGTCCGTCCTTTTCTGCGGAATGAAAATATATTGTCCGTTCGCCGATATTTCGATATCCACGCCTTTATTGTCCGATAAAACGGTATCGAGAAGCGTCTGGTTATCGAAATTATTCGCATCGACGATTTTGATTTGTTTTTTATTACTCGATAGAAAATAGAGTTTATCGGTAATCGTGCTGTAAACGGCATCTTTCGGTTTGAAACCGTCGCTGAAAACGTAAGTTTGAGTTAAAACGTATGAGTTCAAGTCTATTACGGAAAAGGATTTTTCCGTAGTATTGCAAACGTATGCGAAGTTATCGTTAAAAGCTACGTTTGTAGGTCCCAAACCGACCTGAATAACGTTTTGAACCGTAAAATCGGCGGGATTGATTAACGTAACGTATCCCGAAGTGGTTTTTAAGTTTACCATCCAGAGATATTCTCCTTTCGGCGAAAACTCCAACGCCGCGGTTTGATAATCGTCTTCGGTTGCATTAACATAAAGGCTGTCGATATATTCGTTCAGTTTCCCGACCCGATAAATTATTTGTTTTTCCGCTTTGTCGCGCATAAAAACGTAGGGGAAACCGTTCTTTGAATAATCGCCTTCCGTAAAAAACCATGCGGTCACGGGAATATCTTCGTCGTTCGGTGAAATCATCGAGTTTCGATGAATATCTCTTACCCCGCCGTGAACCGAAATTTCGTAAACTTCCGCTTTATTATACTCACCGTTCGGAGTGAAAACCACGACCGAATCCTCGTTGGGCGCGTACGAAAATTTTCCCGAAATTTCGCCGCTTTCGCTTGCAACCGAAACATTCGACGGAAAAGTGTTCAAATCCATTTTCTCGTTAAAGTACATTTTAATTTGTCCCGTAACGGGAAAAACGAGATTTGAATTATTTACGAATTCGAATTTAACGAATTTCGGACGCGTGTTTTCGACCGGTGCGACGGGTGAACGGTCGGGAATACAACTTTGAAAAGAAATCACCGAGATTATCGCAACCGAAAGTAATATGAGTTTTTTTCCAAACATTTTTCTCTACCGTTATTAATGAGAAAAAGGGCGCGACACGAGTTGCCGCGCCGTAACAAAGAAAATTATTTCAACAACATCATTTTTTTCGTAAGGGAATATTCGGGCGAAGAAATTCTGTACAAGTAAACGCCCGATGTAACGGTTTTGCCGTTTGAATCTTTTCCGTTCCAGCGTACTTTCATATTGCCCGCCGAAAGTCTTTGATTGTCGATTAAGGTGACGATTTTTTGTCCGAGCATATTGTAAACGGTAAGGGTTATGTTTTGCGGGTGTGAAAGTTGAAACGTAATGACCGTCGAAGGATTGAACGGATTCGGATAATTTGTCACCAAACCGAAGCCTTCGACGTTTTCATAATCGCTTGTTTCGTCTTCCACGCCTGTCACAACCGAACGATCCGCAATTTTCTTAATCGAGTTTCCGCTTATGAAATTATAATCGAGAGCGTAATAAACGGGCGGGTCGTCGTCGCTCCAACCTTCCACTACGGTGTTGGGCCAATATTCTTCGTTATCCCAATTATCATTGCCAACGACGTAAACCCACGGCATAATATCCGTTCCCGCATTAATTGCCGAACGGGGGACCGCCACTTCCACGCTGTTGTCGTCGTCGTTAACCGCGAAAGTAGCGAAAGCGCCGTCCACAGGCTGAAATTCTTCGTAAGCGCCCGCATAGTCGGCAACGTAAACATAAACGGGGACTTGATTACTTGTGCTGTCGGGATGTAAAGCCATGCTTAAATCCACCATGTAATCGACTGCAAGCGGCCAAAATCCGTCGTAACCCAAACCGGTTGTATCTCCCCAGTTGACATTAAAGAAAATTTGAAACGCGGGCGGATTGGGATAATTGGTGTACATGCCCGTAAACGTTCCGCTCGGGTTGATGTCGATGCGAATATAGAAATTATTCGAATCGCTTGTAGTGTAAATGTCTTTAAGGTCGAATTCGGGACCGGTCGGCATATCGCCTATATCTTCCGCAATTTCATCAACATCCGCGGCGGGAATGTTAGCCCAATCGAGCATATCGCCGTCGATGGAAATTCTGTTGTCGATTTGGTCGCCTTGTGCTTGAACGACCGCGTATTCGTCAAGATACCAAAAATCGTATCGTAACATATAAACGCCTCCTTCGGTAGGTAATTGGTCAGCCCCGTCCGTCCATTGCCAATTCCCCACGGAATAAACCCACGGACGAAATTCGGGACCGAAATTCACGAGATTACGCGGAATTGCGAATTCCATCGAGTTGGCGTCATCGTTAATCGCCATCGGAATTTGCGCCAAAAATTCAAATTCGCCTTCCGCCCAAGTCGGAATGCGTCCGCCGTTATATTTGTAAAGTTCGCCGTATTTCACCGTGGAATCGGGATGTAGGGTCGTTGCTAAATTTACATAGTAATTATAAGCGTTATTCCACCAGCCCCAATCGAAACCCGTAGTATCACCTATTTCCGTATCCATGTAAAATTCGAATACGGGAGGATTATCGAAATTGTAGAAATTTTCAAAACTTGCGTCGTCCGCAATATCGATTCTAACGTAAACGTATTCCGAATCGTGAGTGATATAAAGGTGTTTCAAATCGAAATCATGATAAGCGCTTCCCGGAACGTCGCCGAGCGGTTCCGCCACTTGGTCTCTGTCCAAAGGCTGAATATTAGCCCAGTCGAGCATATCGCCGTCGATTTCGATTTGCGCGTACGAAACCGTATAGGCGAGAAATATTGCGAGAATTGTAAATAACTTTTTCATTTGTTGTTCTCCTTTAATTATTTGAGATAGATGATTTTTTTCGAAACCGTTTGTGTGGCGGAAGAAACAACTACGAAGTAAACTCCGCTGTTTACGGAATTTCCGTAATCCGTTTCTCCCCGCCAATGAATTTTGCTTCCGTTGATTTCGTCTAAAGAATAAGTTCTTACTTTTCTTCCGAGTATATCGTAAATAGTCACTTTGTCTTTTTGAGAGTTAAAGCCTTCGAGGTTTATTGTAACAATTCCGTTAAACGGATTGGGATAAGCGGAAATTTTTATTTCTCCGCTTTTTCCTCGTCGGTTGTGTAAATCTTCCGTCCCCGTTGCGACAATCGTGTATTGAAACGAATGTTCTTGGTAAGCGTCGGGAGCGTAATCGTCGTCAACGCTTTCGTTATTGTCGTTAATATTGAACACTATTCCTATTCGATTTCCCGCGGCGATACCGAGAGCGGAGAACGGAATTGCCGTTTCCAATCTTGAATTGTCCGACGAGTAAGCGGTTGGCGCCGCGGAAACGAAATTCCATCCCCATTCGCCGTTTGAACCCGAATAAGAGTACAGCATTTCGTTTTCAATCATGAAATCGAAACCGCCGTAACTTTCCGCGCTGTGAAATCCGGTTTCGGGATTATTGTCGGTGTCGAAAAAAACGTGATAAAAATATCCGCCCGCAAAAGCGCCGACAACCGAATAACTTACGAAAAGTTCGTTCGACGAATTAGTGGTCCACATGTCGAGCAAATCGACGTTGTCGTTTAACGCGTCTCCTTCGCTCTCCGCATCCGCACCGAAATCAAGTGCGGGAACGTTCGCCCAATCTTCGAAATTCCCGTCGATGATTATTTCACTTGTCGGCGGCGGTGTAACATGAGAAGAGAATGGAACGAAATAATTGTTTCCCGAATAATTTTCGCCGCTTGCTTCGTTTGAAATTATCACGTCGTGCAAAAGCGAATTGTAACCGGTGGAATCTTCCCACACGTTTTCGTTGGCAAGTCTTATGGCGTATTCCGGACGTTCGTGAATGGCGTTTGCTGTATCGGGCAAAAACAAAAACGCTTCGTAAACGCCTTCGGGCATGTCGGAAGGAATTCCGCCCGTAATTTCCACATGCGCCGTGTCGCCCGAATACCAAAATCGCGGGTCGGTATCGGTTACAAGTTTATATTTCGAATTGTCCGAAAGATTTCTTAGGATGACTTCGCAACCGCGCGGCTTGTAGGGATTTCCGAAACCGACGTTTTTTATATTGAAATTCAATGTGAAAATTCCGTTGGGTCTGACGGAATCGGAAATTTCGGAATTAAGCAGAACGAAACGATACCCGAGTCTGCGTTGTATTTCGGGATAACATCCGTTGTCAATCCAATATTGAATTACCGTCGTGTTGTAATCGCGGTTTAACGCCGACCAGTGCATACGCGTCAAATCGGCAATGGCGTTTTCACAACCGCAAAACTCCGAATTGAATTGACACGTTTCGCCGCTTTGCGGAAGGAAACGGTTATCCGCGTTAAGGTAATCTTTGTCGCCTTCGATATCGTTCCAAAGATATGTTCCCATATCCGTTTCGTCCGCAAGAAAACAATCGTTATGCGCTCCCGTGCGTGAACGAAACGAGCCGCTGTAAGCGGAATCCGGCGTAAGCGGTTCGGAATAATTGAAAATTCTGCGCTTGTAATCGGGCGTTCTTATGACAACATCCACGTTTTCGGGCAACGCGGAAAGCAATGCGAAGAGCACCGTGCGTCTGTCTTCGGTGTTATTCAGTCCGTGCGAAGAATAATACCATTCGCCCCACGCTCCGATAAAACCGGCGTCAACGAAAGCGATTACGTCGGAATTTTCTCTGAAAACGGGTTCCAATTGTGAAATGTGTAGCAATATCGTATCGAGAGCGGCATCCTCTCCGTTTTCGTAATCGGTGTAAAAGAAGCGAAGAATCATTTTCACGCCGCCTGCGCGCGCTGTTTGAAGGTCGGTTCGAACAGTATTTAGAAAATCTTCGCTGAGCGGCGCGGTTCTGAATTGCGGTATCAAATAATTGCGATGAACGAGCGTGTAGCCTTGCGCGCGAATGCCGTTTACAAAAGAAGGCGTAAGCTGTCCGTACGCGTCGCGGTAAAATCCTCTGTCGGGATTGCAAAAATTATCGAATGATTCATCGTAAGTTATTTCGGAAAGTGTTTGTGCGTTTACGGAAATTATTCCGAATAACAAAGTTGTCAAAAAATATGTTCGCAGAAAAAATTTCATAATATGTTTCGCAATTTTATTTCAGAAAAATCATTTTTTTCGTGATAGTTTTACCGTTTGTCGCCAATGAATAAAAATAAATTCCGCTTGATAAATTTTCGGCGTTGAATTGCACCGTGTAATTACCGGGCGGTTGCGCTTTGTTAACGAGCGTTGCAATTTTCCGCCCGAGAGAGTTGTAAACGGTTAAGGCTACTTTTACGACAGATTGCGTTCCCGCCATGGCGGGACTCCCCGCAATGAGAGACGGTGTCGGAATTGAATACGAAATCGTTGTCGTCGGGTTGAACGGATTCGGATAATTTTGCGAAAGTCGAAATTCGTTCGGAGCGAACCGTTCATCATTAACGCCGATTGCGTTCCCGATTTCATACGCTCCGATATCGGGTGTTCCGTTCACCACGCGTGTTTCGCCGCAAAAATCATATTCGCCGATAATTTCGGACGGTAAATTTATCCCGGCATCTTTTACGGGGGAAGCGTCGGCGACAACAGGAGAAAAATTCTCCAAAGCCGACGTGTCGAACATCGGATTTGAATAGAGCGAATTTCCGTCGCCTCCGGTGGCGTTCCGAAATTGTTCGAACGACGAGTAACTTTCTCCGCGCCAAATCCATTCGGGCGAACCTTCCGAGAAATACGAATTGTAATCGAACGCGATATTTTCGCATGTCGTGTTTTCGTATCCCACGAGAGTTTCGTTTTCCCGAGAATAAAAAATATTATTTTTAACGGTGAAATTTTCGCAATAGTAATTTATGTTAATTTCGGTCGCCCAATCGAAATCGTCGGCGCGATTGCAATAAAAGGTGTTGTTTACAATAATACAATCCTTCGTTCCGCCCCGTTGCGCGTCGTATCCGCCAACCGTAAGTCCGTATGCGTGATTGTTCAGTACGAAATTATTGCGCATAATTATTCCGCTTGTAAATTTCCCGGCGTGTTCGCTTGCGAATTCAAAACCGATGTTGCAATTGTAAACGAGATTGCGTTCGAAAACAATATCTTTCCCGCCGTCAACGTAAAAGCCGTCCGCGCCCCATTCTCCGCCGTATGCCGGATTTGTTCGGCTGTCAATATTATATGCGACATTTTCGGAAACGAGCCCGTTTCTTGCCATATCGAATTCGGAATTAGAACATGTCCCTTCATATCCGATAAAATCGAAGGCGATATTGTCGTTATCGTGTACGATGTTGCGTCGGACAATGAAATTCTCAACGTTTCCGTTAAGTACGAGCGATTCGCTCCATGCGAGAACGCAGTCGTAAATTTCGTTGTTTTCAATCAATACGTCATGTATCGGCGTTTCGGAATCAGTGCCGTAAACGGCAAGCCCGTGCGCGCCCGCATCCGCGTTAAGGTGCTTAATGCCGTGTATTTTATTGTTTAAGATTCTAATATGATTGGAAGAACCGCGAACCCAGATTCCCGCCGGAAATTTATTCGATGCGCTTGTAATTAAGTTTCTGATTTCAAATCCGTTTATTTCCACGTAATTTTTATTTACGATTTTCACAAGTCCGATTATCCAATCCGAACCGAAATTCACGCCCGAGCCGTCGATTACGGGACGTTCGTTCGGATATGCGGCAAGCACAATGTAACCGTCGTTTTCGTTTCCGCTTCTTATAAAACGAATCGCTTCGTAGTACGGCTCCGATTTTTCGCGCACGAGAACGGTGTCGCCCGCGTATGCGGCATTTAACGCTTCTTGAATGGATGTGAAGTCTCCGCCGCTTTCCGCCACAATGTATGTCGCGGCGGTTGTTTCCGTAATTGTAAAGATAAGCGAGAGCAATATGAAAGAGACGGCTTTTATCATTTTAGCAATTCGAATTTACTTTGCGCCAATTCCGTTACGCTTGAAACGGCAACGGGAAAAATTTTTCTTAAATCGATATTTTCGTTTACCGCGAGAACCTTTTTCAACGTTTTCATAAAAGCGTCTTTCAGTTCGGTGGCGATGTTTATTTTATTTATTCCGCGTTCCGCCGCTTCTTGAATGTCTTTATCCGAAAGTCCGGAAGAACCGTGCAAAACAAGGGCGGTTTTGGGCAATGTTTGTCTTAGTTTCGTTAATCTTTCGAAATCGAGTTCGGGCGTTTCCTTGTAGAAGCCGTGCGCCGTGCCTATTGCGACGGCGAGCGCGTCGATACCCGTTCTTTTAACGAATTCGAGCGCTTGTTCGGGCGAAGTGAAACCCGCTTTGCCGATGTTTTGCTTTTGTCCGAGTTTCGCGACGTAACCGAGTTCCGCTTCCACGGGAGTGTTTGTCCACGAAGCCATTGCAACCGCTTCGGAAGTGAATTTTACGTTATCTTCGAAAGGCAGTTCGCTACCGTCGTACATAACCGAATCGAAGCCGGCGGAAAGAGCGAGACGAATATCGACCAACGATTTCGCATGGTCGAGGTGCAACCAAGCGTTTACGCCGTAACTTTCGATTAACGCTCCGACGGTTTTTGCAACCACATCGGCGCCGCCCATATAATCGACGGTGGCGGGGGATACCTGCAAAATCACATCGGAGTTCGTTTTTTTCGCGGCGTCCAAAACTCCGCGCGCGGTTTCGATATTGTAAATATTCATTGCGAAAATCGCTTTGTTTTCCCGCACGAGTTTTTCATATTTTTCTTTTAATCCGTTTTTTTTCATGCGATATTATTCACTCCGAATTTTTCGCGAGCAATTTTCATTACCGTTTCGTAATTGTCGAAGGCGGTTGTGCCTCCCGCTTCGACGGTATTTACCGCGCCGCAGAGATTTCCGAACAATTGGCATTCGGCAAGCGACGCGTTTTTTACGAATTTAAAAATAAATCCCGCATCGAAACTGTCGCCCGCTCCGATTGCATCCACGACGTTTTCATTGAGAAAAGCCGGCATTTCGGAAAACTTGCCGTTAGTGTAAACAAGAGAGCCTTCCGCTCCTTTTTTTACCGCAATCACCTGCGCGTACGGAGCGATTTTACGAACTGCTTTTTCGGTTGCGAATTCTCCCGTTAAATTAATCAATTCGGCTTCGTTAGGCAAAAAAACGTCCACGTACGGAAGGAGTTCTTTTAAATTCAAATCCCATTTTTCGAACGGGTCCCATTGCGGGTCGAGCGACGTTGTCAGACCGAGTTTTTTCGCCTTTTCGAAAATTTCGATTATGTTTTCTTTTATTTTCGGTTGTAAAAAGACGGACGAAACGTGCATATGTTTTGCGGTTGAAAGTTTTTCGTCGGTTATGTCCGCAATCGAAAGATTGTTCATTGCGCCGGGGTAAGTAACGTTCGCGCGGTCTTCGTCGAAATTCAGAACAATCGTTGCGCCTGTCTTTTCCTTTTCGTCAAATGAAATAAAATCCGTGCTGACGTTTTTATTTTTCAACGATTCGATAACCGTTTTACCGAATGAATCCTTGCCGATTTTTCCTATGAAAGCCACTTTTGCGCCGAGCGACGAAAGATTGCTTGCGAAAATTGCCGACGAACTTCCGAGAGTAAGCGTCATTTCCCCCGCGAGTTTTTCCTTCCCGATTTCCGGGAAAGATTCTATATCGTTCAAAATCAAATCCACGTTAAGTTCACCGACGGTTATCACGTCGTATTTTTTTATTTTCGTCATTGAACCGTAACCTCTTCTTTTTCGTTTTCGGTTTCACCTTCTATTGCAAGCAAATATGCCGCGAATATCGCCAAAAATATTCCCGCGGAAGTAATGGCGCTGGGAAGCACTTGATAAATAACAAGTGAAATGGCTACCGTAATTATAGGCGCGACAGCATTAACGAGCGGACTTACGATAATCGCCTTGCCGTATCGGAAAGCGAACACAAGCGTTAACGCGCCGATTGCGTTTAACAATTGAATTACCGCGGTTAGCCACGGACCTTCCCACGACCAATTTACGGGTTGTGAAAAATCGGTCATTAAAACGGCGAACGGAATTAATAAAAATCCCGTCAGAGTCATATAAAAGAAAATGCTTTCCCCTTTCATCGTTTTATTTGCGAATTTCATTACGTAAGCCTGAATTCCCCAAGCCAAAAATACGATTAATGCGAGTAAAATCCAGAGCGAACCGCTTGAATTCGCATCGTTTCCGGGTTGGTAAGAGAGCAGGGGAAGAGCGATTAACGCCGCCGCTATTCCGAGCCAGCCGCGTTTTGTCGCGCGTTCTTTTAAGAAAAGAATCGAAAGCGCAATGGTTATTACGGGCGAAAGGGAAATGAAAGGGAAAACGAGGTAGGCGGGTCCGGTTCTGAGCGCTTGAAATAGCACCAATTGTCCCCCCGCGCCTGTAAATCCTATTATCGAGCCGAGAATTATCGAACGTTTATCGAATTCGATTTCCCAGTTTATTTTTTTCAACACGACGTATGCGGGGATAAACATCGTCAGAGCCCAAACCGAATAGCCGAGCGTCGCAGGGAAACCCGCCTTTTCGGGAATTTCGATTAGCGCGCCCCAAAGTCCCCAAAAGAACGTCGTAACCAAAGCGTAAGCCAACCATGGTTTCTTTTTCATCGATAATCTCCAACCGCATTTTTGTAAATTGTGAAAACTTCGTCGATTTTGCTTTCGATTAGCGAACGTGCGGACAAAACGATTTCGCCGTTTCGAATTTCATCGTACTGACGGGGGAAATATTGTGAAACGAGCGTAATCGGGATTTCCGTCGAACTTAGATTTTCAAGCAGTTTGTCAACCGCATGAACAACGTTTTTATTATTCCAATAATATCTGATTCTGTCGCTGTAACCGAACGCGCGAGCGAGTTTTTGCTCTTGTTCGCTCCCGCCGTAATGTTTTTCCCAATGTTTCGGATTTGCGAGCATTTCCTTTTCGAGAGTTTCGCGCAGATGCGATAAAGCGTTGTCGTCGAAGAGTTCCCGCTCAATTAATTCCAATCCGAAAAGCGCTTCGCGCAAAGCGAAAGTCAGCCAAGGACCGACTTTTAATATCGCGAAATTGTCTTTTACCATTTCCGCGAGTTTGTTTGCGCGTTGGTAATCCGTCGAGTGCGCTTCGAATACGAGCGTATCGTATTTTGCAAGAGTTTTTCTGAGACTCACGGTCTTTGCGGAATCGTATTCGAAAACGCGCGATACGGAAAATTCCACTCCCGGTTGCACGACGACCGCGGCGACACGCTCCCACGCGTCTTCGAGATTTTTGCTTGCGAAAATTCGGCGTGTCGTTTCCACGGTTTCGAGCAATTCGTCGGGAGGCGTAATTCTTATGTCGTTTTCCGTTTCTATCGCGCCGCCCGGTATCGGAACGTCCGTGCCGATTATGTACGTCGGCTTAACGCCCGTTTCTTTCGCTGTTTTTTCGGCGATTTCACACAATTCGGCGGAACGCCGCGCAACAAGTTCGGCGTCAAGAAGCCCGTTCCCCTTATTCCTCTTGTCGCCTTTTAACGCCATACTTGCATCGAGATGAATTTTCGTAAATCCCGCTTTAACGTATTCGGCAATCTGAGTTTTCGCTTTTTCCATCGCGGATTTTTCGCTTTCCGATTGCCAAACGTTGGGACCCAAATGGTCGCCGCCGAAAATTATTTTTTCGACGGAATAACCGATTTCCCGTGCAAGCGTTTCGACGTAATTCGTAAAATCGCGCGGCGTCATTCCGGTATAGCCGCCGAATTGATCGACTTGATTTGACGTCGCTTCAATAAGAATCGGAATGTCATTTTTCTTTGCGAAACCGAGCGCCGCTTTTAAAACGAATTTGTTAGCGGAACAGACCGAAAAAATTCCCGTCCCTTTTCCCGCTTTGTTTTTTCGTACGATATTTAATATTAAATCGGTATCCATCAGACAGCGTATTCGTAAAGTTTCACGCCTTCGACAACGCGCGAAATCAGTCCGCTCACCGAAGGATTATCGGGCGAGAGTCCGAAATCGATTGATTTGTAAAACCCGAGAATTTGCGCGGGCAAAACCGAAACGGGCAGGAGAAACTCCTGCGGAATTTTTTCGCCGTTGCCGTTCAAAATAATGTTTAAATCCAAATTGACGTTTTTAATTTCGTTTTCCGAAACGCCCATTTTATATGCGGCGGATTTTCCGGTAACGATTGAATTCACCAAATCGCGTTCGTATTTCTGAGCGTATTCGTCGTTGGAAAAGATAAATGAAATCAATGCGCGTTCGTTCATAACGGCTTTCGGTCCGTGTCGAAAACCGAGGAAGGAATCGAATTTGCAAATTATTTTTCCGTCGGTCAATTCTTGCAGTTTCAAATGAGATTCACGCGCGACGCCGCCGAAAAATCCCGAGCCGAGAAATACGGCTCTGTCGAAATCTATAAGCGCAACGTTTTGCAAATCGTTTGTGTAGGCATTTAAAATTCTTTCGCCGTACTTGATTAAAGTTTCCATGTTCTTTTCAACGAGTTCGAATTTATCGAGGAACGCGAACATCAATCCCACCAACGTCATGGAAGTGAAACTTCCCGTCATTGCGAGACTTTTGTCGTTCGCTTCGGGCGGAAGTAAAAAAGTAAAATCGTTTGCCGAACTTTCCGCCATTCGGGCGAGATTTCCGTCGGGATTGCATGTAATTATCAGATGATGAATTTTGTCGCAGATTTTATTGGCAAGTTCCACCGCCTTTACGCTTTCGGGACTATCGCCCGAACGTGCGAACGAAATCATTAAAACGGGTGAGTTTTCGTTGAAGTAATATTCGGGGTGCGTTACGATATCGGTTGTCGGTACCGCTTTGGTGAAATGCTTCGTGTGTTTCGCAAAAATCGGCGCAAGAGCGTCGCCGATGAAAGCGGAAGTTCCCGCGCCCGCAAGTATTATGTTCAATTTTTCATTTGACGAAACCCGTTTGACGAAACGTTTTATTTCTTGAAGTTCTTTTTTGAATTTTTCGAAGGTTTTTCTCCATAACGAAGGTTGTCCCGCAATTTCGGTCGCCGTGTAATATGCGCCGATTTGTTTTAGTTCTTCGGTATCTAAATTTAAATATCTGGTGTTCATTTGTGTTCCGTTAAATCTTTCGAAAGTTTCGTTTGAAACATAAAGAATTTTTATTTCCTTGTCAAGTTCCTTTTGTTTTCTTTCTTAATCTTCGCTAAACGAAAGGAAAAGAAAGATAAGAGGCGCAAGAAATTAAAAATTTTGCCGATTTTCTTGACTTTCGACTTTCGAAGGCTTATTTTTCCGAAGTTTATCTTTTGGCAATAACAATCGGAACGAAAATGAACGGAAATTCAAGCGAAAATTTTGCTCCCGATTTGACAATCGACCGCCGCGCGAAAATTATCGAAATGCTTGAAAATAACGGACAAGTGCGGATTCCCGAATTGAGCAAAATTTTTAATGTGAGCGAAGTAACGATTCGTAACGACTTGGAGCAGTTGGAACAGAAAAACCTTTTGATACGCACGCGCGGGGGCGCGCTCAGGATACAACGCGTGGGCGTCGATTATAATTTGAGTCTCAAAAGCAAGAAAAGAAAAGCGGAAAAGGAAAGAATCGGAATACGTGCGGCGGAATTGGTTAAGGACGGCGAAACCATTATTCTTGATTCGGGCACTACCACGTTCGAAGTCGCGCGTAATCTGGGTGAATTTAAAAATCTCGTCGTGATAACCAATGCGTTGAATATCGCCGCGTTGCTGGTCGATTTTCCTGAGATAAAAGTTATTATGCCTGGCGGAACGTTGCGAAGAAATTCGCTTTCTCTTATCGGCGCGATTGCCGAAGAAAGCATGAGCAATTATTTTTGCGATAAGGTTTTCCTCGGCGTGGACGGCATCGATTCGATTTACGGAATTTCAACGCCGAACGCCGAAGAAGCGCATTTGAACAAATTAATGATAAAAAACGCGAAAGAAGTTATTGTCGTAACGGATTCGTCGAAATTCCAAAAAAGAAGTTTCGTTTTGATTGCGGGAATCGAAGATGTGGATACGATTGTCACGGACGACGGAATTCCCGAAGAAGAGTACAATAAATTGCTTTCGCTCGGGAAAAAAGTGATTGTCGCATAAACTTGTATTTTCAATTATTTATAAAAGGATAAACATGAAAAAAGTATATTTTTTGCTGTTTTTAACGGCGTTGTTGAGTTCTCGTTTTATTTATGCGGAAGTTGAAGTTAAAACCGCGGAAGAAAAACTTGCAAACGGTAAAGTCGCTTTTACGCTTTACGTTGAAAACGGAAAACTTGCGCGCGAAGTTTATTCGGTCACGGAAAATTTCGCGAAAGAAAACAATTCCGCTCCGTT